>Ga0315285_10001420_pt1 | contig 25212 bp, 21 predicted proteins | sample YL17G09_36_MG_FD_203698 | JGI IMG/M metagenome (GOLD analysis project Ga0315285, IMG submission 203698) | Sediment microbial communities from Yellowstone Lake, YNP, Wyoming, USA - YL17G09_36 | ecosystem: Environmental > Aquatic > Freshwater > Lake > Sediment | place: USA: Wyoming | collected... | reverse complement strand
GCCGGGGCTGCCGAGGCGCCATCGGCGCCGCCGGCCTCCCCCGAAGCAGTCCTGGCGGGCGCGATCCGGGACGCCGCGGCCGGGAATCCGACGGCTGCCATCGCTGCGCTGCAGGCGATAGAGGGTGAGGGCGTTCCCCCGGCAACGCAACGCCAGGCCGACCTGCTCCTGGGGATCCTCCTCCTGCGCCAGGGGCAGCGGGACGATGCCATCCCCCGGCTCGAGCGGGCGTCGAGGACGTATCCCCTGCTTGCCGACTACGCCCTGTGGCACCTGGCCGGTGCGTACCGCAAGGCGGGCCAGCGCGCGGCCGCGGCTGCGACGCTTCGACGCCTCATAGAGAAGCACTCGGAGAGCCTGTTCATCGAGCGGGCGAGCCGGGACCTTCCCCGGGACTTCTTCGAGGCTGGCGATCTGCCGCATGCCGAGGAGGCCGCAGGGCAGTATCTCACGGCCTTTCCGCAGGGGCCCGGACGCGCAGAGGTGTGGACGACGTTGGGTGAGGTGCTGCTGAGGTCCGGCCGGCCCGAGCGGGCTGAGGAGGTCTTGCGCCGGGTCTGGATCGAGTTGCCGGGAAACGCGGAGAGCCAGCGGGCCAAGGACCTCTTGGCCACGATCCCCGGCGCCCGGCCGTTCTCGCCGGACGAGCAGTTCCAGCGTGCGACGACGCTCTACCAGCTTGGGCGCTACGGGCAGGCGGTGCCGGAGCTTGCACCCTTCGCCGCTCTGGGCAATCCGAAGGAGGCCCAGGCGCGATTGCTCCTGGGGGTCAGTGCGTTCAGGCTGCGGCAGTACACCCAGGTTGTTTCCTGGCTCGAGCCGTTGCGCGACGTGACGAGTCCAGATCACGCCGAGGCGATCTTCTGGCTGGCGCGCGGTTATGGCCGGTCGGGAGACACCCTGCGGTTCACGGAAACCATGACCTTGCTGGCGGACACCGCCCCGCTGTCGCGTCGGTCGGAAGAAGGGCTGTACCTCCTGGCGCAGGCGGCCGCGGACAACGGCGATGTGGCGCAGGCCCGGAGCTACCTGGCCCGCCTCCTGAAGGAATACCCCAAGGGCACCTGGGCGGATGATGCGCTGTGGCTCCAGGGCTGGCTGGCCTACAAGGAGCGGGATCTCGAGGGAGCGATCGCCGCATGGGATCGCCTGATCGCCGAAGAGCAAGGGTCGCCGTTCCGGATACCGGCACTGTACTGGCGCGGGCGCGTGCTGGAGGCGATGAAGAGGCCTCGGGAGGCGGCCGAGACCTATCGGACGATCCTGCAGACCGCACCCGATCAGAACTATTACTGGTTCCGCGCCAGGGAGCGCGCTGGACGTCTCAGCAAGAAGGCCATGCCGCCGCTGCCCGCCGTGGAACTCGTCAGCCGGAAGGTGATTGCAAGCGACACGCTCCGCGCCCGGAAGGCGCGGGCCCTCCGCGCTCTGGGGCTCGACGACGACGTGGTCGAGGAATACAGCGAACAGATCCGGACCCACCCCGAGGATCGCGGGACGCTGGCCGAGGTCTGCCGCGCGTTCCTGGATCTCGAGCGATATGACAAGGCGGTGTGGCTGGCGGGGCAGATCCTCCGCCCCATCTTCGTTCAGGAGAACGGGAAGGTGCCGATCCGCGAGTTCTGGCAGTGCCTGTACCCGCGCGGGCACTGGTCGCTCGTTCGCGAGCAAGCCACGCGACAAAGCCTGGACCCCTTCTTGGTGACGGCCCTGATCCGCGAGGAGAGCGCCTTCGCTCCGCGGGCCGTCTCGCGCGCGGGGGCACGTGGGCTGATGCAGCTCATGCCGCAGACGGCCGAGCAGGTGGCCCGGGAGCACAACCTGGCGCTCGGGCCCGCGCCGCTGGAGTCGCTCGACGTGAACGTCCGGCTCGGGACGATCCACCTGGCGGACCTGATCCGGGACAACGGGGGCAACCTCAGCCTGGCCCTGGCGGGATATAATGCGGGCCAGCAGCAGGTGCGGCGGTGGCGGGATCGCTTCGGGTTCACCGACGAGGAAGAGTTCACCGAAGACATCCCGTACGCCGAGACCAGGAACTACGTAAAGCGGGTCCTGGGCAGCTACCAGCGGTATGCGAGCCTCTACGGGGCGAGGAGAGCCGAGAGTCGCGCCCTGGGCGGACCCGCCCGGACCGCAAGGAGTACGACCGGGCAAGACCCGCCTCGGGCGGGCCGAGAGTCGAGAGCCGCGAAGAAGTGAGCACGGACGCCAGATCCCCTTGGCGGGTCGCATCGAGAGGGGAGGCGGCGGAGGAGGCAGGGGAAGCGGATGCGGACAGCGTTGACGATTGCCGGCTCGGATTCGGGCGGTGGGGCGGGCATCCAGGCCGACCTGAAGACATTCACGGCGTTCAAGGTCTTCGGCCTCTCGGCCATCACGGGGCTGACGGCGCAGAACACCCTTGGGGTCCAGGGGGTGGAGCTGCCGTCGACCGACTTCATCACGGCTCAGCTCCGTGCGGTGATGGAGGACATCGGGGCCGACGCGGCCAAGACGGGCATGCTGGCCACCGGTGAGATCATCCGCACGGTGGCTGCCGCGGTCAGGGACTTTGGCATCCGGAACCTCGTGGTGGATCCGGTGATGATCGCCGCCAGCGGCGACGCGCTGATGCAGCACGAGGCTGCTCCGGTGATGCGGGACCACCTGTTTCCCCTGGCCACCGTGGTGACGCCTAACCTGGATGAGGCCACCATTCTCTGCCAGCGAAAGATCCGCACAATAGAGGAGATGCAGGAGGCGGCCCGGGCCATCCATGCCATGGGCCCAAAGTACGTTCTGATCAAGGGGGGGCATCTTCCGGGAGAGCGAGTCATCGACCTGCTGTACGACGGGCGGGAATTCGTCCGGCGCGAGAGCCAGCGCGTGCCCGGAGAATTCCACGGGACCGGTTGCACGCTCTCTTCGGCGATCGCCGCCGGGTTAGCCAAGGGGCTCCCGGTGGGGGAGGCGGTGGCCACGGCCCAGGCGTACGTGGCGCTCGCTCTGCGGAGTGCCCCGGACGTCGGGCGCGGCCGGCGACCCTTGAATCACTTCCCCGAGGGGTTCACGCCACCAGCGGAGCGCGCATGAGGACCGTGCCCACCTGCCTTACCTGCGTCCTGGGGGACGTCTATGCGGCAGCTCAGCAGGTCACGCCCGACGTCTCGACGCAGCTCAAGGTGGCAAAGGACGCCATGGAGTTCCTGGCGCAGAGCTTCGGCCACGAGCGGGTGCCGTCGTACTACATCACCGAGGTCCACCGGATCCTGAAGCGGGACACGGGCGTCCCCGTCCCCTTCGAGGAGAGCCGGAAACAGTTGAACCGGGTGGGGCTCGCCATCGCGGCACGCCTCAAGGACGAGGCGGAAGGGTTGGAGGGCGAGGCCCGTTTTCGCTTCCTGGCGCGGTGGGCGCTGGCGGGAAACAGCCTGGACTCCCGCACGGTCGGGATCGGCTACGGCTTCGATCCGGAGAAGACACTCCAGCACCTCCAGGCCTATGTGGATCGAGGCATGGCCCTGGACCACCTGGACCGCCTGTACCAGCACGTGCTGGCCAAGACGCCGGTCCTGTACATCCACGACAACGTGGGCGAGATCGCCCTGGATAAGCTTTTCATCCAGGAGTTGCGCCGGCACGGCTGCCATGTTACCTCGGCGCTGCGCGGCGGGCCGATTACCTCCGACGCCACCATGGAGGATGGCCGTATGGTCGGCCTGGAGCCGGCCGTGGACCGGCTGATCGTGGCGGGGCCGGACACCTTGGGGATCTCGTGGGAGGAGGCGTCCCCCGAGCTCAGGCAGGCCATGCAATCCGCGCCGCTGATCATCGCCAAGGGGCAGGCCAATTACTACGTCTTGTCCGAGCACCGGGTAGAGTTGCGCGGCGAGATCTTCTGTCTCTTCACCATCAAGTGCCTGCCGGTGGCGGACGCGCTCGGCGTCCAGCCCAAGCAGGCGGTGGGGATCTTCCTGTGATTCCTCCGAGAAGGAACGGACGGCCACGAGGAGTTCAAGACGAGCCAGAAACTCGACCGACGCGTCGTCAAACAACCGTCCGGTCAGCCGGGGGTCAGGAGCCCGGTAGACCTGCTGTGAAACCGGAAGTGGGGGTCTCAAGCGGGAATCATATGCTCCATAGGCGCCAACAGGAGAACGTATGCCGGTAATATCCATAGCCTTTCAAGATCGATCCCTTGAGGTGAGTTATGAACCCCAGAGTGAATGCAGTCGTTCCGAAAGACGGCTACAAGCTCGAGATCACCTTCTCCAATGGAGAAATCGGCGTCTTCGACTGCGCCCCTCTCTTGGATTTCGGCGTCTTCAAAGAGCTCCGAAACCTCAGCTACTTCAAGCAGGCCCGTGCGGTAGGCGGCACCGTCGTCTGGCCTCATGAGCAGGACATATGTCCCGATACCCTCTATGAGAACTCGAAGAAACTCATCTCGATGTAACCGGCCAACAAGCGGCTGCATAGGGACGCCGCTCGCGCGGCTGGAGCCGATCCCGCTCCGGGCATCTGAACGAGGGCAGATTCACCTGCCCGGAGCGGGACGGCTCAGCCGCCGCCACGTTAGCGTGCCCTGCACTCGAGACGACCGATTCTGGTCTGCTATACTTGGGTGCATGACTCATCCCGGAAGCGGAGGCTGACATGGAAGCGAAAGAGGCCGTGCGGGCCCTGCTCGACCGGCTCCCCGATGATTGCAGCATGGACGACGTGCTGTACCACCTGTACGTCTTGCGAGCAATCGACCGCGGCCAGGCCGACGTGGCTGCGGGGCGAACCGTTCCCCATGAGCAGGTCGAAGAAGAGCTCCGCAAGAAATGGTTGCTGGGCGCTGGCGAGTAGTCTGGTCCAAGCAGGCCACAGGCCTGCTCGACGAGGCGGTCGCCTACATCGCAAGAGACTCTCTCCAGGCGGCACAGCGCGTTCTCGCCGACGCGCTCGATGCCGCTTCCTCGTTGCAGACGATGGCTGAGCGTGGTCGGATGGTTCCCGAGGTCGGTACTCCTGCGATCTGCGAGATATTTGTCCATCGGTATCGTCTGATCTACGAGATCTCCGGCTCGGAGATCGAGATTCTTGCTTTCTTGCACGGTGCACGGGATTTTGCCAAATGGCGGAGTGGGCAGTGAGCTGCGTCCCCGCTCAGTCCGGTTCGGGCTTGAGGCGGTGAAAAGGTAGCCAGCAGGCCAACTAGCGCTTGCACCTGACGAGGGCGGCCGTCCGGCGCTCAAGTTCGGGCGACCTGTACGTGCCCGGTCACCCCCGCAGGTGAAACACTGTGCGTTAGACATCGGGGTGAACGAGAGGGTGGAATTGTTGAAGAGGCCTGTGCCAGGGTCGGACCCCAGGAGGGAACCTCCGCTGACGCCTGAGTCTACGACGGTTTTCGAGCGGGATCCCTCGCACAAGGTTCGAGCGATGAAGTCACGGGCCCGAACGGCTCACGCTTTGCCGTCCATGGGCGGCCAAACATCTGCCGAGGTCATCCAAGGGATGAAGAGCTTGAAGCGGCGACTGGCGCGTTGGATCCGCGTGGATCAGATGATCCTGTTCGGAAGTCGGGCACGCGGGGATTGGCTCTTGACCAGCGATGCGGACCTGGTGATTGTTTCCCCGGACTTCCAGGGCCTCCGATTCGCGGATCGGAGTGCCGAAGTCCTCCGGCACTGGCGGGGGCGTGTGGACCTCGAGGTCTTCTGCTATACTCCGGAGGAGATTGCAGGTCGTCGTCATGAAATCGGAATCATTGGCCGTGCCCTCACGGAAGGCCGGCGGATCTGAGGGCGTGGCCAAGGCTGGCGCCATTCAATCCGAAGAAGGGTGAGGCCCGCATGCCAAAGAGCAGCTATACTGCCATTCTGGAAAAGGAAGGCGATCTCTATGTTGCCCTGTGTCCTGAACTCGACGTGGCGAGTCAGGGAGCAACAGTAGAAGAGGCGACCGCCAATCTGGGGGAGGCGGTGGAACTATTCCTGGAGTGCGCCGATCCCGAGGAAATCAAACAACGCCTCCACAGCGAAGTCTTTGTGACGAGATTCGAAGCGGCGCATGGGTAGACTTCGCGTCCTCTCAGGACGTGAGGTCTGCCGGATTCTCGAATGGCATAGGCTCGTGGAAGTACGGAGGCCGGGAAGTCACGGGTTCGAACAACTGAGGCGTTGTCGGCGATGGGTGGTCAGACAACTGTCCAGGCCAGCCGAGGACTCGGATCCCTCGTGCGCCAGCCCCAGCGACAGATCCGCGTGGACCGGGAAACGTCGGAGCGGGGCCGAAACTACCTGCACGGATCGGTCCTGTACCCGACCGTCAAGGGATCCGTCCCCGTGGCAGGCATCGCCAACTACGCGACCTGTCACACCTTCCGCCACTCCTTCGCCACGCACTTGCTGGAGGACGGGTACGACATCCGGACGGTCCAGGAGCGGTTGGGCCACAAAGACGTCAGCACGACCATGAGATACACCCATGTGCTGAACAGAGGAGGCCCCGGCGTTCGCAGCCCCGTGCATCCGCTCTGAGGCGTCTTATGCGGTCTGCATAAACCGAATCTCACCGGACCCCCCGAAGGCGCGGAAGGGCTCGGAGGGTTGAAGTTGTGTGATTCTTCTGTGAAATTGTGGACTGTTTTATGCAGAAAAGCACGGTCTGTGGTTGAGAGTTTACACAGACTGTATACTTGTTGTTATGCGCAAGAACGATCAAACAATGAATGGGCAAGTTGACGATGGCCAACGGTAAGAATAACGACAAATCCCTCGAATCCTGGATCTGGGACGCCGCCTGTTCCATCCGCGGCGCCAAGGACGCGCCGAAATTCAAGGAGTTCATTCTTCCGCTCATCTTCACCAAGCGCCTCTGCGACGTCTTCGATGACGAGATCAACCGCATCGCCCAGGAAGTCGGCTCGCGCGCCAAGGCGTTCAAGCTGGTGAAGCACGACAAGAAGCTCGTCCGCTTCTTCCTCCCGCTCGAGCCGAAGAACCCCGACGACGCCGTCTGGTCCATCATCCGCACGCTCTCGGACAAGATCGGCGAGCAGCTCACCACCCACCTCCGCGCCATCGCCGACGCCAACCCGCTGCTCAAGGGCATCATCGACCGTATCGACTTCAACGCCACCACCCACGGCCAGCGCGACATTGACGACGCCCGCCTCAGCAACCTCATCGAGGCCATCAGCGCCAAGCGGCTCGGGCTGACCGACGTCGAGGGCGACATCATCGGGCGCAGCTACGAATACCTCATCCGCAAGTTTGCCGAGGGCGGCGGGCAGAGCGCGGGCGAGTTCTACACCCCGGGTGAGGTGGGCGAGATCATAGCGCTCATCATGGACCCGCAGCCCGGCATGGGCGTCTACGATCCCACCAGCGGCTCCGCCGGCCTGCTCATCAAATGCGAGCTAGCGCTGGACGGGAAGATGAAGGCCGCCGGGAAGAAGACCTACGCGCCCCTCAAGCTCTACGGCCAGGAACTGGAGCCCGGCACCTGGGCCATGGCGAACATGAACATGATCATCCACGACATGGAGGGCGAGATTCAGATCGGCGACACCTTCCGCAAGCCCAAATTCCGCCAGGGCAACCGCCTCCAGACCTTCGACCGCGCCGTGGCCAACCCCATGTGGAACCAGACCGAGTTCAAGGAAAAGGACTACGACGCCGACGAACTCGACCGCTTCCCCAAGGGCGCGGGCTACCCCGGCGGCAAGGCCGACTGGGGCTGGGTGCAGCACATCCTCGCCAGCTTGAAGCCCACGGGCCGCGCCGCCGTGGTGCTCGACACCGGCGCCGCCTCGCGTGGCTCTGGCAATGCGAACACGAACAAGGAAAAGGATGTGCGCCGCTGGTTCGTGGAGCAAGACCTCATCGAAGGCGTCATCTACCTGCCGGAAAACCTTTTCTACAATACCACCGCCCCCGGTATCATCCTCGTGCTGAACCGGGCCAAGCCGAGAGAGCGAAAGGAAAAGCTCTTCCTGCTCAACGCCAGCCGCGAGTTCACCAAGGGCGATCCGAAGAACTACATCCCCGACGACGCCGTCCGCCGCATCGCCGACACTTTCAGCGCGTGGCAGGAAGTGGAGAAATACTCGCGCATCGTCACCCGCGAGGAGATTGCGAAGAACGACTTCAACATCTCCCCCAGCCGCTACATTCACACGGGGGCAAATGACGAATATCGGCCGATTGCGGAGATCGTGGAGGAGTTGGACGCGCTGGAGGAGGAAGCTGCGACCACGAACACAGCACTCGGGAAAATACTGCGATCCTTCGCGGCAGAATGATGACGCTAATGGGCACAAAGCTTCCAGCCACATGGACGGCATCGACGCTTGGTGCGGTAGCGCATGGCTTTCTCAGCGGGGGCACGCCGTCAACGAAGAACGAGACGTTTTGGCGCGGATCAATTCCGTGGATTACAAGCAAATGGCTCAACGCTCGGCTCTATCTCGACAGCGGCGAGAAATTCATTTCAGACGACGCGGTGCGGAAAAGCGCGACGAGCGTTGTTCCGCGCAACAACCTGATCTTCGCGACTCGCGTCGGTGTCGGGAAAGTCGCGGTCAATCGGCTCGATTTGGCAATAAACCAAGACCTTGCTGGTGTGCTTATTGACTCCGACCACTACGACATCCGTTTCATTGCCTACCAACTTCGCTCGGAACGGCTTCAAAACGTGGTCGCGTCACACAAACGAGGAGCGACGATTCAGGGAATCACACGAGACAACCTGAAGGAGTTGGAAATAGATCTCCCGCCCCTACCTGAGCAGCGGAAGATCGCGGGGGTATTGGGGGTGGTGCAGCGGGCGATGGAGCAGCAGGAGCGGCTGCTGGCGCTGACCGCCGAACTGAAAAAGGCGCTCCTGCACCAACTCTTCACCGCCGGCCTCCGCGGCGAACCCCAAAAACAAACCGCCATCGGCCCCGTGCCGGAGAGTTGGGAAGAACGCGCGTTGGAACAGGCTGGCGATGTTGTTTACGGCATCCAAGCGGCGGTCGCTGCCAATCTGAAGCCGATTGGTACGAAGATTCTGACGAACAAGAACATCACGCTCGACGGAACAATTGCCCTCGATTCGATCAATTACTTCGTCCTGAAAACCAAGCGGCACCACGAGACGGTGTTGAAAAAGGGCGACCTGCTTTTCAACTGGCGCAGCGGAAGCAAGGAGCACGTAGGGAAGACCGCTTACTTCGACCTCGACGGGGAGTTCACTCATTCGTCGTTCATTCTGCGAGTCCGACCACACAACGAGGTAACCGGGCGGTATCTGTTCTACTATCTGAACTTCCTCCGCGAATCGGGCTACTTCGTGAAGACTCAGACGTTCTCGGTCAACGCCAAGTTCAATAAGAGCGCAATCAACCGGCTTCCGACGTATCTGCCGGGCGAGGATGAGCGCCGAGATATTGTCACCGCGCTCGATGCCGTAGCCAAGAAGATTGATGTGCTGCTCGCGAAGAAGCATCTGCTTGAAGACCTCTTCCGCACCCTGCTGCACCAGTTGATGACGGCGCAGCTTCGGGTCCACGACCTCGACGTGGAGGGAATTCTGGCGCAGGCTGTGCTAGAGTGACGCAACACGCTGTAGCCAAGTTTGGTGCGAGATGGGACGCGAGAAACCTGTTTCCAGACGGTCCCCTTTCCGCTAGGATCATTCGGGGGTTCATATGACGACGCCTGCAAACGTTAGAATTGATCCGGCGGAGCGCTTTCCGCATCTCCAGCATGCGCCCATTGTCGAGGCGGTAATTGACGTCCGTGCGCGAGCAGAAGTTTCATGGGAAGAGGAGGCAATCCAATCGCAGATCAAGGCGCAGTTGCCTGACTATCCGCAAGCGGAATCGCGTCGGGAGTTTCGCCATGAAGTGAAGATGGCTCCGGGCCAGGAGCCGCAGCAGACACTGCTTGATCTGGGCTGGAAAGGGCTTCGATTACGATCTTCCGACAAGCTGCACATAGCTCAGTTCAACCGAGATGGATTTGTGTTCAGCCGACTACCTCCATATGAGAGTTGGGAACAATTGGTCGGTGAAGGGATGCGGCTTTGGGGCATTCACCGGGAGATTGCGCGGCCGGCCGAAGTGCAAAGGCTCGGCTTGCGTTTCATCAATCGCCTTCTGTTGCCGCCGAAGTATATGGATTTCGAGGACTATCTCAAGGCCCCACCGAAGGTGCCTGATGGCCTCGATCTCCCGTTCCATGGTTTTTTCCACAATGAGACGCTCGCGGTAACCGGGCACCCCTATGCAATCAACATTATCCGGACGATACAGCGACCCCAGCCACCTGAGCACGGCAGGATAGGCATCATCTTGGACAACGACGTGTTTACCGTGGAGCCCTTCGAATTCCAGCAAGAGATACTCGAACGCCGGTTAGCTGAAATGCGGTGGTTGAAAAATAAGGCTTTCTTTGGCATTATCAGCGAGAAAGCCCTGGCGACTTTCCAATGATCATAGAAATGGCTGCTTCGACTTTCCTAACTTTCGGCTCTGTCACGACTCAAGGTGCGAGCGAGGCCGCTCAGTTTGTGGCTGCAGAAGCTGAGCGGGGACGCTGGCACTTGCAGGACTCCTATGCCCTCGGCTTGGGCGGAAAAGGGGTCTTTAGCGAACTGTATTCCGTGGCCAATAGTTGCCTCGTGGGCAACTGGGATGGTTACGGAGCTGCGCCGGTCAGTGCTGATGTGTACGCACTGGCCTGCCAATTTCTCCGAGCCTTGCCCTTGGGAATCGCCGCCCCCTCCGTCGGCGCAGAACCGGATGGTCAACTGACTCTCGAGTGGTATCGTTCTCCGCGCCGGCTACTCTCCGTCAGCATCAGCCCCGAAGGGGATCTCCACTACGCTGCCCTTCTCGGACCGAATAGGGCCTATGGCACAGAAGCATTCTTTGGGGATGCCCCTCGCACGATCTTGGACTTGATTCACCGGGTCCAAGCCACATGACCGCGACCGACCCTCCTCTTGCCGTCACGGATGCTGAACTCCTCGCCCGGTTCATCTTGTTCAATGGTTGGTTTCGAAAAGATGGGACTCTCCGCCAAGACGGCTTCATGCCTCCTCCTCCCGATTTCAAGCTCTCGGTAACACGCCATATTGACCTTTCTGATTTGGCCCTCTGGCAAATCGGCCAGGCTGTGGCCGATGCCAGACCGGCGGCAACCCTGCATGGTCGAGCCGACCTGAAGGTGGTCGATGTCAAGCGTCAGACGCTGCAGGTTGACGCCGCCCCACTTCCAGAGAATCTCAATCACGCGAACATAGCCGGCTGGCCACCGGACAAGCCTGCGCAGAAGATCATTGCGATCGAGTTGGCAGCTTCGGCAAGGTTTGTGGCCAGATAGTATCTCCCCCGACGGAAATGGGGCCGCTTCCGGTTTGGCCGTAGGCGGTTGATTGGCCATGCCCGTACCCGGAGAACACAAAACCGTCCAGGCCCGCATCCTCGCCTACGTGCAGGAGATCGGCTGGACCTATGTGCCGCGCGCCGAAGCCGAGGCGCGGCGCGGTTTTGATCCCGACGGCGCCACGCCCGAGGACTGCGCGCGGACCGCTTCACTCTACTTCGGCGATCTGCTCCACGCCCAGGTGCGCGCGTTCAACCCGAAATACAAAGAGGCCGAGGGCGCGCTGGTGGGCGAGTTCCAGCGGCTCAACGCGGACATCGCCGGCAACCGCGACTTCCTCACCTATCTGCGCAACCAGGAGAAGTTCTACTGCGCCGAGGAGAGCCGGGAATTGGACCTGATGTTGATTGATTACGGTGACCTCACTCGGAGGCGTGAGGAGTGGCGGAACGTGCATGAGGTGACCGAGGAGTTCTACGTCCACAATGGTCGCTTCGGCACGCGGGAGGACGTGGTCTTCCTCATCAACGGCATCCCGGTGCTGGTGATCGAGTGCAAGAACGCGAGCAAGGACGAGGCGATCGCGCTCGGGGTGGATCAGCTCCGCCGTTACCACGCGGAGACGCCGGAGGTGATGGTGCCGGAGATGATCTTCTCCGCCACGGAGGCCATCGGCTTCGCCTACGGGGCGACCTGGAACACGGTGCGCCGAAACATTTTCAACTGGAAACACACGGAGGCGGGCAACCTCGAAGCCAAGGTGAAGAGCTTCTGCGCCGTGCCGCAGGTGCTGCGTGTGCTCAAGGATTTCATCCTTTTCGCGGAGAAAGAGGAGGAACTGCATAAGTTCATCCTGCGGCAGCATCAGATGGGTGGGGTGGACAAGGTGGTGGCGCGCGCGCTCGACCCGAAGCGGTCGCGCGGGCTGGTCTGGCACACGCAGGGCAGCGGCAAGACCTACACGATGATCAAGGCATCGGAGATGCTTTTCAAAGCGCCCGAGGCGGAGAAGCCGACCATCCTCCTAATGATCGACCGCAACGAGCTGGAAGATCAGATGCTCAAGAATCTCGCGTCGGTGGGGCTGGGCAACGTGGCCCACGCCAACAGCATCGCGGTGTTGAACCGCCTGCTGCGGGAGGATTACCGGGGCATCATCGTGACGACGATCCACAAGTTCCGCGACATGCCGGCGAACCTGAACCTGCGGAAGAACACTTACGTGCTCATTGACGAGGCGCACCGCACGACGGGCGGCGACCTGGGCAACTTCCTGATGGCGGGCTTGCCCAATGCGACGTTCATCGGCTTCACCGGCACGCCGGTGGACAAGACGGCCTATGGCAAGGGGACGTTCAAGACCTTCGGCTGCGAGGACGACAAGGGCTACCTGCACAAGTATTCCATCGCCGAGAGCATCGATGACGGCACGACGCTGCCGCTTTACTACCAGCTCGCGCCGAACGAAATGCTGGTGCCGCACGAACTCATGGAGAAGGAGTTCCTCGCGCTGGCCGAGACGGAGGGGATCGCGGACATCGAGGAGCTGAACAAGATTCTCGAACGGGCGGTGAACCTGAAGAATTTCCTCAAGGGCAAGGACCGCGTGCAGAAGGTGGCGGGCATGGTGGCCGATCATTTCCGCCAGAACATCGAGCCGCTCGGTTACAAGGCGTTCCTCGTGGCCGTGGACCGTGAGGCGTGCGCGTTCTACAAGGAGGCGCTGGATGCGATTCTGCTACCGCAGTATTCCGAGATTGTCTTCACCGGGAACAACAACGACCCGGCGCACCTGAAAAAGTGGCATCTCGACCCGAAGCGGGAGCGGCAGATTCGCAAGGACTTCACCAAGGTCGGCGAGTGGCCGAAGATTCTCATTGTCACCGAGAAGCTGCTCACCGGCTTCGACGCGCCGATCCTTTACGCGATGTATCTGGACAAGCCGATGCGCGACCACACGCTGCTCCAAGCCATCGCGCGGGTGAACCGCCCCTACGAGAACGAGGCGGCGGAGATGGTGAAGCCGCACGGGTTCGTCCTCGATTTCGTGGGCATCTTCGACAAGCTGGAGAAGGCGCTGGCCTTCGACAGCGACGAGATCAACGCCATCATCAAGGACCTTGGGCTGCTGAAGCATCTCTTCAAAGCGAAGATGGAGACGAAGGCCCCGGCGTATCTCGCGCTGGTGAGGCGGAATTTCAACGACAAGGACGTGGACAACTTGATCGAGCACTTCCGCGACAAGGAACGGCGGAAGGAGTTCTTCAAGGAATACAAAGAGATCGAGATGCTCTACGAGATCATCTCGCCCGATGCGTTCCTGCGGCCGTTCATCGAGGATTACACCACGCTGTCAGGTATTTATGAGGTGGTGCGCAACGCGTATGCGCGCCGGGTGTACGTGGACCGCGGTTTCCAGAAGAAGACCAACGAGCTGGTGCAGCGGCACATCGGCGCGGTCATGGAGCGCCCGGAAACGGAATACATGGCGATTGACCGCTCAGCCATCGAGACGATCAAACAACGCGATGAAGGCAAGGCGACGAAGGTCATCAACCTCGTGAAGGCCATCGAGAGAACGGCGGAGGAAAACAGCGATGACCCATTCCTCGTGGCGCTTTCCGAACGCGCGAAGGCGGTGCAGGAGAGTTTCGAGGATCGGCAGACCAGCACCGCTGACGCCCTCGCCGAGCTGTTGAAGGAGATCGAGAAGAACGAGCAGCGGAAGAAGGAACAGGCCGCCAAAGGGCTGGATGGGCTGACCTACTTCGTGCTCTGCAAGCTCACCGACGACGGCATCCCGAACCCCGAACAGGTGAGCAAGAAAGTGCGCGAAGGGTTCGCGAAGTTTCCAAACTGGCAGCGGAGCGAGGCGGAACTGCGCGAGGTGCGCAAACAGGTGACGTTCGCCATCTTCGCCGAAGAGGACGACATGGCCAAGGTGACGGCCACCGTCGATGCTCTCTTCATCCTGCTGCAAAAGAGCTTCCGCCCATGAGTGCCTGGCGCGACAAAGAGGAGTTCAAAGCCCGCGTGCTGGAATGGGCCGACAAGCTGGGCGTAAAGGCCAGCGCGTTGTATGTGCGCCCAATGAGCCGGAAGTGGGCTTCGTGCTCCACGGTGGGAACGCTGAGCTTCAATGATGAGTTGCTCGGCCTGGAGCGCGCGCTTGGCGACTACGTGATCGTTCATGAGCTGCTGCACTTCTCGGTTCCAAACCACGGCAAGCTCTGGAAGAGTCTGATGAGGGCGCATTTTGGGGACTACGGGAAACACGAGGACGAACTCGAGAAGATTGCGCATAACAACCGGTTGCAGCGTACGGCGCTGTCGCGCCGCCGCTGAACCGGAGCGATGCGCCGACGCGCGCGGCCGTCGCTGCGCTCCATTTGGATGACCCCGGGTGGCTCCATATCCCCTAGCCCGGTGGCTCCCGGGAGGTTGGCCGCTGACCGCGCCGGCGCTAGGCAGTCGGCGCATCGGGGGGGCGGCGTTGGGACGCCGCGTGCTAGGGCCGACAGGGGCTCCGGCGAGTCAGCTTGCCTGCGCGCCTGCAGCTCTGGCGCGTCACCCGGATGGGATCGACGATCGGTAACCGGCGGTTACGACGTGTGTGAAAGAACAAGTTGGCGGTTCAAACGGTTCATGTGTTCGGGATGATACCCTTTGCGCATGCGATTTCGGGAGCTGGAGCCGGACTGGGACGATGATAACGTCGAGCATATCGGGCGGCACGGAGTAGAGCCTGAGGAGGTGGACTCGGCGAGGGGTGTGGCGCGCAGTGAGCGCGCGAGACATGGGCCTTCAGACGCGGAGGAGATATCAGCAGTGGCGGAAAGGCTAACAGCCGCCCAGCGGCGGGCTCTCCGAGAGGAGGCGCGAGACTGGGACCAGCTCGGCGACGACGAGTTTGCGCGGCTCTTTGAGAAGGCGCACCCCGTCCAGGTGCGGCTCCGGCGTCCATTGCCAAAGCCCCTGACGATTGCGCTCGACGAGCGTACGCTCAACGCACTGAAGCGTCTGGCACGGCGAAAACAGGTCCGGGCGAGACACTTGGCGGCGATCTGGATCGCTGAGAGGCTTGCGCACGAGCGCGCTTCGGGGCGGTCCCGCCGAACGGCCTAACACGACCGTCGAGGCCGACGCCGAAAAAGGGGCTCCGGCACGCCGCTCCGGTAGGGCCTGGACGAGATGAAGCTATAATACGGGACGTTGCGACTTTCGTCACCTTGGAAGTGGGGGGGGACTTTGCCGAGTATAGCGAGTTGCGCTGGGGTACAGCCGCCATGCCTCGTCACCCACGTCTCGATGCCCCCAGGGCCATGCGGAGGCGTGACCGGCGGGCGGGATTCCGCTTGACCCCGGCGGGCGCCCGGGAGTACGCTTCCGGCAGTAACCCACCACCGAATCCGCGCAGAATCGGTGTCCCGCTGGGGCGCCCATCCCACCACGGTCCCCCGGGTCACCGTGGCTCCTTTGTTCCATCATTGCTATATCCATTTTCCTTGGGGGCGAAGTCGCGCCCAATCGGTCGTTCGGTTCCTCGCCGGAGGGAACTGCTGAGGTCTCAGTGTACGGCGTGAGATCGATCGATCCCTCGCGGCTTCCTGGCGATCCGGCCCGACTCGGTGTACCGGGCTGCCGAATGGGGCTGAGCATCTCGCGCAGAGCGGATCCGGCCGCTCGCAACGTGACGAAAGTGGCAACGTCCCCCATTAGATCGGTCATCACCTGCTTGCGCGACTTCTTGTAGTCCGGAGAAGGGCATCCAACAAGCTCATCCAGCGGATGCCGTAGCCGGCGCCCCTGATGATCATCGGTCCGGCGAGCGCCCTCGCCGTGCCGTCTGCGGCGGATCGGCTGCCCCGGTGGGCGGCATCGGTACGGCAGATGGTCTTGCGTGCGGTGTCTTGTCGAGCGTGGGAGTGCTTATGAAGATCGACATCGATAAGCTCACCGAGGCAGAACTCATCGACCTCAACAACAGGATTGTTGAACGCCTGAGGTTCTTGAATCAGATGCGTGCCCATGCTCAGATGCTCGAGTTCAAGATCGGTGATCGTGTTTGGTTTCAACCAGAAGGCCGTCCCATCGTGGTTGGTATGCTGACCCGCTACAACAAGAAGACAGTCACGGTCATCACCGACAGCGGAGAGCATTGGAACGTCGCACCCAGGTTCCTACGCCGTGCGGACGACTCACAGAGTGCCGAAGGTCGCGACCCAAACGTGATTCCGTTGCACAAGAAGTGAGTGGGCCAATGCTGTCCAACCAACCCTTACAGCGGATGCGCCGCAAGCGGCGCACCGCTTGGCGTGGTGCCATTAGGCGAGCGAAGGACAAAGGATGAATCGGTGCCACCCAAGGTGAGAGAGCTCATTGCTGAGCTTGAACGGGCGGGATTTGTGAACCGCGGAGGCAAGGGGGGCCATCGAAACTTTGTTCACCCGAAGGTCGCTAAACCCGTAGCCATATCGGGTAACCCGGGCGATGATGCAAAGCATTACCAGGTCCGGGCGGTGCAACTTGCCGTCGAGGAGTTGAAGAAATGAAGGAGAGCGCTCGATACGTAAAGATCGTCGAGTGGTCGGAAGAGGACCAATGCTACGTGGGAAGTTCGCCGGGGTTGATTTACGGGGGGTGCCACGGGGACAACGAAAGGGAAGTCTTCGACGAACTGTGCAGAATCGTGGAAGAAGCGATCGCGCTTTACAAGGTGGACGGAAAGGCGTTGCCTCCTCCCACGTCCGGACGTGATTTTGCCAACAAGATGCAACACGTCGCATGACAACCGACTCGTGTGAATGGAGATATTTCGGTTGCCAGCCTATTACAGCCCGAGAACTTCATGAGGCTGCCTGAGGAGCGCGTGCAACCGGAGGAGGAGTTCCGGCAGGCGGCCGAATATGTCCTGCGAAAGAATGAGGAGTTGTATCGAGGGCTGGCCTCATGAGATATTCACCTTGGGCGAGGCCCGCAAAGCTGGTTTGACGAACGGGCTGAGCGAACATGTCAGGCGACGGAGGATGGGGTGAGACCATGCTAACCGGCAAGCGCATCCTGCTCGGGGTCACCGGGAGCATCGCGGCGTACAAGGCGGTGGAAGTGCTCCGCGAACTGACGAAGCGGGGGGCCGAGGTCCAGGTGGTGATGACCGAGGCAGCCACCCGGGTCGCGGTCGGCCGCCATTGAGGGCGGGCGCATTAGACATCGGGGTGAAGGAGAGGGTAGAATTGTTGAAAGGCCTGTGCCAGGGACGGATCACAGGAGGGAGCCTACGGTGACGAATGAGTTTACGGCCGTTTTCGAGCGTGATGGTGAGTGGTGGATTGCATACTGTCCGGAGATTCCGGGGGCCAACGGCCAAGGGAGAACGAAGGAGGAAACTCGCGAGAGCTTGGCGGACGCGATCGCGTTGATCTTGGAGGACCGTCGAGAAAACGGACTGCGAGGGGTGCCACCAGGAACTGAGCGTGAAACGGTCATCGTCAAGTGAAGCGCAGCACCCTCCTGCAGCACCTTCGAAAACACGGGTGTTACCTGAAGCGCGAAGGACGCTCTCACTCCCTTTGGGCCAATCCTTCCACCGGGGCGGTTGAGGCCGTTCCGAGACACACCGAAATCTCAAACGTCCTCGCGCGGAGGATCTGCGGGAACCTATCCGTGCCGGAGGTCGGCGAACAGAGGCCCGATGTTTAACGGACCGCTGAGCACGTCTTGAAGGAGATAATGAGCTGCATCGGCGGCTCGCGTAATGAGGTATTTGAGCCTGGGTGAGGTATTGGAGCTTGATGGCCAGATTATCGTGCGATGAGGATGGGGTGAGATCATGCTAACCGGCAAGCGCATCCTGCTCGGGGTCACCGGCAGCATCGCGGCGTACAAGGCGGTGGAGCTCCTTCGCGAACTGACGAAGCGGGGGGCCGAGGTCCAGGTGGTGATGACCGAGGCGGCCACCCGGTTCGTGGCGCCACTCACCTTCGAGACGCTGTCGCGGCAGCCGGTGCTCCTGGACATGTTCTCCCTGGCCTACGGCTCGCACATCGGGCACATCGAGGCGACGGCGCGCGCGGACCTGTTCGTCATCGCGCCGGCCACGGCCCACACCATCGCCAGACTGGCGCATGGCCTGGCGGACGACTTCCTCGCCAACATCTACCTGGCCAGCCGTTGTCCGGTCATGCTGGCGCCCGCCATGGACAGCGACATGTATCAGCACGTTGTGGTCCAGGAGAATCTGGCCCGCTTGCGCGACCGGGGCGTCCACATCGTGGGCCCGGCCAGCGGTGAACTGGCGTCGGGCCTCACGGGGCCCGGCCGTCTCGTCGAGCCGCCGGAGATCGTGGAGGCCATCGAAAAGCTCCTCGCGCTCACGCGGGACTTGGCCGGAGAGGTGGTGCTGGTCACGGCGGGCCCCACGCGGGAACCCCTGGATCCGGTCCGGTACCTCTCGAATCGCTCCTCGGGGAAGATGGGCTATGCCATCGCGGAGGCCGCCGCGGCGCGCGGCGCGCGGGTGATCCTCGTCAGCGGTCCGACGGCCCTCACCCCGCCACCGGGTGTGGACGTGATCCACGTGGAGACGGCCCAGCAAATGCATGACGCGGTCCTGGCGAAGCTGCATGCCGCCACGGTGGTGATCAAGGCGGCCGCGGTGGCGGATTACCGGCCGAAGCAGGTGGCGGGCCGGAAGATCAAGAAGGACGAGGCGGTCCCCGAGGTGAGGCTGGAACCCACACCGGATATCCTGGCCGAGGTCGGAAAGCGAAAGGAGCGACGGATCCTGGTCGGCTTCGCGGCCGAGACGGAAGACCTGGTGGCCAATGCCCGGAAGAAACTCCAGCGGAAGAACCTGGACCTGATGGTGGCCAACGATGTCAGCCAGCCCGGCGCGGGCTTTGATAGCGACACCAACGCGGTGAAGATCCTGGACGCCCAGGGAGGCGTGGAGGAGATCCACCTGCAAGCCAAGCGATCGGTAGCCGACAGGGTTCTCGATCGTGTTGTTGGACTCCTGAAGCAGCGAGGCTAGGGAATAGAACCCAGGAGCGGCAGTGGCTAGGGAACCTCGGGCGGAGCTGCGTGAGATCATCGGAGAGGTCCGGGCGTATCTCGAAGCCCAACGGGAACTGGGCCTGGAGTACACGGACGTCAAGTGGCCGGAGTCGCCGGCCCCGGCCCCGCCTCCCACCATGAGCGAGGTCCGGGAGGAGTTGGGGGAGTGCACCCGGTGCAAGTTGCACCGCCACCGGACCCAGATCGTCTTCGGCGTCGGCAACCCGAAGGCCCGCTTGGTCTTCGTGGGTGAGGCGCCGGGCGCCGACGAGGACGCGCAGGGAGAGCCGTTCGTGGGCCGGGCCGGGCAACTCCTCACCAAGATTATTCAGGCCATGGGGATGCAGCGAGAGGACGTCTACATCTGCAACATCATCAAGTGCCGCCCGCCCAACAACCGGACGCCCGAGAGCGACGAGATCCTTGCCTGCTCGCCATTCCTGCTCAAGCAACTCCAGGCCATCGGGCCGCAGTTCATCTGCGCCCTGGGCGGCCCGGCGACGCAGACGCTGCTCCGGACCAAGGAGCCCATCTCGCGCCTCCGCGGGAAGTTCTATGACTTCCACGGGATCCCCTTGCTGCCCACCTACCACACGGCGTTCCTGCTGCGCAACCCCCACGAGAAGAAGACCGTCTGGGAGGATATGAAGCTCCTCCTGCGTGAGATGGAGCGCGCCGGCCCCAACAGCGGGGTCGGCGCTGCTCGATCCGATGACCGGGGCGCTCGCTGACGGGGCCCCCTCGTTCCGACGCCCAGTGCAGCCAGCATGACCAGCACCCAGCCCGCCTACGTTGACGTCGTCTTTTCCACATCGGTGGAGACACCCCTGACCTACCGCGTGCCCGAGGAGTGGCGCGGCCTCGCGACCCCGGGGAAGCGGGTCCTGGTTCCCCTCGGCGGGCGCCAGGTGACCGGGTATCTGGTGGGGGCCCGGCAGCGTCCGCCGGTTTCGAGCACAAAGGACCTACGCGAGATCCTGGACGCCGAGCCCCTGCTGGATTCCCACCTCCTCGAACTCACCCGCTGGGCGGCGGAGTACTATCTCTGCCCGTGGGGCGAGGTCATCCGGACCGCACTGCCGCCCGGGATTGACAGCCTCACACGCCAGGTGGTCCGAGTCACCACGGCCGGTGCGGCTGCCATGGATGGGGATGGCTTCCTGCGTCCCGGCGAGCGGGAACTTCTGGCCTTCCTCCGAGTGCGGGGAGAGGCACCCCTCCCGGCACTCGCACGCCGGTGGCGGCGTGCGCGGGCGATGGCACACGGCATGGCGCGGCGCGGGCTGGTAGAACTCCTGGGAGAGGTACGACCGCCGCGCATCCGGCCGCTGACCGTCCCGTACTGCGCGCTCGCCCCTGGCGTGGATGCGGAGACCGCCCCTCTGCCGCCGCGAGCCATGAAGCAGCGGGCCATCCTCCGGGCTCTGGCAGGGGTGCCGGCCGGCTTGCCCAAGTCCGAGGCGGCGGCGGGCAATCCGGCCGCCCTGGCGGCGTTGATCCGCCGGGGCCTGGTGCAGGTGCGCGAGGTGGAGGTCACGCGCGATCCGTTCGCGCGCCCGGAAGGGCTCACGCCATCGGAGTATCCCCGCGAGGCCACCGCGGCCCAGGCAGAAGCCGTGGCGCTGGTCCAGGCGGCGCTTTCCGAGCGTCGGTTTCTTCCCGTGCTGCTTCACGGGGTGACCGGTTCCGGCAAGACCGAGGTGTATCTCCAGGCGATCGAGATCGCCCTATCGCAGGGCCGCCAGGCCCTGGTCCTGGTCCCGGAGATCGCCCTCACGCCGCTCACGGTTCGCCGTTTCCTGGCGCGGTTCGGCGGCCGGGTGGCGGTCCTGCACAGCGGTCTCAAGGGTGGAGAACGCTACGATGCCTGGCGGCGAATCCGGCGCGGCGAGGCGGACATCGTGGTGGGCGCGCGCTCCGCCGTTTTCGCGCCGCTTCCCCGGCTGGGCATCGTGGTGGTGGACGAGGAGCACGATCCGTCCTACAAGCAGGGGGAGGCGCCGCGATACCACGGGCGGGACGTGGCCATCATGCGGGCCAAGCTGCTCCAAGCGCCGGTGATCCTGGGAACGGCCACGCCCTCGCTGGAGAGCTTCGAACGGGCCCAGGCCGGTCGGTACCAGTTGGTCCGGCTGCCGCAACGGATCGAGGCCAGGCCACTGCCCCGGGTGGAGGTCGTGGACCTGCGCGGCGTTGGGGGTGGCGAGCGGCTGCTCTCGCCGGCGCTCGTCGCCGCCTTGCGCGAGTGCCTGGCGCGGGGCGAGCAGGCCCTGCTCTTCCTCAATCGCCGGGGATTCTCGACGCTGCTCCTGTGCGAGGAGTGTGGCGCGGCGGCGGGCTGCCCTCACTGCAGCGTCTCGCTGACCTATCACGCGGGTCGCGACCGCCTGCGCTGTCACACTTGTGATTTCGAACGGCGCCCGCCGGAGCGGTGCCCGCAGTGTCAGGGAAGCCGGCTGCGCTATCTCGGCTTCGGGACGCAGCAGCTCGAGGCGGCCGTGCGCGAGCGGTTCCCCCGGGCGCGGGTCGCCCGCATGGACCGGGATGTGGCCCAAAACTGGCAGGCGGCAGCACGGATCCTGGAGAGCCTGGAGCAAGGCGCCATCGACATCCTGGTGGGGACCCAGATGATCGGGAAGGGGCACGACGTCCCCAACGTGACCCTGGTCGGGGTGGTGTCGGCCGACCTGGCGCTGCACCTGCCGGACTTCCGCGCAGGAGAACGCGCCTTCGCCCTGCTGACGCAGGTGGTGGGACGCGCCGGGCGGGGCGACCGACCCGGCCTGGCGGTCATCCAGACCTACAACCCGGAGCACTACATCCTGCGTGCCGTACAGGCGCAGGACTACGGGGCCCTGTGGGAGGCCGAGAGCCGCCTGCGGCGCGAGCACGGGTTACCCCCGTTCGCCCGGGCCATGCTGGCGGTGCTCAGCAGCCCCGAGGCAGCCGCCGTCGAGCGGGCTGCGGGGGAACTCGCTCGCCTGCTCCGCGAGGAGGGGATTCGCGAGAGCGCCATGAGCGGCCCGGCGCCCGCGCCCCTCTACCGGGTCCGGGGACGCCACCGGTGGCATCTGCTGGTGCGGGGTCGAGACGCCGGTCCGCTGCACGCAAAGGTCCGCGAGGCGACGCGCCGCCTGCAAAGGTCTCCGCTGGCGCGTGGGGTTCGCGTGGATCTGGACGTGGACCCGGGCTCTCTGTGCTAATTCCGATCCGAGAAAAACCTTGAACCGCCGGTACCAACGGCACCGCCGTTGGTGCGCCAATCCGGCTGTGGCGGACAAGGATACGATGTTTCGATCTCTCCACCGAAGAACACGAATGTGCGTTCATCGGGCGTTCAGAAGTTTCGTTCGTTTCCCCCTAACGAGCCATTTCGGTCTTGGCGCCTTGGCGGTTGATAAATTCAGATTGGGACCGACGCCTCGGACTCCCTCCGGCCCCCGATCCGGGAATTCCTTTGACTTCGAGTGCTCGGTTGGTATAGTTGCGTTGATCAGGCCTCACCGGGCGCGGAGGATGCGAAACGCGACCGCCGGAGGCAGAAGGCGTCGTCATGGATAAGGAGGGGCAAGCAGCGGCTGCGACGTCAGGCGCCCCCGGGCCGGCCAACCTCAAGGCCCTGGAGGATCTGTTGATCACCCTGCGGAAATCCTCCAAGGACCTGGCCTTCTATCCCCCCGGACATCCCCTGCTGAACCGATCGCTGGAGCGGGCGGTGGAGCAGCTTCACGCCGTGGTGGGCGTCCGAGCCCCGCTGTCGCTCGCCGTGAGCCGGACCGGCTTCACCTTCGAGGGGCAGCCCGTAGGCAAGGAGAACCGGCAGCTCGCCACCATGGCGGCCGAGCTGTTCGTGAGGCGCATCCAGAAGATCTTCTTGGCGCCGGACGTGGGGCCGGAAGAGCTGGCCGGCTTCCTGCGGATGATCACCGGCGACCCGAAGCAGCTCGTTCAGCAGGGGGGACCGGCAAAGGTCCTGGCGGCGCACGGGGTCGGTCGGATTCAGGTGAACGAGTTCGATTTCCGGCGCGTGAGCACGGCGGCGGGCGCCGCGGGTCGCGCAGCCGGTCCCGCCGGTCGGGGCACGGGCGAGGCCAGCACGCCCGGGATGGCGGGATCGGGCCAGGGCGTCGGCCCAGGCGGGAGCGGGATGGGCGGGGCGGCGGGGGCGGCCGTTTCAGCCGGCGCAGGAGTCGGGTCAGGAGGTGCGGGGGCGGTTTCACCGGGCGCTGGCGTGGGCGCCGGCGTGCCCTCTGCAGGCGGGGCGACGACCCTCTACGGCGCAGAAGGAACGCTCTCCCCAGGTGGAGGGGGTGGGCAAGGTGGGCCCGTGTCTTCGAAAGGGCTGGCGGAGGAGGCGGGACAGGGTCCGGTGACGGCGGAGTCCCTCGTGGCTGCCCTCGGCGCCCCAAAGGAGCTGACCGTTGAGGCCCTCATCCAGCGGCTGGAGCAAGAGGCAGCCTCGGGCGGGGCGGCGGGGTACGAATGGGCCACCTCGCGGCTGGAGAAGGCTGTCGGCCAGGCGGTCCACGACGATTGGCTGCAGGATGTCCTGTCCATCCTCCGGGTCTTCCTCCGGCATCAGCGCGCCGAGAATCTCAAGGCGTCACTGCGGGAGCGGGCGGCGCAGGCGGTGGAGACGGTCTCCGGCGGCAACACGGGGGCGTACCTGATCGAGCATCTGAGAACCAAGGAGGGAGAATCGGCCAGGGAGCTGTCGGCGGTTCTTGTGGGCTTGGGGGCCCGCGTGATTCCACCGCTCCTAGGCCGGCTGGCCGCAGAGGATCAGGATGAGGTGCGGGAGCGCCTTGCGGCGACCCTGGTGCGGTTCCACGAGGTAGCCGAGCCCGACGTGACGCGGCCCCTGCAAGCACTGGATAGGGACTCGGCCTGCCGCCTGGCCCCGATCCTGGGTGAGGTCGGCGGGGAGGCGGGTGTGGCCTTGCTGACCTGTCTTTTCCGGCATCGGGACCCTCAGGTCCGGGGGGAGGTGCTCCGCGAGCTGGGGCGGTTCGACGAGCCGGCAGCGCAACGGCTGCTCATGCAGGCGCTACGCGATCCCGACCCTGCCGTCCTTGAGGTGGCCGTTGGCCTCGTGGGGGCGGCGAAGCTGAAGCTGGCCGCGCCAATACTCCTGCGACTGGCGGGACAGCGCGTCCTGTCGGGCAAGCCCTTCGCGGTGCGGAAGGCCGCCCTGGCGGCCCTCGGGGCCATGGGGGATCCGGGGACCGTCCCGATGCTGAGACGGGTGCTCTACACCCGAACGTGGTTCCAGCGGGCGGCCGGCGACGAGCTGCGCCAGGCGGTGGCCCACGCCCTGCTGGCGATGGGGAGCCCGGAGGCGCGCGAGGTGGTCGTGGCCGGCGCGCGCTCCCGCAGGGGGGACGTGCGCCGAGCGTGCACCGCGGCCCTGCGGGGCGCGCCGGCTCAGCAGTGAGGCCTCCACCCTGCATAACGGATCGACCTTGATCGTTCCTCCCGCCGACGCGCGGGAGTGAGCGCGGGATGGTACCATGGATGTTCTCATCGCACTGGAATCACTGCTTCGCAATCTTCAGGCCGGGGTGAAGAGCGTGGGCATGTATCCGCCCACCCATCCGACCGCCGCCCGATTCCTGAGCCGTATCGGGGAGGACCTGGACACGATCCTGGGCGAGCAGGAGTCCCTGGTCCTCGGCGTGGTGGAGCACGCGCTGGTCGCGCTGGGCCTGCCCTTCACGGGCACGGAGGCCATTGCCCAGGCGTTCGCGGAGCGATTGGAGGAGCGGGGGATCGGCAGCATCGAGTTCCTGCGCGGGTATACCCAGGAGGA
>Ga0315285_10001418_pt1 | contig 25231 bp, 25 predicted proteins | sample YL17G09_36_MG_FD_203698 | JGI IMG/M metagenome (GOLD analysis project Ga0315285, IMG submission 203698) | Sediment microbial communities from Yellowstone Lake, YNP, Wyoming, USA - YL17G09_36 | ecosystem: Environmental > Aquatic > Freshwater > Lake > Sediment | place: USA: Wyoming | collected... | reverse complement strand
TACCCGGAACGCCAAGACCGAAATGGCTTAATGGGGGGAGAGGAACGGAACTTCTGAATGCCCCATAAACCGGTTTTCGCGTTCTTCGGTCGAGAGTTCGAAACATCGCACCCTTGGCGACCTTGGCTTCGTCGTGAGCTCAGCCGAACGGCGTCATGGCGGTTCAATGGTTTTTTCGGATTAGAGCTAGGATTTGCTTTCCCGCGCCGCGAGCAACCCTGCCACCGTCTCCAGGAAGCGGGTCTTGTCGATGGGCTTCGTGATGTACGCGTCACATCCCGCCGCGAGCGCCTTCTCCTCGTCCCCCTGCATGGCGTAGGAGGTCACCGCCACGACGGGGATGTCTCGAGTGGCCGGATCAGCTTTAAGCTGCCTGGTCGCCGTCAGGCCGTCCATCACGGGCAACTGGATGTCCATCAGGATCAGGTCCGGCCGCTGCTCCTTCAGGGTGGCAAAGGCCTCTGGTGCGCTGGCCGCCTCGCAGACCACATAGCCCTGGGACTTTAGCAGGAACTGCGCGAGTCGCCGGTTGACGGGATTGTCTTCAATGAGCATGACGCGCTTTCCAGCCATGGTTGACTCCGTGTCTTCCGCCGCTTCGGTGGCTATGAGGTCGCAACGGGGATCGTGAACGTGAACGTGCTGGCCTTGCCCACCGTGGAAGATACGCGGATCCTGCCGCCGTGCAGTTCCACGAGCCGTTTCACCAGGGGCAGGCCGAGCCCCGTCCCTTCCTGGGACCGGGATGCGTCGTGGACCTGCTCGAATTCCCCGAAGACGCGATCCAGATCCTCGGCCGGGATCCCGATCCCGGTATCGGTGACGGCGACCTCGAGGAACTCGCCGCCGCTGTCAATTGGTCGAGTTGTCGAGTCGTTAATTGGTCGTGACGAATCGACCATTCGACCACTTGACAAATTGACTCTTCGAGCAGCCACGGTGACGCGCCCGCCCTCCGGCGTGAACTTGATGGCGTTGCTGAGCAGGTTGTAGAGGATCTGTTTGAGCCGGGGCGGGTCGGCCCAGACCGGCGGAAGGTCGGCTGGACAGTCGCTTGGCGTGGCGATGCGTTTCTTGCTTGCCAGCGGCTTGATCGTACCGAGAACGCCCTCGACCGTCTCCGCAAGGCTCGACGCCTCGGGGTGAAGCTCCATCTTGCCCGCCTCGATCTTGCTGATGTCCAGGACGTCGTTGATGAGGCGAAGCAGGTGTTTGCCCGACGTGAGGATATTGGTCAGGAACTCCCGCTGCTCTTCTTCGGGGAGCGGGCCCAGGTTCGGATCCAGAAGGACCTCGGAGAATCCGATGATGGCATTGAGCGGGGTACGCAACTCGTGAGACATGCTGGCGAGGAACTGGGACTTGTGCTTCGAGACGACCTCGAGCTGCTTTGCCTGCTCTTGTACCTTTCGGGCCAGCCGGGCCCGCTCGATGGCCAGGCTGGATTGCCCCAGGAAGTCCTGATCTTTCCGCTGGATCCGCCCCGAGAGGGTTGCGATCAGATTGCGTGCCATCTCCGGGTGCCGTGCGAAGGCGGCCTCAAACCTTTCCCGGGACAGGGTCCACAGTTCGCTTTCGGTCAGGGCCCTCAAGGTGGCGGTGCGAGGCTGGCGCGTCAGAATGGCCAACTCCCCGAACCAGCCAGGCGCCTCGATGGTTCCTACGGGGGGACTCTCGGGATCACCGCCCGCGACAGTGACCTCGAGCCGCCCGGCGGTCAGAAGGCAGAACTCATCGGCTGGGTCCCCCTGCTTGCAAACCACCGCTCCTGCGGGGAGGTGACGGGGCTTCAACTCCCTCGCAATCCGTGTCAGGCTGGCCCTTGGAATGCCCTCGAAGATCTGCAAAGACCGCATGAGGCCGGCGAGTTCCTGAACGCGCGCCGCCTCTTTGGTGTTCATTACGACCTTGCCCCGGGCGCTGCGCCGACGTTTCGGCGCCATCGGTCGCCGAGCTGTCCTGGGCTTTTCCCCTCCGGCTTTCCTTGCTCTCTTCATGGGGCGTGCTCCTCTCTGTGGCAAGACATCCGGCACATGGAGCGGGCGGACCAGTCCATGAGGCCGATTGCCGGTTGTAGCCAAAGCCAATTCAGCATGGCCTCATCGATCGAGTCGGAAGGTGCACTCACACCTTCAGCAGGCGCCGCGCCGTGGGATCGTCATCCGCGATCAGGATTCGTGGGCCAGCGACATCCATGACCGCCCCTCATGCGCTCCCGTCTGTTGCTGATGTTCGGAAGCTCCCGTGGGTTGCCCGCGTCCTTTTTGTCCGCCTTCCAGAGACATGCTCCTGTATTGCGTACCCTTTTCCCCCGGGGTTGTCAATGTTGGAATTCGGGGCGCTTCCTTTCATGCAATTCCGTGTCGAGCACTGATGGGCTCGCGGCGTGCCTTGAAGGGGTCGCAGAAGTGTGTTAGCTTGATCAGCGAACAACTGGGGAAGGCTGCAGCCCCGCAGGTGGTCGCAACCCGGTTCGGGGCCGATCGCGTATCTGCCTCGCAAGAACTTTGAAGCAGACTGACTCCAGTACGCCCAAATACACCGGGTCGAAATGGTTGAGACGGTGACGACTCTCCGAGAAGACAGCCCGGCGCTCGCGCGGATCCTGGAGGGGCTGACCCCGGATCAAACGGCCGCGGTGACCCACGGAGAGGGGCCGCTCCTCATCGTGGCTGGCGCCGGCACGGGGAAGACTACGGTCATCACCCGGCGGATCGCCTACCTGGTGGCCGCCAAGCGAGCCCGTCCGTCCGAGATCCTCGCCCTCACCTTTACCGACAAAGCCGCCGAAGAGGTGGAGGAGCGGGTGGATCTCTTGGTCCCCTATGGCTTTGCCGACATGTGGATCAGCACGTTCCACGCGTTCGGCGATCGCGTGCTGCGGGACGAAGGGCTGGCGCTGGGTCTCAATACGGATTTCCGGGTGCTGACGCGGCCCGAGCAGATCGTCTTCCTGCGGGAGCACCTCTTCGATCTGCCCCTCCAGCGTCTCCGCCCGCTAGGAGCCCCGACGAAGCACCTCCAGGCCTTGGTTATGTTGTTCAGCCGGGCCAAGGACGAGGCGGTGATGCCGGAGGACTATCTGGCGTTCACGGCCGGTCTGGCCGACCGGGCTGGCGCAGCGCATGACGATGCCGCGCTCCATGAGGAGGCGGCTCTTCAGCAGGAACTGGCGGCGTGCTACCGCGAGTACCAGCACCTGCTCGGCCAGCGCGGCCTCGTGGATTTCGGGGATCAGGTGCTGCTCTGCCTGCGGCTGTTTCGGGAGCATCCCCTGATTCTGCAAAAATACCGCGAGCGGTTCCGGTACATCCTGGTGGACGAATTCCAGGACACGAATCATACCCAGTGGGAGCTGGTGAAACTCCTGGCGGGACGCGAGGGCAACATCACGGTCGTGGGGGATGACGACCAGAGCATCTACAAGTTTCGCGGCGCGGCCATCAGCAACATCTTGGGATTCACGGCCGCGTATCCCGAGGCGCGGCGGGTCATCCTGCGGGAGAACTTCCGGTCCAGCCAGGCGATCCTGGACGCGGCCTATCGCCTCATCCGGCACAACGACCCGGACCGGCTGGAGGTGCGGGAGCACATCGACAAGCGCCTCGTCCCGACAAGGCCCGAGGGCCCATCGCCCCGGCACCTGCACCATGACACGGTATCCAGCGAGGCGGATGCCGTGGCCCGCCTGATCGCAAGCCGGGTAGAGGCCGGGGCCTGGGCCTACCGGGACGTGGCCATCCTCGTCCGGGCCAACCGGGACGCCGATCCGTTCCTGCGAGCGATGAATCTGCAGGGCATCCCCTGGCGGTTCAGCGGCAATCAGGGGCTGTACGCGCGACCGGAGGTGCGACTGCTCCTGGCCTTCCTGCGGGTGGCGGCCGATCCCGAAGATACGGTCAGCCTGTACTTCCTGGCGGGATCCGAGCTGTACGAGATGGACGACTGGCAGCTCGCCCAGTGCGCCAGCGCCGCCAGGCGGACGAATCGCTCCCTCCGCTGGATCTTCGAAAATCTGGACAGCGTGGCGGACCTGGCCGATCTGGACCTCACGGCCCGGGCGACCGTCGAGCGGCTCGTGAAGGACCTCAAAGAATACGTGGGTCTCTCGCGGGAACGGTCCACCGGCGAGGTCTTGTACCAGTTTCTCATGCGGAGCGGCCTGCTCAAACGCCTGACTGCAGCGGAATCACCCGCAGCCGATGCCCGCGTGGGGAACATCGCGCGCCTCTTCGAGATCGTCCATCGCTTCGCCGACGTGGCAGATCTCGACCGGGTCCCCCAGTTCATCCAGCACCTGGACCTCCTCGTGGAAGGGGGAGACGACCCGGCGGCGGTGGAGGCGGACGAGGATGCCGACGCCGTCAACGTCCTCACCGTGCACAAGGCCAAGGGGCTCGAGTTTCCTGTGGTGTTCTTGGTGAGCCTGGTGGCCGATCGCTTCCCCTCGCGCGGGCGCCGCGAGCCGCTCGCCCTGCCCGATGCCCTGCTCCATGACATCCTGGCGAGCGGAGACTTCCACCTCCAGGAGGAGCGACGGCTGTTTTACGTGGGCATGACGCGGGCCAAGCGCGACTTGTACCTCACCAGCGCCCGTGATTACGGCGGCGTCCGCGCCAAGAAGGTGAGCCGGTTCGTTCTGGAGGCCCTGGATCTGCCGCCGTCAGAGCCCCCGCCGTACAAGGCCTCGGCCCTGGAGGCGATCCAACGCCATGCTCCCTCGGTGGAGGAGGGAGCGGAGGCCCTCCAGGCCATCCCGGATCACGAGATCCTGCCCCTCAGCCACTACCAGGTGGACGACTATCTCACCTGCCCGCTGAAGTACAAGTACATTCACATCCTGCGGGTGCCCATCCGCGAGCACCACTCGGTGGTGTATGGGAAGGCGCTCCACGAGGCCATCTCGTTTTACCTACGTCGGAAACTTGCTCTGGTCCAGTCGGCTCCTGGTCACCGCCGACAGGGAGGCGGGGTGACCGAGGCAGAGGTGCTCGAGGCCTTCGAGGAGGCCTGGCAGAGCGTGGGATTTCTCTCGCGAGAACACGAGGACCTGCGCCTGGAAGAGGGGCGTGCCGTCCTGCGACGCTTTGTGGCCGAGGAGGAGCGGACGGGGCTCCCCCCGACGGCGGTGGAGCGGCCGTTCACCTTCCTGCTTGGGACCACTAAGGTTGCCGGCCGCTTCGACCGCGTGGACGAGCGGGACGGGCGCGTCACCATCATTGATTACAAATCCTCGGCCGTCCGCGACCAGAAGGAGGCCAACCGGAAGGCCAAGGAGAGCCTGCAACTGGCCATCTATGCCCTGGCCTACGGTGAGATGCACGGCCGGATTCCCGACGCTGTGGAGCTACATTTCCTGGAGTCTGGCCTGGTGGGGAGCGCCCGCAAGACCGAGGGAGAGCTGGAGGGGACCCAGGCCACGATTGGGCAGGTTGCCGGCGGGATCCGCGCCCGGGACTTCACCGCGACGCCGGGGTACCTCCAGTGCAGCTACTGCGCCTTCCGCGAGATCTGCCCGAGCACGGCCTACCGCGAGAGCGAGTAGGTAGGTTCGAGGGAAAGAGTCGGGAGACCTTTCGGGAAATGGGAGACACGGGGAATCGGGGACACGGGGAGCGGGAGAAGGCAGCAAGCAGGAAAGCAGGACGCAGAGGACCGGGTAAGCATTGGTGTCAGGAATTCCGCAATCCGCATTCCGCAATCCGCAATAGGGGGGCTTGTCATGGCAGTTCGAGTGATCATTCAGCGCTGGGTTCGTTACGGTCGCGAGGCGGAGCTGCGCCGCGCGCTGGAGAAGATGCGGGTGCAGGCGTTGGATCAGCCCGGGTACGTCAGCGGCGAGACTCTTCGCTGTCCAACCGATCCATCGCTCTGGGTGGTGATCAGTACCTGGGAGACCATGGCGGACTGGCAGCGCTGGGCCCAGGGTCCTGACCGCTCGGAGTTCGAATCGCGCATCGCCCACTTGGTGGAGGCGCCCACCCAGGTTCTGGTCTTGGAGTCCATTGCCATGGATGATGCGACACCACCGAGGGGTGTTGGGCCCCATGAGAGCCGTGGAGAACCGAAGGCTGAGTGAGTGGGGACCCGGAAATGCGAGGGAAGTTGCGGATCGGCATCGACGTGGATGATGTGCTGGCGGAATCGCTGCCCGGATACCTGGAGGCATTCCGGCGGCGATTCGGACACGACGTCAGGATCGAGGAGGCGGCCTGGGAGATCTTTCGCCGCTACCCGGAGATCTCGGCGACACAGATGTGGGGGTTCTTCAGCGAACTGGAGGCGAGCGATTTCCTGGGGACCCGCCCGGTGTATCCGGAGGCAGTGAACGCGGTGAAGGCCCTGGCGGCGAATGGGCATCGGCTGTTTGTTGTCACAGGGCGCCTGACCCAGCACCGGGATCATACCCGCCGGCTGTTGCAGCGGGCAGGGCTCCTGGAGTTTTTTGAGGAACTGGTGCACCGGGACAATGAGGCCGCAGCCGACTACAAGCCGCGCATCGTGCGGGAGATGAAGCTGGATCTCCTGGTCGAGGATGAACTGCACGTGGCCCTGGCTGCAGCGGAAGTTCCGATTCCTGTCCTGCTCTTCGATCGTCCGTGGAACCACGGCGAGCTGCCCCCAGGCATCACCCGCGTGACGGATTGGGATCAGGTGCTCCGCCTCGTCGCTGCCCAGGCGACAGCCCGCGCTGGATGATTCTTGCTCTCCCTCTTCCCTCCGTTGGCTGACCTCCCCATGACAGAAACTCTTGGCATCGGCCGCTATGTGGGATATCTTTGGTCGAGGCATTCAGCCATCAGCATTCAGCCCTCAGCCAAAGCAGAGATCGAGAATCGGGCTGATGGCTGACTGCTGAGCGCTGAAAGCTTCCCATATGGAGGGAGGTGGGTACGATGCGGAAAGTGACTCTCGAGAGGGCTGCGTTCCTCGTGCCGGCCCCAGTGCTCTTGCTCTCCAGCGTGGGCGAAGACGGTTCCATGAACATCATGACTTTGTCTTGGGCCGGTGTTGCCTGTGGGACACCTCCCATGGTCAGTGTGGCTGTCCGGCCGGAGAGGTTCTCCTACGGTCTCGTTCGGGAGACGAGGGAGTTCGTCCCGAACATCCCACCGGCGTCCCTGCTTCGCGCCGTGGACTTTTGCGGCGTCGTCTCCGGTCAGAACGTGAACAAGTTCGCTGAGGCGCGCCTCACGCCGATGCCGGGTTTGAAGGTCCGGGCCCCGCTGATCCGGGAGTGCCCCGTCAACCTGGAATGTATCGTGCGAAACTCCCTGGTTCTGGGATCCCACGTCCTCTTCCTGGCAGAGGTGGTGGCGATGCACGCGGACGACGAGATCGTGGAGAATGGCGGCGTCATCATGGGCCGGGTGGCGCCCCTGGCCTATGACCCGTTCGGTGGCGACTACTGGAGCCTGAAGGAGGTCGTCGCCCACCAGGGCTTCAGCGGCGGGACCATGCCGGCTCCAGTGGATCCGGCGCCAAAGAAATCGTGAGGGAGAACGATGCAGGAAAGCATCCCACCCGATACATTGAACGAGATTGGGATTCTGAAGCGGCGGGAGATCGAGGCCCGCATCATTGCGCCCCTGATCAACGCCTTTGCGGCGCAGTTCGGTCGGGAGCGGGTCATCGAGATCGCCAAGCAAGTGATCGTGGAGATCGCTCGCCAGCAAGGAAAGGCGCTGGCCGACCAGGTGGGGGGAAACACCCTGGCCCATTTCGCAGGGAGCAAGGACGCCTGGGTGAGGGGAGGAGCACTCGAGACGGAGGTCCTCCAGTTGACCGACACGGCCTACGATTTCAACGTGACCCGGTGTCGGTACGCGGAGATGTACCGAGCGCTGGGCATCCCCGAGTTGGGCGGCGTGCTCTCCTGCGGCCGGGACTTCGCGCTGGGCGAGGGATTCAACCCGAACCTGAAACTCACCCGGACCCAGACGATCATGGAAGGGGCTCCCCTTTGCGACTTCCGGTACCGCATCGAGTCCCCTCCGGAACCGAAGGTCTCCGCAGAATAGGAAGCCGGGAAGCAGACAGATATCTTTCATCCGCAGATTTCGCAGATTACGCAGATTTCTGTTGGGGGTCCTCTCGGAATAATCTGCGAAATTTGTGTAATCTGCGGATCCATTAGAGGTTTTCGCCCGGGCGTTCGGCGGACTGGAGGCCCCGTATGAAATTCCACACCGAGTACCTGACCTTCAAGACGAAGCGACAGCGCGAATACGTCAACATTACCCGCGAGGTCGAAGCAGCGCTTAGGAAGAGCGGCATCCGCGAGGGGATGATCCTGGTCTCCGCCATGCACATCACCGCGGCGGTCTATGTGAACGACGCCGAAGACGGCCTCATTCAGGACATCGATGAGTGGCTGGAGCGGCTGGCGCCCACGGGGCCGAATTACCGCCACCACCGGACCGGCGAGAGCAACGGCGACGCCCACCTGAAGAATCTGCTCATGCATCACCAGGTGATCGTCCCCGTCACCGACGGGAAACTGGACTTCGGGCCGTGGCAGCAGGTCTACTACGCCGAATTCGACGGCCAGCGGTCGAAGCGCGTCATCATCAAGGTGATGGGAGAATAGAAGGGGCGATCCGGGAGAAGGGCAAGGGGATCAAGCCCGACGAGTTGCAGGCCATCCTGGACGAGGTGGCCGAGGGGGTTCCTGCCGTTCTCCGACGCAGCCTGTGAGGACAAAGGAAGTCATTGAGTGCAAGTCAAGGTGGACGGCCTATCGCTCAGAATCCTGGCCCATCGCGCGACCGCGTTCGAGGTCGGGGCGTCCGTTTCGGTTCGCGTGGACGCCGACCGCTGCGCCGTGATCCAGTAGGACTGACCGCCGAAGGCGTGGAAGGGTACGATTCCCGTCACGCCGCCAGGTGTCCCACGATGCTGGCGGTGAACTCCGTGGTCCTGGCGGTGCCGCCCAGATCGCGGGTCCTCGGCCCCCCCGAGAGGGCCGAAGCCACTGCCCGCTCGATGCCCTGTGCGGCATCTCCCGTCGATGCATCCCCTCGCTTCCCGGCCAGCCAGGAGAGAAGCATCGCCGCCGACAGGATCATCCCGACCGGGTTCGCGATGCCCTGCCCAGCGATGTCGGGGGCTGAGCCGTGGCTCGCCTGGGCCATGGCGCGCCCAGTGCCCGCGTTGATGGACGGGGCCAGGCCCAGGCTGCCGGCCAGCTCCCCCGTGAGGTCGGACAGGATGTCGCCGAACATGTTCGTGGTCAGGATGACGTCGAAGTCGGCGCCGCGGCGCACGAGGTGCGCCGTCATGGCGTCGATGTGGTAGTCCTCGACGGTGACCTCCGGGAATTCTCTTCCCACGCCACGGCACACCTCCAGAAACAGACCATACGCCTTGCGGATGACGTTCGCCTTGTGGACGATGGCGACCTTCCCTCGGCGTTGTCGGGCCAGGGTGAAGGCCGTCCGGGCGATCCGCTCTGAGGCCTGCCGCGTGATCTTCCCCACGGTCAGCGCCACATCCGGAGTCGGCATGAGCTCGCCGACGCCCCACACCATGTTGCGGTCCGAGTAGAATCCCTCTGTGTTCTCCCGGACCACGACGAGATCCATTTTCGGCGAGACAGCGGGCAACCCGGGGTAGGCGCGGGCCGGCCGGATGTTCGCGTACAGGTCGAAGCGGTGTCGCAGTTCCCCGCTGGGGTTCCGTTTCTCCCGCTCGGCGGCCGGGTAGGATGCGGAATCGTGGGGACCCATGATCCACCCGTCGCACTTCTCGAGCGCCTCGACTGTGGATTCCGGCATCGCGACGCCGATCTTCCGGATCGCCTCCCACCCCATGGGGAGCGGCACATATTCGAAGCGCAGGCGACCGTCCCGCTTTTGCACTGATTCCAGCACGCGGAGCGTGGCCTCGACGATCTCGGGTCCGATCCCGTCTCCAGTTAGGACGCCCAGTCGGTAGGTCGCCATGTTTGCCTCCGGGGTGGCGTTGGATATTCAGGGTTCGAGCGTGGCAGCATCGGGGACGACCAGGTGTTGGAGTGCCCCAGAGCTTTCCGGATTCGATGGGATCATATGGATGATCGAAAGAGGCTGTCAAGCTGCAGGGGAGTGGGTCGGATCGAAGCACTTCAAAGGTGCGTCTCGCCAGACATGGCCTCCGGGGGCGCCGCCCTGCAGCCCAATGAACCCGCTAGCGCATCACCTCACCAGGGCCGGGCCATGGATGAGACCGATTGGGCCGGGCGGCCGTCAAGGCGGCCCCCAGGCCTTGGCACTTATGGGTTTTTGGCTTGACACGGGCCGCCCCTTCGCGCTATGCGTTCCGGTAACGCCGGGAGTCCCCCCTGGTCCGCGCCTACCTAGCGAGTCCAGAGCCTACGTGCAGGGCCGAGCCCGAGGAGCAGATTCCTGTCAGCATAAGCGGGAGGAGGTGGGCCCCCACCCACGCCGAAATGTCACCCTGTCTCACGCTGATTATCTGCATGTTACTAGACTAAAGGAGGAGTATGAACATGTTCACTAGGCGTTTTGCGTTGGTTTCCCTAATCCTCTTACTGCCCATCATGTTCGCCGCGTACAGCGAAGGCGCTGTCTACCCTTCGCGCCCGCTCGAGATCGTCGCCCCCGCCAACCCCGGCGGCGGTTGGGACGCGCTCGCCCGCACCATAAATCGCGTCCTCGAGATCGAGAAGCTCTACCCGCAGCCGATATCGGTGCTCAATAAGCCGGGCGGCGGTGGCGCGGTCGGCCTGGCCTACATCTTCCAGAAGAAGGGGGACGACTACGAGATGGTCGCCTTCTCCCCGCCCCTGATCATCAACACCATCAACAAGACCTTCACCCAGAACTATAAGGAGCTGACCCCGCTGGCCAAGCTCATCACCGACTACCAGGTCTTCATCGTGAAGGCCGACTCACCCTACAAGACCTTCAAGGATCTGCTGGACGCTATGAAGAAGAACCCCAACGCCGTCAAGTTTGCCGGCGGCTCCTCGCCGGGCTCCATGGATCACCTGGCATTCTGCAAGGTGGCGCAGCTGGCGGGCATCAACCCCATGGACCTGTCGTATGTGGCCTTCTCGGGCGGCGGCGAGGCCATCACCACCCTCCTGGGCGGCAACGTGGCCTTCGTCTCCAGCGGGATCGGCGAATCGCTCGCCCAGATTCAAGCCGGGACCGTGCGCGCCCTGGCCGTCACCTCGCCCGAGCGACTCGGCGGCCCCCTGAAGGACGTCCCGACCCTCAAGGAACTGGGGATCAACACAACCTACGAGGTCTGGCGCGGCGTCTTCGGCGTCCCCGGCATGTCCAAGGACGCCCAGGCCTGGTGGGCCAAGACCCTGAAGACCATGGTCGGCACCAAGACCTGGAAGGAGTCGCTGGAGAAGCTCCAGTGGTTGAATGCCTACGCCGGGGCCGAGGACTTCACCAAGTTCCTGGCGGACGAGGAGAAGTCCTACCAGAGCCTGATGACCACCCTCGGGTTCGCGAAGTAGGAGATCGCTCCTCCCCTCTGCTGCCGGGACCGGGCCGCTCCGTTGGCCCGGCCCCGGCATGTTTCGGAGCCATAGCATGAAACAGAACAGAGAAGAACGGATTGCCAGCCTCGTGCTGATCGTGGGCTCCCTCGCCTACCTGGTGGGGGCTTTTCTCATTCCCATGCCAACGCTGAAGCAGCAGTTGGGTCCGGACGGCTTCCCCAAGGCGATCGGGTTCGGCCTGTTGCTCCTGTCCTCTATCTACGCCTTCCAGGTGTTCAAGGGCCGCGCGCTCGACAAGGCCAAAGCGGAAGAGATCGAGAAGCGGGCGGCCATCATCGGGGCCGAGGAAAAGGTCGAGGGGTACACCGACCTGAAGACGATGGGCTTCATGGTGGGCGTGATGTTGCTGTACGCCTTCGCCTTCGAGCACCTCGGCTACGCCATCACCACCTTCCTGGCGTTCATGGCGGGGTGCATCTACCTGGACCGCCGCCACCTGGTGCGCGATGCCATCATCGCGGTGATCGCGAGTTTTGTCCTTCAGTATATCTTCAGCGTCTACCTGCGCGTCAAGCTGCCCGCGGGTCCGCTGAGCTCCTTGGGTCTGTGACCTGAGAGCGGGAGGTCCCCCGTGGACTTTTGGCACAACCTGACCTTAGGGTTTAGCGTTGCGGGGACGCCGTTTAACCTGCTCCTGTGCCTCGTCGGCGTCTTCCTGGGGACGCTCATCGGCGTCCTGCCGGGGATCGGCCCCATGACGGGCGTAGCGCTCCTGATCCCGCTCACCTTCAGCCTGACCCCGAGCTCGGCCATCATCCTGATGGCGGGGATCTACTACGGCGCCATGTACGGCGGCTCGACCACCTCGATCCTGGTCAACACGCCGGGGGAATCCTCCAGCGTGGTGACTTGCATCGACGGCTACGAGATGGCGAAGCAGGGTCGGGCCGGCCCGGCCCTGGCGGCGGCCGCCATCGGTTCGTTCATCGCCGGAACCTTCGCGACCCTCATGCTGATGATCTTCGGCCCCTTGGTGGCCCAGATCGCCCTGCGCTTCGGGCCGCCGGAGTTCTTCTCCCTGATGGTCGCAGCGCTCACCATGGTGACGTCCCTGGCGGGCCGCTCGATCGTCAAGGCCCTGCTCTCGACCTTCTTCGGCCTGGCCATCGCCACCATCGGCATCGACATGCAGAGCGGGGTGCCCCGCTTCACCTTCGGGAACCCGGAGCTGATGGACGGCCTGGAGTTCCTGACGGTGGCCATCGGGCTCTTTGCCCTGTGCGAGGTGCTGGTCAATCTGGCGGACATGACCGAGGCGGTGCAGGAGCGGTTGAGCATCAAGGGCGGCCTGTGGATGAACAAGGAGGACTGGGAGCGCTTCACCCCCTCCTGCATCCGCGGCACGCTCTCGGGCTTCTTCGTCGGCGGGATCGCCGGCGCCGGCGCGGCGGTGGCCAGCTTCGTCTCTTACGGCATAGAGAAGAAGGCCAGCAAGTACCGGGACGAATTGGGCAAGGGGGCGATCGAGGGGGTGACCGGACCCGAATCGGCCAACAACGCGGCGGCGGGCGGCGCCCTGATCCACCTCCTGTGCCTGGGCATCCCGGGGAGCGGCACGACCGCCATCATGCTAGGCGCCCTGCTCATGATAGGCCTGCAGCCGGGCCCGCTGCTCTTCCAGCAGCAACCCCAGTTCGTCTGGGGCCTGATCGCCAGCATGTACATCGGCAACGTCATGCTCCTGGTCCTGAACCTGCCCCTGGTGGGCATGTGGGTGAAGCTCCTGGACGTCCCGCTCTACCTGCTATTGAACTTCATCATCCTGTTCTCGTTCCTCGGCGTCTACACCATGAACAACAGCGTCCAGGACCTGTTCATCATGGTCGGCTTCGGGGTGATCGGCTACCTGATGAAGCGGCTTGACATCCCTGCCACGCCCATCATCTTGGGCATCGTGCTGGGGAGGCTCATGGAAGAGAAGATGCGCCAGTCCCTCGTCATCTCCGACGGCAGCCTGATGATCTTCCTGACTCGCCCGATCTCGCTCTTCCTGTTGCTCCTGGCGGTCGTCTCGATCACCAACCCTTACTGGAAGCAGATCGGCGGCGCCATCCGGCGACTGTTCGGAGGTCGCCAGCCAGCATAGGCGTCACTCGACCCACCAGACACACAACCGGCCCGACAGGTTCCCGGAACCTGTCGGGCCTTCTGCATTCGGCTTACCACGTCCTCGGGGTCACCTACATCGGAATCTAGTCTACTGTGTCCGAAATCCGCCCGCATAAGCCGAGCCCCGGGGCCGCTCCAAGACGCCGGGCCCGCGGGCCGGCCGGGTCCGGTCGCCGTGGTTTGCCATCGGCAAACCCGCGGCGCGGAGGAGCGCCAACGGCGCGACGACCCGGAGCAAGGCCGGCCGGTTCTCGACGAGGCCCCAGGCGTCGCGGAGCGGGCTCGGGGCGAAGGCCGGCAGATTTGCGACACACATGGTTAGTCTTTCTCATCACCTCCGCACCTCAGCGCATCTGCCCCCTTGCTTCTCCTATCTGGCTTAGGACCTGCCGGGAGGAGGCGGCGCAAAGTCATCCTCGTCCCACATCCGGTTTCGCGGCGGCCTGACCTGTCCGCAGCGGATGATCCCCTGCCGACAGAGCGTGGAACGCCACTCGTACTTGATGTAGAGTTTCTCCGCTGCCGTGCTTTCCGGCTCGAACGCCACAACCCGCGCAGGAGAGTGTTCCTCCCTGCCGAAGCCGGTACCGGCGCTTTCCCCTTCGGCTTTGGCCGAGGGGGCGTCCCGTTGTGCGGCTTTCGGCGGAGCCTGGGAAAGGTCCGAAGACTCCTCCCGCCGGGGCACCTCCGGATACACCGCAACGGCAATCACCCCCATCGCCGACTCGTCGTGAAAGGCGGCGGCATAGGAATCGCCGGCATCGGTGAAGTAGAAACGGTTGATGGTATTCAGGCTGGTGCGCCAACCCTTGAATTCTCCCTGCCCGTACGGCTCCAGGATGTACATCCGCTCGTCATTTCGAAGCCATGACTTCTTGCCGGAAATGATGTTCCTGCCGTCCACCGCTACCACGACCCCAATGCGCCGGTTCAGCAGGTTGCGGACGATGACGCTGTAGTGCTCGCCTTTCACCGCCTCTGCGTACACTTTTCTGGTTTGGAAACGCGCTGCCACCGGGTACAGCGGGAGCATCCTCCCGTCATCCGACCTGATCTGCACCTCGACGGCATGTCCGCTGATCCCGGCCCAGGCGCCGCCGGCAATCCCCATGAGCAGCACAAGCAGCACACAGACTCTCATAGGTCCCTCCTTGTCTAGGTGTCCTGATGGACAGTTCGCTGTTTTGGTATATTAGACAAGGGGGATGCGGAAAAAGTTCCCGGACCTCAGAGACGATCCCCCACACCAGCTGCAGCGGGTGCGGATCAGGGTCCGGCCGGCGCTTCAAGTGCTGCTGGTAGGTGGGACGCCGTTGACTGAGTGAACTTTTCATCACAGCGCGTGTGACATTGTGCTTGACCCTGGTGTCTTCCCGAGATAGTTTAGTCCCACCTAAAAATTATGTTTGGAGGAACGGTGCTCAGCGAGGCCGTCCAGGACTACCTCAAGGCCATTTACAAGCTCCAGGCGGGTGGGGGGGCCGTGTCAACGTCCGCCCTGGCAGGGGCGATGGAGGTCACGGCCGCCTCGGCCACAGGCATGGTGAAGAAACTCGCCGGCCTCAAGCTGGTGCGGCACAACCCCTATCAGGGGGTGGTCCTGACCAAGGCGGGACATAAGATGGCTCTCGAGGTGATCCGGCACCACCGGCTCTTGGAACTCTATCTGGTGGAGGCGCTGGGTTGCACCTGGGACAAGGTCCACGAGGAGGCCGACCGGCTGGAGCACGTCATCTCGGAGGAGTTGGAGGAAAAGATCTTCGAGGCGTTGGGCCGGCCGACGCGGGATCCACACGGCGACCCGATCCCGGCGAAAGACGGGACGGTGATCGCGGCGGACCAGGATCGCCTCTCGGACCTGGAGCCGGGGGCGAAGGGAATCATCCGGCAAGTGAGCGACACCGATGCCGAAATGCTCCGGTACCTCGGCACCCGCGGCCTCGTGCCGGATACCGTCCTCGAGGTCCTGGAGAAGGCGCCGTTCAATGGTCCTCTCACGGTCAGGACAGGAAAAACCTCCCATGTTCTTGGGCGCGAACTGGCCAGGCACATCCGGGTCGAGGCGACGCCTGTGGGGCTTCATAGACGCTCTGCCTGAGTTCGGGCGGACCGAAAAGGCCCGCGTAGCGAGAAACTATGGACAACGATCGGTCACATGGAAGCCAGTCTCCTCCAAACGAGTCGCCGCACACGGCCCGGTCGGGAGATGAACGAACCGTTGCCGCCGCGACCGAGGTCTTAGAGGGCAAGAGCCGCGAGTCGTGGTATCGTCGTCTATTGCCGTTTATGGGGCCGGCCTTCATCGCCAGCGTGGCCTATGTGGACCCGGGGAACTTCGCCACCAACATTCAGGGCGGGGCCCAATTCGGTTACATGCTCCTCTGGGTCATCGTGGCCAGCAACCTGATGGCCATGCTGACCCAGACCCTATCCGCCAAGCTGGGGATTGCCACGGGGCGGAACCTGGCCGAGATGTGCCGTGACCAGTTCCCGCGATGGATCGTCTGGGCCATGTGGGCGATCATGGAGGTGGTTGCCATGGCCACCGACCTGGCGGAGTTCCTGGGGGCGGCCCTGGGATTCAACCTGCTGTTCGGGATGCCGCTGTTCGTGGCAGGCGTGCTCACAGGGGTCGTGACTCTTGCGATTCTTGCCCTGGAGCGGCGCGGATTCCGCCCGCTGGAGGCGGTCATCACTGGGTTCGTGGGGATCATTGCGCTCTGCTATCTTCTGGAAACCATCCTCGGCCGGCCCGACTGGGGGAAGATCGCTTACCATTCGGTGGTGCCCCAGTTCAACGGAGCGGAGAGTGTTGTGTTGGCGACCGGCATCCTGGGCGCCACGGTCATGCCGCACGTCGTGTTCCTCCACTCTGCCCTGACCCAGGGGAGGATCATCACGCGCGATCCCGTCCAGGTGCGTCGCCTCTTCCGGTTTGAGTGCATAGACGTTACGTTGGCCATGGGATTGGCCGGGCTGGTGAACGGGGCGATGCTGATCATGGCCGCGGCCACCTTCTTCGAGAAGGGCCTCACCACGGTGGGAACCATCGAGGAGGCCCATCGGACACTCGCCCCGCTCTTGGGCTCGGCGTCCAGCTGGGTCTTCGCCGTCTCGCTGTTGGCTTCCGGCATTTCCTCGTCCACGGTGGGGACCATGGCTGGCCAGATAATCATGCAGGGCTTCGTCCACCGACAGATTCCTATCTGGCTCCGGCGGCTGGTGACGATGCTGCCGGCGCTCGTGGTGATCGCGATCGGACTGGAGCCAACCCGCACGCTGGTCATCAGCCAGGTGGTGCTGAGCTTCGGCCTCCCCTTCGCGCTGATGCCCCTGGTGATCTTCACCGCCCGTTCCGACCTGATGGGTGTCCTGGTCAACCGCCGGTTGACGACGGTTGCCGCCAGCCTGATGACGTTCCTCATCATTGTCTTGAACATCTTCCTGCTGTATGAGACTCTCGTAGGTGGAGGATGAGCCTCGTGATCCGAGAAATCCTGGTCCCACTGGATGGCTCCGCCCTGGCGGAATCGGTCCTGCCGGCAGCGGCAGCACTGGCCAAGGTGTTCGGGGCGCGCGTTAAACTGCTCCACATCATCGAAGAGGGCGCCCCCGACACGATCCACGGCCAGCCCCACCTCACGGAGGGCGATCAGGCCCAGGCGTACCTCGACGAGGTGGCGCGCCGGCCGGTCTTCCAGGGCCAAATGGTGGAGGTCCACGTTCATCGTTCGAAGCAAGGGGACGTGGCGGAATCCGTGGTGGACCACGCCCAGGAGTTCGGGGCGGACCTGGTCGTCCTCTCGACGCACGGCACGGGTGGCCTGCGCGGCTTTCTGTTCGGTCGCATCGCCCTGCGGGCCCTCCAGCGGGGAACGACCCCCATCCTTCTCATGAACCCGACGGCTGCTGGCGAGGCGCCGCCCTTCGTGTGCCGCAGGATCCTTGTGCCCCTGGACGGGACCGCTGCCCACGAGCCAGCCTTGCCGGTTGCCTCGACGCTGGGTCACGCATGGCAGGCCGTCCTGCACCTGGAGATCGTGGTGCCGACCGCGGGAACCGTGTCCGGCCACGAGGCGGCCACGGGTGTACTGATGCCGTTGACCACACGAGCCCTGTTGGATTTGGCAGAGCGTGGGGCAGAGGAGTACGTGCAGCGACTGGCCCAGGCCCTTAAGGTCGAGGGAATCTCCGCGAACAGCCACGTCAGTCGGGGTGAACCGGCGGCGTGTCTGGTGGAGGCGGCCGAGAGAGTTGAGGCGGACCTGGTGGTCATGGCGAGCCACGCCAAAGGTGCCATGGATGCCTTCTGGTCCGGGAGCCTGACGCCAAAAGTGGTGGAGAAACTCCGGCGCCCCATTCTGCTGGTCCGGGCGGCTCCGGAAGGCGCAGACCGATGATGGCTGCAGGTTGGGCGTGAGGGTATTGTTCACTGTGCGGTCCAATGCTCATGCGACAATCCAGCCCAGACCGTAAGCCTATGGGGTCACCTATGGGGTCAGGCTTTGGTAATTTGCTTTTCGGTCCTCAGAGTAGGGTAAGGACGCGGGAGAGGATGGCGATGGCCTGCTGGTACTCGGCCAGATCGAGATGCTCGTTGGGGGTGTGGTCCAGCGCGGAGTCGCCGGGACCATAGGCGACGATGGGGCAGCTCCAGACTGGGCCGACCACGTTCATGTCTGAGGTGCCGCTCTTCACCTTGAAGGAGGGATTCAGGCCCTGCTCGCGGATGGCCTGGAGGAATGCGCGGACGAGGGGCGTATTTTTGGACGCTCTATACGGAGGGTCTGCGCCCCAGAATCGAAGCTCACCTGTGGCGCCCTTCAACCCTTCGACCTGACGGCGGACGTCGTCGGGGGAAAGGCCCAGTGGCATTCGGATTGACGCGCGCAGGTGAATGGATTCCACGAGCCCGTCGTTTTCGCTCCGGATCTCCCGCAGGGCGGGGTCCAGGCAGTCGAACATTTTCTTGCCGACGTTGAACTCAGCCGCCCACCGCTTGACCCGGTTCCAGAACTCCACGCCATCTTCCAAGATGCTGCCGACCTGCGAGGCGGAGTGGACAGCATCCGCCCTGGCCTCATAAGCGAGGACGATGCGTCCCTTGTAGGCGAGGGTGACGGCACGTGTCCCGCTGGGCTCGCCGATCACGCAGAAGCCGGGCGAAAAGGTTCGGGTCGCGTGCCTGGCCCCTTTCGAGCTGGCCGCTTCCTCTTCCGTCGCGCCGACGACCACGATCCGCTTGCCTGGGAGAGCCCCAGCCTTTGCTGCGGCCGCGATGAACGTCGCCAGCGGCCCCTTGGCGTCCACGCTGCCCCGGCCGTAGAGCTTCCCGTCCTCGATCCGCACCGGTACGACACCTGGGACAGCATCCATGTGCCCCAGCAGGACGATCTCCTTCGGCCCATCTCCCAGGATGCCTACGGCATTGCCCGCCTCGTCAACAGAGGCCTGGAAGCCGAGGGAACGCATGGTTTCGACCAGGAAGGCGGCGAGCGCAGCTTCCTCCCCGGACAAGGAGGGGATCTCGATCATCCTCTGTAACAGGAGAACGGGGTCCATGGGTCAGGCGAATGCCGAATGCGGAATGCCGAATGCGAAATGGGCGGACGATTCGAGAGACGGGAGGCGAGAGGCGGAATGTGAGCCAGGGTGCAGGGGAGCAGAGGAGCTGGGAGGCAGAACAACCACGGGCCCGGAGGGTGGAAGAGGGGAGACGACGACGACCGGCGAGAGGCCCCGGGGTTTACCCCCGGGGAAGATTAGCCGCGTAGCCCAAACCTCCGGGTTCATCCCGGGGGAGACGGAAGGCGGAATGCGGAATGAGAAGTAAGGAAGGAACGGATTCATTCTGCGGTACCCACGGGAGTGGCAGCCAGCACCTTGGTGAGGGCGGAGACCACGGTGTCTATCTGTTCGCGTGTGATGACCAGGGGTGGGAGGAACCGCAGGACGGTCGTTCCGGCCAGGAGAACGAGGACTCGCTCCCGCAGCATAGCCTGGGCGATCGGCCCGGCCTTTTGTTTCAACTCAATCCCGATCATTAGGCCGAGGCCGCGGATCTCCCGAATGCGGGGATCGGCGATTGCCCGCAGGCGCTGCATGAAGTACGTGCCCTTTTCGGCAGCCTGCTTGGGCAGATCCTGATCAACCATGAAATCAATCGCGGCAACGGCCGCGGCGCAGGCCAGGGGGTTCCCGCCGAACGTCGAGGTGTGGGATTGCTTTTCGAGTTCGCCCACGCGGCGATCGATCCCGATGGCGCCCATGGGGATCCCGCCGGCAATCCCTTTCGCCATGGTGAGGATGTCGGGCAGGACGCCGAAATGCTCGCAGGCGAACATCCGCCCTGTCCGGCCGAAGCCGGTCTGGATCTCGTCAATGATGAAAAGCACCCCGCGGTCATCACAGGCCTTGCGGACGGCCTGGAAGAACTCGGCCGAAGCCGGGCGCACGCCACCCTCGCCCTGGACCGGTTCCAGGATCACGGCGGCCGTCTGGTCGTCAATGGCGTTCTCGAACTCCGCCACGTTGTTGTAAGCCACGTGGGCGAAGTCCGGGACGAGCGGCGTGAAGGGGTCCCGGTATTTCTTGTCCCATGTGGCACTGAGGGAACCGAGGGTCTTGCCGTGGTAGCCCCGCATGGCGGCCACCATGTGCTTGCGCCCGGTGGCCATCCGGGCGAACTTGATCGCGCCCTCGACCGCCTCCGTGCCGGAGTTACAGAGGAAGAACCGGTCAATCCCCTCGGGGGTGATCCGGTTCAGTCGCTCGAGACATTGGGACCGGGCGTCATTGTAGAAGAGTTCGTTGCACGTGATCAGGCGGGCGGCCTGTTCCTGGATGGCCTTGACCACGGCGGGGTTGCAGTGACCGACGTTCGCCACGCCGACGCCGGCCACGCAGTCAATGTACTCGCGACCAGCGTCATCCCACACACACGCCCCCTGGCCGCGGACGATGGCGACGTCGCGTTTCTGGTAGACCCCGACGGAAAACTGGTCCTCGGTTGACTTAAGGTTCATGACGGCCACCGATTGTGCACACGGATGTGCGGAATACCGCGGTCATTGGATGACGGTCCCCTGTCCGGCGAGGGCCGAGGTCACGGGTTTCTCGATGTTGGCGCTCCCCAGGATGACGCGCGTAACACCGCCCCGCAGGGCGATGGCTGCGGCCATGAGCTTCCGCTTCATGCGACCGTGGGCGAGGGGCATGAAGTCGTCGATCGCCTTGGCCGGAATCCTCGCCACGAGGGAGCCCGGATCGTTGAGGTCGCGAAGGAGGCCCGGCACGTTGGAGAGTAGGACCAGCTCCTCCGCCTTGAGGGCGGCGGCGAGTTCGGCCGCCGCCGTGTCGCCATCTACGTTAACCGCCTCGCCCTCATAGCTCGCTGCAGGCGGGCAGAGCACGGGCAGATACCCGTGGTCGAGGAGGAGAGTCACCAGGCCGGTGTTCACTCGCTCCACCTTTCCCGTGTAATCGCCGCGCAGGACCTTCCGCTTGCTGCCCTCCAGGATGGTGATGGTGTCCTTGCGCTTTCCCTCGAATATCCGCCCATCCAGGCCGGAAAGGCCCACGGCGTTGACGCCGCGCCTCTGGAACGCCTCCACGACGGCCTTGTTGATCTTCCCGCAGTAGGCCATCTCGAAGATCTCGAGGGTCTCCCGGTCGGTGTACCGGCTCTCGATGCCCGAGACGGAGGTCACGAAGCGCGGTGGCTTACCGAGCTTCTCCGCCAGGACGTTGGTCTCGCCCGAGGCGCCATGTACGAGGACGAGCCTCCGGCCGGCGCGGAGGATCTCGGAAAGGTCCGCGACCGTCGGGTCAAGCTGTGTCCCCGTTCCCCCACCGATCTTGACGATGAGCATGATCAGCACCGAGCGCCGAGCGCCAAGAGCCGGGACCCCCGAACCGACGCGGGATCTTCATCATCATTCCGCATTCCGCAATCCGCATGCCGCATTCGATCACACCGGGTGTAGCCCGGGGAACTCCAGGCCGGCCGTCTCGGGCAGGCCGCAAGCGAGGTTCATGGCTTGGACGCCGTTGCCGGCGGCGCCTTTGACAAGGTTATCCAGGGCAGCCATGACGACGAGGCGCGATCCCCGGGCCTCCTTCTCGAAGCCCACGTCGCAGAAATTCGTCCCGGCGAGGATCTTCGGCTCCGGGTATCGGTAGATGCCCTGCCGCTCCTTGACGATCCGCACGAAGGGCTCGTCGCCGTACTCGGACCGGTAGACCTTCCACAGGTCCTTTTCCTCGATCCCATCCTTTAGAAACACGTGGCAGGTGGCCAAGACGCCGCGCACGGCCTCGATGGCTGTGGCGCTGAAGTGAACCGAGGGCGGCTGGCCGAAGCTGAGTTCCTGGACGATTTCGGCAGTGTGCCGGTGGCCGGTCGGCTGGAACGAGCGGACCGATCCGCTGCGCTCGGGGTGGTGGGTGGACAGGTTCGGGGTATCGCCGGCGGCCGACGATCCGACCTTGACCTCGATGAAAACCTCGCGCCTGACAAGGATGTCATGCTTGAAGACCGGCAGCAGTCCCAGGATGGACGCTGTGGCCAGGCAGCCGGCGCCCGTGATGAATCGGGCCTGGCTGATGGCATTGCGGTGTAGTTCCGGGATCCCGTAGACGAACTGTGCGAGGTACTGGGGCGCCTCGTGGGGATGACCGTACCAGAGCGGGTAGCTGTCGGGGCTCCGCAGGCGGAAGTCGGCGCTGAGGTCGATGATTGTCTTCGCCAGGCTCTCCAGTTGTCCGATCCGCCGCATGGCGCTGCCGTGCGGCAGGCAGAGAAACAGGACGTCACACGGTTTTAGGTCGTTGATGCTGCTGAACTTGAGCTGGGATTGCTTCCGGAGATTGGGATGGATCGTGTGGACGAAGTGCCCGGCGTTGGATTCAGAGGTTGCCTGGAAGACCTCGACACCCGGATGACGGAGCAGGATGCGAAGGGTCTCGCCACCGGTGTAGCCGGAGGCCCCGACGATGCCGACTTTGAGCATAGGAGCAATCCCAGCTACCCCATCCCCCTCACCCTTGCCCCCTCCCTGAGGGAGAGGGGAGGGGGTGAGGGGTCAGCGCCGGCCCACCTCGAGGACGTAGTCCACCACCTTCGCCGGGATGTTCACGCCAGTGGTGTCGATGCTGTTCCGGAACTCCATGGTGTAGTTGACCTCGTTCACCATGAGGCCGTTCGGCGTCTCGAAGATGTCAATCGCAACCACGCCACCGCCCACCGCCTTGGCGGCCCGGACAGAAATCTCGTTCAGATCCGGTGTCACGGGGCAGTTGGTGGCGATGCCGCCGCGAGCCGTGTTGGTGATCCAGTGCTGTGAGGTCCGGTAGATGGCGCAGATCGTCTCGTCACCCACGACGAAGGAACGGATGTCCCGGCCACGCTTCTCCACGTATTCCTGGATGTAATAGGTGGAGTGATGATACGACCCGAGTGTTTCCTTGTGCTCGAGCAGCGCCTCGGCGGCATCGCGGTCGTTCACCTTGGAGAGCAGCCGGCCCCAGGAGCCCACGGCGGGCTTGAGGACGACCGGATAGCCGAGGTTTTCGATCGCCTGAAGCGCCGACTCCGGCGTGTACGCCACGTACACCTTGGGCGTGGGAACGCTGTCGCGGATCAGGGCTAGAGTCGTCAGCAGCTTGTCACCACACGTGCTGGCCACCTCGTACATGTTGACGGTCTTGACGCCGCAGTCGTTGAGGTACTTCAGGGTATGCAGGGCTCTGGAGTGGTTGATGGAGCGCTCGAGGATGACGTCGAAGTCCCACTGCCGGTGATGGAGGTCGAGAATCAACTCCCGATCATCCAGGCGGGTGAACTCGAGACCCCGCCGGCGAAACTCGTCGAACAGCAGTTTCTCTTCCTTGCGAATCAGAGAGCACAGCACGCCGATCTTCATTCGCCCCAATCCTCCTCTTCCTCGGGAGCGGGGGCCAGCTCCGGTGGGTGTACGCTGATCACTTCCAGATCCATGCCGCAGTCGGGGCACTGGATGATCTCTCCCACCTCCGTGGATGGGCCCAGCGAGATCTCGGCCTCACACTCGGTGCAGAGCGCCATGGTCATCACCTCCCCAGGGAGTGCGATCAGGAAGGAGAATAGCACGCACTCTCGGTCGCTTCAAGAAAAACGGGTCCGTGAGCGGGGAAGATGTCAGGGGATTCGGACCGCGCTGCCGTTGCCAGTGCCTGGACCCTGTGCTACCGTAAGATCGAAGGAAGAGCGAAGGCGGGAGGGAAACGCACGAGGGACCGGAGCATGCTGAAAGCTGTGACGTTCGACCTGTGGCAAACATTGATCCTGGACAAGCCGGAGGGTTTGCGCTGGGCGCGGGAGGATCGGGTCCGTGGCATCCATAAGGTCCTGGGCCGCGAAGGACTCGTGGTGGAGGTCGGGGCGGTGGGCCAGGCCTACGATGCGGTGGGCGACCGGCTGGAAGAGGTTTGGGCGACTCGCCGGGATGTGGGATCGCGAGGGCAGGTGCGACTGCTGCTGGAATGTCTGGGCCTGGACGGCGCTGTGCCAGTCGAAGGCCGGCTGATGGATGCCCTGGATGATGCGTACTGTCTGCCTATCCTCTCGGCGCTGCCTGTGCCGAATACCGGGGCGCTCGACGTGCTTCGTGCTCTCCACTCGCACGGTTTCAAGCTGGGCCTCGTGTGCAACACGGGTCGGACGCCCGGCAAGATGCTGCGCCTGGTCCTGGAGCGCTTGGGCCTGGCCTCCTACCTCAGCGCCCTCAGCTTTTCCGACGAGGTCGGCCTGCGGAAGCCGCATCCTGAAATCTTTCACCGGACCCTGACAGCCCTGGAAGTCGTGCCGGCCGAGGCCGCGCACGTCGGGGATACATTGACCACTGACGTGGCGGGGGCGCGCGCCGTCGGGATGCGGGCCATCCACCTGTGTCACGCAGCCAGCTCCAGCCAGCCCTCGGACGACGTCGAGAGGATTCCAACCCTGGAGGTCTTAAAACGGGACGTAAAACGGGACGTGGTAGCCTTTGTAGCTATCTCTTGACAGCGGGAGCCGGGCGGGATACGCTCCCCCTATGCCCCGCGGACCCCGTCTCGATGCGCCCGGCGTCCTGCACCACGTCATGGTGCGCGGGATCGAACGCCGGGCCATCTTTCAGGACGACGCGGACCGGCGCGACTTCGTGGCACGCCTGGCGGCGGTGACGGCCCCCGGCGCCTGGGAGGTCTATGCCTGGGCGCTGCTGCCCAACCACCTCCACCTGCTGGTGCGCACGGGCCGGCGCCCGCTCGGGCGCACGCTGGGCTCGCTCCTCGCGGGCTATGCCGGGGCCTTCAACCGGCGTCATCATCGGCACGGGCACCTCTTCCAGAATCGGTACCGGTCCATCGTGGTGGAGGAGGAGCCGTACCTCGTGGAGCTCACCCGCTACATTCACCTGAATCCGCTCCGCGCGGGGCTCGTCCGGGACCTCCCCGCCCTGGACCGCTATCCCTGGACGGGGCACAGCGTGCTCCTCGGGAAGGCTCGGCAGCCGTGGCAGGCCGTGGACGCGATCCTCGGCCAGTTCGGGCGCCGGGTGGGGGAGGCCCGGCGCCGCTACCGGC
>Ga0315285_10001415_pt1 | contig 25275 bp, 31 predicted proteins | sample YL17G09_36_MG_FD_203698 | JGI IMG/M metagenome (GOLD analysis project Ga0315285, IMG submission 203698) | Sediment microbial communities from Yellowstone Lake, YNP, Wyoming, USA - YL17G09_36 | ecosystem: Environmental > Aquatic > Freshwater > Lake > Sediment | place: USA: Wyoming | collected... | reverse complement strand
TGAGCCTTGATTGCATCCCACAGATCTGGGAGGTACTCAGCTCCACGGCCATTCTCCCCCCACTCCCACCAGGTCTCACCTGGCATCTGGAGGGCATGAGCAACTCGATCGAATTCGTTGAGCTCAGCCACAGTCGGAGTCCATCCACCCTCAGAATAAGCAGCTCCCACAGGTACCACAGGCAGATCAGCCAGAGCCTTGAGCTCTCGCACAGATCTCCCCAGCTGATCACCTGAATTATGAGCTCCGACCCAATAGACCTGGGGAGCGTGAAACTGACAACGCCTCAGGAAATTATGCCAGGGTAGCTCAGGATGGAGGGTCGGGAATCGATAAGAGCAGAGACCGATCGGGATCGTCGGACAGCTGGATCTCAGGACCGTCATATATTGATCGGCCCAAGCTGCAGCTCCAATCCGTTTATATTCCTTTTCAGGATCGATGATCCATCCATCCGGTTTAAACCGATCGATATTCTCGACCGCTCTCTCAGCCTCTTTAACTGCTATGGATTGCCTGAGAGGATTGGCTCCATAAATATACTGCCATAACCAGATCCGGATCCCCACTGCCTGGAGAGCTGATATCGCAGGTCCCAACAGAGCTGGGCCGGTCCAGGATGGTCCGATCCCTTGATTCATATCATAGGTCCCATCAGCTGCCTTAATGCAGATCCAGGAGAGCTTGAGCTCCTGGGCCATTGCTGCCAGTCGAATCGGATCTCCACCGGCACAGCTGGCCAGTCTCCATATAAACATTCCTTTTCCAATAGGATTAATCATTTAAATATCACCTGGGCCTGGCCAGTTATAAACATGATGATCACTGCTATCACAACGGCCGTGAAGATCCCCAGCGCCCATTTCCAGATTTTCTGCATTGTGTCAAAACTTTCGGCTAATTTATCTACGGTTTTAGCCTGGATGTTGATCATGTCTTTAAGCTCATTAAGCTCTATATCATGCTCCTTAGATATACTCTCCAGATCCTCTATGCGTTTTGCGATGATAGGAGTCGTTTTATCACCTGCTCTTTCTAAAGACCGGATCCGATCCTCATAACATACCAATAAGGTTTTAACATCTTCGATCTTAGCTCCCAAACCCTGGAGTTGAGCTTTTAATGATTCATTACTTACACGGCCAACTGATTCATCTGGCATGGTATTAATCTCATGCTGGAGGACCTGAGATTCGAGCACTTGTCATCACTCCGATGGTCTTAAAATGCTCAAATAGAGAGGCAGCGATCGATAGAAATACCGTCGCATAGACGCCATATTCGACGACTGGTAATGCTCCAGATGGTATTAATTCAGCTGGGATCTGGGTGATCACAACCATCGCTATCCAGGCCAGGATCGGCAGAATATCAGTGTTAAGATAATGGAGCAAATATTCCCACTTAAAATCCTTCCCTATAAGAGAGAGAATCACACCGAATAAAAAATCAAATACGGTCAGGACCAGCAAGACGACCAGGCGAGGCCCAATCACAGCCCAGATCTCTCCAGGTCCTGGAAAAGAAGCTGCCCCAGCTGCCAGGGGAGGGCTGGCAGCCAGGGCATGCCTCAAAGGAGAGAAAATGACAAATAACACTGCAATAAATAGCCATAAGTGACGATTATTTTTGATCATTTGAGCTCCTTTTGATTTTTGTTAAATAAAAAGCGGGGCCGTATCTTTGAGATACGGTCCCGCCAGAAAACAATGGTATTCTGAGACCTTTTAATTATACATTAATTCAGAAAAAAATCAATCAGCAATATTATTTGTCATGCATGTATTTATAACTATGCTCTGCCTTTAACATCTGGACCTTCCCTTCTGCGACGATAATCTTCACATCTCCGTATCCAGTCTCGTTGATCACATCCTCGAGTAGCATGATTAACTTAAATAAAGGTATTAGTCCTAATAATTTTGTCAATCTGACTGTCACATCAATAGGATCGACCGTTTCTAGATCTTCTAATGTGAGATATTTATCCTTCCGCTTCATTATGGGACTCATTACGATCCATTATGAGGCCTTGAGATCCGATCACCACTCGAGCTGGAATGACTGGAATATAAACAGTCGATCGGCCAGTGGGCCAGGTCCGATGATAAACTATTTTCGGATCAGATCCATATTTTCGACGATCAGCTGCAGCTGCAGCCTCTGGAGATGGCTCCGCACAATACATTCTGAAACAAGTCTCCGGAGGCAGCTCATTAATATTTTTGATCTCGATTATCTCCATCGTTTAATCCATTTCCATAATGACTCATCCGGTCCCCTTTTTGAGCTGCCAAACATAAACCAATCACCAATAGACCGATATTAGCTCCACAAAATAACCCGATCACCAATCCCCACCAGAAATCCATGAGATCTCTCCTTGCCTTAATACTATAGCACCTATCATTATGGGCATCTATCCCATGTCCGCACTCGCAAACTATTTTAATCATTTTTTGCTTTCACCATTTGAGAACAGGGACGTTCGAAATCGTCTAATCTGATATCTCATGGAATAAACTGCAAATGAAATCCGAGCGCATTCGCAATATCCGCTAATCTAATGGCATGGTCAATGCAAGCATACTTCTCATCCTGCCAAGGCCATGTGTATCTAACGACAGGCATTTCACTACAATTTACTTCGTTCATTGCTCCCACTCTCCATATTTCGCCCTTTTTTCAGCATCAGTTAGCTCGATCGATGTTTTCGGAGGATCCTCTCCCTGCTCCATTCGCATGATCGCCAGCCCCTTGGAATCCTTTTTCTTCAGACACTTCAAGTGGGCACAGATATACCCCGGGTTGACGTGGCTCATCCTTGCCAGCGCCTCAGTTCGCGGATTTCTTCCGATCCCCTGCTGTTTAAATTCTTCCAAGTTGGCTTCGAAGTCGGAATTTCTCCGATTTTCCGCATTATTACTTATTACTACTACTGAATCAATTAAATCATTATTAATTAAAGTAGTAGTAATAAGAGAGTCGGAATTATTCCGACTCACTCCGGATTCAGGATCCTTATTTTCAGGATCTGCCTGAACTGCCGGCTCTTCGAGCGCCAGTTCCCTTGGCTCTGGAGCTGCACGTCCAGGACCTCCCTCCAGGGCCAATGGTAAAGGCAGCTGATTCTGATTATCCTGAATAAGAGCCCAGCCTGATCGGGTATGATTGACCAGTCCGATCTCTTCCAAATAGGCCAGCGCCTGGCTCACCGGTTTATCTGAGTATCCAGTCGATCTCTCGAGGAATTCCTGAGAGACCCTTTGCTGAGCATAAAACAGGACCCAGAGGATCGATAGTGGAGCTCCCTTGAGCTCTCGGACCATTCTGAGCGGATTGTCAAATCGAATTGTCATGATGTTCGTTCCATTACCCATTTTTTAATATTTTTTATTTTCCAATGTATTCTTATCTTATAATAATTTCGTACCGCTATTATTGATAATTTTATAAATTCATAAAATGATATTTTCGAAAACTCTTCATTTGCTTTTTCGTCATCTGCAATAAGTTCATCAATAACTTCCATCCTGATTTTTACTTCTTTATTAGTTAATTTTCCTTCTTTATATAAATAACCCATAAAATATTTATCTTCTTCTGCGATTATCATTTCCCCACTCATTTCGTCTGCAAGAACAATCCCTTTAATTTTGCCTTTTATAGTTAATCCCCAAAATAAGATAGGAACCCATATCCAACCATCTAAAGCATCAGTTTGCCTAAACAAAGCTTCACAATCATTCCCCGATATTATTTGAATAAATTTTTCTTTCATATTGTCTCCCAGCAAACTATAAAATAATTTGCACCGGCAGTCCCTGACATTCGCAGGCATTTGCCCTTGTAAAGTTCGTTTAGCATCCAATTCGGGTCGAGCAGATGTATAGCGGCATCTGCTCTGGGCGAATAAATGTGCATCCTGCCAGCGCATACACATCGGGCATATGCTCGATGACCTCCTCAATGGGCTTGTTCGCCATACATAAACTCAGCAGCCTGCAGCACCCGCAGCACGAACGCATCCCGCAGGTCATTGCCAAAAATGCGCCGCAAGATCCGCCTGACATCATTGAGCGTGTGTCCGGCCTCCAGTTCCTTCCCCAATGCGTCGTAAACCAGCGGGCATGTAGCCTCCAGCCACTCAGCACTCTGCTGATCAATCGCTCTCTCCAGTGGTCCTGCCTTCATTGTCATTTCCATACACCTCCGTCAATTCTTTAAGAATCGCCCTGGCCTCCCATTTCACCGCTGCCAGGATCGGATTATCCGCCATCGGACCCATCCAGCCGCAATTGCATCCCACGTAATACTCCGTTTTGTCATGCATATAGCTGATCACCTTGCTCCGCATCGCCAGCTTATCCATCTTTCCGCATCCCGGGCAGTTTTGGGTCACTTCCGCCTGGCGTAAATAATGTTTTTCGTAATAAGGTAATTTCATCTGAGCCTTTTATTCCTCATCAGGAATATCATCGACCGGCATATGGCTGTCAGGTCGCCAGGGGATCAAGCCGTACTCCTCAAGCCCCCTCCGCACCATCATCGCCGCCTGGTCCTTCGGATCCCGCCTCTGTCGCTCCGCCAGCTTTATCAGCGCTTCTATCTCTTCCAGGCTGATCATGATGGTAATGTGAATCATATTTTCCATTATTCTCACTCTTCAGCAGATGGTTCCTCCACCTGTGTTGACATATTTTTCTCTTTTGGAGCGACAGTTCTAAAACCCGTCTTGTTTCCAGCCAGGCGTTTAAATATTGCTTCGATATCTGACCGATCACTGGGATAGTTCGCTTCCATCACCATCACGATTTCGAGCGTGACCTTAGCCCCCATGTAATCGGCGATCGTCTCAATTAGCCTTTTAAGCTTTGCCTCTCCGGCTGCATTCGTCGCTGGAAAAGTAATCGATTTCGTTCCATTCTCGGCCATAACATTCTCCTTTTATCTAAAATAGTGATGCTTGTTTTTCGGGGGAATATCTTCCCCAATATTTCTCCGCTGCATATCGCATGGCTCTCATCTGCTTCGCAAAATCCCCCAGCCGGCTTTCCTCCTCATGCTTGATGAACTCTTCCATCTCCTCTAAATTTTTAGCCAGCCAATATCCGCCTCCCAACCCGCCAGTCGAACAGATCCAAGAGCCAGGCGTGCCCGATTTGCGTATCTTGTTGATACATACTCTTATCGGGCGATCATCTTTATCAATATAATCGAAACCCATGCTTGCCAGGTCTGATATTAATTGGGACCTCGAGACCGCATTCTCCCTTCCTATGTGAAAATCGAGCTCCCTGCGGATCGCCCTCTCCATCCCTGCCGGCAGGTGGTCGATCATTTCTTTAACATTGACCCCGGCATTGTATCGAGCATTCTCTCCGTCAATCTTCCTGCTCATTCAGTCATCTCCTTTGGATGACTGACAATGTCCGCTTGGGTTCATTGACATCCTCCAACAACCACCTTTAACCATGATCTTATGGCTCTCTGTATCATCAGAAATCTCGATCATCCCCTTACTGACCAGTTTATCGAGGTAATATGCGACCAGTGAGGTGCTTGAGATATGGCAATCCCTCGCGATCAGACGAATACTAGGAGAATTTCCGTCGTGTTTAGTCTTATAAGAAATGATGTACCGATAGACGATTTCTGATTTATTGTCAGACATAATAGTTATTGGATCCCGTTATCTGAAACAATAGGTGGTATGCTGCTCGATGAATTCAGCCAGATCTCTTCTCGTGACACGCCTTGATCTTCCAAAATGGCATGCACTCATCTCGCCTTGCCTGATCATCTTATATACCGTGCTTTTATCCACTTTTAGTTTGGTGGCCACCTCTTCGATGGTCATTAGATCGAGGTCGTCAGTGGATGGGCTTTGTCCTAGAGCCATATCATTGCCAGACTTGCCAATTTATCAAGGTCTTTTTCACCATGATTGAGCTCGCTGAGGATTGATTGCCAGACCGAGTTTCTTTTACTTTCCTCCAGTTTGAAATAATCATTGGGAAGTTTTGAAAGCAGGCTAACGAATTCATCCTGCAGTAACATGCTCACAGCGTGCATTGCATAACTCATATAGGGCCTCCCTCTTTATCCTTTATGTAATTATTTTCAACTGGTCAGGTGTGTAATACCCAGGCTTCAATACTGCCAGGATCTCCAGCGCCATCGTTCGGCGCCAGTCGTCATTATGGAGTGCAATTGCAAGCATAAAATAATAAGATGGCCTCGTAACCTCATCCTCCCAGTTCTTGATCGTCTGATAAGTAATCGGTTCAGGCATCCTCTCAGAAACTTCTGCGGCGAAGGTACGGAGGCTCTTTTCGCCCCGATATTTTGAAATGATTGTTGGAATGTTCATATCACTATCGATTGTATTGATTACTCACATTGGTTAATTATTAACCATTATACATAATTGTAAGGATTTGTCAATAGTTTTGATACTATAATTAATAAAAATGATCCAAAAACAAACTGGTTTCAGCGATTATCTCGAGAAGCAATATTTACTTTGGCAGATGGACAATGGCAGAGCCAGCATTCGCCAGTTCAGCCGCTGGTTGAATATAAATCATGCACTCGTCACACAATGGATGAATGGAAACGGAAAGCCGGGTTTAGGTTCTATGCGCAAACTTGCTGTAAAATTAGGCCCGGAGGTTTACGATATAATGGATGTTGCTCATCCGCCAAAAGCCATAAATGAGCTCGAGGAGATTTATCACATCATTTCCCCCAATGATTATCCAACCCTCGAGCTTGATTTTGACCGCTGGCTCGAGCAATGGTTGAAGTCCCACGGTTATAAACGCTTGAAATAGGGTCAGTTACTCAGAAACGTAATCAGGAGGTAAAAAATGGACGGATGGGGAATTGGGATATTTGTAGTGGGATTAATTTTGTACTTTGTGACCAAGAAGAAACCGATATTCTTATTTATCAGCGGGATTGGAGCGGGTGTCCTGATCGGTGCACTTTGGGCTTACTATTTGGTGATGAGTTACTAGATTTTATTTAATAAATCCCCAAGCATTACGAATAATAGTGTTCTCAAAGGAGGATGCTGATAATATGTCCGCTGAATTGACGTGCCCAAAATGTCACAGCCATGATATTAAAGTGCAGGTTGTCGAAAAAGTTGAGACGAAGAGGAGAGGATGTATTGCCTGGATCTTATGGATTTTATTGGCAATATTAACCCTGGGTCTGATCATTATTATCCCTCTCATTACCAACAGTAAAACCCGAAGTAAAACCATAAAAATGGCCGTTTGTCAAAATTGCGGTAAGACATGGAAAATTAGATAGGACTATTCTCAAGAAACGATAAATGACCAACACCCTTTATTTTGGTGATAACCTCCCCATTCTGCGCTCCATGCCGGCCAATTCAGTCGACCTGATCTATCTGGATCCGCCTTTTAATTCATCTAGATCATATAACGTCCTTTTCAAAAATGAAAGCGGGATATCCTCTGATGCACAGATCACCGCTTTCGATGACACCTGGCACTGGGGACCTTCAGCTGAGCAGGCTTACCTCGACATCCTCCAGGCCAATCCAGGCACTGTGGATGACCTTCTGGCTGCCTTGCGTACCATCATCGGTGAGAATCAGATGCTGGCTTACCTGGTTATGATGGCAGCTCGTCTTGTGGAGCTGCAGCGAGTGCTTAAACCCACTGGCAGCATTTACCTGCATTGCGATCCAACTGCTAGCCATTATCTTAAAATTGTATTAGATTCAGTTTTCGGGTTTCAATACTTTTCTAGTGAGATAATCTGGAAACGAACCAGTGCCCACAGTGATTCGAAAACTTTAGGAAATTCCCATGATATTATTTTATTTTACACTAAGAGTAGGGAATTTATCTGGAATAAATTTTATCAACCATATGACGCCAAGTATACAGAAAGCCATTACCGTTATACAGACGAAAATGGAAGAAAATTTCGAACTGGGGATTTAACAGCAACCGGTTTGTCAGGTGGTGGATATACTTACGAATGGAATGGGATAACAAAAATTTGGCGCTGTCCTAAATCACGCATGCAAGAATTGCATGATTTGGGCAGGCTTCATTATACGAAATCAGGTGGCGCAGAATATATTCGTTATCTTGATGAAATGCCAGGCACACCCTTACAAGATATCTGGGATGATTTGCCTCCCATAAACTCACAAGCTGCTGAGCGTTTAGGATACCCGACTCAAAAACCATTAGCCCTATTAGAACGCATCGTTCAAGCTAGTACCAATCCCGGCGATCTTCTACTGGATCCCTTCTGTGGCTGTGGTACTGCAATTGCAGCTGCGGAAAAGCTTGGCCGCCACTGGATCGGTATTGATATCACCTACCTCTCCATTAATCTTGTAGAGAACCGCATGAAAGCTATGTTTCCAGGGATCCAATTCGAAGTGGTTGGCAAACCTAAGGATCTTGGCTCAGCTCGTGACCTGGCCCAGCGCGACCGGTATCAATTCCAGTGGTGGGCGCTATCATTGGTTGGTGCCAAACCACTCGGCGGATTCGAATTGGGAGGTACAGGTAAAAAAGGCAGTGACAAAGGCATCGATGGAGTAATAAACTATATCGATTCAGCTAAACAGGAGCTCAAGCGGGTCCTGGTCCAGGTTAAATCAGGTCATGTTAATAGCGGTACGATCCGAGATCTCATCGGCACATTGAACAATGAACATGCCGAGATCGGTGTATTGATCACCCTCGACAATCCAACTCGGGATATGACTACGGCTGCATCCACAGCCGGATATTACAAATCAGAGTTCTGGAATAGATCCTTCCCACGCTTGCAGATCCTAACCGTCGAACAGATTTTAGCCGGAGCTATGGTCCAAATGCCTCCCGAAACAGGCACATTCATGACTGCCCAAAGAGTGAAAGAAAATGAGGGTAAGCAGCGAAAGCTTGACCTTTAAAGCACACCGCCCCATCTCTGGGGCGGGGCCGGCAAGTGGAACTGAATCGCCATTACTACTTTAGGTTTAGCTCAATAAAGAGCTGCATGCTAATAATATTATAACACAATTGTAACATTTGTTAATAGAACAAATAATCTGCGCCCCGGATGAGATTCGAACTCATAACCTAAAGCTTAGCATGCAATTGCTCCAACCATTGAGCTACCGGGGCACATAATCATCGTAACATGGAAACGATGAATTTCATAGTGGATGAAATCTTAAAACAAACTCGAGCGCCATTAAAGCGCCTTTAAAGCGCCTCCAGAAACCACATATACCACATATACCATAAAAAAAGCCTCAGGATCTCAATTCTGAGGCTTTTTCATCGACTAGACTCATCTAGAATCATCTATTCCCTGATATACCAAAGCGTAGCATCTGACTTCGGATCAGACGGTTGTGGGTTCGAATCCCGCCGGGGGCGCCAATTTATCGAGTAGATTCTGCCAATTTTCCCAGATTTTCATAATAAGGCCAAATTAAAGCGCCTTTAAAGCGCCTCTGGAATGAGCCAGGATGGATCCCTGGGGAATAATAGTGACTTTGTGACGTCACAACGTCACATTGTGACGTCACAGGGTATCATAAAGAAGGCCGTTCCCTGGAGAACTGCTTGCACCTGATCAGCTATTCGGTTTAAACTGTTTAATGTTAATGGGAATGGGTGAGAGAATATCGTCCATCACCCGAGCTGCCTCATCCTGGGAGCCTGGTATGTAATGAGCATAAGTGGTCATTAAGATCGATAGTGAGTGACCCAGCATCCCAGCCACGATCACCGGAGGGATCCCATGACTGAGCATGATCGAGGCTGCCGTATGCCGGCAGTCATGGAAACGGATCACCGGCAGTCCGGCTAGCTTGGTCAGAGCTGGGAATTCATGAGAGATCCGATCAGCTCCGATCGGAGTGCCGACCATTGATGGAAAAACAAGATCGTTATCCTGCCAGGCATCCCTGGCCATTTTCCGCTCAAGATCGATCAGCTGCAGCTGAGCTCTCAAATGCTCAACCACTCCCTGGCCCAGCTGGATCGAGCGCTTTCCCAGCTTCGTTTTCGGAGACTGGAAAACAAACCCTCCACCGGCTGGGTGAAAACACTCTCGACGGACCAGGATCTGGCTTTTACTCCAGTTAATATCTTTCCACTGTAGGCCCAATAGCTCCCCTCTCCGCATGCCGGTCCCCAGGGCCAAATAATAAAAATGCTCATTTTTATGACCCCGGATGAAATTCAAAAACTGAGCGACCTGGTCCTCATTCCAGATCTGGATATCCTTTTCTCCTTGCCTGGGAAGCGCACAGAATTCGGTCGGATTTCGATGGATCAGGCCCAGGCGCTTGGCTTGCTCCAGACACCCATGCAGAACAATGTGAGCGAGCCTGATCGTCCTGGTCCCTTTTCCGGAAGTCGATAATTGATCATAATAATCCTGGACCTGGCCGGAGGATAGATCTCGCAGCCGGATCCTCCCCAGGTTGGGCTGGAGGTATGTTTTAACGATCGATGAATATTGCTCGAATGTCGCCATCCTGACCTGAAGCTTTTTATTCCCTAGCCACCCTTCCATAAATGTCCCCAGGGTGATCCTCTCATCGTCATAAGATAAACCCTGATCCACCTGACCCTGGATCTTTCGGATCCAGTCCCTACAATCCTGCTGCCTCTCCGAATAATGAGATAATCTACCTCCGTTAATTCGGATTTCAGCTCTCCATCTTCCATTGGCCAGCTGCCGGATCGATCCAGTTCCACGCTCTGTATGTTTCTTCATAATCACCCAGATTGTAGAAATTATAGCATAATTGTTTTATCAGATCATAATCATCATGCAGCCGTATCTTGAACTCGATCCTTTTTCTCAGCTAGAACTGAAGCTGCAGATGGAGCGGATCCCAGGTCGGCATTATCGAATATAAAACATAAGGACATTTTACTTCTCCTTAAGCATCCATTCGATAGCTATAACCTCATTTGGCGCCAGTTCGACTCCATCCAACGCGGTGAGGTCAATCATGTATGGATCGATCTTCACCTCCTCGTCGAGGAGCTCCAGATGCATCTTTTGCCACTTCTCTCGGTCCTCGTCAGGAATGTCGTACTGGTTTGTTTTCGGGTTTAGTTCCCAGTTCTCCTTGAGCAGCTTAACTCGTGTCTCATCATAAGTCACAAGCTCGGGTGTTATCATTTTAACGTTCTTAGCGATAGCGTAGGCCACCTTAGCCGGCATCTTCTGGGCCATAAGCCGCTGTAAAGCTGGCTGTGCATTTAGCAATTCAACTAGTTTCATCTCAAATCTCCTCATCTGTCAAAGATATAAACCTATATATAGTATCCCCAAATTTCAAGAAAAACCTCCATCGTCGATGCACCGGAGGCAAGATTTTGAAAATAAACGTCACCATTCCCATCACAAGGGACTGTTAAACATCCACGAGCATGAGCGCCGGCTGATAACCCTTGTACTCCCACCACCAGTCCCCGATAGTTGGTATTGTCAGGAGCCATAATAAACCAGTAATCACCTGCAGCTGAGTCAGATATTTCAACCCTGAATAATACCGCTTTTATGTTTGCTGGCGTTCCGAACACTGCTGAAAGATCGATCAGCGTTTTGCTGGTTGTACTTCTTAAATCTCCATCCCAGCTTGTCGATGTTAGAGGTGTCGTGAGTGGAACGAAAGCATAACAAGAAATACCACTTCCGGCAGGGTATCTAATCATAGTGGACCCCATGTGAACAGCGCCCTGTACCACTAATATATCGCTACAATCTAATCTTTGGTGAATAGTAACACCTACGTTATCCACAAATGTCATTTGTTCAGTAAAGGTAGTGCTAACTTGTTTGCCTATCTGAAGTTGACATCCACTATTATCGGCTCCATAAAAGATACGACCGGACACCGGACTACCTAGTCCCATCGCAAAACCATAATTATAAGTACCTCCCCAAACAGTTAAGGCGGCAGGGTTAACCTTAAACATTGTAGTTGTGCCTAAGACAAAACCCAAATAGGCATTTGCCAAAGCATAGCCAGAATACAAAACCAGTTCCGCCTTGACCCCAGTTGATCCTGTAATCGCTCCAGCCGAGAGTGTAAGAGCGTTGAACACGGATCCGTCACCCGCAACCGATGGCATTCCTACATAGCCATACCGTTCACCACTACCGGCACCATAAGCCGCATACACTTGCAAATTTCCCGCATCTGTTGAGTCAAGGCTGGCTGTTACTATAAATTTACCAGCAAAAGTTGATAGTCCACCAACCCTAAATCCAGTACTATTAATAGCAGCAACTCTTGGCGTACCAAGTAAAATCTTAGAATTAGATGTATCAACTGTAAAGACTGGCGTACCGGCAGCGTTCTTAAAATCCATTCCGGTACTATTAATTACGACTTGCGGTGTGGTTGCCGCCCCAACTGTTATTGCACCAGCAGCCGTTATTTGAATATTTATTAAATCTGTGGCTGAACTATTCCTATAAACAAAATCCATGTGTCCATCATACAACTCAATCCTGCTATGACTGTTTGCCACCTCCCCAATCCTAATCGATGGATAACTTGAGAAAAACATTTGCTCGACACCGGCAGCATAAAACGATATCTGGTCGGCGGTTATTGTCATGTATTCGCCGGAGGCTACTTCTCCCAATGTGATTGTCCCTGCCGTTGACAGAGACATTTTAGTATAATCAACGCTGGCTGATCGAGTTACAAAGTTGATCTGCCCAGATGATATTTCGATACGAGATTTGCTATCTGCATACTCGCCAACTCTCAACGTTCCGTTAGCAAACCATTGAGCCAAATTTGTATTAGCTCCGCCCGTTCTCGACCACATTCGTATTCCTTCAACCGAATCAACTGTTAGAAAGCTTGATGCGGCTGTTGGATGATATAATCCAAAAGCTGCTCCGTAAGTATCAGAAGCCCCATAGCCATAAAGACCATTCAAGTTGCCAATTGCCCACGTTTCTGCAAGATCATTGAAGTTTGTTCCCCATCGGTAAACACCCTGGATAGTAGGCCCAATATGCGTCGCAGAACGTAAAGAACGAAGTGAGTAAAGATCGAGATAACCATCACCTATTTGACCGGTATTTAGAAGAGCGTCCCCTGCAAACCAATCGTTTGCTCCTGTTCCATCCAGGTTGCGAGTACATGAATAGTAATAGCCTCCTGTTGTTGCTATCGCCGCTGATGTAATTCCAATAAACTCAACTTTGCCGTTTGCCTCCATATAAGCAATATCGCCGCTCACCATTTGATTGTGCTTGACGTAGATAACACCCCATTCGAGCGTTACCAGATCAAAAGACGCCACGTATGTGTTTGTAGCTGGACATGCAAACCCGATCTTGATCGAAGTACAATTTAATGGTATTGCAAAAGCTATAAGTTGTTCAGCCCATGTAAGTGACGGAGTCGGTGTAACCGTCCAATCAACAATAGCGACACCATTTGTAGCATCCCAAATTCTATATCTGCCTGGGTAAGTCACATTCGAAACCTTTTGATAAAAACGCAACTGATAACCAGCCGAATCTACAACAGAGATCGCATCACTTTCGACGGTTGTATAGCCCCCACCAGTACCGGCTGTTAGTTGAGCGCAATATGTTTCTGAATAACCTCCTGTCTGCCGTACAATTGTTCCTGTCCCTGCGTATTCATCCCAATTTGCAAAAACGTCTACTCCACCTCCACCCGCCGTTTCGAAAGAGTTATTCGATATCGTGTTGATACTTGAAACCATGTTTTTTATCAACATTGTTGTCGGAGACACTAAAATCCGCCCACCAATCGTTGCGATCGTATCTTGAGCGACCAGTGTCTCGACCCACAACTCGGCTGCATGGAGTGTCAAATACTTTTTATTCATCATGCCGAGATTGATATCATAATTCGTCAACGGGAGTACATCGTTGCCAGCCGGATCAAAAGTAATATCACCGGTTGGTGCAAGAGTTAAATTCGCTCCGCTTTTATCCGAAATAGTATCAGTCTTTAATCGAACCAGGGTCAAATAACCACTTGCATCAGTGCGCAACACTGCAATAGTCGCACCAGGATCACTTGCTGTAGATGCCCAGGCTGGCGTATAAGGAGTATCTCCGGTCAATGGAATTTGCCATTGAGAAACTCCGTTTGCCAGGTTTACTGCATCTGCTGTCTGCGCAGTCACCGAAATCATTGTTCCGGCTGTAATATTCAAAACACCTGCTGCATGTGCAAGACCGGAACCGGCCAATGTTGACAAACTTCTCCAACCGGCTGTCCACGGCGTAGTAGTTGACCCTATATAACCATAGTCTGCCGCTCCTGGTGTTATTCCAACTGTATCGGGATCAATTGTTATTAATGTTCCAGCTCCCACGGCCAGGCTCACATCACCGGTCAGATTTCCTCCACCGGTCAGGCCGGCTCCGGCCGTGATCCCCTTATTCAGCTGATCAGCCTTGAGTCCAACCACCGTCTGACCCTGGCCATCAGCCGCGATAATAAATGGAGCGGTCGCAGAGGTAGGATCGAAAGTATGAACAGCAGTGATCGTCCTGGCAGTCGTATTATGGACATATTGTGTATGATCATCACTCGCCAGGCCACTGAGATTATGATGCTCATACGGAGTGACAGGGACCATTTCCTGAGCTGCCATTTTTATAAATGGTCTCAGTCTTTTGGCCAGGGTAGTGATATTATTTTCGTCAGCCATCTCTGGGCCTCCCAATCTGGAATGGATCAATCCAACCTCGAGGCGTCAGGCTCAGCTGGTCGTCAGCCGGAGTATATTCGGCCTCATCGATAAACATTTTTGTTGGATCGGCCAGGCGTGAAGTATCCACGGATCCTGGAATAATATCCTTAAATCGAGCCCAGATCCCCACTGGACAGGAATCTTTCCGGATCTCAGTATTATAAGGATCCCTGAGAGATCCATCCCTCAGGATCAGATTAGTGGTCCCAGTGAGCTGAGGCTCCTCGTAAAGGATCATTTTTCGAAATTCATCGATCCTGGCAAGCATCCTCCGATAATTATTCGATCCCATTTTCATCAGCTCCGTGATCTCATAATAGGCATTCGCATTCCCATCCCTCACAGATGCAGTATAAAGACCGCTCCGATTATCCACCCTCATCCCCTTAAAGAATTGACCGAAATTCGATCCAAACGTGGAGATCTGCTGGGAGGTTTCGATCGAATCATTCGAATAGATCCGGAATGGCATATCAGCGCTCACTGCAGTCCAGGTCGATCCATCACTTTTCAGAAGATCTCCCAGGGTGTATTGAGCAGTACCATCGAGCTGGAGCTGGTAATAATTGGCCGCGTCCTGGCTGCCAGATCTGGAAACTTTAATAAAATAGGAATTATAGCCAGTCAGATCATAGGCCGTGACCGCGATATCTTTCCAGGCATAACTGGTCCCCAGAGTCGAGCCGACCACGGTCCCAGCTGTGAGCTCAGCCCCTGGCAATCCGTCCACGGAGGACCACAAAGCGACCTTAAGATTATCGCCTGGAGATCCGACCTTTTTAACATACAGTGAGACCGAATAGAGATCGCAATTTCCGGAGAGCCAGATCCCCTGAGCCAATTCGTGAGCAGTATCATCTCCAACCGCTTGATTAAGGAATCCCTTCATATCGACTCTCTCATAACTATAAAATAATTTTGCAGGGATCGGAGCATATCTCCAGGCTAATGTGTCGAACCATCCACGGCAGATCAGCTGGGCCTCATTCTCCCCCTTTCCCCTGGGAGTGATCACTGGGATCGGATATTTTTTCTCAGCCAGATACTTATCGCGCGCAGCCAGGGCATGGGTCTCATTCGATCCACTGCAGCTGATCAGGATCTCACGCCGGCCATACTCAGCGACAGATCCAGCATCCTGAGACCAATTGGTTATTTTTGGAACACCCTGGGCCTGATCATCCTCATAAACTACCCCGACATAATTGGCCATTGAATCGATATTTATACCAACCGACCAAAGGCCAACGTCAATTTTTATCTCAGCGACAAACCCCCACCATACCGCGTCGCCTTTTTTAGATATGATATTGACCGGTCGCCTGGCATATTCGGCCAGCTCCCAGAGATCCAGCTCAGGTCCCCGAACGTAGATCTCAGCCAATTTCGGACCACCGATCACCGAATGAGAGTATCTCTGGACCTTATACTGGACCGGCAGAGGCGTCAGTAAATTATTAAAATTTCGCTCCCAAAATATAACATTCATATAGTCCGACGCCTGGGCCGATAGAATAATTTAACCGAGGCCGTTCGCACGATCTCAGCTATATCCCCGAGTTGACTGTGCATCAAAAAATGGAGCTTTTGTTTTTTCGCTGGATACAATTCGATCGGGCTGCCATAAGGGACCAAATATCCTGCCTTGTCAGATCCAGCTCCAGTGTCGATATAACAAACATCATTGAAACCATCATCGACCATCCTGGAATTATAGAGGACCCCATAGCCGGAACACTCGAGCAGTCTCCATCCATCCAGGGGAGTGACCTGCAGAAAATCGAGATTAATGTTAAAACTCGATCCGGTATTTTGCTCACCGGAGAGGATCAGATCGAGAGAGGCCAGACTGGTCTCGCCTAATAGCCAGGGAGGAATCCTTAGAGTGAACATATCACGGATCTGGAGACCTCTCGAGGTGTCCAGGGTGATCTGGCCAGTCTGCCAGATGTGAGTGACCGCAAACTCCAGCTTGAGCCGATATTTAACCTCAGTCCTGGGAGCCCCCCACCACCTGGCCAGGATCTTAAAATATCCTCCCTTGCAGGCGTTTAAATAAGCAGCTGAGAGGGTCCATTTATAGATGTCCTGCTCAGATCCAGAGATAAGGGATTTTTGCATATAATAGCCATTCGAGCAAGCGGAATCTGCATACTGGGTCCCCAGGCTCGAGCTCTCACCCTCCAGGATCGGAGAGAAATTATCAGGATCCGTCCAATTCTGGCCGATCCAGAGAGTATAAAGACGATTAGTGGCATAAGAATTCAACACCTCCAGCCTGGTCCGGCCAGGCATATCTCCCAGGATATCTGCAGCATCGATCTGGACCCAATTATCATGAGCCGGACTGGTCCCTCCGTCGTCATGATTATAGATCGTGAGCCCACTTGTCACCCTGGATCCGTTCCCATTCGTGAGAGGGACTGCATACTCGATCGAAGAGTCCCAATATGGTTTATGCTCGATCACGACCGTTAAAAGGACCTTATTCTGTCTCCAGTTTCGATCCAGATTTTTATCATACATCACCAAACCATCGACGATTTTTGATTGCCATTCCGGAATGGTCCCACCTGGATCATAAGGATCATCCACCGAAAAATAAATCCAGGCTGCCAGGGAATCATCGACATGCCGTCGGGAATGCTCCAGCATGAGAGTGATCGCTCCGATCTTAGCTCTCAGATCATCAGCTGAGGATCCCTTAATCAGGATCGTAAATTGATCCGAGACGCTCTCCGCTCCCTCATCTGGAGTCTCAGGGAAAAATCCATCGATCAGCTTATATCCATCCTCCTGGAGGTCCAGGGTCGTGGACTCATATTTAATAAAGAGCTGCATTGTCATAATTGACTCCTCTGGATCTCATTGGCCACATACCTGGCCAGGCGTCTCATTCCCAGCTCATTATCCGGAGCTCCCTGGATCGTCACATAGATCGGAGCCGGCTGCAGCTGGGCCTGGCCTAAACCAGATCCAATCCTCCCAGAGACGCTCATGCTCGCCTGACTGTTCAATCCAGAAGTTGACCGATTAAATAGCTGTTGCATATTCGCCAGTGAATTACCGAATTGTTCTCCTGGAGGTATCACGAGTACCCGCTCACCTGTTTTTGCAGTACCAAGAGGATAATTATCGTTTTCATACCCTGGTGGTATGATGATATTCAAGCCTCTTGCATGCGGACCACCCACATCCGGATCACGGACTTCTGTATAATGGGTCGTAATATATATTATTCTGTCCTTTAATTCGGCCAATCTTTCTCTATATTCTATGGCCGCGTCACGGGCTAATATTGCCTGCTGACGCGTTCTTCCCCATGCACTAGCCTGTCCATCTAATATTTTCTCTGCACCTGCGGCGTCTTCTGGATGATCTGCCAGGTAGGATAGGGATTCATCTGCCTGCTTCATGTAATCCAATGTCGCTTGGTCGACTAATCCCCATGCTTGTGATATCTGGTCAAGATATTCAATTTCATCCGCTGTCAGTCCACCGATCGCGGCACGTTGCTCCAGAATATCAAACATTATTTCTTTAGTAGCCCGATCATGCTCCGTTTCGTTGATAGTATATTGTCCCTTTAATGTGTCGTAATCTCCCTGCAATCCCAATATCTTTTCACCCAAAGGATTATATCCATCCCTAATTGCATTATCGATCTCTGTTTTAACATCCTGCATCTTCTTTCCAAGATCGCCCTGTGTCTTTACGAAATCTTCCGTGACTGGCCCTAATCGACCACTGATAGCCGCATTCATATCATCATAAGCTTGCATAAGTCTGCCGGCCTGCCTCTCAGATTCCGCTTGAGCCAGGTTGGCCTCCGATGTCTTTTTTGCTAATTCCTCTGTGGACAATGTAAGGTCTTCTGTTGCAGCTGTCACATCTGGTAATTGCTTACGCCGGATTGCATCTTGAACGTTTACCGCCTGGCTATACGCAATATATCCTTTATCAGTTTTGATAAGTTCTTGTAATACCGCATTATTCTGGTAAGTCTGTTTTTGGATTTCTCTGTTTATTTCAAGGTAGTCTTCCGCGGATATTCTTCCCTCATCGAATGCCTTTCTCGTTAAACGGAATACATAAGTAGTATCCATTTGAGATACTATTAAATCATTTAATCCCTTTGTAACACCGATAATTGCGGGCAATAATTCTTTTCCAAGGTTATATTTCAACCCGGCAACACTGTCTCCCAAATCATCCATTGCCACTTCATAATCACGCGATGCTTTGATGCTATCTTCGGTGGCGATCAGATTATCATTAATCGAGGCAGCTTGTTCTCTAAGAGCATCTCCGCCTTTCACCAGGATGGGAACTAGATTACCAAAGGATTTTCCATATAATTTAGTTGCATTTTCTATGAAGAGCGTTTTATCTGCGGCATTAACATATTCATCAGCAATTTTCGCCAGATTATCGATGGATGGAGTCACACCCTTCTTATTCATCATCTCCATAGCGGCTGTGGCTGTGTCTATATTTAATCCCCAGTCATCTGATACCTGGACAAGCCTGCTGGTTTCCTCGGCACTTAATCCAGTGAGTTGCATCGTCTCTCGGATCTTCTTGTTATAGTTCACTAACTCTGTGATAGATTTCTTAGAAATTGCTACGAATGCCGTCAGCCCAGCAACAGCCAGGGTAATGGGATTGGTCAGCATAGCGAACGCAGTACCCAGCACAGGCACTTGTTGTTTCAGATTGTCAAATTGCTTGCCCAGGTCCTTGAATACACCCCTCACCCCTCCCGATGCGTCTTTCATCCCCTTCAGACCGCGCTCTGTCTGCCCCAGCTCGGTCTGCAATTTGCCTAGTTTTTCAGCTTCCCTATTGAATTCGATCCCTGCATTTTGCGCCTCGACGCTGTTCTCCCCATGCGCCTTAGCTAATTGCTCAGCACGTATCCGCAAGGCATCCACTTTTTCTCCTTGCAGCCCGATCTCCTTGGTCAATGCCCCCATTCTAGCTTTTAATCCGTCAGCATTGTTCGCCCAATCTCCCATAGTGCTTGCTGTCGCCCGAAATTCACCCTCGACCAATTTTAACTCTCGGTTTATGGCTACTATTCCCTGTTTGAAGTCCGATGTATCGGCACCAAAACGAGCTGAAAGTCTGCTATCGCCCACGATTATCTCTCCTTACTCATAGCCAATTCACTTGATCTACATACGACCGCTGTTGCGCCGGCACCTTGCCTGCAGTTCCTGCAAAACGGGAGAGGAAAGAGAACAGAGATTCAATATCCGTACGGTCTATTTCTGCTAGCGACCATCCGAATGATTTAACCAATGTGATCTCCAGGTCCTCCAGCCAGTTTTCATCTTCCGCTTCCGTAACTATATTCTCAGCCTCGCTGCCAGGTTGATTACCTGATCTCTCCGACATAAAACTACCCGCCCTGGTCATGATATCCTGCAGCACCTGCTTCCGGTCGCTTTCATCCGAACCCCTCCGCAGCTCATCTATTGAGAATTGATTCCCGAACAGGTCCACGATCAGCCCCTCCAGCGTATCCTTATTGATATTGACCGGGGATTTGGCAAGTCGGATAGCCAGTTTCAGGAACCGCACAGGGATGAAATTGCATATATACTCCGCGACTACATCATAAGTATCCGGATCGTAGAACGTGAGTTTCAACGGTGCATGTGCCGGCATATACTCCATCCTGTTTTTATAGTTCTTCTAAATACTCAAAATCGAATGCGATCCCAAAATGTCGGGTATCCGTGTCATAATCTAATTCGCGTCCTCCAATAAACATAAATCCCGCAGTGATCATCGCTCCGATCACATCCGGAAGGCTTGCATTGCCTGTTCTGTTATAGATCGATACCTGTACCGCCTCCGATCTCAATACTTCCTTGTCATCTGCATGCAGCTCTGGATTGATGCTGAACACAAAATAAACAATATAGGTATCAGGGATTGTCGCTCCGCTGGCGACAATATATGCACTGGCAGACATTGGCAACCCCAATGGCGTAAGCGCAGTTTCAACTCGTTCCCATATCGTCGTTGTCACTTTTTTCTCTTTCTTTTTCTAATAGCTAATAGCTAATTGCTTCACTTTTTCAGCCACTCCTGAAATACGTCTTCCATTTCCTTCCTTGCGCGACCTGCGTCCTGGCATAGAGATGGACGGATAAAAGGTCTTGCCCTGATACCAGGCCTTGGCTTTCGTCTGGGATACTTGGAGCTCGGGGCTGTTCTCCCTCCAAATTCCCATACATTGGCGATCCTTGCATCTTCAGCAGATGAATCTCGCAAAACGCCCACATATAAATACCGCTTATTACCATCTCTTCCGATAGCTGATTTTCTGATCCTCGTCCGGATCCGTCCAAAAGGAGCCCTCCGTTGCATTCCGGATATAAATATATCCGCCCCCTTCTCCAGGCCCTCTTCAGCTATACGGTCGATATCCTTCCCGGCTTTAACTAGCTCCTCGAGATAATTTTCAAATCCTTCAAGCTTCAGGGATAATTTCATTTTTTCCTTTCTTTATCTGGATCGCCTTTATAAAGATCCTCCAGGAAGGTATAGAAATAGGCATAATACCTCCGCTTTTCCTCGACCCCCCAGGCAAGGCTGTTGACCTGGGAGATCGAGATTATTTAATTGATCGAACTGATCAGACCCAGATTAAGCGGTCGTAAAGTTAACGATCCCTTGCAACCACTGGCCATAGATATCCTTGACGTTATAAGCCAGAGTGTACGGAGTCGAGGCCGTGAGATTCGTATTCGGATCCAGGGTCATGACCTTTTTGGTCGCATCGAGCTGAGGATAACCACTTGCCATTGCAACTATAGTTCCATCAGCGGTCTTAGAGAGGCTGACCATATTAACCGCCTCATTGACCAGGGCATTATTAAAGGTCAGAACTGGGCTCTTAGTCACAGCGACACCGGTCGCGCCATCGGTCGGATCACTGGAGCTCAGGGAGAGAGCCGATGGAGCGCTCACACCCGGGACCTGTACCTGGGCAAACCACGAGGTCGCTGAGAAATTAGTCGTATCCTCATCACCGATCACACGCTTAACCGCGTCGGTCTTGGTTCCCAGATTCCACTTATAGACCGTCTTAATCGCCTTGCAGATCAGCCTAACCGTCTTGGGTGTAGCCTTGTCAGCTTTCGTGACCGCTCCATCCTCCGGAGGGCTAAACTGGACCTTTTGAAACCAGTAATACCGGTATTTTCCGTTTGACTTCATCGATCGGAAACCCAGCGCCATCCAGGGAGGGGTCCCAGCATTGTCATAAATACGGCCGGAGGCCGCATTAAAGACGGATCCCAGGATCTTGGCCAGCATTTCGCTAGGCACACCGGTTAAAGTGATCTCCATATCGGTCTCAGCCTCTGACTGAAAAACGTCATAAGGCTGATTATCAGCATACTGGGTCTCTTGGGATGCGACCGGTTTCATGGAGATCTCAGCTGCAGGGGCCAGGATCTCAGGGGTCCCTGATGTATAATCCGCAGCTGAGTCGACTGTGACCTCAGCCACATAGATCGAATCGAGCCCGATTATACTTTTATACTCGTCTGCGTTTGCACTGATTGGCATTTCATTACTCCTCTTCTAAAAATAGAAAATATAAGGCCAGACTATAGTGTCTGGTTGACCCCCGCCATTACCGGGGGTTGATTCGACTCGTCTCCAGCTTATAACGGACCGGCATTAGGAGTGTCTCCCTGTGATCACGACGTATAGTGTCTTCATGGGTTCACTGTTAGCCACTCCTGATCAGCTGCAGCTTGAGCTCGATGTATTCATGCCTCTGCTGAATATCATCCATCGAGGTAATTTCGTAATTGTTTCCATCCAAAACAACCACGCAGGTCTCATCGATATCGTCCCGGTACCGGATCGTCACCGTGGCTGCCCGCATGGCATTCATTGAACTCGCTGCCCAAGCTTCGCTCCCATGCACGTTCACCCACTTCGCCCACACCATCGCCAGAGGGATCAGGGATGGAGTTTGAAACCCACCAGTGCCTTCTACCACCATCCGTTTCTTGAGCGTGACCCTGGTCCTGAAATCCCCTGGATTAGTGACTTTCGTCCCTATTCTCATGGCATCTCTCCAGGAGGCATAACGTAAGCTGTAAACCACATTTCCTCCAGGTCCACGCCGGCGAGCTGCTGCAGGAAACCGTCCCAGGTGATCACGGTCTCAAATTTCGAGCTCTGATCACCGGAGATCCCCACTTTCCCAACCAGGCTGATCACCGTATCACCCTCATAGATCCCAGGGATCGGGATCTGGCCAGAGCCTGGCAGGCCCTCAAAAGTAAAGTAATAATGAGCCATAGCTCGGAGCTGGGATAGGCAGGCCTGTATATTCGCAGTCAGGACCGTCGCCTGGGATCCGGTCAGAGATCCTGGGTCCTCATGCCACTGGACCAGGATCCCCCTGGCCGCGCTCTTAGCCTCTTGAGGAATGATCGTCTCTGCAGCCCAGTCCCTGCCGGTCGCTCTTTTTATATAAGCATCGACTTGAGGTAACAGCATGACCATGAGAGGCTCATCCTCCGTGCATTTGCAGACGGCAGCTCCCTCGGCCGTGGTTAGAATATTCGGTCCAGCCAAAGGATTCCAATAAGATCCAGAGACCTCATAGATCAGATTCTGCTGAATCGTACCAGTCCCAATGATCTTCAAGGCCAATGGGCCGGCCGTGTCAGTCTCAGCTGCAGTGAGCTGATAGCTATACCATCCGGATCCGATCTCGTCTTTAACACCGGTCGAGGCAATAAAATCGGCTCCGTTTTTTGAGATCTGGACCGTGAATCCAGATCCTAGTCCAGCGACTTCGACTCCGGATGAATTGATCAGAACAAAATCGATCAGCTGCAGCTCGAGCATTTTAAGCATTGTCATGAGTTCATTCTCCTTTCCATTCCCACGAAGAGACCGATCTCCATTCCATCGGAGCTCATTCCAGAGGTCTGGATCATGACTGCATCACGACCGGTCAGGATATACATTCCCTTGCTAGTCGCTAATTTATAGGCCATGAGTAAGATCACCCAGCTCCCGACTAGAGAATAAGATCCGCAGGCTTCCAGGATTTTCCGTCCATAGAGTAGGATCTCATTATTTCGGGTCCAGGTAAATGATCCAGCAGCTGATCTCACCGATCGCCCAGCTGCCAGGATCTCACTTCCGGACAAAGTATAAGATCCGGCCGTGGTAAACGTCTTTCGAGCTGCCAGGATCCTGGCATTATTGCCGCTCCAGGTGAACGCTCCGACATTGGTAAACGTCTTTCGATAATATCTTAGATAAGCAACGCTCCCCGATAATACGAAATCACCCTTGGTTGTCAAAAGTTTATAAGCTAAGAAACCCGCACTATACGTCAGGATTGCATCGTTCCGTGTCCATACAAACCCAGCTGCCGTCGTCTTTACTAAATGGGTAAATCTCAATATCCCATTATTGCCACTCAAGGCGAATGTGCCGCTTGTGGAATATATTTTCCTGGATCTCAACAAGTAAACATTGCTCCCCGCAAGAGCAAAATTACCATTTGTTGTTTTTACTAAACGAGTTGATTTCAATACTGCATTACTGCCACTTAGCGCGTAACTGCCTGCCGTAGCAAATATCTTTCGCGCGCGCAGCATAAAGGTGTTACTACCAGTAAACGTGAACCCGCCCGCCGCCGTCCTGACTTGCCGCTTGAATAATAAGTACGCAACACTTCCCGATAATGAAAAGGCCCCGATAGTCGTTTTTAGCGGATATCCCCTCGCTAAAACTCCATTATTGCCCGCCCACGCATAAGATCCCGCGACTGTGCGCGTCTGCCATGTCCTAAGTAATATTACGTTTTTACCCGATAATATAAACGATCCAACTGTCGTTTGTAGTAAATATGCTGTCAAACCGTGAACGTATGTCAGAATGGCATTATTGCCAGTCCACGCGTAAGACCCCGCTGTTGTCCATACTTTGTACCCCCTCGCCAATATTCCATTATTGCCCGCCCAGCTATAAGATCCTGCAACTGTGCGTGTCTGCCGTGTCGCTCTTAACAGTGCATTTTGACCGCTCTCCGTAAATGCGCCAGCCGTTGTAAAAGTTTTTCGGGCAGCTCGTAAATTAGCGTTACTTCCGCTTAGAACAAACGCGCCAACTGTCGTCTGGATTTTTATAGATCTATAAAGTTTAGCGTTATTGCCAGTCAGCGCAAACGCCCCCGCTGTCACCTTAGTTAACCTTTTGAATAATAGAATTGCGTTACTGCCTGATAAGGCAAATGATCCAGTTGTTGTTTGAAGTACATACGATACTGCCGCCGTTGAATACGCAACTTCTAACATCAGCGTGTCCCAATAAGGGACAGGCGCATAATCCGTTGCGAAACCTACCCGCCCCTGTATTCCATTCACCAATGCCATTGTCCAGCCACCACCAGGATTTGGCATTATCTTTGATTTGTAAAATAAACTACTCTCTGACATATCCCCTG
>Ga0315285_10001414_pt1 | contig 25289 bp, 23 predicted proteins | sample YL17G09_36_MG_FD_203698 | JGI IMG/M metagenome (GOLD analysis project Ga0315285, IMG submission 203698) | Sediment microbial communities from Yellowstone Lake, YNP, Wyoming, USA - YL17G09_36 | ecosystem: Environmental > Aquatic > Freshwater > Lake > Sediment | place: USA: Wyoming | collected... | reverse complement strand
TGCGGGTCGGCCGGCCGGTGGGACCGATGTGGCTGCGGCCCAGCACCACGTTCTCGCTCCAGGTGCAGCAGCAGTTCACCACGCGGAAGGCGGTGGGATCGGCCAGCCGCACGGTGTCGGCAGCCAGCCGCGTCATCTCCGTTAATTGATCGGTGGTGTAGTTCAGGATGTTGGCGTGATCGTGGGCCTCGTTGATCACGTCCCAGATCGGGATCCAGGGCCGGAACTTCGCCACGCTCTTCACAATGTAGTCGCGGTGGGCCTTGCGCACGCCATCGTAGTCTTTCTCCTTCAGCCAAGCAGGCATACCCGCCTGATGGAACCAGACCAGCGGGTGGCCCTTGGCCTTGATGCCGGCGCGCGCCAGCCAGTTCACAACGAACTCGGCGCGCGAGTAATCAACCTTGCCTTCCTCCCTCTCGGTGGCTGCCCGGTAGAACGGGACGGTGGCGAAGTTCAGCAACTCGGTGAAGCGCTCCGTGTACTCGGGGCCGCGGGCGGCGGCAAAGCCGTTGCAACCGAACAGGAACCCGGGGCGGTGGCCGCGCTTTTCGATCTCCTGCCGGGCTTTCTCGAAGACGGCCATCTCGCCGGCCCACAGGGACTCGGCCAGCGACTCGTTGGCCAGGCGGGCGCATTGGGCGGCGTCGCCGCGGGCCGCTTCGGCCTTGCGCTGCGCGGCCCGCGCCGCCTCCAGGCGTTTCTCGAGTTCGGCGGAGAAGCGGCATCCAGCTTTGCCGTGCTGCTGGAGGTAGCGCTCGACGGCGCCGATGCGGCTGCGCGAGAACTCGTAATTGAGCAGCAGGTCGCGCCCGGCGGCGTCGCGGGCGCGATAGCCGGCGCCGCCGTTATCGGCAAACAGGTAGACGTGGCCGAAGCCGGGGATGGGAAGCGGCAGCGAGATCAGGAAGGGACCTTCCGGCGGCCCGTGCTGCAATGCGGTCCGGGCAAACGGGTTGTTGAGCAGGTCGGTGATCAGCAGCGGATCGAAGGCCCGCGGCGGCAATGGCTGGCCCCCGGCATCGTAAGCGATCAGCCGCCAGTTGCCCGCGTAAGCCGGCGCCGGCGCCGGCTGCGGCGCTTGTGCCTGCCCCGCACACGGGCAAGGCGAGGTCGTTGCCGCCCCTGCCGCGCTTGCGGCTAAACCACCAGCAGTCATCAAGAAATCACGTCGTTTCACGTTTCCTCCAGGGCGAGCTTCAACGCAGAGACGCAGAGAACGCCGAGGCGCGCAGAGAGACTCTCCGCGTTCTCTCTGCGTGCTCTGCGTCTCTGCGTTGAAGTCTCTCTTGGGAATCACTTCAGCTCCAGCGAAATGATGCGCTCGTTCGTCTTGCCGATGTTCTCCAGCGCGTGCTCCTGGGCCGGCAGAAAAACGACCTGTGAACTGGCGAAGCGCGCTATTTGTGGTTTGCCGGCCTTGTCCGAGGAGCGCACGTCGCCGCCCTCGAGGATGACCCAGATGCGCGGCGCATACTTGTGCACCGGCGTCTTCGCGCCGGGCGCCAGCGCCAACTCGAACACCGCCAGGCGCGCGTTCTCGAAGACCTTCTTGCTGCCGGCCGCCGGGCCGGTGTACTGCCGGGTTGGCGGCGCTTTCTTGAGCGCCACCTGGATCATGTCCAGCCTCGCGCCGCCGACGTTCTGGCGGGCTTCCACGGCCCGGTCCGGGGGCTGGAAGAAGACATCGCCGGGCCGCCGCTCCTTGCGCACCTTCTTTCCGCCGGCGTAGAGGTGCTCGACGGCCCCTCCTTTCAGAACAACCGCGACCACGCCCAGTATCTCGCTGCTTGGAAACCCCTTGAACGCGGCGGAAGACGCGCCCGGTTCCCACACCGCCTCAATTACCCGGACTCGCTCGTTCTCGAATAGCGGCCGCGTCAATGGCGGCTTGGCGGCGCCGCCGGGCGCCGGTTTGGCCGGTGTTTGCGCGCCAGGCAGCCAGCAGGCAGCCAGGGCGGCGGCGGCCAGGATCATGGCGCTCATTCTCCTCTGACTCATGCGGCGAGGTTATCAGACTTGGTGTCCCGGTGTCTTGGTGGTAGTAGAAAACTGTGCCAGCAAGCGGAATTTCTGGCAGCGCTTTGGTGGTAAAATGTGGTTGATGAAGAAGACGGCAAAGAACAATAGAACCCGGAAGCTCCTGCTGCCGCCTCCCGGCAGTCCGCCATCGCCTCTCGGGATCAAGCTGAGACGCCTGCGCAAGAAGATCGAGGAAAGCGGCGAGAAGCTGATGACGAGCGGGGAAATCAGGCGCGAGTTGCTCCGCCGGCGCGGTTTGGCCTGATCGCGATGCTACGCACATACCTCGACGCCGGCGTGCTCATTGAGGCGGCAGGCGGTAAAGGGCCGAAAGCAGAGATCGCTTTGACTCTGCTGGACGATCGTGGGCGTGTGTTCCTGTCGTGCCCTTTCCTCGACTTCGAGTTACTGCCGCAAGCGATCCTTAATCGCAGGCCCAGACAGCGACAATGGCTCGAAGGATACCTGGCCGGGACCGAGCGCACGGAGGACCTGCACTCGATCTTCCGAGTTGCTTTCCAGGAGGCCAGCCGCTCCCCGGTGAGCGGCATCGACGCGTTGCACGTCGCGGCGGCTCACCTGCTCAGAGCCGACGAACTGATCACCACGGAAAGGCCTGGGAAGGCAATATATAAGAACACCCTGGTCCCGGTGATTCACTTCGAGGCGTGACAATCGGTCCATCGCGCGCTTTACGGGAACCCTCCGTGGAGGCAACTAATTCGTAATGGAAATCTGCACTGCGTTTGAAAGCACCCCTCCCTGAGAGAGCCTGAGGGTCTGGCTCCCGCTGGACACGCCACCAGGTACCGCCACGTTAATCTGATACAGACCAACGAAACCAGGAGCCAAGCCAGCGAACTGGGGAGTAGCTTCGACGGCTCCGATCACGACAGTCACTGGTGTTGTAACGAGACTGAGTTGGTCCAGCGGAGCCGGACTGCCGGCAGCAACGCTAGGCGCGACCGCCCCCAATCCGGTGGCATAAATGATCAGGACGTCACCCCGTTTGGCCGGTTCCTGGGCTGTGACGAGGCGGCCCGTGGAGTTATTGAGGATGACTGGCGCTCCGGTTCCAGTGGTGAAGATTCCGGGCGCGAATGGCGACATCGCCAGGGTCATGGGGAGGCTCGGGATACCGCCATTGGAAACCACAACTTGAGTCTTACTAGGATTGACCTTGAAGGGGATCTGGACATTTATCTGACCCGGTGAGACGTAGAAGAGTGGGGCGGGTGTCAGCTCAAACCACACTACCGTGTCAGCGAGCGCCGTTGGCAGTGGAACTGCCTGTGCGGCGGCAGTCTTGGTGCTAAACGTAGTTCCAAAGATTGAGGCAATGGCGCCAGGCGACAGGGGCGCGGGGCCAAAGCCCGCGCCGTTCACAATTCCAGACTGGGAAATGATCGGGGCGGCTGCCGACTCCGGACTCACCGTGACGAGAAAGTACCCTGTGTTACTCATGGTTCCCGCAGCCGCACCCAGGAAGAGGCGTGTAGCACCGGTCGGCACGACAAATACCTTCGGGGTGCCGCCGGTGGTCAAGCCAGTGCCGATAAGGAATGGCTGCTGCAGGAGCGGCGAGAGGCGGGGAGGGTCTTGAACACTAGGCAAAGTGAAGTCAACTTTCGGTGGGACGGCGTTCGGATCGATCCTGTCCGAGACGAAGACTCCGATCAGCGCGCCAAGCGCCACACGGATCGGCCCGATGCCGTAATAACCGTACTCGAACAGATTGGCATTGGTCGAGGTGCCGGTGGGTGAGATCGCGGGGGTTTGCGCGTTGAGCCCGATCAACCCAGTGCCGACGATCCGCAGACCCTGACCCGGCACAACCGGGATCGCTGCTTGTGGCGGGGAGCTCCAAGGAGCAGAATCACCATAGTAGGTACTGCCCGCTGGCTGCCCAGCCAGCATCAGTTGAGCAGTTCCAGGCACAGCGAGAGGGTTTCCGGGGAACGTCGGTATTGTAACCACCGATATCGTCGCGGTAAACGAACCCGTATTCCTCGCGTTCCCGCGGCCAGCCACACACAAAAAAAGGCGTGTAGCTCCCTGGGGAACCACGAAAGCCCTGAACGCGCCTGCCCCTGTCTTGCCAGTGCCGACGAAAAAAGGCTGCTGTAATAGCGGCGCAAGCAGTTCGGCGTCCAAGAGACCCCCGGTGAAGTCAACGTCGGGCGGGGCGGCGTTCGCATTGACCCTGTCGGAGACAAAAACGCCGATCAGCGCGCCAAGCGCCACAGATATGCGCCCGATGCCGTAACCATAGTCGCCCACAAGACCATTGGTCGAAGTGCCGTTGGGTGGGACTGACGGGGCTTGCGCGTTAAGGCCGATCAATCCAGTGCCGACCATCCGCAGGCCCTGACCCGGCACAATCGGGATCGCTGCTTGCGGCGGAGAGCTCCAAGGAGCAGAATCACCCCCGTAGGTGGTGCCGGCCGGTTGTCCTGCCAGCGCCAGTTGGGCGACTCCGGGCACCGCCAGAGGATTCCCGGGAAACGTCGGTATTGGAACCACCGATACTGTCGCGGTAAACGAACCCGTATTTTTCGCGTTCCCACGGCCAGCCACACCCCAAAAAAGGCGCGTGGCTCCCTGGGGAACGACGAAAGCCCTGAATGTTCCTGCCCCCGTCTTGCCGGTGCCGATGAAAAATGGCTGCTGTAACAGCGGCGCAAGCAGTTCGGCGTCCAAGAGACCCCCGGTGAAGTCAACGTCGGGCGGGGCGGCGTTCGCATTGACCCTGTCGGAGACAAAAACGCCGATCAGCGCGCCAAGCGCCACAGACATGCGCCCGATGCCGTAACCATAGTCGCCCACATTATCATTGGTCGAAGTGCCGTTGGGCGGGACTGACGGGGCTTGCGCGTTAAGGCCGATCAATCCAGTGCCGACCATCCGCAGGCCCTGACCCGGCACAATCGGGATCGCTGCTTGCGGCGGAGAGTTCACAGGAGCAGAATCACCCTGGTAGGTGGTGCCGGCCGGTTGTCCTGCCAGCGCCAGTTGCGCGATCCCAGGCACTGTGACCTGTGTCTGTCCAAAGACCGGAGCGGCCGTGAGGGAAAGAGCTAGCGACACCCATAGGGCGGATTTCATTGCGTGCCTCCTCTTGCAGCTCCTCCCATTCTGACGGATCGAAGTCAATCCAGGAGCACCGGGCACTTCCAACCGGGAGACGACGATCCCCAGTTTTCGGCAGAGCTGCGCTTGCTACCAACGTGCGGTACGTGGCCGCCGGGAACGGCTTTGGGTCAGCTACCGCCCTGGGCGCTCTTCAAGGCAGCTTTAATTTCATCCGCCACCTTCGAGGAGTCCTCACCGTTCACCTTCGGATCGCTCCAGGGTTCGACCTGCAAGGCTTTCTTCCGCTTCTGTTGGGATTCGGAACGGATTGCTGTGCTTGCGACACAACGAACTCGGTCTGTCGGCGCATTCGGGCGGCGATCAGCCAGCGTTTTTCTCGCCGGGCATTCCGTTTCCAGGCTTCGGCCCGCCGATGTCTTGAGATGCCGCGCCGACCCATTCGGAAACGTAATAGTAAGCCCCGTTTACTGTTACAGTCAAGAGGATTGTCTGACACTGGTTGGGCATCTCCATGCCCAACCTGCGGGTTCAGTTCGGGCGACGACTCCGCCGGCTCCGCCTTGCTCGGGACATGGCCCAGGAGCGGCTTGCCGAACAGATTGGTATTTCGATTACCTTTCTGGGGCTCATCGAGCGCGGGGTTAACGCACCTTCGTTTGACACCATCGAGCAGATCGCAAGGGCGCTGAAAGTCCCTGTATCAGATCTTTTTCTGTTCGAAACCCAGGGAAGGACCGAGCCTGGCGAGCGCGCGCGAGCCAGTCGCAGACGTTTTCGCCGATAGTGCCCGCGGGCCAGGCCCTGCCAGAGGACCGGTCAAATAGGCTATCGGCTGCTGCGGGCTGTGGGCGGCCTCATCATCCGTGTGTGGGAAGCATTCGCCTACAGCCTGGAGCCTTCTGTGGTAATAAAGTAGTGTGCCTATGAATGAAATCAGGGTAAAGACCGCCGGCGGCGCCTACGGTGTGCTGGTGGAGCCGGGCGCGCTTTCACGGCTCGCCGCCGAATTGTCGAATGGCGGCCTGAAGGCCGCCGCTACACCCAGCCGCCCGGAACCGGCCGCCCAACGCCCGCTGTTGGTCATCACTGACAGCAATGTCTGGAAGCATTGGGGCCAGGCGTTTCATGCCGCTGTTTCCCCGCTTCGCTACGGCTTGATCAAGATCCGGCCCGGCGAAGAGCAGAAGAAACTGGAGACCGTTGAGCGCATCAGCGAGCGGCTGGTGGCGATGGGCGCCGACCGAGGCACCCTGTTGATCGCCTTCGGCGGCGGAGTGGTCGGCGACATTGGCGGTTTCGTGGCCTCTGTTTACCTGCGCGGCGTCGATTACGTCCAGGCGCCCACCACGCTGCTGGCGCAGATTGACAGCTCGGTGGGCGGCAAGACCGGCGTCAACCTGCCGTGCGGCAAGAACCTGGTCGGCAGCTTCTACCAGCCGAAGCGCGTCATTGCCGACCCGCGGGTGTTTCGCACGCTGCCCCAGCGCGAGCTGCGCGCCGGCCTGTATGAAGCCATCAAGTGCGGCGTGCTTCGGCGCAGCCTGTTCCTCTTCATCGAGAAGAGTCGCGAGGCCTTGCTGCGGAAGGACCCGGAGGCGTTGGCGGAGCTGGTGCGCGGCTGCGTCCAGTTGAAAGCCTGGGTGGTGGCCCGCGACGAGCGCGAGGGCGGACTGCGCCGCATTCTCAACCTCGGCCACACCGTGGGGCACGCGCTGGAATCGGAAACCGGCTACCGGCGCTTTCTGCACGGCGAAGCGGTGGCCTGGGGATTGCGCGCCGCCACGCTGCTGGCCGAGGACCGCGGCATGATCCGGCCGGCCGAGGCGGCCCGCATTCATGACCTGGTCAAGGCCATGGGGCCGCTGCCGCCCCTGCCGCGCATGTCCGCGGCCCGGCTGGCGTCGCGCTTGCTGGCCGACAAGAAGACCCGCGGCGGCGTCGTGCATTTCGTGCTGCCGGAGGCCATCGGCAAGGTGCGCATCGTGACCGGCATCGCGCCGCGCTCCGTCGCTCATGTCCTGGAGCGTTTACGTTCAGGAGAGTGAGAACTCACCACAGAGCCACAGCGTGACCACAGCCGCCACCGAGGGTTCAACGCAGAGACGCAAAGAACGCGGAGAAACCGCAGAGAACGCCTCTGCGTGACTCGGCGCCCTCTGCGCCTCTGCGGTGAGATGAGGTTTGGAGCGCGGGGGGAGATGAGAGCGCAGACCGATGAGAATAACGCGGAGGGCACGGCGCTCGAGGCGGCGGGCGTGCGCCGGATGTTCTCCCGCATCGCGCCCCGTTACGACCTGCTGAACCATCTGCTGTCGTTCCAACTGGACCGCTGGTGGAGGCGCCGAACCGCCCGGCGGTTCGGAGGGGTCCTCGGGCGGCCGGGCGCGCGCGTGCTGGATCTCTGTTGCGGCACCGGTGACATGGTGGCCGCTCTGCGCAGCCGCGCCGTCGCTTCCGCGCGAATCTACGGCGTCGATTTCAGCCGGCCCATGCTGGAGCGCGCGGCCGGCAAGCTGGGCGGGACGGGTTCCGCGTGCCTGCTGGCCGAGGCCGATGCACTGCGCTTGCCCTTCCCGGACGGCGGGTTCGATTTGGTCTCGACAGCATTCGGGTTCCGCAATCTGGCCGACTACAAGGGCGCACTCGCCGAGATCTGCCGGGTGCTGGCGCCGGGCGGGGAGGTGGGCATCCTGGAATTCTCCGAGCCGCGCTCGCGCCTCTTTGGCCCTCTTTACGGTCTGTACCTTCGCCGGCTGCTGCCCTGGATCGGCGGGTGCATTTCGGGTGACCGCGCCGCCTACCGCTACCTGCAAACCTCGGTGGCCGCTTTCCCTTCGCCGCTCCAGTTGGCCGGCTGGATGAGCGCGGCGGGGTTTACGGAAGTCCGCGTCCAGGAACTCAGCGGCGGGATTGCCTGCCTGCACACGGCAAGAAAGTCCTGAGACCTGAGGCTGAGCCTCAAGTCTCAGGACCCAGGTCTCAGGTCTTCATCTGCGTTGATCTGCGTCCAGCTTTTTCAAAAGGGAGCGGGTGATCTGCTCGAGGCTGTCGGCAAGCGCCTCGTTGAGCGCCTGGACCACGCCGTCCACCGAGCGGTCGCGCACCGGCGCTTCTTTGGCGCCGCGCCCGGTCCAGACGATGGCGCGGGTCTTGGCATCGGTCAGCTCGGCGGTGATGGCCACGCGGGCCGATACGTCCTGGCCGGAATCGATCTCCTCCAGGTTCTCCACCCGCCCGCCGAGAATGAAATCTGAAGCCACGCCGGTCTGCACCGCAGTCACCGAGCGGAACAGGCCGGAGGCGGCGAGCCGGTCAATCAGGACGCGAGCGACCAGATCGGGGGGCGCATCCGTCCAGCGATGGTACTCATAGAAATCGACGCGGTGCGGGGCGGTGCGGTAGACCAGGCGCTCCTGGCCCAGGGCGCGGCTGGCGGCCGTGAACCGCGCCACCGCCAGGCTGACGGGCAGGGGAGAAGCGGGCGGGGGCGGCGCCGGCAGGTCGGCGCGCAGCGTGTAGTAATGGTTCCGCGGCACCCTGGCCGTGCAGCCGCTTAGAAACAGCGCGCCCGCCAGCACTCCGGCGCAGGCCGCGATTCCGAATCGCCATTCCCTCTTCGTCACCGTCCGCTCCTCCCGGTCGCAGCCCCCGGCTTCGCGGCCTTGCTCTTCGTGGCGCCGGGCACCTGCCGGTCGGCTTTCGGCCCCCCTCGCAGCAGCAGAAACGGATGCTGCGCCACCGTCTCGGAGAATTCCTTCAGATTGTCGGAGGTGGCGCGGAGGTTTTCCAGGATGGCATCGAGGTTGCCGGAGTTGGTGGCCGCCAGGCTGTTCAGTTGCAGCACCAGTTGATGCGTGGTGTCCAGCGTTTTGGAAAGCTGGGCGATCGATGCCTGGAGCTCCTTGCGGTTCTCGGCCACCACGCCGTTCAAGTCGGCGGTCAGCTTATCGACCTTGGCCGTCGCGTTCCGCAGGTCGCTGATCAGGGGCTCGATCTTTGCCGACGCGGACTGCAGATCGGCGGTCAGCGAATCCACGTGCGGCCGGTTGGCGGCGATCATTTCATCGCTCTGGCGCAGCACGCCGGCCAGGTGCGCCCGGTTCTCATCGCCGGTCAGATCGCGCACGTTGGCGGTGATGCTGTCCAGGTCGGTCGAGACCTTGTTGAGGTTCTTGCGCAGGTCGATGACCAGCGGCTCGGCCTGTTCCATGACCGCGTTCATGCGCCGCAACAGGGTGTTCAGGTCCTGCGTTTCGGCCGAGGGGATGGTGCCGCCGGGCGCGATGCGGGCGGGCGAGCGGCCGGGCTGGATTTCGATGTAGTTCTCGCCCAGCAGCCCCAGTTGAGAGACCGCCGCCAGGCTGTCGGAGCGCAGCGGCACGCCGCGGCGGACCGAGAGCGAGATCTCGATCAGCGAGGGGTCCTGGGGCGCCACCCGCAGGGCCTGGACGCGGCCCACCTTCAGGCCGCCGAAACGCACCGGCGCGCCGGGTTCCAGTCCGCCCGCGAACTTCAGGCAGGTCTTGTACTCGTCGTATTGCCCGCCGACACCCAGGTTCAGCATGTAGAAGACGGTGCCCACCAGGATGCCGAGCGCAACCAGCACCACCAGTCCGACTTTGACCTGTTCACTCATCCTGGGAGTTTCAAGTTTAAAGTTTCAAGTTTAAAGTTGCGGCCGCCCGCCGTGCTCAACCGAACTTTAAACTTTAAACTTTAGACTTTGAACTCTGCACTTTGAAGCCGAATAACGAATCCAGGTAGACCTGGCCCGGGGCCGCCTCGCTGTCCGGCTGCCGGTCCAGCATCTGGCGCACGCGCGGATGCCGGCTGGCGCGGATTTCCTCGGGTGTTCCGCAGGCAATCACCCGCCCTTTGTCCAACAGCAGGATGCGGTCGGCAATCAGGAAGGCGCTGGCCATTTCATGCGTGACCACCACGATGGTGACGCCGAACGCCGCCTTCAGTTTCAGAATCAGGTGATCGATGCCCGCGGCGATCACCGGATCCAGTCCGGCCGACGGCTCATCGAACAGCAGAATCTCCGGGTCCATGGCCAGGGCCCGGGCCACGCCGGCGCGCTTCTTCATGCCCCCCGAAAGCTGGGCGGGCAGGTAATCTTCCACACCCGCCAACCCCACCTGGTCCAGCTTCATGCGGGCCATAACGCGGATGGTGGAATCCTCCAGGCGCGTGTGTTCGCGCAAGGGCAGGGCCACGTTTTCCCCCACCGTCATGGAGTTGAGCAGCGCGCTTCCCTGGAACGACATGCCGATCTTGCGGCGGATGCGGTTCAGCTCGGTTTCCGGGATCCGGCAGATGTCCTGGCCGAACAGGCGGACGGAGCCGGATGCCGGCCTGGCCAGGCCTACCAGATGGCGCAACAGCGTGCTCTTGCCGCACCCGCTGCCGCCCAGGATCACCAGCGTCTCCCGGCGGTGGACTTCCAGGCTCACATGGTCGAGCACCAGGCGGCCGCCGTAATGCGTCACCAGGTCGTGAACGACGATGACCGGCTCGTTGGAATCAGCCCAGGACATAGAAAAACGCCGTGAACACCATATCCACCAGCACCACGCCGAAAATCGAGACCACCACGGCGGCCGTGGTCGAGCGCCCCACGCCTTCCGGCCCGCCCCTCACCGTGAAACCTTGGTAGCAGCCCACCTGCACGATCACCAGGCCGAACACCAGGCTCTTGATCAGGCCGGAAACGATGTCGCGCATCACCAGGGCGTCGGCCGTGGCCCGGAGATAAGGGCCGAGCCCCATGTCCATCTCCGACAGCGCCGCAAACGTGGCCCCGCCCAAAATCCCCATCAGGTCGGCGATGGTGGTGAGGCAAGGCATCATGACCAGCATGGCCAGCAGCTTTGGCGACAGCAGGAAATGGAGGGGGTTGAGGCCCATGGTGACCAGCGCGTCCACCTCCTCGTTCACCGTCATGCTGCCGATCTCGGCGGCGAAGGCGGAACCCGAGCGCCCGATGACGATGATGGCGGTCATCAGCGGGCCCAGTTCCCGGGTGATCGACACCCCCACCAGGTCGATCACGTAATGGAGCGCGCCGAATTTCCTCATTTCATAGGCGCCCTGGATGGCCATAATGAGGCCCATCAGGAAAGTGATGAGGCAGACGACGGGCAGGGCGGAGACGCCCACCGCGGCCATCTGGTGGATGGTGCTGCGCCAGCGGACCCGGGCGCCACGGAAGGGCGCCACCACGGTCCAGTACAGGCCGCGGCTGGTTTGCCGGGACAGGCCGCCCAGGTAGTCCAGCAGGCGGAGAGTGCCGGTGCCGATGCGGGTGAGCATGAACCCTGCGGCGCGGGCGGCGCCTCCGCCGGCCCGCTGCCACTATCCTTTCCGTTGCAAACCTCCACGCTGCCGAAAGAAGGCCGGAGGCCGGGGGCAGGGTTGTACCGCCCGCGTCCCGCCGGCAACCCCATGCGGGGTCGAACGGCGCAGGGTGCCGGCGGGACGCCGGCGGTACAACCGGCATCAGGCTTTCAGCGCGTCCTCGATGCTTTCGAAGATGTCGAAGACATTGATCAGCCGGGTCAGCTCCAGCACCTGGCGTGGCGCCTTGTTCAGCCCGCACAGCGCGAAGCGGACGTGCGAACGGCGCGCCAGTTGCAGCCCCTCCACCAGGGAGGCGACCCCGGAGCTGTCGATGTATTTCACCCCCGTCAGGTTCACCAGGACGCGGTCGCCGCTCTTTTCGTTGAGCGCGTCCAGAATGGTCTGGCGGACCTGCGGGGAGGAATACAGATCAATGTCGCCGACGACGTTGATGACCGCCGTCTGCTCCTGTTTACGTACATCGATTTGAATGCTCATTCGATAATTGCACCACTTTGCACGCGCCGGCCGGGATGAAGCAGCTTGGTGAGCTGCAACTGGTTTTCTTCCTCGCCGAACCGGAAGCGAACTTCGTCCATCACCGACCGGATCAGGTGCATTCCCAGGCCGCCGGGCCGAACCTCTTCCAGGGGACGGGGCTGCAAGCGGGCTACGTGCTGGGGCGCCCGGCCGCGATCGGTCAAGGTGAACTCAATCCTGTCGTCCTCTGTCGAGCAAGCCAGGCGAATGTCGCCATCGGTGCGGCCTCCATAGGCATGGCGAATGATGTTGGCGCAAGCCTCGTCCACCGCCACCACAATGAACCGGGCTTCATCCTCCTCGAAGCCGCAAAGCCCGGCCATCTGCCCGACCACCGAGCGGACCACCCGCAGCAGCCGCGGATCACTTGGAAAGCTAAGCTCCAGTTTCAATCCACACACCCGCCTGCGAACGCGCGAATTATACCCAATCAGGCTGGCACCTGCCAAGGCATTCCAGCGGGGGCCGGAGGCTGGAGCCCGGAGGCTGGAGGCTGACACCCGGCGTCCCGCCGCATCAAGCCACGGAATAAGGGCCGCGATCCTCGGCCGGCTGTCGCACGAGCAGCTTGCAACCGCGAAACAGCAGGTCTACCCTTTCCACCATGAGGTACGAACCCAACCCCATCGACACTTCTGGAGTGCACCTCTCCCAGGAAATCCGCAATCTCACCGAGCTTCTCGCCCGCAACGCCCACGATCTCTGGGCGCAACTTCGGCTGGCACAGGGCTGGACCTATGGACCGCAACGCGACGACGGCGCGAAGAAGCATCCATGCCTGGTTCCCTACGAAGAGCTCCCGGAGCCGGAAAAGGAGTATGACCGGCGGGCCGCCATGGACACCCTGCGCGCCATCATCGCGCTGGGGTATCGAATCCTGCCGCCGGCTGGGTAAGACGCATGAGTACAATCGAGGACCTGCTGGAAAAACTCAAACGAAAGCCGCCATTCGAGGGACTCCTTTTTTCAAGGACAAGTTCCTGGCGGCGGTGGCCGGCGTCGTGGCCAGGATGGGTGGGCCGGAGCTCAAGAATGCCTGGGGGGGACGGCCTGTTCTTCGCCTTCGAGGACGTTCGTCAGGCATTGACGATTTCACGTTCGAGTACGTCGGCCGAATCGAACTACCCAAACAGGCCGGCGTGATTCCACTGTATAATTTGCGCCGAAAGAAATGATTGTTGTGCCCCCACACGGGTCAGCGCTTCTCACGGCGCTGCCGCCGCGGCGACCGTCTTTCTGTGCGGCGCCGACGGCATGGACTCGACATTGTGGGCCAGGCGCAGGAAGCCGTGTTCAAGTATCGGGAGGCCCTGCCGATGAACCCCGACCAGGGGCAAGTCGATTGCATGCGCCAGCAGGCCCTCCGCGTCGCCGATCTGGTGGATATCGATCCGGAGTGGCTGGAGCTGCTGCACCGCCTGTTTAAGGGGTAGTCATGGCACAACCTTGGCAGACTGTTCGGGTCTTCATTTCCTCGACATTCCGCGACATGCACGCGGAGCGGGACCAGATGGTGCGCTTCGTCTTTCCCGAGCTGCGCGAGCGCTGCGCCAAACGCCGGTTGCACCTGGTGGACGTAGACCTGCGCTGGGGTGTGACCGAGGAGGAAGCCAAACGGGGGTCTGCCAGGATGACTAAATTGGCGTGGTACTGAATGAGCATAGGAACTGAGTGTCCGAAGTGCGGATCAGCCGATGTGCTGTACAGCAGGAAGCAGCAGGTCTACATCTGCGAAAACTGCCAGCATCGGTTTCAGCTTGAAACGAAATTGCTGCCCAGGCGAATCTTCATCAGCTACGGGCATGATGAGCATGCCCAGTTGGCGCTGCGGTTGAAAGCGGACCTGGAGGCGCGGGGCCACGATGTTTGGTTCGACCTCGACCGCCTGAAGCCGGGAGGCGACTGGGAGGCCTACATCCACGAAGGTCTCGAGTGGGTGGCGGAAGCTCCCGGCACCGGGCGCGTGGTTCTGCTGATGACCCCGCACTCGATACGGCGCCCCGACGGTTACTGCCTCAACGAGATCGCCCGCGCCGTGGAGCGCGGGTTGCCCGTCGTGCCTGTGATGGTCGTCTGGGCCGAGCCGCCGCTCTCGATCTGCCGCATCCAGTGGCTGGACATGCAGGAATGCGTGCCCATCCAAGACCGCCAGGAGCGGTATGAAGCCAAGTTCGAGCGCTTGGCCGAAGCGCTGGAGCAGGACCGCATTGAGTTCGAGGGCGCGCAGTCAAGGCTCCATCGCATTCTTGAACCGCTGCCGTTCGACGCCGACATCACGCAGCATCTGCACCGGTTCACCGGCCGGCAGTGGGTGTTTGACCGCATTGGCGCCTGGCTGGCCGATCCCAAGGCCTCGCGCGTGTTCTGGATTACGGGCAGCCCCGGCGTTGGGAAGACGGCGCTGGCGTCCTGGCTCTGCTACCATTCCCGCGAGGTCGCCGCCTTCCATCTTTGCCGTTATGGCCACGTGCAGAAATCTGACCCGCGGCGTTGTGTGCGTTCAGTTGCCTACCAGCTCGGCACCCAATTGCCGGACTACGCGGCGCGGTTGAACGCCCTGAACCTGGAGAGCATAATTGCAGAATCCAATGCCCGAACCTTGTTCGACGCGCTGATTGTGCAGCCGCTTTCCGGCAGTCTCCCGAGGCCGGACCGAACAATCGTCATCCTGATCGATGCCTTGGATGAGGCGACGCAGGACGGCCAAAACGAACTGGCGGCCTTCATCGCTTCAGAGTTCGGGAAGACACCGGCCTGGCTGCGGCTGATCATCACCAGCCGCCCCGACCCCGAGGTCGTGCATCCTCTCCAGGCCTTCACGCCATATGTGTTGGACGCGTCGGCGCCGGAAAATGAAGGTGACATCCGGGAATATCTGGCGCGGGAACTTGCCCTTTACGCTCCCGATGGTGTCGTGCCGCAAGCGACGATCGACAACATCGTCGCCCGAAGTGAGGGTGTTTTTCTCTACGCCGAATGGATTCGGCAAGAACTCGCCCTCGGCCGGCTTTCGCTGGAGCGGCCGGGCCGCTTCCCGCAGGGACTTGGCGGGGTCTATGCGCAGTTTTTCGAGCGGCAGTTCCCAGATGTCGGTGCCTACGAGCGCGATATCCGCCCGGCGTGTGAAGCCCTGTCCGCCGCCCAGGAACCCATGCTTCTCGGTATGCTCGCCGGCATGTTCGGCTGGGACGACTACGCACATGCAAGGTTCTGCCGGTCCCTCGGTTCCCTGTTTCCGATCAGGGACGGTCGAATTCAGCCCTTCCACAGATCGGTGCTGGACTGGCTCACGGAGGCCAGGGACGCGGGCCCGTATTTCGTCAGCGTACACGAGGGCCACAAGCGCCTGGCCGATCACGGATGGCAGGAATTCCAGAGTGGTGGCGCCGACGCCCTGTCGCGCTACGGTCTCGCTCATCTGCCGACTCATCTCGGCAAAGCCGAACGCTGGCAAGAACTGCAAACGGTTCTGACGGATCTGGCCTTTATCGAGGCGAAGTGTGCCGCCGGGCTGAGTCATGACCTGATCGCGGACTACAACGCCGCGCTAACGCCCGGCGGCTTGCCAGCTGAGATGCGCGGTCCCGTCGAGGAATTCGTGCGCTTCGTGCGCTTCCAAAGCCACGTGCTGGCCAGGCGCCCTGCGCTGGTCTTTCAGCAGGCAGCCAACGAGCCGGACAACACCGCGCCTGCCCAGGCCGCATTGCAGCGGTTGAAGGCCGGACATGAGACGCGACCGTGGCTCCGCTGCCTGAACAAATCCGAGCGCGCTTCTCCTTGCCTGATGACGCTGGTGGGGCACACACGGGGTGTCAACGCTTGCACCTTCTCGCCGGATGGCAAGCAGATTCTATCGGCCTCTTCTGACAACACACTGAAATTGTGGGACGTGGCAACTGGCAAGGAATTGAAGACGCTGGCGGGGCACACGGATGTAGTCCGTGCCTGCGCCTTTTCGCCCGATGGACGACGGATCGTTTCTGCTTCCTTTGACAAGACGCTGAGGCTCTGGGACGCAGACGCCGGCAAGGAGCTGGCCGTATTGGTTGGGCACAAGCGTGCAGTGCGGGCTTGCGCGTTCTCGCCGGATGGATCACGGATCGCATCGGGCGCTGAGGACGGGACGCTAAAACTCTGGGACGCCAGCCGCACGACGGAAATTGCGACTTTGGCAGGCCATGAGCAATGGGTGAACACGTGCGCATTCTCCCCTGACGGCTCACGGATCGTATCCGGCGCGTGGGATGGAACGCTGAAGGTATGGGACGTGGCTACGGCTGCAGAGATGATTACCTTGAGGGGACACACCGAGTCGGTCAGGGCCTGTGCCTTCTCACTCGACGGGAAGAGGGTCGTCTCGGGTTCTGAGGATCAGACGCTCAAGTTGTGGGATGTCGCCACGGGCGCAGAGGTTGCCACGTTTGTGGGGCACTCGCTATGTGTAAACGCCTGCCAGTTCTCCCCGGACGGTGCACGAATTGTCTCAGCGGCAGGGCTTTCGCTGCTCGGAGAACTGAAGCTCTGGGATACGGTCGGCAAAACCGAGATCGCCAATCTGCCCGAACATAAGTATGAGGTCCAGGCGTGTGCGTTCTCTCCCGACGGGACGAAGATCGTCTCTGGCTCCTATGACAATACGCTTAAGATTTGGGATGTCTCGGTCGCACTAAAGTCAACGAATATCCCCGGGCACGCCGACCGAGTGTGGTCTTGTGCCTTCTCACCCGAGGGGTCGCTGATAGCGTCTGGCTCTGAGGACGGCACGCTGAAGCTGTGGGATGGCGGGAGTGGGGCGGGAATCGCCACTCTCAGCGGTCACACCTCCTGGGTGGATGCCTGCCGCTTCTCCCCGGATGGGTCGCGCATCGTGTCAGCGTCGGAAGACAAGACGCTGAAACTGTGGGATGCGCACACCGGCAAGGAATTGGCTACGCTCGCCGGCCACGCGGGCGAGGTGCGGGCGTGCGCCTTTTCTCCGGACGGAGGACGGGTCGTGTCCGGAGCAGACGATCTGACCTTGAGGCTCTGGGATGCGGCGAGTGGCACGGAGCTAGCCATTCTCGTCGGGCACACGGACGCGATACGGGCTTGTGTGTTCTCTCCAGATGGATCGCGGATATTGTCCGCCTCTCTGGATTGGACTTTGAAGTTGTGGGACACGGAAGCCGGCACGCAGCTTGCCACGCTGGCGGGGCACAAATTCTGGGTGACAGCCTGCGCCTTTTCCCCGGACGGATCGCAAATCCTGTCGGGTTCGGGACCCGACGACAACGCGCTGAAGTTGTGGGATGCAGTGAAAGCTAGGGAGCTTGCCACTCTGACGGGGCACACCCGCGCTGTCTGGGGCTGTGCATTCTCACCGGACGGAAGACTGATCGCCTCGTGCTCCTCGGACGGCACGCTGAAGTTGTGGGATGTGACTACGCGGATGGTCGCGGGCGAGTACTGGACCGAAGGGGCGCTCTATGCCGTTGCCTGGCGCCCGGATGGTCGCGCAGTGGCAGTCGGCGACAGCGCCGGCCGAGTGCATCTTATGACACTGGAAAACTTCACGCTGGGGCCGCTGGTTGCCACTGCCTGGCGCTCGCCCAAAGACAGCAGCTATGCGTTCGGTTGTCCCATCTGCCGAACATGGTCAGAAGTTCCAGCATCAGCACTGGGCACAGAGCTGCCCTGTCCCCACTGCGGGGAACGCATCGGACTGCCCCGCTTTACGATCCACGCCGATTGGCGGTCGGTCGCGCAGGCGTGGAGCGAACGCCGGAAATAGGTTCTCGACGCTGGCTGGCGTTACGTTACAATTCCCCTCCAGAGTAGGGGCCATCATGGCGCAGGTTTTTCTTTCCTACGCACGACGGGACGCCAGCGGACTGGCGCGGCGCCTTCGCGCCGATATCGAGAAAGCTGGCCACTCGGCCTGGGTGGATGTGGCCAGAGTCGGGGGCGGGGACCTCTGGACGCTGGAGATCGAGCGCGCCATCCGCAACTGCCCCGTCATGCTGGTCTGTGTCAGCGAAGGGTACGTCAATTCGCCCGTGTGCCTGGATGAGCTTCAATACGCGATCGCACACCACAAGAGAATCATCCCCCTGCTGGTTCAGGAGGGTATCGAGCTCCCCTTGCCACTCATCAGGACGAACTACCGGGACTTCTCAGACCCGCTCCGATACGAACAGGAACTGGATCTTCTGCTCGCGGATCTGGTAAGAATTTCCCGAGAAACCGCGGTTGAGGAGACAGGCGCCGGCGGTCAACCGAGACGCCGGCATTCCGTGTATCAACGCCTGGTCGACGTCGCCTACGGTATACGCGCCAACGCTTTTCCCGCCGTACTCTCCGCCTGGATGGCGGCAGTTTTTGCGGAGCGCGTCGTGGCCGACAGAATGATCTGGACGCGGGACCTTCGCCTGGCGGCTGCGCTCGGTGAGCCCTCGGTTCACCTGGTGTTTCTACTTTGCTGGCTGCTCATCCTCGCGTCCTTGCTCGTTGGCGTTGAACAGGTGGGCGCATGGCAGGCTCGGCTCTGGCGACTCGGAAGCGACTTGGCCGCGCAGAAGGGCGCCGCCTGGGCCCTGATCTTATCGCCCATCGGGCTCCTGATCCTGGTCTTCCTCTATGGGGCGCTCAGCGGGCGGACCTATTCCTCCATCTTCTGGCAGTGGTGGCAGACCACGAAAATGCTCGCTGTCCGGATGACAATTCCTGGCGCTGTTGCCGCGAAACTCGCGCTCGGTTACGGAATCATCCGCCTCGCCTACCGGATGCTCCGTGGCCACGGTGACGTCAACAAAGCCGCGCTGGAGTGGGTCACCGGGAGTTTCTTCAACTATGCGGCGTGGGTGTTCTATGCCGCCGTCTATTACGTGGTGGTCTGGCCGCTGGTTGCCCGGGAAGCGCAGCTCCACTTCGCGCTCGGCTTCCTGGTCAACAGTCTGACGTACACCTTCCTGGCCGCCTTCTTGGTCAACGCGATGTACCGCTTCGGGAACTGTGTCTATCTGCTCAAAAGCCAAAGCAAATGGACCGCCTTTGCCGTGTTTGCCGGGTTTGCGGCTGTGCTGGCCATTGTGATGCTGGCGCTGGATGGCTTGAACGCTCGGGACATCAGCAGGGGACTGGACAGGGAATTCCCTTACCGGTGGCAGTGGGGAACAGCCTTCGCTCACACCCTGATCAGGGACTGGGTGATGCTCGTCCCCCTCGTCTTTGTCATTTTTACCTGGCTGTTCCGGAGGGTTGTCCGAGCCGCCGCCGACGAGGCAGCGGCGTTGGTAGGTGACCACAGTCTCCATTCCGCAGCCCAACCCGACCCCGGCTACCGCGCATGAAATCCATCCGCGTGCATAGCGCAGCCTGCTAGAATACCGCCATGCGGCGACTCTTTGTGCTTGCATTGTTCTTCAGTCTGATGGCACTGCCGGCGGCCGGGCAACGGCCGCAGGTGGACCGGACCGTGGATCAAACCCCGCCCACTTCGCCTTCCAAGATGCTCAAGCAGCAGCACGACGAGTTGAAGAAGCTCAGCTCCAAGCTGACCGAGCTGGCCAACCAGGTGGAAGAGGATCTGGACAAGGGCGGCGAGAACGTGCTGCCGCTGAACACCCTGAAAAAACTGGACGAGATCGAGAAACTGGCGCGCAAGATGCGCAGCCGCATCAAGCAGTAGCGCCGCATCGGCGGCTCCTGGCCTGCCGCCTCCAGCCTCCAGCCTACAGCCTAAACTTTGACTCCCGCCGCGAGCTTCTTTAGCAGCTTGGTCTGCTCGGTGCGCGATTTGGCTTTTCCGTCAAGAACGGCGGCAAAGAACTGGTCGAGGATGGCGCTGAAGCGGGCCGTGCCCGGCGCCACGCCCAGGGACTCCAACTCCTTCTCCGGCAGTTTCTCCCGCAGCGGGCGGTGGCGCGACAGGTAGGCCTTCAGCTTGTCCTGCACCTTCTTCTGCGGGAAGTGCAGCAGCACGAACAGGATCAACTCGGCGGGCTGCGCCGCCAGCACGCGGAAGGCCTTGGAGGGCGTGTTGGCTTCCTTGCTCCCCAACAGGCGGACCAGTTTCTTGCCCGTCTCTTCCAGCTTCATCCAGGGCTCGCTGTCGAAGCGCTTCATGTGCAGGCGCTTGGCGAAGGCCGGGCGCTCGGCGGCCGGCAGCTTCTGGGCCAGGAAAAACACAGCCGGCCCGTACAGGCGCGGGTGCAGGCCCTGTTCCTCGAGCGAGCGCGCCGTCTTCTCCATCTTTTGGATGGCCGGCAGGTTCAGCCGCGGCCCCGTCAGCTTGGGGTGGAAAATGGTGGTCATGCCTTCCTTGTCGAGGACCTTGAGAATCTCCCTGGGGCTGATCTCGTGCGCGATCTCGCGGAGTTCCCGCAGCAGGAGCCTGGGCAGCGCGTATTGCATCAAGTCCCGCTGTTTTGCGGATTCGAACTGCGATTCGGTCTTGGGATCGACGCCGAAGTGCAGCCGGGTGCGGAAGCGCACCAGCCGGAGCATGCGCACCGGATCGTCTACGAAGACGTAGTTGCTGATGGCGCGGATTTCGCGGCGCTCGATGTCTCCCACCCCGTTGTTGGGGTCCAGCATCAGCCCCCGCGACGCCGGGTTCAGCGACAGGCCGATGGCGTTCATCGAGAAATCGCGGCGGCGCAGGTCTTCGTGGATGGAGCCGAAGGTGATGTGGGGTTCTTCGCCGGTCTTGTCGTGACGCTCCGAGCGGCACTGGCAGATCTCCAGGGTCACGCCGCCGGGAAAGACGAACTGCGCCTCGCGCCGCTCCTCGTCGAACTCGATCATCTCGGCGCCGGGCTGCTTTTCGAGCGCGCGGATGATCCTGGCGGGGTTGCCCTCCACGGCGAAGTCCAGGTCGCGGATGGGCTGGCCGCACAGCATGTCGCGGAGCGCTCCGCCGACCAGGAACAGGTTCAGCCCCTGCGAGGCGGCCTGCGTCTGCACGCTCTGCGCCGCGGCCAATTGCTCGGGCGTCAGGCGGCTCTCCATAAGAAAGATGAAGTCAGGCATCTTTGTCCTTAGGCTGTAGGCTGTGGGCTGTAGGCTGTGGACGTTCCGCCATAGCCGACCGCCAGCCCGTGCTGCCTTCTGCCTACTGCTTACTGCCTCCTGCTTACTGAACTAGGCCCTGGGATGATGCCGCTGGTATTCCCGCTTGATCTGTTCGGAAACCACGTGGGTATAAATCTGGGTCGTCGAAATATCGGCATGCCCGAGCATCTGCTGGACCGAGCGCAGGTCGGCGCCCCGCGCCAGCAAATGGGTGGCAAAGCTGTGCCGGACCAGATGCGGCGCGAGCCTCTGCTCGATGCCGGCCTTGCGGCCCGCGGCGCCGATGCCTTTCCAGAAGGCCTGGCGGGTCAGGCGGGCGCCACGCCGGCTGACAAACAAAAACGGCGAGGCCCGCCGGCCCAGCAGCGCCTGGCGAGGGCCGCGCAGGTAGGCGGCCACCGCTTCCAGCGCCGGCCGCCCCACGGGCACCAGCCGCTGCTTGTTACCCTTGCCGGTCACCCGCAGGTAGCCGAGCTCCGGGTGCAGGTCGCCGCTGGGCAGCGTGACCAGCTCGGAAACGCGCAGCCCGGTCGAGTAGAGCAGTTCCAGCATGGCCCGATCGCGGGCCCCGAGCGGGGTTGCGGTGTCGGGCGCCGCCAGCAGCCGGTCCATCTCCTCCACGGTCAGGTAATGCGGCAGCGTCTTCCAGGTCTTCGGCGATTCCAGATTCAGCGTGGGATCCTCCCGGATCACGCCGTCGCGCAGAAGCTGCCGGCAGAAGCCGCGAATGGTCGCCAAGTGGCGGGCAATGGTCCGGCCGTCGAGGCGCGCCGCGTAAAGGCTGGAGAGATACCGCTGCACGTCGGCGCGGGTGGCCTGCCGCAGCGCGCCGCCGTTGGCCTCCAGAAAGGCGGCGTAGCGGCGCAAGTCCCGCTCATACGCCGCCGCGGTGTTGGCCGACAGCCGCTTCTCGACGCGGATGTAATTGAGGAACTCGGCAATCAACCGCCGTGCGTCGTCCATGCTAACAATTTCGGATTGCGGATTGCGGATTGCGGATTTCAAACTCAAATCCGAAGCCGGCAATCCTCAATTATGCCGTACGTCGTCCATGCTGCCTCACGGCAGCAACGCCAATCGCGGATTTCGGATTTGTTCCAGGTTGAAATCCGAGATCCGCAATTCGAAATCCTGCCTAACCGCCGGAAACCACTTGCGCCGTTTTTGGTTTGCGGCGCGCGATTCCGTACATTTCACCCAACTCTTCGCAATCCAGCAGCCAGGCCAGCCCGAAGAACAGGCTGGCAGCCACGGCCAGCATGGAAGCCAGCGCCACCACCTGCCAGGTGACCGAATGGTGGATGGCGCCGGCCGGCTCCTGGAAGCCGGACATGCCAAGCATGGCCCAGCAAACCAGTCCCATGACCGCCGATGCCGCGCTCACCTTGGCCCCCGAGCGGAGAATCGAGCGGCCGCCCAGCAAGCCATGCCGGCGGCGGAAGATCCAGAACAGGATGCCGAAATTCAGCAGCGCCGCCAGCGACGTGGAGGCGGCTGGGCCGCCGTTGCGCAGGGGTCTGAGCAGCAGCAGGTTGAAGGCGATGTTGGCGAACATCACTGCCATGGCCACCTTCACCGGTGTCCGCGTGTCGTGCGTCGAGTAGAACGCCGGCACGATGATCTTCGTGGCCGCGAACCAGGGGAGCCCGAGAGCGAAAAACAACAGCGCCCAGGCGGTCAAATCCGTCGATTGGCGATTGAACCGCCCGTGCTGGAACAGGACCTCGATGATCGGTCCCCGCAGCACCACCAGCCCGACCATCGCCGGAATTGTAATAAAAGTGACTAGCCGAAGGGAAAAGGAAACTGTTTGCCGGAGCTCAAAAAGGTTCCTTTCTGCTACATGCTGCGACATGAGGGGCAAGATGGCGGTGGCGATGGCGATGGCATATCCCCCCAGCACCAACTCCATCACGCGGTCGGCAATCTGGAGCGACATGAGGCTGCCGGAGGGCATGAGCCGGCTGGTCGCAAACACGGTGTCTACAGCGAAGTTGATCTGCGCCACGCCTATGCCCACCAGCCCCGGCCCCATCAGCCTGGCCACTTTCTGAATCCCAGGGTGCTTGAAGGAAATGCCGAGCTGGAAATGCATCCCTCTGCGCCACAAGAACGGTATCTGGATGGCCAGTTGCACCAAGCCGCCCAGCGTGACGCCTATGGCCAGGGCCGCAGCCGGCTGCCGGAAACGAAAGGCATAGAAGGAAAGCGCGATGACGCAGACGTTGAACATCACCGGCGTGAAGGCCGGCACGCCGAACGACCGGAAGCTGTTCAAGATCGCCGCGGCCAGCGCCGACAGCCCCACGAAAAAAATGTAGGGCCACATGATGCGGCTCAACAGAGCCGCCAGGTCCACATCCACGCGCCCGCCGTCGAACGTCAGCAACCGCACCAGGAGCGGGGAGAGCAGCACGCCCACGACGGTGATCGCTGCCAGGATCACGGTCAGGGTCCAAAACATGCGGTTGGCGAATTCCTGCCAGTCGTCTTTCTCTTTTCCGGTCAGGAATTGGGCGAAGACCGGGATAAACGAAGCGGTCATTGAGCCTTCGGCCACTAAGCGCCTCAAAAGATTCGGGATACGATAGGCCAGCACGTACGAGTCGCCAATCAGAGAAGTGCCCAGCAGGAAGGCAATGCGCTGGTCGCGCACGTAGCCGAGCACCCGGCTGATGAGGGTGAGGGTGCCGATCAAGCCGGCCGACTTAACGATCTCTTTTGACTGCTTCAGCGGCAGCTACAACCTCGATTGTAGCGGCGACCTTCAGGTCGCCATCTGGGCCTTCATCGGCCTCCCCCAGCCGACAACCCAAGTGGCAGCCTAAAGGTCGCCGCTACATGGACTTAGCGGAAGTCCGCCTTGACTTTCCGGGCTGACTATACTAGCATATCTCGGCGTTTCCGGCAAAACACGCGGCTTGCGACGGTCCGAAAGCGCCCGAACATCCCTTGAGCCCGTCAACCCACAAGAAAGTCGTGGTTCGCAAAATGGACAAGGAGGTACTGCGCGGCTACGTCAACCCGCAGTCCTACCTGAAGCCCGATTTCATCGAGATCCTGTCCATCGCCGGCCAGGCCGTCCAGCTTCCCTACAAGGAAGTGAAGGGCGTTTATTTTGTCCGCGACTTTGAGGGCGATTACGACCACGCCGAGCGCAAGACATTCTCTTCGCGCCCCAAGCTGGAAGGCCTTTGGCTGCGCATGAAGTTCAAGGACAGCGAGGTTCTGGATGGGATCCTGCCCAACAACCTGTTGCTGGTGGCCGAGAAGGGGTTCACCGTGGTGCCGCCGGATCCGTTCGCCAACAACCAGCGGATCTTTGTGCCCAAGGCCGCTCTGCAGGAACTGATGGTGCTGGGCGTGATCGGCAATCCGCTGAGGCTGAAGAAGCGCCGGGAGGCCGCCGCCGCGGCGCAGATCAGCCTTTTCAAAGAATGAAGAATTAAGAATTAAAAATTAAGAGAAGCCGCGCAAGCCGCCGCGCTCATTCTTAATTCTTCATTCTTCATCCTTAATTCCTATGCGACTCTCCGAAATTGCGATTCGAACCAATTGCCAGCTTGAGGGAGACGGCGAGCTGGAAATCACTGGGGTGGCCGGGTTGGAACAGGCCGGGCCCTCCGAGCTCAGCTTTCTGTCCAACCCCAAGTATGCGCCGAAGCTGAAGCACAGCCGGGCCGGGGCGGTGGTGCTGGCGCCGAATGCAACGGCGCCGAGTCCCGCCCTCGCCGTCCTCCGCTCGCCGAATCCTTACCTGGCGTTCGCGCAGGCGCTGGAGCTGTTCTATCAGCCGCCACGGCCGGCGCCCGGGATTCATCCCTGGGCCTCGATCGCGCCGGCCGCGCGCTTCGGCAAGAATGCCTCCATCGGCCCCTTCGTCTTCATCGACGAGGACGTGGGGATCGGCGACAACGCCGTGCTGCACTCGCACGCGGCCGTCTACCGGGGGGCGCGCATCGGCGACGATTTCTACGCGCACAGCCACGCGGTGGTGCGCGAATACTGCCGGATCGGCAACCGCGTGATTTTGCAGAACGGGGCCGTCATCGGGGCCGACGGTTACGGCTTCGCGCACCGAACCGACGGCAGCCATTACAAGATCGTGCAGGCCGGCATCGTGGTTCTGGAGGACGACGTCGAGGTGCAGGCCCACAGTTGCATCGACCGCGCCACGGTGGGCGAAACCCGCGTCAAGGCCGGCGCCAAGATCGACAACCTGGTCCAGGTCGGCCATGCCT
>Ga0315285_10001410_pt1 | contig 25312 bp, 43 predicted proteins | sample YL17G09_36_MG_FD_203698 | JGI IMG/M metagenome (GOLD analysis project Ga0315285, IMG submission 203698) | Sediment microbial communities from Yellowstone Lake, YNP, Wyoming, USA - YL17G09_36 | ecosystem: Environmental > Aquatic > Freshwater > Lake > Sediment | place: USA: Wyoming | collected... | reverse complement strand
CGAGCGCGTCAGCATCGTGGGCTGGCCGGGCGCGTGCTCCATGAGCAGCTCGCTGTAGGTCCAAAGACTGGCTCCGCCCCAGCACACCGGGAACTTCCAGCCGCTCACTTGAGCAGAGATCTTCGGGCGACCCAGATACGTCGGCGGCGGGCCCGCCAGCTGGATCGGAGAACTCCAGCCGGATCCGACGCGGCGGACCGTCTTAATCGTCCAGCTCATCACCTCCGAGGAGTCGACGAAAACGATCGTAGGCACATTTGCAGCCGCCGCGCCCGTGTAAAGGGCCAGTTGGCAACCACCCGTATGCCGTTCGATGACGGCTTCAGGTGCCCCCCAAGAGCCCGAAACCTGACGCATGTAACAGACGCCGGGCGAGTGTCCAGGCGAGCTGAGAAGCCCAGCGAAGCACATGTGGAGCTGGCCGGAACTGTCCTCGACGACGAACGGACTGTTGACGTGACAGGGATGCCAGAGTTCAAGCAGGAGCGAATAGCTAGGCCAGCTAGCACCGTGATCGGTCGAGACGAGCTCGTACAACCCCTGCACGCCGCTATAGCCATACGAATAACCAACGAAGAACGCGTGAACCATGCCCGCCGCCGTAACCATCAGGAACGCATCGAAGAAGCCCGCGCTCGATGGGCATGGCAGATTCGTCGTGGCAGACCACGTTGCTCCGCCGTCGGTGGACTTTCGATACTTCGGAATGGCGAGCAGCGTGTGCGAGGCGTCCCTAGCACACCACACGACGTGCAAATTAGTGCCGTCCCTAGCAATCTTGCAGCGCATCTGGGCGTACCCGTGGTCGTGTACCACCAGCGTCGGGCCCGTCCAGGTCGAGCCGTTCCACTTCATGAAGTAGATCTCGTCGAGACTTCCAGCCGGAGAGCCCGTGCCGCCGTACACGATGCACAGGTTCCCGCTGCCATCCAGGCAAGCGGAGACGTCGTAGTCCCTTGGGGGCTTCGACGTCGGAGCACTAAGGTTGCTCCAGGTGGTGCCGTCGTCCGTAGACCTGTACGCCAATACGACGCCATCGACCCACGTGATGCAGACGGCGTACAGGTAACCGTTGCTGGGATTCCGGAGCAGACAGATGTCGTTCGACGAGCTGAACGCGTACCCGCAGGCCGTCGTGATCGTCGTCATCGCGTCCTCACTACCTTCGACAGTCTGTCGAAGAAGTCCTGAACGGAGCGCATCTCGTCAAGGTCCTTCGCCGGGATCACTATCGATCCTTCCTGGAAGTAGTAGTTAGTCGTTGCTCGCAGCAGGTCGCGAGTCTCGTCTGCGGTGTGTACTTGTGAACCTGTTGGCAGGTTAACGAGCTCTGGGCCGAGCTCTCCCACTATTGCAAGACCTCCTGGAGACCAGTTCGTTCCCTGAGCGTATACGTAGGGTACGGGGCCGATATGCCCCGGCCCCGGTATGCCTGGTATTCCTGCAAGCAGCCCAATAGTGTTGTTGTAGGCGTCACACAGGGCCTGGAGTACCGGCCGAATAACGTTGTTCCAGGTCCACTTCAGGGCCGTACCTAGCCCGTTCCAAGCAGCCTTGATAACGTCGATGACACCTATCACAGCTGTCTGTACCAGGCCCCAAGAGATTCCGGTGAGCCAGGCGATACCGCCCCATGTGTCGCTGATCAGTTTGCCGATATCGCCCAAAACTGTCTGAACTGTGCGGTACAGCGTGTCCCACCAACCTGTGAAGAAACCCGAGATGGCGCCCCAGACCGTCGTAGTTACCGTCTGGATAACCTCCCACGCACCTTTGATCAAGTCTCCAATGAGATTGAGCGTCCAGCCTATTCCGTAAGCTATGGCACCCCACACAGCACCGAAGAACTTCTTGATGTCGTCGCCCCACTTGTCCCATATGATCTTCCACAGGATGATTGTGCCGAGAATCCCAGCGGTGATGAGGTTTAGGAAGCTCGTTACGAAGAAGAGAGCAAGCCAGTGGAAGATCTCCGCCGCTACCCCGCAGACGGTTTGGACCTTGCTCACGAAGCTGTCCAGGTTCTTCTTGAACTCCTCGATCTTGTTCTGGAAGTCCTGAATCGACTGCTGCTGCTCTTCCCACTTCTTCTTAGCTTCGTCTAGCTTAGCTAGAGTCTCAGGATCACCGATTCCCTCCATCGCCTTGCGGACGGCATCCAGATTCGCTGCAGCCTTTCCGGCCCCCCCAGTAGCGCTCTCCAACTTCTGCAGCTCGCTCTGCGCAATGGAAGCTGTGTCAGTGAGAGTTGACTGAAAGTCCTTCAGGACATCGTTGAGACCCTTCTGCGCATCCTTAAGGGTGTCGACCTTATCTTTCTGTGTATCGTAGGCGTCCTGGAGATCCTTGAGGCTCGCTGCATGATCTGTCTCTGCCTGTTGTAGAGTGTCGAGAGATCCCGAGAACGTCCCTATGCCGTCATTAGCATCCTTGACACCCTGGATGATCTCGGCGAACGTGAACTCCTTGATCGGCTTGGCTGTCTCCTCGATCTTCTTCTTCAGTGGGTCGAGCTGAAGCCTCTCCTCGAGTCGCGTAGCCTCCGCTTTATTCTGGAGGTGATCTAGCTCGTCTTGGAGTGGCTGGGTCATACCGTCAGCTGCAGCCTGCAGAGCATCTCGCTGGTCCGTCAGTGAGTCAACCTGTGCTTGGATAGCGTCTCGAGCGTCGCCCTCCGCACCACTCAACTGGTCACGTAGACCATCGATCTGGTCGTCCAGATCCGATATCTGCTGCAGTATCGTCTGGAAGGAAGCAGACTCCTGAACGTTGATCAGTGCGAGCTGCACGCGTGCGATCTGCTGTTCAAGGTCAAACATCTGGTCCGTAAACGCCTGCGTCCCGACTAGCTGCGCGTCCTGCCAGAACTGGAGAGCATCGGTGGCGTCTCGGAGAGACCTCTTAACCTTGTCGATCTCGTCCTTAATAGCTTGGTGTGCCGCCTTTGAGAGGTCGAGAGCACTCCCGAGGTCGTCGAGCCTCGTCTGCTCGATGCTTATCTGGTCACTAAGAGTCGAGATGGCATCCTTGAGAGTGTCGACTGCATCCTTTGCCTTCGCATAAGCTGCAGGCGTCTGCTCCCCTAGGAGGGCTAGTGCTTTATCGAGTTCATCTGTCTGACGTTGCTGAATAACGTCAGAGACAGCCTTTACTGCCTCTTTCAGGTCATCGATAGAAACACGCGCATCTTCTAGGGGGCCTTTGATGTAGGTTAGTGTGCCGTACTTCGCGATGATTAAGTCGATACCACGCGTGACCTCGTCGACCAACGAGGGCGAGAAGATTGCAAACGGGTTCAGGTACTGCAGGAACTGATAGACCGTGACAGCAGTCGTGGCGACGATGTCGACGAGAGCTCCCAGTCCAGAAGAGAAGATGTCTACGAGTGCAGATATGCCAGAGCCCACGACGTCAACAGAGCTCATCACGGCGTCGCCTATAGCACCAACGACGTCAATCAAGCCTCCGAGAGCCTCCACAGGCGCCGCCAGTGCGTCGACGACCGTTGAGGCAACATCGCGCAGCATGCTCAGGGTGTCCATCATGTCACCCCAAGTCGCTATGAAGCTGCCGATGACGACGGCAACAGCGATCAGCGCCACCGTGAAGAGGCCCATGTTACCAGCAGCCGCCAGCAGTATCGGCCCCGCGGTAGCTATCACAGCGAACGCGATCAGGCCGGTACCACCAAGGATCAGGAGCGCTCCTGCAGCGGCCGCAGCAGCAAGGGTGACTGCAACTAGCTGCGGATGGGCCGCTACAAACGACCCAAGATTCCTCGCCAGCTTTGCCACTTCTTCTGCTGCCATGTAGATCGCAGGCTTTAGGGTGTCACCAATAGTGCGTGCAAGTGCACTGAGGGTATTGTGCGTAATGGTCATCTGTGAGCCCAGTGTGGCGAATCGTACCTCCGCCATCTGGGTCATAGCGTTGTTCTGCTCCCAGCCAACACTGGCGAGGCTAATGTCGGAGATAACGCTGTCGTAGGCAGCTGCTAGCCGCAGGAGTACCTCACGCTGGCGCACCTCGTTGATGCCGAGCGCTCCCAGAACCTCATAAGCGTTCCCGCCAGCATCGATAACTCCCTTGAGCCCAGCGACGAGTGCGAGCAGAGCCTCCATCGGGCGATCTTTGAACGCCGCGACGAACTCGTCGGCGGACATATGTGCAACGGTCGCCCAGGTTTGCAGAGTAGCACCGCCCTTAACCGTCGCGTCTGCCATGTCGGAGAAGGTACGCTGGATCGCAGTGCCGGCCTTCTGCGTGGAGATACCTAGAGAGGCAAGTGCATCAGCGAGTCCGAGAACTTGCTGGTAAGATAGTCCTACAACAGCTCCCGTGCTCGATAGCGCCAGCGCCATGTCGGCGATCTCGTTCTCGGTAGCGGCTGTCTTAACAGCGAGAAGTACCAGAGCGTTCGCGAAGTTGTTGACCTGCTCAATAGGCATGCCCATGATTGCAGAGAACCGAGCGATGTTCTTCGTCGCAGTATCCGCCGTCATAGTGGTCACGGCGGCCAGAGTCGAAACAGCTTCGGTGACGCGTGTGAGATTGTCGACGCCTTGGATGCCAGCCTCGGCAGCGGCCTGTGCAATGCCGGCGATGTCTTCGAACTTGACCGGTATACGCATTGACAGGGCGATCAGAACCGTCTCGAGCGCTCGAAGATCAGTAGTAGAGAGGCCGGCAGCCTTCTGGACGCCAGCCATCGCGTTCTCGTAGGATACGGAGACGTTTATAACCGAGCCGACAGCTCGCACCATCTGGTCGCCGAGCATCTGCATAGTGATACCGGCGCCCTTGACGGTCGTCGCGAAGCCGTAAACGGACTTCTCACCTCGAGACAGTCCCGCTTCGAGACCGGTGGTATCGGCGTCTAGCTCGAGTTCGCCCGTACCGAGATCAGCCATCCTTCGGCACCGTTATCACTGATATACCTATCAGCGCCAGACGAGCCTTGTGAGCAGCTGGACTCATACCAGCCTCTCTGAGCGTGACCGCACTCGTCTCACCTTCTTCATCTTGAGATGCGAGACGGCTAAGCATTCCTCGGAATGCTTGGTGTTGCGTCCTGTCGAGGTGAGGAGCGGTCGCAACGAGCTCTGCAAGCAAGGCCTCCTCTGCTGTGAACCTGTTTAGGAGCCTCACGTATCGCAGCCACGCTCGGGCCGGCATGCGTAGCTGCTCGTCCCACCCTAGCCCGTAATAGTAGGAGTTCCGCGCAATGCAGACTATGAGATCTCGGGGAAGGCTAAGCCCACCTTGGACGTCTCCTCCTGAAAAAAACGCATGAGCGCGTGTCGCTGCGGCAAACTGAGGCCCCTCCGCACCTCTTCCGGCATGCTCGGAACTATCAGGGCGAGCAGCTCGTCAGCCGACTGTTCTAGGCGTTGAACAGCCTCCGGGTCTGGATCCTCGTCGCTGTCGGTGATGTCCTTTGTGATAGCCGTAACACGTCGTGTAATCTGCCGCGCTCTGGCGGCGTCCGCTAGGCTGATCTGATCGGCTGTCAGCAGCTTGTAGCGGGCACCACCAACTGTGACTCCTGGCGGTTTGGGCGCCAGTATGTCGAGGTCGAGTTCATGGTTCTCATTCATAGCGGGTCACCTCTCTTCTTCTGTGCACGGCCCTGTGGGCTTACGCCGAGGACTGTGCGACTAGCCGACCGAACTTCTCCGCGTCGGTTATGGCGTTGTCGTCGACCATCACGTGGAACTCAACGGGCGTCAACGTCTTGGTGTCCTTGACGAAGGAGCGCCCAAAGTTGCCGCCGACGTATCCGCGTGGCAGCTCGAACTGCGCCGGGTATGGACCGTACGGAGAGTTCGCTCGGAACAGCACCGAGAACTCCTGTACCTGGAACCCGCGGTACATTCCTATCTTCCTGGTCGCTGGCGGACCAACCGCAGGGATCACGGTCTGGTTATTGAGCAGGCGTGCCAGGTTCTCGAGAGTCGCGTCGGCCAGGTTGCACGTGAGCGTGACACCCTCCTGGCTTCGTGTGACCTTCACGGGAGCCGTCTCCGAGTCGACGTAGTGCTCATCGAGCTTCTGCTCGTGATTGACAGTTACACCACCGTCGATCTCGCCCAACGACAACCAGGTGCCTGCGGGTACGGCGTTGACCGCTGGGAACGTCTCTCCCACAGGCGCGACGAATATCTCGCCGCTTCCGACAAGGATCGCTTCGTATGCCATGATGACCTCCTTACGTGGTCACAAGTTCCTGTTGGCTGATAACCTCTAGGTATCCCAACTTAAATGGGGTGTTCAGCGTCTCGTCCTGTAGTGCAGACGGCCCCGCGTCGAATAGCACCGACATGAGTCGGGTGTCATTCGCAATGAGATTGCACTGCCCGTTCAAGATGCTGTACAGAGCCCAGAACACTCTGGAAGCCTCACGATCGGTCTCGCCGTAACAGCGGACCTCAAGTCTCGGACGAATGATCGGCAAGTAGAGTTCTCTGCCGCCCCCGCCTGCGTGGCGTATAGTAACGGCCTTACGCGGCATACCGGCCTGCGAAGGTAGGCTATCACCGTAGATGTGCTCTGCTCCAACAAGGTCGGCGAATTCTGATTGCGATCGCAGATAGGCGACGAGCGCAGCTACAGGGTCGGCGATCTCTTTCATATGCGGTTTTCCTGCATGTAAGCGAGAGCTGCTGGACCGGCAGCAGACATCGACGGATACAGGTATGGGTGGCGCATTTCCTCATAGATGGCGTAGAACGTGTTGGCAATCACCCACAGAGACAGCCTGCTCTTGGACATAACGGGGTCGGGCACAGTACCCGCTAGATCGTGCATTGCCGCTTCTTCTGTGCGGTCGCCCTCGTTTGGGTTGTTCGTTACATGGATAGAGTTCTGCAACGTGCCCGTGATTACGTGCACGACATCCTTCGCCTGGTCTTGAGTCGCTTTAGCACCCGCCTTGAGACTTTCGGCTGCAGCAGACATTGCTTGCTGCTCGACCTCGGTGCGACGCCAGTCGATATCCAAGTTCATGCGGATGCCGATACCACCTGCACCGACGAAGCGTGTGCCCGCAGTTATGTGAACAGACACTACGTCACCTTCTCCAGGATTACGCTCCGGTGATGCTCAGTCCACCCACTTACCGTGCGTACTAGCAGGGGACTTAGCGGCCCAGTCTCTACGGTGCCTCCTCGGCGGTTCTTCACGTTAACTACTCGGTCGTACTCCGTAACATCCGTTTCTCTGGGCAGCAGTAGCAAGTAGACCCGCTTCACTGTGTCTACAACTCCTATGCTACCGCCTTTACCAACGAGACCACCCATGCCTCGCACGTTGCTTATCATCGGGATTAGTCGACACGGCAGCGTGGTCAGATCACCCCACACAGGCTCCTCAGGCTTGTTATACTCGTCCAGAGCTGCCTGTGTGTTGCGCTGGATTGTACAGACATGGATGAGCCCGTTAGCATAGCTCACACTCTAGACTCTCAGAGCGGCCACCTGCGCCGTCACAGCGGAGCCGGTGAGGTCCACGTTCACCTTACCGCTGGCCTGGTTGAACATGTCCTTGGGAAGCTTCCGGAACAGATACACCAGTGTGGTCAAGGCGACGGCCTTCACGATGTTGCTGACACGTCCGTGGGAGCACGCAACACTGACGACCGTCACGTTGAGAGCGTTGGCGGCGTCCGGGTTACGTACCACCAGGATCGTGCTGCCATCGTTCAGGAACTCCATACCGTCGGTGATGTTGACGGTCGTCCAGGTGAGCGCAGCTCCTTCAGCCGGCAGTTGCTGGATAGGAATGTCGGTTCGTGCTGCCATGTTACCCCCTCCTTAAAGAGGAACGAAGTGTGCTAACTGGCTTAACAGCTTGGAGCGCTCGTCCTCATACTTTCCACGTACGTACGAGTACTCGCCTCCACCAAATGACTCCCGCTCGAGTGCTTGATTGTTCGTCGTCAGTCGACACAGTTCGACCAACACGCGGCGCCGCTCATCTCGGTCGTCAATTGGTACATACTCAACTTGTACATAGGTCGTGAACAGTGCACCAAGGCGTTCGATACGTCCTTCCTCGGCCCACGCGACATAGTCTGTATTCGCCGTCAGCACAGTAGCTGTTGCGAGGTCGCCGACGGTGAAAGCCTCCCTAACGCTGATGACGGTGACGAAAGGCCGGGGCACAAAGACATCTCTCGTCAGCCCTGGGAGGAGGAGTGTCTGCTTCGAGCTCGACGTCCCGTCCGAGTGGGGACCGAACCGCCGCACTATCTCCGCTTCCTCTCGATCCAGGATCTCCTGTAGCGTCGAGTCCGAGAGGTCTGTCTCCACCTGTCTCTTCACGCGTGTCGGCGTTAGTAGGCTGTTCAACGGCGCCGGCTCCTTGGTTTGGAACAGCAGGTTCGACGGAGCTCACTTCGTCGACCTTCTGTCTCTTCGGCTTCGAATTGGTCATGTTGCTTCCTCCTCGTGAAGGGAGAGTGCTCCAAGGCAGTGTTGAATGGCATCTTCAGGATCGCTGCTACTTGATGCCTAGTAAGCACTCGTCCTCCTACGGGGGGAGCCCGCTCCGTCAATGCGTGACCCGCTACAAGCCGCAGAGGAGCGGTAGCTCCCCCTTCTACCCTACTCTCGCATCTCCTCCACTAGGAGACGAACAGTCATGTCGTCGTGGGTCGCGTCGATGGCTGCACTGTCGTAGACACGCACAGTGCAGCCGGTAGGTAGTACCCACCCGCTGAGCTGCATCCGAATGTTGCCATCGGCGTCGAAGGCGACGTCGTCCGGCAGATCCGCAGCTCCCATGTATCGGCGTGTCAGACTCGCAGCCTGCACAGCGCCAAAGCTCTTCGACCACAACAGGTTGGCACCGTCGCCGATCTCGACCTTGAGCTGTCGGTTACCGACGACTGCGGACGACACGAGTGACGTAGAAAGCATCTGCAGGCGCCACTCCCTGCCAACGGGCACTGTGAAGGTCTTGTCCGAGTCGTCAACTAGAGAATCGGCTTGTGCAACGATGTTAGGGTATGGTCCCTGCCTCATCGTCGGTCTCCTAGCCCTCGGCCGCCCAGGTACCGATCTTGTTAATGGTGTACCAGCCGGTGACGCCATCGCTGACAAGGGTAACCGAGTCGCCTAGTACGTCGGTGGCGCCAGAGTTGATCAGGTCCTTGTTAGCAGTCCCCTCGTTGATCTTGTCTGCTGCTGCCGGGCTGAGGCTCAGACCGGTTCCGGCAGATACTGCAGCACACACGACCGTGAAGATCAGACCCGCCACCGTTGCTGGCAGAGTGATCACGAGATCGGCGGCGTCGCAGATCAGGATCAGACCACTCGCGGCAGCCGTCAACGAAACGTTCGCCGTGACGATCCTGACCGGTCGGACGACAGCTCCACCATCTTCCTGGGTGAGCTTACCGCCGGCAGCGACGACGAGTTCGTCGCCTCCCTGCTTTCGGAAAACCTTGGGCTGATATGTTGCGTCTGCCATGACATCTCCTCCGCTGGTTACAGCCGACGCCGCCTGTCGACTTAGCTTGCGCACAGAGGAGCCGAGGTGGCGGCTGCTCCTTTATTCTGTTGTTGTTGGGGGGCACCAACCGGCGGAGAGGTTGGTGCCCACACCCAATCAATATGTCAGCCCGAGACAGGAGGCAACTACGGGCTGACGAGCTTGATGGCCTCGGACACTGCGACCTGCGTGACCGGCTCCCGACGACCTCTCCACCGGAGAGACATCACACCGAGATCGGCCCCGGCAGTCCCGGTGACTACCTTGATCCGACAGTACCGCTTCTTCGGCCGCAGGATCTGGATCACGACCATCTCGTTGCTGTCGCCACCAGCTGCCGTCAGCGCAGTGATGCGGCTAGCAACGATCTCTGCCTCGGTGCCCATCGCCACAGCATCGTCGTCGTACACAGAGGCGTTGATGGTCCCAGTGGCGGTGATGTCACCGATGTCGAGGATCCATATGACTCCATCGTAGCCGAGGGTGTCGATGATGTCGCCCACAGTCGTCGCGATCCCGTAGGCGTCCGCCTCGATGTCGTTGTGGACTAGCAAGGCGTCAATAAGACTGTGCATACCGTTCTACTCCCTTCGTGTGCGTGGGTCCCTTCCCTGCGCGTGTGCGGGAGAGACTTGCTAGCCGTCCTAGACGGCGATCAGCAGCTTGCGGAACATGGTCGGCATCATGACTCGACCGCCGACACGACGATCGGCCACGAAACCGATCATGCCCTGCTCTGCGTACTTCTCGTTCAGCCGCTGCAAGTCCATGCCACGCCGGTCGATGATCCAGTAGCCGCGGAAGTCACCGAACAGAATGGGCTCGGCGTTCGCAGCTAGCGCCGGCATGAAGTCCGTGTTGAGAACGGCACGCCCGAGGAGTGCTCCCGGATCACCTGCCTGCAGTCCCGGCTGCCAAAGGTACTGGCCGTTACCGTCCTTCAGCTTCCGAATGACCTGCTCTGTGGTGCTCCGCATGACGAAGATGCCCTGCGTCCTGTACTGCACCGGAATGGCGTAGTACAGGTCGATGATGCTGTCCGCCGTCAGGTTGTCGATCACGCCCGAGTGTGTGTGGCCGATATCGGGGCTCGTCATCACGCCCTCAGGGCGATTGACGCCCGAACCTACTAGGAAGGCGTTGTCCTCGGCGAGGGCGAAGGACTCTGCGTACAGGTCCATCAGAAGCCCTGCGATGTCGATGACGCTGTCTTCCAGGAGGTCCTTGGACAGCCGAGTCTTGGCGAGCATCTTGTAGACGAGCACCCTCTCCTGTCCGAACGTCGGTTCAGTCAGGCCCTCGTCGACCCCCGGAGTCTCGGTTGACCACGAGATCTGAACACCAGAGGTGTACATGTTGTCGCCACCGGTCACCGTGGGCAGCACAGCGGAGTCGCCGCTGATCGTGATAACGCGTGCTCGCTGACGCACGATCGTCTGACCGGGGATCTTGCGGAGCAGCTCGTTGACGAACTGCTCCGGCACGAGATACCCGCCGGCGGTCTCGACACCCTCGGTGAGCGTACGAGTCTCCTCTGGCGTGAGAGCTGGCGGACCGAATCGGATCATCTTCTCGAACGCCCGCATGCTCAGCTGAGCTACGTCGGTCTGTCCGGCCGGATGCTCCTCGTGGCTCTCACCAGCGCCTCCGCTGTCACCGTCGCCGTTGCGCCGGCCGTGGAAGTGCTCGTAGAGCGCATTCGTGGTTTGGCGCCGGGTGTCGGCTCTCTTCAGCCGGTCGGCCTCTTCCTTCTTTGCGGTGCTATCTGCGAGGATGCTGTCGACCTGCGCCTCGATCTCGGCCGGCATCGCTTCACCCTTGGTGTCCCACTCGTCGACGATCGCACGAGCCTGGAGCACGAGGGCAGCGGCCTCTTCGGCTAGCACCTGGTACGAGATTACTGTCATGCTAACCCCTCCCTCAGATCTGGTTGATCTCTCGTGCGAGGACTTTCGCCCTCACCATTCGTCCTACTTGTCGCGGCGGCTTCGCGACGCCGATCAACCTCTCCGCAACTTGCCGAAGCTGTGCGCGCTGCTCGTTGGTCGGTATCTCTTCCACAGCACGGGCCTCGATCGCTTCTAATATATTCTGGACTGTTTCGAGATAAACGGCAAGGGTGTTGACGTCCGCGTCGGCGGTTGCACCACCAGTCGCAGGCGCGAACTCAATCCCCTTGTGACTCTTGCAGTGTGCCCGAGCGTCCGATGCGTCCCAGGTGTCCTTTGGGTAGCGATAGGCCTGTTCCTGCATGCCTCCACCACTCTTGGGCTTCGCCATGATAACGCTGTACCGCTTGCCGTTGTGACTACGTGACACACGTCGGAAGGACCCCGCTTCAAACTGTCCGGGATCCTTGAGTCGACAGGCATGCTCGTTAGGATAGGGACGCACCTCCGCAGGCTCGTCCTCGACAGCCTCTCCCGCGTCGTCTCCGTAGCAGCCACAAGGATCCTCGTCCTCCGCGTCGTTGCTTCGGAAGCTCTTGATCTCAGCTCCCGGAACAGCACCGAGCGACACAAGCGAGATCTCGCGGAGGTCGACCTCTAGGATGTGTAGTGGACCATTCTCGGGATCCCTCTCGTCCTCGACGACGCGTACGGGCTTGAAGCCGACGCTCACGTCGCTGACAGCGCCGTCACGAACGAGAGTCATGATGTCCCGCCCCGCGGTGGTGTCGCTCACCTTCGCTCGAAAGTACAGACCCTTCTGATCCTCTCGAGTGACAGAAAGCTTCCCAAGCGGTATGTGAGTGTCGTGAGCCCACAAGAAGCGAATCCGATCGCCATGATCACGAATGCTCTTCTTGAAAACGCCGTGCTCCCAGATCGTGTCGAAGGCGTCCTTTACGTCGAAGACATTAGCGTAGCCCTCGACCTCGTTCTCCTCGAGCGCCCGGAAGTCCGTGATCGGGAAGTCACGGTACTCGACCTTTTCCTCAGTTGCTACCGGCATTGACGGCCTCCTCTATCTGACGAGTAGCCTGCTCGCCCAGAATGTGTTCGAGGTGTGTTATCTGACGGCTTGGCGGAGCTGTTAGACCCTCGGCCGCGACTGCGTCTACATTGGACGACCTCAAGAACACATCTCCATTGGCAACTGGCTGCTCACCGATATGCCTCAGGAACATGTTGACCGTGATACCTCCGGCTCGCAGAGCGATTGCTGCACGGCGCCACACGAGGTCTTGGTCCTCTAGGAGTGCACTGACCTCGCTCAGGTCGAACTTCGCAAACACCCTGGACCGGTTGTCACGCATTGGGAATTCAGGCATCAGTGTCTTGTTGAGGCGAGCCGCTAGCCTCTTGTACGTAGGGATCAGCGTCTCGTCCCAGAAGGACGCACGTGCCTCTCGGTAGTTCGAGTAGGTCGAGCGCATCAGACCTACGTTAGCACCCACTATGATCGGAGGCACTCCGAACACCATACAGATGCGCGTCTCGGGTATGTTACGTAGTGCATCCGTAACCACGCGATCGAGCGGTGAGCCCAGCTCCTTGTATTCGGCGTCCTCGTCCAGAATGGCCGGTGCGTGCCACCCAGCGACGCCACTGTATTGCTGCTTCCACTTCTCGCGGAGGCGCTTGGCCTCGTTCTGGTTCTCCAGGCGCCGCTTAACCTTGATCAGGCCGTACGGTACGGCAGCGTTCTCGAAGAAGACCTTCGCGTAGTCTGTCACCGAGTTGTCGAGCACAGTGTTCCGTAAGCAGACACGGATCGGCGACAGCCCATAGAAGTCGTCAGCGGGATCAGGGAACTTGAAGTGTACGACGTCACGCTTCGGCAGCTTGTATACTGTGTCGCCTGCTTGGTACGTGTAGTGATCGACGACTGCTGACTTCCCTGACCAGATCTTGACACGATCCGGACGCAGAGTCCACAGCGCGATTGGCCTGCCTGCTTCCGAGCGCTCCTTCCAGATGTAGCAGTTGCCGCTCACGTTCAAGAGGGTGAGCACCAACTCCCAGAACTCGTACTCCGTCAGGTCCTCGTTCGGGTTCTCAATAAGCAGTCGGAGTGGGTGATCGATGATCTCCTGCTGTATACCCTCTGGGGTGCGCGAGAGAACACGAAGCGCTGGCTCCGACGCCGAGGTCGCGATCTCTCGGACGCAGGCGTAGATGAGCTCGTTCTTGCGGTAGCCGGAGTCAGCGTATGCCTCGTACGAGAATGGCGGATACTGCGGAGCGTTCTGCTGCCAGGTAGCTAGCAGCTGCATAGCAGATCGCGCGTCCAGCTCCGAACGGCGAAAGCGGCTGAATGCCGAAAGCCCGACACGTGCGGCGTCGAGGAGTCTCATCGGCCTCACTACTCTCTCAGCGGGTTACTTCTTGGCACTACCGTTCGTCAGTGCCGACTGCTGACTGAAGTCGATCACTCCCTGAACGAGTGTACCTCCACCCGACAGTGCTGAAACACCCGCAGCAAGTAGGTTGAACTCCTGGTCTGTGAGAGGCTTGTTCCCAAAGACCTGGAGTGCTCCGAGAATAAGCAGTCCCACAACGCCGATTGCGATCGCTGCGAGCTTCCGAGATGTTAGTGCTACCATTGTGGCGTACCCTCCTCCCATTGTAGCTGCTGCGACGGCTTACTTCCGTAACAGCGCTACGACGGAGCAGACAGCTATGATCACCAGACTGGTGGCGCAGACGTCAACATTGGTGAACAAGAGAATCATGTCAGCCTCCTTACCACATCCCGCGTGCCAGGGCAGCACCTAGAACCACACAGCCAACCGTTACCAGCATGCCTAGGACCGCCCACGCTGCCTTGCCTGTCAGTCCCATGCCGGCGGCGAAGCCCTCCAGATTGGATTTCCAGAGCATGAGTGTACTGACATCGCTGTTGATGCGCTTGACCTGATCCAGTATCTCTGTGTTGCTCTTGTCGTTCCTGTTGCACGACTGGACAAACTCAACATCGCGGAAGCGGCGGAACTCGTCACGAAGCCCTGATATGTTTAGAGCATCGATCGCGCCGATGGTGTCGGCCTTCAAGGACTCGATGACTTTGAGCGTCTCACCGTGTACGAGTGCGGCCGCTGATGCGGCTGCCGTCACTGCAACGACCGCTACGGTATCAGGAGTATGCTCAGGAGCGGTCTCTGGCATCATTACCCCTTAGCCTACTACAACCACACACCAATTCCTTCTGGTACATGTGGCCTATACGCCATAGCAAGAGCGTCAGCCTCGTCAGGGCTAGGCATGCGTCGCCGGCGCATATCCTCCTTGCTCTCGATCAACAGTTGACCCTTACTGTTGTACTTATACTTGATCGCAGTCAATTGCCCGGTCAAGTAAGGGTCGTCAGGAATCGCGATATCCCCAGCTGCGAACAGGTCCCGCAGGTTCCAGTACATCTCTGCACGCAGGTTAGCGAACTTGGTGGGATCACTTGAGGCCTCACCAGCGTTGATCGGCTCCACCCAATGCTTCCTCAGCTCTTTTGCCCGATCAACTACCGCACCGCCGATACCCACGGCGTCAACGTAGGCCTTCTTGAACTTGCGGCTAGCCTGCAACGCGATCAGCCGGCCTGTGACTTGCATCGTATCGCGGTTGTGAATGCCGATTAGATCCACGACACGATTACCCTCACGTATGCAGAACACCGTCTTGGCGCTACCGTAGCGTGCGACGTCGAGGCCACATATGTGCTCCGACTTGTCCCCTAGCGGTGTGCCTGTCTTCCAGAGCTCCACAGCAGCGTCGACTTGAGATACTGGGATCAGCGAGTCGTCAGCGAGATCTGCGAACTGACCGAGGACGCGCATCTTGTACATCGGCGAGTCCTCACCCCACTGGAGCTTGCGCTCCTCAATCCACTTGCGGGTCACGCGCGGCGAGTCGATCGACGACAGAGGAAAGATAGCCCACCCCGGCTCCTGACCGGTACAGACTCGATAGAGCTTACCCTTTGGGTCGCCTGGAGTAGACAGCAACGCCATCTTCGCCTCGACGGTCGTCATGCCACCCTCCATAGCGTCGAAATGGCTGTCGGGCACTCCCTTTGCCTCGTCTATTATATAAAGGATATACGGGGCGTGATAGCCCTCGAGCTTTTCCGGGTCGTCTGTGGACTCGCCTGTCGCGTACCACTCCTGCTCAATCTCGAGCCGCGTGTCAAGCAGCTTGAAGGGCCAGACCCAGCCGATCTCGTGTAGCTTCGCTTGGCGTACCCACTTGTGCACCTCAGACCACAGGAGGTCCGAGACCTGTCGCCAAGTAGGCGCAGTCGTTACGACCTTGCTACCGGGACGAGTGAATATCCACCAGCAAGTGAGCCACGCACCGAGGGCCGTCTTGCCTACACCGTGGCCTGTGGGGGCGGCTATGCGATCGAGTGAGCTGATAGCAGTTAAGACAGACGACTGCCAAGGATCAGGCTCAGCCCCGATAATCTTGCGCACGAAGAAACAGGCGTCGTCATGCGCCTTCAAGGCTATCGCGCTCGTCTGCTGGAACTGCTCCACTCTCGAGAGCTGGTCTACTGCTACCATCCAACTCTTCCTGCACACGCCTAATAGCTTGCAGGTGTGCCAGCCAAGCTTCTGGGCTCCCAAAGATGTTGATGTTCGGCCCGAACTGGTTAGGCTGCCTACCCTCGTCGCCGTCCTTATGGTCGATCACAGGGCCATCGAGGTTGACACCTAGGACGCGGGCCTTGTTACGCGCGGCCGTCTGAGCGTGCTCAACTAGAGTGGTGAACTCCGCGACGGTTGAAGTGGCTTCGAAACGCTGTATGGACTCTAGGAAGAGGAGGTCCTCTCGGGAGCAGTACTCGGCGAGTGCCTCGTTTACCGTGGCGACCGAGACTTGCTGCCCGTCAGACTTCTTGACGTACTTGATGTCCCACTCGACCGTGTTGACGGGATGCTTCGTGTGGGCGAGGAAGTAAGCGGTCTTCGGGTCTTTGAGGATGCGGTTGGCAATCGCGTAGGCACGTAGTCCCTGGTAGTAAAACAGCCGTACTAGGGCGCGGCGCGACTTCGTGATCTCTGGGTCGATAAGCTGCGCCTTGGACGGGTCGTAGACAGGATTCGAGCCACGCAGACCTACACGGCTCGAAGGCTTACGCCCCAGCTGACTTCTCGGGATTACCAAGTGCAGCTCCGATCTCTGTCTCTGTCTTCATTCTAGGCCCTACGCGAGTAATTGGCAAGGGTCTTGTCGGGCGTGGTATGTAGGGGGGCAAAGAAGCCGCAGGCCACCCCCCATAATTTGTACGAGGCCCCGCCGATGAATCTTATAATAAGGCTCATGATTATTTCGCACCCCCCAATCATCACTCTCCTCCCCATCACTCTCCTCCCAACACATCACTCTCCTCCTATCCTATCACTCTCCTCCTATCCTATCACTCTCCTCCCAACTCATCACTCTCCTCCCAACACATCACTCTTCTCCCTATCCCGCTTAGATCAGAAGCATACTTCCTTTCGTTCAAACAAAAAGGAAGTGTAGAACGATTGTTCTACACTTCCTTTCCCTTGCGAGCTAAGCTCAGCTTAGCTCAACTCCAGACTCCCTGACCATCCTGAGAGCGTCCTTCACAAGCTCATTTCTCTTCTGCTGGTACCTCTTCCGAGCGACCTTTCCCTTCTCGGAGTTCATGTACTTGGACCTTGCAGCCTTTCCCTTCTCACTCCCTTCATACTTCTTGTGAGCTGCTGTGTACATCTTGTAATGGCTCACCTGAGCCGATCCCTCTTCTGCCTTCTTGCTGATGGAAGCTTGCAACTTATTCTTAGTCACTTCACTCCCTCCTTTCTACCTATAATTATACCCTATCACTACTCCCACTTACAAGAGAGCATTCATCCCCAATTTTACCGAGCCATTCAGCTCCCTATTGGAAGTATACTACCTATCACTACAGTAAGTAGTATGCTGCTAATCGATCAGAAGCATCCTTCCATCCTTCAGAAGCTTACTACTGATACTAAGGGCAGCCTATTACGGTACGCTTCCCATCCTAACACGGTAGGGCCCGAAACAAACGTTGCGGAACCGTATTGCTGTTTGCGGATCCCGTGTAGTATAATATAAGTATGAATAGGGTTGGACAACCGAAAGGAGAGTAGGATGCACCGTAGGAGATGGCAATGGAGAGCTTTCCTAGCTACGCTAGTCGTAGCTACGATCGCTGTCGTAGGCTGTACGTTCCCGTACGTACCGAACTACGACGAAGGAGCCGACAGTCCGAAGTGCAAGGCCGGCGACGTCCTGTTCGTCTCCAAGGCGAACGAGACGGCGTTCTGTCTGGAACGCAAAGGCGATTGCCAGGAAGACGAAGTCTGGTGGTGGATCGCCAACGACGTACGTGGATGCGTATCGTTCGACAACCTGATGCAGGGAGAATAGCCCTATGAAGTAGGCATCCTTCTTTCGGCAGGAAGCAGCAGACGAGCCCCCCGCCTAGCTCGTCTGCCTCCTGCTGCGCAGCTTTGTCGGAGCACAGTACGACATACGTTAGCAGCCGACATACGATGCTGCGTGTGTCGGTGCACGGTGAGCCACGTAACAACTGTTACTGCTCCCGGTTGCTGTTTGCGGCTACGGTGTCGTATAATATAGGTAGGATAGATTAGAACAAACCGAAAGGAGGATTGGAATGGAAGAGCAGAGGGGAACGGAAGGGGGGCCGAGGGGGCCGTACGGGCCGACACGGCGGGTCGTACTGGACCTCCCAGAGGACCTGTCGGTCAGAATAGAGTCGCTCCGTCGGCACTTCGTACAGAACGGACAAGCCGACAACGGCACGGAGGGGCTGATACGGGAGATGCTAGCAGACATCCTCAACATCTGGGAAGACGATCACGACGCACAGTGTCCTGAAGAGGGTGACTGCGAGGCCTGCAAGACTAGCTAAGAACCGACAAACACCGACGACGGCCGACAACGGAGACCGGCCTTACCTGTCCTACGGGGCGAACCTACCTATTACGGTCGGAGTACGGTACGGTACCGCAAGAGTACGGCAGAGGGACGCCCCCGTACGGCGGGTTGTGTACGGGGGCTGTCCGACTACGCCTCGATAGGCTCTTCCGAGCCGATTTCGGCGGTTTCGATGATCGCCGCTGCGGCCATCAGCTCTGGAGCGGCCTTCTGGGCCTCCTTCAGGAGCTTGAGGGCTGCACGGCGGTTCGAGTGGTAGGATGCACGGGTCGCCTTCGCCTTGTCGGAGGCCATGTACCTCGTCCTGGCCTCCTTCCCCTTCTCGGACGCCTGGTACTTGGCGTGCGAGGCCTTGTTCCGCTGGTAGTGGCTGAGCTTCGACTTGTCGACGGCTACGGCCTCCACAGCGGCTTCGGTAACAGGCTCCTCTTCAAGCTCCGTCTCGGAGGCCTGAAGCTCCTCCTCTATCTCGTCCAGGCCCCTCTCGTCCTGGCTCATGGTAGCGGGGGTCTCGGGCGTCGTCTCGACGGGCTCCTCGATTGGGGCTGTGTGACCCTTCTTACCTCTGCGCTTGGACATGATTCACCTCCTTTCCGGTCTTCTTCTCTTTACCTACCTATATCATAACCTATCCACTCCGACCGCGTCAACCTGGGGCCGCAACGAATTTCGCCAACGTGACAAATCCACGCCAACGTCGTACGGTTGTGCGTGACTGACAACCCTCGGTAAATCGCACGGGCAGCGAAGCCGCAACAATCATAAGGGGGAAACACCGTGCATGTGGGGACTAGATGGGGTATGATAGGTGTAGGATTTGAATTAGGAAGTAGAAAGGACGGTGACCCGTGACATCAGAGAGTGAGACCCAGACCCCCACGGAGGGTGAAGAGGGCAAGACCAAGTCGGATATAGCCCGTGAGCGGTATCAGGCGTCGGAAAAGGGCCTGGCAGCCCGCAACAAGTACATGACGTCCGACAAGGGCAAGGAGGCCCGAGACAGGTACATGCAGTCGGAAAAGGCGAAGGAGGCCCGAAAGGCCTACCAGAGCTCCGAGAAGGGCCAGGCCGCCCGGAAGAAGTACATGGAATCCGAGGCCGGCAAGGCGGCGCGGGCCAAGTACATGACGTCGCCGAAGTACAAGGAAGCCCAGGCTCGCTGGCGTGCCAAGCGTGCCGTCGAGAAGGCAGCCGCAAAGGCTGAGGCCAGCATACCCGGAGAGGCGACAGCCTCCGAAGAGCCTGAGGAGTCCGAGACCGAAGAGCCCGACGAGGAGTTCTAGCGTCCATCCCGCCACCACTTCTCGTCCCTCTCGCCCAGAGCCCACCTGTCGGCCCAGCAGGTGGGCTCAACCTTTGTTGCGGAGGTGGGGTGACATAGTCGGCGAGGGCGTAGTACAATTACAATATAGATAGGATAGAGAGGTAACAAACCGAAAGGAGGTAGGCATTGCCCGAGAAGGTGAACGACATTCACAGGGACGACCTCATACGGAGGGCGAACAAGCTCCTGGCTGAAAAGCCGAGAGCTCTTGTGTTCATCAAATGGACATGCCCCGGTTGCGGGGAGAGAGTGACTGCTGACAACCCGAACACACTCTGCTTGGGTAATCGACACACGGAGAAGGCGGACGGATCGCCGTGTGGCGTAACCCACTACGGGGAGTACCTCGGGATGATGGTAGTCATCCCAGAGTGAAAGGAGGTACCGATTGAGGGCCAAACGGTTCAACTTCAAGCGGGTCCTCGGAGTCGAGGTGGTCGAGTGCGACTTCGAAACTCCAGAAGAGTTCGACGCGTACGACAGAGCAGACGCACTGGATGTTCTCGTCCAGACCGCCTGGGACGGAGCAGACGGAGTCAGTCACGAGGACTACACGTTCGTCTCCGAAGAAGACTTCGACGACGAACTACCTCCCGAGTCGCACCTGAAGGCACGCCTGATGCTGAAGGAGCTCCAGGGGATCCTTCCGCAGCTCCGGATGAACCTAATCACGCTGGAGCTGGTCAAGTGTGCCTTCCCAGACACCGAGGTGAGCATTCACTGGTTCGACGGTGAAGACCACGAAGTCATCCTTGACGTCACTACGGGAGGTATTACTGCTGGTGGGGGCAGAGGCTTCATGTGGGACGAAAGGGGGCTAGACAACTAGACGACAGTGCAAAAGAGGCACAGTCTATTGGGGGAACTCGTACGGAGGCACTTTGCGCAGGAGGCCGACATGACAGCAGAGGAGGTCCTGACCAAGGAGCAGGAACGGGTACGCCGGCGCAAGCTCTACCACAGGGGCTACTACCTCAAGAACAAGGAGCAGATAGTACGGCGTACGGTAGTGTACAACCAGGAGTACAATGCCAAGCGCCGGCAGAGAGACAGAGACCATACGGAGCCGCAGGCGGAGTTCACCTGCAGCTGTTGTGGTAGGGCTATTACGGAGGCAAACTACGACGCTGCGGGGAAGGGGCCGGTGTGCGCAGCGGGTCTCTGCCAGTGCCAGTAGCTTTGAGAGAGTCACTCTCTCGGAGGTCGGCACACTGTCTCCAATAGAAAGAGTAGCTGCCGACCTATTAGAGAGAGAGAGAGAGACAGTGTACAAAAAAATATATACTATAACGGAAGAAGCTCTGCGAAATCGATTGTGCAGTAATAATTTATATAAGGGGGTATATATTTTTTAACTCACTCTCTCTCTCACTGTCTCTCGCAGATCCGAAGCCACTGTGTAGGCTCCCGGTTGCTTTGTCGGGGGACGGCTGGGGTATAATATAGTCGAAAGGGGGCGAGATGATGAAGAGACTGATCAGGTGTCTCCGCTGGCCTGAGTGTGTTCAGCTAACGACACTCAGGTGTAAGGCGTGCGACCAACCCATCTGCGGCCGACACATAACGCAGCACGAGGTGGGCTGCAAGGGACGAGGTGACTAATGGGGAAGCACCCATACGTTCGGGTTACAAAACCCGCTGTGGAGGCGAAGCCCAAACGCCCGCACACATGGGCTCGCTGCGCTGGGGTTGCAGGGAAACGCGGTCGCGAGGTTAACACCCGCCCTGGCGCAGTGGCCCACCACCTCCGTAAGGAGGACGCAAAGGTAGGGAGGCGACATGACGGAGCCAAGACTGCTCCACATGGAGTTCTACTCGGAGAACGTGGGACTCCCGTCTGAGGGAGTGATCATCGACACCTCGGGGGCGTCAGACGCAAAGCTCGAGGGCTGGCACGGCGGGAAGATCGTCGGCCGCATCGCGTTAACGGGCGCACGCGTCACATCTTGGCCTACCGATCGATTGCTCGTTGAGCACTAGGAAGGGAGGAACGAATGGACCGTACTGAGAAGCCCCCATGTAAGCTCGTGGGGGAGGACGGGAACGCCTTCACGATCATGGGGCTCGTTTCCCGAGCGTTGAAGGACGCCGACATGCGAGAGGCAGCTACCGAGTACATGGGGAAGGCGACGCGATGCCACTCGTACGACGAACTGCTTCAGCTCACGATGGAGTACGTAGAGGTCGAATAGGGAGTCGTGACATGCTAGGGTGGATACTCTGCAAGCTCGGACTGCATCAGCCGGTCGTGACCGTACTCGGCACGATGCGTGTAGGACCCGTCGCTATTCCACCAGGTAGTGTCTGGGCGACGTCGGCTTACGGCTGGTGTGCTCGATGCGACAGGCCGTATCAGTGGGACCACCTGTAGTCCGCAACTACTTTTGCCACACCCGGTTGCATTGAGCGTAGCTCTCCATTTATAATAAGGGCAGGAAGGAGAGCATCGAATGGACTATGTAGTACCTCACCAAGGGATGGTCTCGGCCGCGGCTATGGCCGAAGAGCGTACGTACCGTAAGGTCGTCGGCAAGACGGGACGTACGTGGCTCGTGAGCACCGACTCGATGGAGGGCGAGGCCGACCACATCTACGTCGAGGGCTCCCCAAAGGATTACCCACGCGGCTTCGGCGGTGACACGTTGAAGTTCCGCCTCGTCGATGGGAGCGTCAAGGTACTCACAGGGCCGTGGCAATCCAACTCGGAGGCCCTCTTCGCAGACACCGACATCGACGTCCGCGACAAGCACCGTACGTTCGTAGTGGTCGGAGAGCGCTGGGAGTTTGAGGGTGTGACACGTACGATCAAGAACGTCCTCTACATCGACCGCCCCGGAAGTGTTATCGGCAGGTTCGATCGGGGTGACGAGATCGCTCAAAACGTCGCCGACCGATGTCAGCGCCCAGTAGTGCTGTACAGCCGAAGCTCTGGCGGTTCGTCCAGCAAAACGGTGAACCCCACACCGAAGGAGACTTCGACTCCGGTCTAGAGACTGGAATAGGCTTTGTGCCATAAACGACGACGAGAGGACCTCGGTGTACTACCCAGTCTCTAGACGAGGGTCGAAGAAAGGAGGTCACATGACCAGCGATAACAAAATTGTTATAGACCCCAGCGAGGTCGAGGCGGCCTTTCGGGACTGCCTCTACAGAGATGAGGAACTCGACTCGCAGGCTAAGATGCCGCCTGAAGGGACGGTAGTCGTCCAGGGCATCGTCAACACATTCGGGTTCCACCCCGTACGGCTGGAGGCCAAGCGGCCGAAGGTGACGATGTGGCTCAGGGCACTTCCGAAGAAGTTCCGCCAGAACGTTGGGGATGGCTGGAGCTTCCTCAACGCCTGTAACCAGGAGAACGGACGCCAGTGGACAGGACTGCACCTACGGATGGAGCAGCTGTTCTGCCTGGCGGTCGGACTGAAGCTCGCGAAGTGCCTGATGCCTCGAGACATGTGGAGCACCCTCCCAGGCGGAATGCCTTACTACGTCATCTTCGTGGAGGACTGAGCATGAGGCGAAAGCACCGCGACTGGTCGGGCATCGGAGCTGTCGCAACGATAGTCGCAACGCTCCTGTGGATCTTGGTCAGGTGGCCATGGTAAGGAGGCAACATGGGATACTACGTTGAGGTTCCGGCTAACAACTGGAGAGGGGAACGTCAGCCGTAGGTAGGGGGGCGACCATGCGGGAGTTACCCGAAACGCACCAGTACGGCATCGTTACCATCGAGAACATGCCGCCAGAGGGGAGCTTCCCCTACACGGGAGACTTCGGTATCCAGGTGGCGAAGGACGGACGTGTCTGGATCTGTCTGGACGGCATCGCCTTCCTGCGCTTTCGTCCCCACCCAGCCTTCGTCCATGAGAAGGAGGACACATGAAGTATACGTACCATGCCAAGATAGAGGTCGATGCGGCCGGCATTGACGAAGCCGACGAGAGGCTCAAGGAAGAGCTCATTGGCCGAGCTCCTGAGGATCCGTTCGTCCTGTCCATCCCAACGGACTTGACGATCGAGGTTCCCTTCAGCGTCCTGGACGCCGTGTGAGGCTTGGGAGGTTTCAGAGTCGAGCTTAGGGGTCTCGAGCTCGTCCTCCACGAGGCATCCCCAGCCGCCGTAGAGTTCGCCGACTGGCTACTCTGCTACGCCTCGTCGAGCTACGTCGACTACCTGTACGCACGGCTCCGAGAGCACTACACACAGGAGAGTTAGCGTGGAACGTCCAACGAAGCAGTACGGCATCTACCACTGGGACACATTCGAGGAGGGCCCCGAAGCTACCACCCTCGTGGGTGAGGCAGACACGCTCAGCGAGGCTTGTGCGTTTACAGCTACTCACTACAAGCTAGACGAGAACGGGGCGGATGTCATCGAGATCGTGAACCGCGACAGCCGCAACGTCATCCTCCGGTTCAAGATTGGGTAGTCAGATGCGCAACCACACGGGCGAAGGTATCGTACCTCATAAGCACGGCGGTTTCCACAGGGAGACAGACACGGACTTCGTGCAGGCATGGCGGGAGATTTGTGGGAAGAGGACCATCGAGGAGGTGCGAGAGGCAATAAAGGAGTTGAAGGAGGTCCGATGAAGTGTCCTAAGTGTGTGCGGGAAGGTCGTCGCAGCAACTTCTTCTTCTCGACGTACGTGACCTCATCTGGCTGGACGACGCAGCAGTACTACGATCCCGACGGCGTGCTACACCACCACGACGAGAGCCACGAGGAGCGAGCATACCGCTGTGGTCACGGGCACCAATTCCTGCAATCGATCCCCCACTCATGTGTCTGTGGTTGGAAGCAGGAGGTCGACGAGTCGCTACGGCCGCTACCTGTATCGGGCGGGCCGCCACCTCGGAGTGTCTAACGTGGAAGACCATCCTAACCTTTCGCCAGAGATCAACGCCGCCCTGCGGTCGCTAGACACGATGACTGGCTTGTTCCTCAACGACTTACCGGTCGGCTACCGAGCAGAGGTGAAGACCAAGAACCACACCTACCTTTGCTCACGCGAGGGCAACATCGTGGGTGGGATGTACGATGGCTACCGCGTTAACGGTTCGACGTTTGGAGGCTCGATGATCCGGCCTTGGTGGGTCGGTAAGGGAATGTATCTCGAACTGCAACGCCACCCGCGTGTGGTCACTACGTCGGAGATCCAAGAGGTCAACATAGTAAAGGAGGACACCCGTGACTGATCCAAGACCGGCAGGACACTTGAGGCACCGCTACTGGAACGCGAACGGAATGGGAATTGCCGTTGTCGCTGTGGGAGGCGGAGCCGGCGACTGGGCCGCCTACATCGGGGCGCAGCCGGACGAGCTCGCATCGTCGGAGTGGGACACTGTGCGCTGGACCGCCCGCCACGGCTGCAAGCTAAGCCTCGACGAAGCGACGGGGTTCTTCCCGAGTCTTGCCAGGGACATGCTGACGTATCGCAACTAGCACCGCCCGTAAAAAGCAGTTGCGGAACCCGGTTGCCTTCGTGAGGGTACTTCCTTTATAATATAGGCAGAGAGGAGGCGAGTTCGTGGTAGAAGAGCCCAATGTCCCGAGACAAAGCTCCCGTTGGACGACCTCAGGGAAGGGAACACAAGTT
>Ga0315285_10001409_pt1 | contig 25315 bp, 14 predicted proteins | sample YL17G09_36_MG_FD_203698 | JGI IMG/M metagenome (GOLD analysis project Ga0315285, IMG submission 203698) | Sediment microbial communities from Yellowstone Lake, YNP, Wyoming, USA - YL17G09_36 | ecosystem: Environmental > Aquatic > Freshwater > Lake > Sediment | place: USA: Wyoming | collected... | reverse complement strand
AGTCCGACTGGAGCCAGAGTTCCGGCGTTGTGCCCATGCGGTTGATCGGAGCGCGCATATCGTACAGCAGCGGCAGGCCCAGCTCGATCCCGTAGGCGATCTGGCCCAGGCTCCGCTCATCCACCACCACGGCGACCTCGCTCTCCAACGGCGCGGGGTCCCGGTAGAGTTCCTCGTACTGCTTCCGAAGGACTTCGAGGTTGGCCCAGATCTGGTCGTCCATAAGCCAGGTGCCCCCCGCGCAGAACCACATCTGGGACCGATGCGTCAGCGCCGCCATGAAATTGCGCCGATGCGCCCACAGCGTCTCTTCCAGCGTGCTGACGCGGCCCCAGTTGGCGTCGGGGGGGCTCAGGTGCGTCCTCAGGTCGTCCTCATTGCACCAGACGCGGCCCCGGGCGTTGCAGCTCTCCGCAGCCGCCATGATGGTCCCGCTGCCACCATTGCGCCGGTCGAAGTAACCCGACGGCGCACACCAGACGTCCACGGCCGGGTCGTCCATGACGGCGTCGAAGTCCAGGTGGCCGAACTGGCTGATGCCCTCTTGCAGGCCCGCCAGTTCAAACGTGTATCCGTAGAAGACGTACACGAGCTTGCGCCAGCCGCAGGCATCCTTGAAGGCCCGGGCGACTCGCCGGATCGCGTCGGTGATGGCCACGGACTGATAGCAGGTAAAATCGATCACGGCGCGTTCCCGGCAGGGGTTGCGCAGGAGGCCGTGGGTTGTGGCCCGGCGCACGTCGGGGGCGGGGGCGACGATCTGCTCGAACGCATCGTAGCCGGTTCCCCAAGCATCGTTCAGCGCCGTGATATCGCCGTACTGGCGTTGGAGCCAGCGGCGAAACCCGCGCGCAAAAGGCTCATCGTAGTTCCGCAGGCCCCAGTCATTACAGCCCCAGATCGTTGACATGTAGTACCACTCATGACTGTTCTGGGCAGCGGGATGGTAGCCGAGGATATGTTCGTCCCACGCCGACTCGAGGTGGACCACGAACCTCACGACGTGCCCACACGCCTCCCGGAGCCACCGCTCAGAAGCGATCGCAACCAGGTCATCGCTCTTTCCGTTCTCCCAGACCGGCATTTCCTCTGGATGCTCTTTCCTCCACCAGGCAGGCGGCTCCACAAACACCCGAGGCAGAAACAGCGCATCCGGATCGCTGCGCACAGTCTCTTCCATCTGGGCGTCAACCGGCCCGAAGTCGTATTCCTCGCCGTCCCTGGGCCACGGCAGTGTCATGCCCGCCGTGTACAGATGAAATCCCCGCGCACGCGTCAACTGGCTGGTCTCGCCGCTCCGGTTGTGGTTCCACAATAGCATCGGGGCGAGCCGCCTGCCGTCCACCGTGAGCACTGGCACACCGTTGACAATCTCCAACGCAGTCTTCATCTACTTTCCTTTCCTCCAATTCCTGCCAGCCATGGCTTAGGAAGATGACGTCCGTGCCGCTGGCCAGGTCCTTCCTGACGCGGCGGTTGAGCCCATCGCAGTAATAATCCACCACGGTCGACCAGGCTCTGGCCTCTCCTCCCCTTAGTCGTCGCTGTGCGCGACCTTGATCACGCGATTGGGGTAGTCATAGCTGAATCTATCGGCCCCGCCTTCGCGAGGGCGCCATAGCGCCGCGAGCCGTAGAGCTGGAGGAGAAGGACCGCCCTGCGCTCCGCCTCGATGCCAGCCAGCCACCGCCGCTTGCACTCCTGCTCCCGCGCCACAAACAGTTCGTAGTTGCGCTCGCGCACGACCTCCGGCGCGATCTCCTCGTAGCCGCAGGGATGGATCAGGAAGATGATGTGCTCGATCGGCACGGCGCGTCCTCACCTTAACGGCGCAAAAGGCGTCACCGCCGGCCCGCCCTCGCGCCACCGTGAGCTTGGTGGTCGTATTCTGCCGCAGGACGCCTCGGAATTCAAGAGAGACACAGCGAGGAGAGCATTCGTCGTGTCATCGACGCTGTAGCTTGGCTCATGTTTCGCCTGCTCTTCTCACCTAACGTGCCAGCGCGCGCAGGTGTGCACTTCGGGACGATGGAGATCAACGAGAGGGCGGGGCACTGCGTGCGCGAGGCGCTGGTAAGAGCGCACGAAATGCAGTGCGAACAGAGTTGACAGGGATATATTGTCCAGCTATATACGTGTCAACGATGTATCCGCTGGAGCTTGGCTTTGGATGACAAGTTCGCTGCGATAGGGGCTGCGACGCCCGCGCGGACTCGCGGCTGACGAAACACTCAAGTCAGGAGGAGCCAGAATGCAGTGGCACAAGCGCAGTGCATGGGTGGTGCTGACGGCGGCGGCGCTGCTGTGGGCAGCGGCGCCGGCGAACGCCGCAACCTATTACGTGGCCCAGCGGGACGCGGCCGCGTCGGACGACAATCCGGGCACGGAAGCCATGCCCTGGAAGACGCTGGGCAAGGCCGCCCAGACCGCCCAGGCCGGCGACGTCGTCTGGATCAAGGTTGGCACTTATATCGAAACGCTCCAGATCGAAAACTCCGGCACGGGCAAGGACCCGCTGCGGTTCGAGGTGTTCGGAGACGATCCGGTCTTCATCACCAGCCCCAAGACGCAGGTCAAGGGCTGGGAGAAGGTTGCCGGCACGCAGAAAGTCTATGAAGCGGACTGCCCGGTCTCGGGGCAGCGGACGTACGGCCCGCCATCGCCGGTGCTGGCGGTGGACGGCAAGTCCGTGCCCGGCCGGGGCGGACTGTGGGCCCTGGGGGTCAGCGCTTTGAAGGAGGTAACCGACGAGACGGTCAACCGGTTCGTGCTCACCGACGAGGGCAAGCTGCGCCTGAACATCGGCGGCGACGATCCGGACATGCACGAGGTGGAAGTCGTGCCGCGGAACTTCACGGCCGTGCGGCTCAAGGGCTCGTACATCATTCTGCGTGGTTTGCAGATGGTGGACGTAGGCGCCGGCGTGATCAACTCCGGGGAACACAACCTCATCGAGGATTGCGTCGTCCGGGGCGCCTGGAATGATTTCGTCTGGGACTTGCCGTTCGTCCACGACGGCGCCTACGCCGGGGTCTTTCGCCGCTGCACAGTGGTAAGAGGATTTCGCGGCGCCTTCACCGGTGGCGGTAGGGCCTGCGTGGTCGAGGAATGCCTGGCGGTGCACACGGGCGGTGCGATCCCCAATCGGCTGTCACCCGAAGACATCGCAGAGGCACCGGGTTGGGAATGGGGATGTGCTTATCACCTGGGCAGCGCCAGCCACTGCCTGCACCGCTACAACATCGCCACCGACAGCGCCAGCTTCGGCTGGTGGAGTGACATTCACTGCTACCAGGCGATGACCTACGGCAACGCGTATGCGCGCAGCGGCACGGGGATCTACAACGAGGCCCTCTGCCACGACGCCACGCACATGTACAACGTCTGCATCGATAACATCAACGGTTTCATCTGGCGCTTCTGCGATCGGCTGCTGGGCCAATACAACTACATTGCCGACAACGAGACGGGCGTCGGCGTGTGGGGGCGGTTCACGAGCCCGGGCCCGACGGACAACATCTTCCGCTGCAATCTGGTGCAGCGCAACGTTCGTGCGGTGAGCATCCAACGGGCGACCCACGTCGAGGGGCTCGATGGCCGCGACGTCAGCGCGGTCCAGAACGAGATTACCGGGCGGCAGGAGACAGCCTACACTGACCGGAACCTGCACGAGTGGGACGTGCTCGAGGACAACATCTACACGGTGAATCCCGAGGGCGTCTTCCTGCGCCTGCGCGAGGCGGGCGTGCCCTACTGGCCCGAGCCGGCCATCAGCGTCGAGTACAAGACGCTGGCCGAGTACCAGCGCGACACCGGGCGCGAGCGTGGCTCAGAGCAGCGCGACGCCTCGATGGAGGAGTTCGGGCTGAGCCTCTATACCGTGCGGGTCCCATGGTCGAAGTATCCCGACCGGCCCGTGCCGATCGTGGGCAACCCTGCCCGAACCGCGATTCACGCTAACCCGCTGCCCGCCGTCGGTGACGAGGACCCCTATTTCTGGAAGCCGTCCAATCAGCCGTTTGAAGTTCAGCCGAGCGACGCGTTTGGTTTCACGTCCACCGGGGGTGTGTCGCTTCGCTGGGGCCGCCGGCCGTACTTTCCCAAGGGCGAGGGCCCGCGCCTGAAGCTGGATGCGCCGGCGATCGTGTGGCTGACGGCCGAGGGCAAGGGCGCCGATCAGTTCGAGCATCCCGCCGGCTGGTGGAGCCCCAGTCTGCCGACCGTGCCGGGGGCCAAGATCCACTTCAGCTTCCTCTACGATGCCCGGGACCTGGAAGCACCGACAGAGGACGGGATCGTCGCTTGGGTGCGCTTCTCCAGCGCGACCAATCAGCACGTGACGCGCCAGTTCGTCCTGGGCAAGAACGATGCAGGTGAGTTCATCGGCCAGGGCCCGACGAAGGGGACCTTCTCGTGGCGCCGCGTCGAGGCGACGTTGACGGCACCTGAGCGGGCGGAGCGGTTTGCGGTGTTCTTCGGCATTCGCCCCTCCAAGGGCGTCGCGCGATTTGCCGATATTGACCTCCAGACCGAGCCGGGCGAGCATCCGGACCAGGCACAGGCCGAGGAGGAAACCGGGTTCAAGGCGCCCGACCTTGAGCAAGAGGTGCTCAAGTTCATCCGTGAGCAGGCGGATCGGGAGCAGTGACGAATAGCTTGAAAGGCTACAGAAATGTTAAGGGATCCGAGACGTACTGCAAAACTGACGTTGGCAGTCATAGTGCTAGCCACCTTTTGTGGAGCGGCCAGCCTTCACGCCGCGACGTACTATGTGGCCCAGGAGGCGGTCAACAGCTCTGATGAGAATCCCGGCAGCGAGGATCAGCCCTGGAAGACGCTCGCTCACGCCTGCGCGCAGGCCAAGAAGGGCGACACGGTGTTGGTGAAAGCTGGCGTGTACCACGAGACGCTGGAGCCGACCAGCGACGGTGTGACGTTCCGGGCTTCTGGCGACGATGCGGTGGTTATTGCTCGGCCCAAGGGGACAGTGATCGATTCAGCCTCCTGGAGCCTGGTGCCGGGGCGAGAATTCGTTTACCAGTGCAAGGCCGAGACGAAGGGAACGATGGTACGTGTTGATGGGTTGGCCCTTCAGTTTGAGAAGGTCCAGGGGGTGAAGATCTCGGCCGATCCCGGCTCCGGCCAGACGTTCGCGGAACCCGTGGACCGGCAATTGGAGGACACGGACGAGCGGCGATGGACGACCCTGGGCGACGGGATGCTCCTGATCAACCTGGGGGGTGCAAACCCGGCCGAGCATCGTGTGGAGCTGGTGCAGGACCCCTTCACCGGGATTAATCTGACCACCGAGGGCGCACGGGTTCAAGGCTTTGATGTGATTGATGCGACGACGGGTATTGCCCTTGGGGGCCAGCGCAACGTGGTGGAAGACTGCGTTGTGCGGGGTGCGGATGGCGGCGCTGGGCTCAGGGGTTTCGCCAATATCCTGCGTCGCTGTTCGCTGCTTCAGTGTTGGCAGGGGATCAATTGCGGCGACAACCCTGGGGCCCAGGTGATGGAAGAGAACTTTATCATCGGGACGGGCCATCCAATGCTACAGAATCGTCCGCCCGAAACTGATCTGAACAGCCCCTGGGGTCCCCGATGCAGCATCCGTTTCGGGAACGTCAACTTCTGCGTGTTGCGCTACAATGTCGTGGCCGACGGCGTCTGGGCCGGGTGGTGGCCCGACGTGAATTGCTACAGCACCTATTGCTATGGCAACGTGATGTGGCGAATCTCGGACCGGGGCATCTACAACGAGTACCCGTCCAACGACTCGCGCATCCTTTACAACGCGATCACCCACTGCTGGGACGGCATCACCTTCCGCTTCTGCTGGCGGACGATGACCATGTACAACTATCTGGCGGACAACACCAACACAAACATTGGCATCTGGGCTCCCCACGTGGACAATCCTTACATATTCGACAACGTCATCGCCAAGAACTTCATGACCGGTGCCCAGAGGTACCTATCATTTGATGATAACGGGGGCGCACGAGAAAACCTTCCAGCCGACTGGCCCGGCGAGGGCAAGATATCCCCCTCAGGCCGATACCGCCTGGAGTCCAACATAGTCTGCAACAACCTTTACCGTGGGCAGCCGGGAGAGTGCTTTCACAAGTTCAATGGGGTCAAGTTCCCCACCCTGGAGGCATATCAGAAGGCTACGGGCTTGGACCGAGGCAGCCGCGTGGACGACAACGCCCGCCTGGAAGACCTGTCTTTGGGACTCTACACGGTCCGGGTGCCCGAATCGGCTCATCCCTACGAAGCCGTTGCTGTGGTGGGCAATCCGGTGCTTCAGGGCATACACAATGACCCGCTGCCCGTGGCAGGCGAGGACGCGCCATATTTCTGGACCCAGGGGGACGCCGACAGACCCCGTGGGGGCGAGTGGTGGGGCGGTGTCTTTGCCTACACCTACGAATGGCCGCACTTCCAAAAGCCGGTCCGGCGCCTTATTCGTGCCAAAGACGGGGCCGACCCGAGTGAACGGTTGAAACCCGGTGACGATCCGCAAGTGTGGCTGGCCTGCGAGGGGCATCCGGACGACAATATCCGCAAGCGGACCCCAAAGGAGGGTTCCGGCTTTTGGAGCCCGAGTTTACCGACGGTTCCGGGGGCCAGGATCACGGTCAAGTTTCGCCTGCAGGGTGAAAAGATCGAGCCGGAAGCCCCCGACGGCGGGCCAGTGGTCTTGATTCGGTTCCAGTCGCTCACTGGTCAGCACGTCGTCAACAAAACCCTGCTTGGGCGAACGGCCGAAGGCGAAGCCATCGGTGGCGGGCCGCTGGTGGGCGATTTCCCCTGGCGTTCGGTTGAGACCACGGCTGAAGCCCCTGAGACGGCCAAGCGGTTCTCGGTTTTCCTGGGTCTGAAGCCGGCCAAAGGTACGGTCTGCTACGGCGGTATCTATATCGCGACCGACCCCGCTGCCGCCCCCGAGGCTAAGGAACCGCCGCAGGAGACAACCTACGAACCTGTCAAGCTCGATGCCTTCGCCAACCGCGACCTGGACAAGGACACCGGTGCGCCGGCTGGCGCTCCACCAGGCGACGATTTCGCCCGGGATTACTGCGGTCTACCGATCATCGGCCTTTCGTCGGTGAAGGCTGGTCAGTATAAGGCCGGGGAGATTCCTTTTGAGGTGGGCCGTGCTATCTCCCTGCGTTGCTTCCGGCGGCCCCCGGCGAGCCTTTCGCTGTCCGTCGACAACATTCCTATTGGAGCCAAGGTTAAGTCACTTTGTTTCCTCCATGCTGGCCCCTTTCAGATGGGCCGACAGGAGTATTGGCGTTACATAGTGCACTATGCCGATGGTCAGCGTGTCGAGGTGGTGCCAGTCGAAAGCATAGGCGACCTGGACTCTCGGCAACCTTATTTCCTACCAGATATAGAGAGCATGGGGGCTGCGGTGAGGATTCCCGATGAGGTCGACGGCGTCGGTTACGTGATGCGATGGATCAATCCGAGGCCGGATGTGGAAGTGAAGGCCGTGGACTTCCGTTCGATGGATGCGGGCCAGGCGGTCCTGCTGGGTATCACCGCAGGACGATAGACTCATGGCCGCGGATGGTTGCCTGCCAGATGCCGTTCTGCCGTGGGCAGCAGCAACTTCCCCGCCTCGAGCATCGCCGCGAGTCTCGCCCGCTCCTCTGGTGACAGTTCTCGCAGCATGGCCGCAAGCCCTTCAACGGGGTCAGAATGCACGTTTTCCGCTCCGCCGGTGCAAGCATTGGTGCAAGCGCCCGCACCCTCAGAGGTAGCCAGAGCGGTTCCGGCACATCCGTGTCGGCGGCTAGCGCGTCAGCGTGCAGCTCGCTGCACGCTGAGGTTCTGAAGATGCGAAACTACATAGCAAAAGGAGGGAAGTGTTCGGACATCGGCCCCGCAGTGGGCGTGACATGCCCGGAGCCGTTTGACAAGCAAGAGGGCGGGATTTACCATCCCAGCCCGAGGGTCCATGTTGTGGGACGGAGAAGGAGGCTTCGTTAGAGCACAGGAGGCAGAGATGAGAGCTGCAATACGAGCGCTTTTGGGATCCGTCTTGCTCGTTTGGGGGGCGGCGATGTCTGCCGGGGCCGCCACTTACTACGTGGCCCTGGGGGCGCCGAACGCCTCGGATCAGAATCCCGGCACGGAGCAGGAGCCCTGGAAGTCCTTGACCCACGCCGCAGAGACGGTGGCGAAAGGCGACACTGTCTACGTGAAGGCCGGCACCTACCGCGAGAGGCTGGAATTAAGGGGCGAGGGGGTGACGATTCTAGCCTTCGGGGACGACGGTGTCGTGGTGGAGCCGGCTCACCAGGTCACAGTGATCGACCCGGGCACCTGGCGGAAGGTGCCCGGTCGGGATTGCGTTTACACCCGCGACCAGAAGGTGGAACAGGGCGCGGGAGCGTGGCTGCTGCGGGTTGACGGATTGGCCGTCGCCTTTGAGGTCACGCAGGGCGTCAGGCGCGAGTTCACCAGCCCCATAGGCGAGACCCGCGTGGTGACGGTGGACCGAACCCTCGAAGACGACGACGGAAGGCGCTGGACATTCGACCGCGAAGGAAACCTGTACGTGAACCTGGGCGGCGAGGATCCAGCCCTCCGCCGTGCGGAGCTGGTCCAGGCTGGTCCAGGAGGGGTGACAGTCCGCGGCACGGACTGCCGCGTCAAGGGGCTGGAGCTTCAGTTTTGCGGCCTCTCCGTGGGAGGGCAAGGCAATATCGTCGAGGACTGTGTAGTTCTGAAAGCAACGAGCGGTGGTTGGAGCGGCGGCGGTTGGGGAGACGGGGGCTGCGGCGTGTCCGGGCCGAACGTCGTGCGGCGCTGCACGTTCTACCGCTGCGAAACAATCGGTATCGGGACCAATTCGGTCTTCGAAGAGAACCTGGTCCTGGGGGGACAGAGGTGGGTGCCTGAGCAGGAGCCGCCCCAGGCCCCTCGTCAGCTCTTCAGCCCCATTTGGGGCACGGCTCTCCGGACTGGGAACGGGCACTATGTTCTCATCCGCTACAACGTGGTCGCCGACTCGGCCATCTGGGGCTACTGGAACGACTGCATGTGTTACGGCATGTATATGTACGGCAATACTTTCTGGCGGAACTGGTCGGGGGCGATCTACAACGAGGCCAACTGCCACGACTCGCGGTTTCTCTACAACGCCCTCGTGGAGAACGGCACGCACGAGCACCCCTGGAGCGGATACGGAATCATGCTCAGCGCGGCGCACCGCTGCCTGGTGGCCTACAATCTGTGCCTGAACAACGTCCACTTCGGGATCGGCTCTTCCCTCATGCGGCTGTGGCCCAACCCGCTGGACAACGTGGTGCAGCATAACCTGGTCAAGGGCAGTCCGTACGCGTTGTACGTCGACGGGACGGCGCCCCTCCAGGGCAACGAGTTGCACCAACTGATGACGATGACTTTCGAGCACAATCTCTATAGCCTGCCCCCGGAGGGGACCTTCTGCAAGCCCGAGATCGCCACGCTGGCCGATTTCCAGGAGCTGACACACATGGACCAGAACAGCCGCATGGATGACGCGGCGACGATGGAGGACTTCGGCCTGGGCACGGTGACCTTTCGAGTGCCCGACAGTGACCACCCCGAAGAACCGGTCCCCATGGTAGTGAACCGAATATCCCGGGGTTTGCACCAGGAACCGGTGGCGACCCTGGACATGCAAATGCCCTTGTTCTGGGCTGTCGCGGAAGGAGGGGCGCCGCCGAGTGAGACCTATGGACGCATCTACGGAGCCTGGTGGGGGGAGATGTTCGACGGGGCGGTGAGGCGCTACGGCAGGTGGTCGCCGGAGGCTGTCCCCGGGGCTCCGCTGCCATCCACTGGCGAGCAGCCCTTCTGGCTGGAAGCTGTCGCGGCATCGCCGGAACCCGTTCCGCAAGAGGGGTCGGGGTGGTGGACTCGGAGCCTGCCGACCGTGCCTGGGGCTCGTATCCGCCTGTCCCTGCGGGTCAGTGGGGAGGATCTCGAACCCTCGGAGGGAGGAGGAGTGGCAGCGTACGTGCGCTTCTGCTCGGCCACGGACCAGCACGCCAGCCGTCAGTACCTCATCGGCGGCACAGACGAGGAGGTTCTGAAGGGGACGTTCCCATGGCGGACGTTCTCCAAGGAGGTGGCGGCGCCGCCGGAGGCGAAGCGGTTTGCGTTCTTTGTGGGGCTGCGGCCCTGCAAAGGGACAGCCCGTTTCGCGGAGGTGCGGATCGAGACGCAACCGGGCGAGCGTGTGCCCGAGCGCCCCATGCCGGTGGACGTGACCTACGAGCCCGTGGACCTATCGGCCTACTTCAACCACGACCTGGACAAGAACGTGACGGCCCGAATCGGCGAAGGGCTCCAGGGCACGCCGGGGCCGACGGACTTGAGCGAACTGCCTCGCGGCAGGCAACTGCACCGGGGGGTGCCGTTCGAGATAGACCGGGCCATTGCCCTGCGCGGGTCCACGTTGCCGCAGGAGAAGAGCCTGCCCCAGGAGGTCCGTGGGATCCGCATTGGCCGGCAAGTGGCCGGGCTGTGCTTCCTGCACCGGTTCGCGTATCCGGCGCGGGATCGGGAGCAGTTCCGCTACGTCCTGCACTTCGCGGACGGAGACACGGTGGAGATACCGATCGTGTCGGGCGAAGAGAACATCCTGGGCAAGTATCAACGGAACAACGTTCGTCTGTTTCCGCCCCCGTTCGACCTGGTGGGCGGCGGCGGTGTCGCGGAATGGGTGAACCCGAAGCCCGATGTCGCGGTAGAGAGCATTGACTTCGTCGGCGCCGACACGGGCGAGCCCGTCCTGTTGGGCATCACCGCTGTAGTCGGGAAGTGAGGCACGGTCGCCTGGCGCCATCCGCAAGTCGAAGAGGTCGGAGGAGACGGCCGGTTCCTGCTGTGGCCGCATGATCCGGTCCGGAAGATAGCAGTGGTTCGCGTGCGAGCCACCCAGCGCCCCTGAGAATTCGCGATGGACGTGTTCTGTCAATCTGCCGGTCGCGCCTTTCTGCGGCATTCTCGCCGCCCACTGGCAGCACCTCCCGCGGGAAGCGCCGCTGTGAAGCCGATGGTCAGGTGAGTTCACTCAAGGCGTTGCTGACGCAGTGAAGGCCCGCCTCTATCTCTTCGTGTGTGCCGCCGAACCCAAGCCTGAAGTAGCGGTTCTCCATCTCAAAGCACCGACCGGGCACGGTGAAGGTCCTGTACTTCACCGCCAGCAGACGGTAGAGCTCTTCCGGATCAACCTGGACATGTGATTTGATTCTGGGCAGGCTCACAACACCGGCCTCAGGGTAAACCCACTCGAAGTCCTCCTGGTTTTCCATCCAGTCAGACACTATCCGGCGATTCTTCTCGATATGGGCTCGGGCGCGCTGCAGGAACGCGTCTTTCTGCTGCAACACTCGCAGGGCGATCTCCTCGCCCACGGCGTTGTTCGTGATGCTGACGTGCTCCCTCACGGTCAGAACCGAGTCAAGGACGGACCTGTTCTTTGTAGCTATCCAGCCGATGCGGATGCCCGGCAGCCCGTAGCACTTGGACATGGTAGAGATGCTGATCACTTTGTCGCTCAGTGTGGCGGCAGGTGGCAACGAGTGGGCGAAGTCCATCTCGCGATAGGTTTCATCGAACAGCAGCAGTACATCACGCTCCTCCGCCAGATCGACCAACGCCTGCAGTTGTTCTTCCGAAATCATTGATCCAGTGGGATTGTTCGGATGGGTGAAGCTCATCAGCTTGGTCTTCGGCGTTATCATGTCCCGCAGTCTGCACAGGTCCGGCCTGAACGCGTTCTCAAAGCTGAGCGAGAAGAGGGTGACGTCGCAGCCCAGGCCGCGCGGCACCGTGTAGAGAGAAGGATAGTTTGGATGTTCAACGATAACGTGGTCGCCCGGCTGAACGGCGGTCGACACGATTGAGAAGATCGCTTCGCTTGCCCCGGTAGTAACGATTATGTCTTCGCCGGAGAAGCCGGGGTATTGCTCGGCAATGCATTCCCGCAAGTCGGGCCTTCCCAGGTGATAGCCATAGCGCAGTTTCACCTGTTGCAGATCAACACCAAGATCGCCCACGGTGAGGAACTTGACCGCGCTCTCGCCGATGTCGTGATCGATCTGATACTGGTGGTCGTCAAACCACTTTTCAAGTGTCATGCGTTTGAACCACATGGGCACCTCGCTGTGTTGCGGCTCGGAGGACAGAAGGGAGTGGGGGAATGCTGATCCAATCGGCCGTTCCCCGTACGTCGCCGTGCGCACCGGCCCGGCGGCCGGAGCAAGCGCAAATGTACGGCCGACGCCTGCTCCCGTCAAGGGGATTCCGACCGTTTCGCTGCCACATCAGCAGCGGACGTCAGCGGCCGGCTTCGCTGTTCACTTGGGCGACGTGGCAAGATAGTTGAGGGCCGTCAGCGTGTATATCTTGGCGCCCGCAGCGATGTCAGCCACCGCGACCCGTTCGTCAGCAGCGTGCGCGTCCGTGAGGAGGCCGGGCCCGAGGGCGGGCAGAGCGGGAATCTGCGCGCGGCACAGGAAACGAGCGTCGGTGATCGCCGGATAACCGGCCAACGGGGGTTCCTTGCCGAGGACAGCGGCGAGGGCTTCGCGCGCTGACTGCACGAGCGCGTGGTCCGGGGAGATCTCGTACGCCGGCCCCCACCCCAGCGGGGCAGGCTCCTCAAGCAGCTCGGCGTCCAAGTCCGGATCGGCGGCGCTCGCGGCTTCCAGGAACGCCGTCAGTTCCGCCCGCAGCGTGTCCCTGGACATTCCGGGCACCGTGCGGATATCGGTGCCGAACTCGGCCTCCCCGGGGGTCACCCCGTAGAACACTCCTCCGTGCGTCCAGACACCTGCGTTAACGGTGGCGCCATCGGGGAACTGCGGATGCCTGGGACAAGCAGGCTTGAATTCTCGGTGCAGCTTCAAGAGAAGTTCCGCAGCCTTCAGATTGGCGTTGACCGGCTTGAGCAGGTCGGACAGTCCACTGTGACCCTGCTGCCCGCGGACTCTGATTTTGAAATTGTACATCCCCCTTGACGCCACGTGGAGGAACTCGAAGCTGCTCCTGAAGCCGGACGGCTCCCCAACCACAGCGGCCGTGCCGGAGAGCCCCTTTGCGAGCAGGTGGCGCATCCCGAACCCGCCGCCGGCCTCTTCGTCTGCGGCAAGTACGAGGAGCAACTCGCCGGCAAATGGCCATTGGCAGGCAGAGATCGCCCACGCCGCGCCGAGCATTGCGGCCACAGAGGCCTTGGCATCGCAGGCGCCCCTGCCGTAGAGCCACTCGCCTTCCACCTTCCCGTCCATGGGGGGCCGCGTCCACTTGCTGGTCTCGCCGACAGCCTTGGTGTCAACGTGTGTGATGAAAAGGAGCTTTCGATTGCCGAGCGCACCGCGCAACCGCACGAACAGGTTCGGGCGTTTCGGGTCGAGGGCCTCCACGGATGCATCAGCGAGGCCAAAGCGTTGGGCGGCGTCCTGCAGGGCCGAGACTACGGCGCGTTCATCGCCCGGCGGGTTCTCGCTGGGGGTTCGCACCAACTCCCCGCACAGAGAGATCAGCTCTTCAGCGTGACGGTCCACGAATTCAATCGGGTCCATTTGCAGCAGCTCCCCGCCAGGGCATAGGCATGCATTTTGTTCAGGCCGTACCCCCTCCGTCCACAACAACGACCGCCCCGCTCATGAAGGATGCTTCGTCGCTGGCAAGGAAGAGCGCGACACTGGCGATCTCTTCCGACTTCCCTATCCGGCCCAGAGGGATGCCGCCGCACTCCCTGCGCAACCACTCGGGATTGCTAGTCATCGGCGCTATGAGAGGCGTGTCCACCGGCCCGGGACAGATCACATTCACGCGAATGCCGAACTGTCCCAGGTGCTTGGCCATGGCCCGGGTGAGGGCGATGATGGCGCCCTTGGCCGCGGTGTAGGCATCGGCCCCCGGCAGGCCCCGCACCCCCATTATTGAGGACGTGTGTATGATGCTCCCGCCGGATTTCTTCATCGCGGGCACGACGAAGTGTGAGACAAGGTACACGCTCTTCAAGTTGACGTCGAGGACTCTGTCCCAGTTCGCTTCCGGGATGTCGTCGACCGTCCCGATCGTGATGCCCGCCGCGTAGCCGATCCCGGCATTGTTATAGAGGACATCGACCCCGCCGAAACGTTCCAGCACCGCGTTGACGGTCCTTTCCACTTCCGCCGCCGAAGAAACGTCACATCTGAAGAAGGCTGCCTCACCGCCGAGGCCGTCGATCTCGTCTGCCGCCGCTTGTCCGCCGACCTCGTCGATGTCCAGGAGCGCAATCTTCGCGCCTTCGCGCGCAAAAAGCGTTGCCGCCGCCCGGCCGATGCCGCTGGCCGCCCCGGTTATCAGTGAGACCTTATTGCTCAAGCGTTTCATGTTCGCTCTCCCAACTAGGAAGGCAGCTTACCACGATGCGACTCATTCATCCGGCATCGGCCGACGGGTCTCGGGTGCCGAGCACCAGAGGGTGCAGCTCAGAACGCATTGGGCGGCGGCATCAGGCGCCTCAGGTTCTCAGCGGCCATGTCCAGGTGGCGCTGTCCCCGGCTCAGAACGACGGACAGATGTCCGGGCAGGAGCACGTCGATCCCGAGGCCCGTCAGTCTGCCTACATTCGCTCGGTAGTCTTCCAGCGAAGAGCCGACGCAATTCAGCAGCCCAATCTCCCCATTGAGAAAGACCGTGTCGCCCGAGAACAGATGCTTCGTTCCGCCAACGGAGACGGCATAGCATACGGCACCCTTGCTGTGGCCGGGGAAGTGGACGACGGAGATGCTCAAGTCGCCCACTGATACTTCCTGACCATCGCTCAGCACGATGTCAGGTCGGCACGGTGCCATGTGATAGTCGTCCGGATAGTAGCCATCCGCCCGCGCAATGCGAAGCCCGATCGCGTCCTCGTCCGCGCTTTCCAGCAGCGCTGCTTCGGCTTCGTGGATGGCGACGGCGGCGCCCGTCTCCTGCTTCAGAGCCGCTGCGCCCCCGGCGTGGTCCGAATGAACATGGGTGAGCAGCACCTTGCCGATGTCCAGAGGGTCGAAACCGTCGGCGCTGACGTTGGCGAGAATCCTCTCGACCTCCAGTCCCACTCCGGCATCAATCAAGGCGAGTTCCGAGCCACCGTCGATCAGGTAAACGTGGCAATCGAATTCGTTTGAGATCGAAAAGCCGAGCTTGCCGCTGCCCACCAGGAAGACTCTCTCGGTCAACTTCATTCAGAATCTCCTCATGCGCAGCTTCTGCGCGTGCGTGACACGCGCTCCCCTCAGGACGATGTGTAGCATCGATGCCCCGGGCTCCTCAAACTCGCTACCGGCTGCTTGGAATGGCGCTCTGGCGTGGACTATACCGCTCCCGATGGCGGCAGTCAAGGCACGTGCCGCTCACCAGCATCGTCCCGGCCGACGCCCGTCGGCGCGATCAGAATACCTCCGGCGGCTTGGGATACTCGTTGCAGAGAAGATGGATGGGCGGCTCGTCCTCTTCGATTTGTGAGAAGCGGCTGAGTGGCTCGGCGAAGTAGTTGTCGGTTCGGTCATCGTTAACGCTCGAGACCTCGCCGCAAAGGAGCGTCCCGCCTTTCCCGCTAGCCCAGAAGCTGTGAAAAAGGCGGGGTGTGACCGTGATGCTCTCGCCGGGATGAAGCTCGAAGACTTCACCAGGTTGATACGTCCGTTCGCTGCCATCGCAGAACACTTTCGGCGACGACGCCCTGTCAATTCCATTGTCTTCCAAGGCTTTGTAGAGTTGCATCATAAGGATGCCACCGCCGCGGTTGATGATGTCTTCCGTCTTGGACCAGTGGAAGTGCAGGGGCAGAACCTGGCCGGGCTTGAGGATGATGATCTTTTCGGCGTAAGGCGTGCCCCGCTCTGGATGCGCGTAATTGCCGTTTCTCACCGTGAAGATAACGGCGCCAAATTTGTCAAACTGATTCATACCCAGGTCAGTGACATCCCATCCGAGGCCGTTCTCCATGATGCGCTCGCACTCCGGTCCCGCGGCGCTCCACCGCTCGGCGGGCCAGTATGCGAAGGGGGGGAGATGAAATTGACGCTCTTTCAGCAGTTGCTTCGCCTCGCGAATGAGCGCATTGATTCTGGAACGTTTCATGGTGCATCCCTCCTCTGGTAGATCCTTCCTTTCCCCTATGCTGCCTACAACGATAAGCGTGTACGTGAGCAGATTCAATAGCCGGGGGGCTTCCAATCCCGAGCGGCGAGCGCGGTTGCCTATTCCTTCAACAGACTTCGGAGCCAGCCCAGCCCGCCTTCCTTGAAGCGCCGAACCGCGAAAGACGCCATTGTCAACCACCGCCGACCCGTCGAAGCAGACGGCGTCCGCGTGAACCGCCACATGAAGTTTGCCCATATCCTGATTATTTGCCGCCATCGCAAGAAGCTGCTGATGGCCAGCAGGGCTCGCATCTGGCATCTCAGCCACGCGGATGACGGTAGGCGCAAAAGCCAGCGCACATCCTCATCTCGGATACTCGCTGTCCAGTGCAAGAGCCGAAGGGACAACGTGTCGTACCACAGCTGCCTCGGATTGGTCGCTTCGGAGAGCGCTTCAACTGCTGCACGAACCGCACGTTCGACGGGCTTCGATGCCTCGCTGGTAATCCTGCCTGACCCGTGAACACGATGATAGCACAAGACATCGTCGATCGCCTCGGCTCGCTGCGGGATGCACTTCAAGGCCACGCGAACGCCGTATTCCCAATCCTCCCAGCAGGGAAGATTCTCCCGCCAGGGGCCCACCGTGGCCAGGAACTCTCGGGCGTAAAGGGGCGCACTGGTCCAAAGGCTGCGTCGTATGCACCGTTGCACCAGGTCTTCAACCTTTGCGTCGCCAGGCGCCTCGCGTTCAAGCACCTCGCCTTTGTCAGTGACGTACACGTATGACGTAACTACCATGTCCCAGACGGCAGGGAGGGAATCGCTGTTCAGGATCGCCTGGAATCTGCGCTCGTCCAGATAGTCGTCCGAGTCCAGGAACTGAATGTACTGCCCGCGGGACTCCCTCGCGCCCAGGTTGCGTGCAGCGGGCGCGCCCCTGTTCTCCTGCCAGAGGTAGCGTAAGGTGAATTCGGAATCGGCGCCGTGAGCCCTCTGCCATGTTTGGACGATCTCCCGAGTGCTGTCAGTTGAGCCGTCGTCAACTACGACGAGTTCGATAGGACGATAGGCTTGGGCGAAGGCCGAGTTCATGGCGTCGACAAGCATCTCTCCTCGGTTGTACGTGGGGATCACCACGCTGACCAGGCCGGGCACGTACTCTGCGGGCAGCCAGCGGTCCTCGGCTTCAGTTTTGTCGCGATCTCGCACTCTCTCAGTGTCCTCCACGCCTTGTCCTCTGTTTCTCCGACGGCCCAGGGCGCATACATCCAGGCCGGCCCGTTTTCATGCTCCTCGATGGCAAGTCTCGATGATCGTCCGACCTCGCCCGGGTCAGTCGGAACTCGCGAGTCGCTCGAGGACCTGCCCTCTTTGCGCGTCGCCAAGATGATCCCAGAGCAGACTCCGGACCAGCCAGATTGGCAAAGACACGTCCGACGCTTCGCACAGTCTCTGGTCGATGTCTCCTATGTTCCCCCAGTAGCCTTCAGATCGCGGATCGGTGCCGCCAAGAAGGCCCAACCTTAACACTTCAAGCAGGTCAACCGGTTCCTCGCATGTTGTGACTCGTTGGGAGTGTAACCAACGATGCCGCCGCCCCGCAAATGCCTGCTGGAGGAGACCAAGAAGGATCGAGGCGAAGCGCCCTTGGCCTCGTCTCGCCCGCGCCCCTCGTGTATCAGGTAAGCGACAGCGTCAGCACGAAGCGCGCCCCTGCCCCCGTGCACCTGTCGGCTCTCAGATCACCGCCCATGGCGCGGGCCAGGCGGCGGCTGAGCGCCAGTCCCAAGCCAACTCCCGGCGCGGAGTTGGCGGCATCGCGGGCCGATTTGCGGAAGGGCAGGAAGATGGTTCGCGCATCCTTCTCGGAGATGCCGGGTCCGTGGTCGCGAACCGCCAAGACGGCGGATTTGCCGTCGCGGGACGCTTCGATGTGGATTACCGGTTCCGAGGCCGAGGCGGCGTACTTGCACGCGTTGTCCACCAGGTTGAACAGGATTTGCTCGACGGCCGACGTATCGGCGCGGACCTCGAGGGACAGCGCCTCGGGTTCGGCTTCGACAGCCAGCCGCATTCCGGCGTGCCGAGCGCGGTCTGCAAGCCTGCTCTGCACTCTCTCAAGCAATGCGCCCAGGCGGACCGCTTCCAGGTGGCGTCTCTGGCGTCCCTTTTCGAGCCGAGCGTAGGCCAGGACGTTCTCCACGAGGTGACCCAGCCGGTCGGCCTCGGCACGCAGAGTGCCCAGATAGGTGCGGCGTTTGTCTTCGTCCGGCACCATTCCCTCGGCGAGCATCTCCGCATACATGCGGAGAGTGGTGAGCGGCGTGCGCAGCTCGTGAGTCACCGCCGAGACGAAGGCCCCGCGGCGTTCGCTCAGGGTCACCACGCCTCGCAGAAGCACCGCCACCGCCGCCGCCGCCACCAACACACAAGCCCATGCCACCAACAGGGAAGCTCCTGTCAGCGAGGGGGACCGCTCCGCATCAAGGGGCAGAGAACCTGGCACCAGCCGGACGGGAAGCGCTGCCAGCATATGCTCCTGGCCGCTGTCTGATTTGGGCAGGACACGTTCCAGGCGCGCTGACGGCAGCAAATCCCTTACGGACTCGGTCAACTGCTCTCGTAGGGATGGCCAGTCCAGCCAGCAGCCCTGAACGTGCACCGCGCCTTCGGCAACGACCCGCCGCGCGAGCAGCAATGCCTCCCCAAGCCACAGTGGAGACAGTATCCCCTCCCTCACATCGCCAGTGAGCATCTGTGGATTCGCCGCGTTCACATTCCCGACTGCAACCTGTTGGTAGGTTCTTGCGCGGGCTTGCCACTCCGTGACGTTCCTTGCGTCTTGGTCCTGACGGTTCTGAGCCCACTGCTCGGCTTTTACCACCACGGCCGGGCGCGCTGGCACCGCCTCTCGCAGCGCCTCGCGCGGCAGGGAAGCGAGGAGAACGTCGTGGTCGAGCAGTCCTTCCAGGTCCTCAAGTCGGGCAGCCGAGGCCACGATCCTCTCGTGCGTGGTGTAGCCGCTCTCCGCGAGGTCGCGCATGTTACCGGTGGGCACCTGGGGTGACGAGAGCGTGCCGTCGGGACCCAGTTGAAAGTGCAGCAACACGTATTGTGAGTCTTCCGTGAGCAGCGGTGACGGGACGAGCACTTCACCGGGCTCTATTTGCGCGAACATGCGCGTGTAGGCGCGCTCGGCAGGATAGAAGGCGCGATATTCGAAGCAAGGCCTTGCACCCTCCATAGCAATTAATGGCGCAAGGAAGGAATCCATTCGCCATAGCGCAAGCCTCGCATTTTCCTCCAGATCGGCCCTGCGGCGGGCGTCAAACTCGGCTCGATCCGCCCGGAGGGCCACCACGCTCACCCATGCCATCGCGGCCAAAACAGCGGCCAAACAAAGCCCAAAGATGGCCCAAATATGGGTTAATCTTGGCATAACTTAGGCCCAATGTCGGCAAACATATAGCCTCTGCCCCTCACGGTGGCGATAATTCGCGGATCTGAGGGGGCGTCACGCAGTTTCTGGCGCAGTCGGGCGATGTGCATGTCAATCGTCCGAGTGTAAAGTCCGGTCGGATCCATCCGCCACACGCGCAACAGGATCTCCTCCCGGCTGATGGTTCGGCCGGGATTCGCAGCGAGGTAGCGAAGCAGCTCCGCCTCCCGGTCGGAAAGCTCGACGCGCTCGCCGTCCTCGAATCTTACCTCGCACCTTGCCAGGTCGGCAACGCCGCCGGGGACTTTCACCTTCGAGACGTCGGAGGGCCGCTCGGGCGAGCGGCGCAGCACCGCACCCACCCGCGCCAGCAGTTCCTTCACGCCGAACGGTTTCACCACGTAGTCGTCGGCGCCAAGCTCCAGTCCGCGCACGCGCTCGCTCTCCTCGCCCCGTGCGGTCAGAATGATGACGGGCAGCGCGGGCCGACTCGCGCGCACCTGACGCAGGATGTCCAACCCGTCCAGACCCGGCAGGACGAGGTCGAGCAGGATCAGGTCGCACTCCACCTTGACAGCCATCTCGAGGCCGCGCTCACCGTCGTCCGCTTCCCAGGTGCCGTAACCGTGGAAGTGGAGCGCGTCAACGATCGCCCGCCTCACCGCCGCGTCGTCCTCGATGACCAGCACATGCTGCTGCCACATCGTTGCCGTCCCATTGTCACCCAACGTTCTTCATTCTGCCGTGCCGTCACGCTCCTCCGCCGCAGGCGGCCGGGGCGCATGAGGAGGACGCACAATCCTGACAGTCACGGCGCTGGACTTGAGCGTGCCGGTCCAGACGTTGTCCGCGTTGTCTACGATGTCCTCCTCGTCGTCCTCGTAGTACTTGCGGAGCACGAAGTTGCCCCAATCCGTTCTTGGCGCTGTGGAGAAGGAGATCCGATAGGCGCCCAGCTTCGTGAAGTCGTAAGGCAACCGGACCCTGTTGGACGCCATTCGTCCGCGTAACAGGGTCATGAATTGGTCCCCCTGCGGCAGGCCCCGGTCCACATGCATTCCCAGGTATCCGGCCTTGCCACCGTCAGGCCCGACCACGTCGAAGATGTCGCCGGTGAGCTCCTTCTCCAATGGTGTGTACCACGGCAGGAACTTCACCACTTTTTCGCCCACATTGCGCAACTCGCAGGTGACATAGACGTTAATGTCCCCAGGTTTGGCCCCCTCCGCCACCTCCACTGTCTGCTCCGCCGGCAGCAGCCGGCACTGTAGGCCGTTGGAGACCGGCCCCCAGTAGGCTTCCTTCTGCACCGCGTCAATGACCGCTTTCCGGTTCTCGGGCGTGTCGGAGACGGCCTTTGTTCCCCGCCACCGGTCTGGGGCATCCTTTCGGGGCCGGCTGACGAACCAGATGACTCTCTCACCCATCGCGATAGGGCGCTCGCGTATGCGGGGCATGTTTATGCGCGCGAAGTGCAAGCGCAGCGCTTGACCGTCCGGAGGCGTCCCCGCGAGCGTTTCAACCGCCTTGAAGTCCTGAGGGTTATGAAACGTGCCAAGGTCCGACTCCGGCTCCGCCACGCCAGTTGCTGCCTCGCATGCGGCTGCAAAGGCGAAGTCAGGGTCGGCCGCCGCCTCCTCGATGCTCAGCCGGCTGCCGGCCAGTGCCCGCTCAATCGTGATCTCGACGGGATTGCTGATGGCCTGGACCTTGGGCTTAAGAGGACGGAAGCGGACGCGGACTGTGTGTTTGCCCAGGCCGAGTTCCAGGCTCTTGCCGGCGTCTTCGGCGGTCCAGGACTCCCCGAGCGCTATCTCCAGGGCTTCCGCCATCTCCTCACCCGGCTGGAGGAGCCAGACACTTGCACTCCCTGCGCCGCGAGTTGCCGCGGTGTGCCAGCGACCATCGAACTCCACCTCACAGGAGCCCTCCGGCGTCGAACTGAAGGAGCACTGCGCTTTGCCATTGTTGCGGACGTCGAGCTGGAACGTCGGCACCTTGTCGAACATCCAGACCGTCTTATCCCCTGTCAAGCGGACTTGCACCCCCTCCACCGCCGCGCCCCAGGGCGGCTCTACTTCGTCCCCCAACAGTGGGGCGGCAAGCCATAGGCAGGCGAACGCAAGCGCCAAACGCGTGGGAAGGCCCCATTCCCGCTTCCCGTTCATCTTCTGGCCTCCTCCTCTGCGTGCCACGCGTCGAGAGCCCTGGCATGCCACAGGCGCAGAAGCCGCGCTCAGGGGTGACATACATTTTACCAGGCGTTTCCAGGGAGAGCCACACCCCCGGAGCGTAGTCCCTCGCTCATGGTTGAAACGCCCCCTACGGGGGCTCCCGTTCCTATTAGACGATGCAAAGGCGTGCCGGGTTCGCGCTTCCGCCGGCGGGCGCGATCAGAAGGCCCTTTCAGCGAATGTAGTAGGCATACTCGCAGGAGAGCTCTTTCGTCTCGCCGGGCTTGAGCGTGAGCTGCCACTCCACGGTGCTGTGGCCGGTGAGGGCCGGGTGGCCGCGGAAATCGCCGGTCCAATCCGCCTGCCGGAAGTCCGTCACCGTGATAGCCCCGTTGTCCGTCGCGCTCGTGGCGTTCCCGCCGAGCTGGCACGTGACTATCAGATCAATCGGCTCGTTCTTGTAGTTCGTGACGGTCAGAGTGCCCTTCTTCGAGATGAGGGAGTAGTCGTTGTTGTCGAAGTGCGTCGCCTTTGGCTCCCTGGCGGTTTCCTTTTCGCTGAAGGTGCCGCGCACGTCCACGGCCACGGTGAGGGGCATCTGGCACTTGCCGCCGACAGAGGTGTAGGTGAGCAGCTCCTGGGCAACTGGGAGGTAGCCGTCCATCGCAAGCGCCGCGCCCGTAGTCCAGGGCACACTTGTCTGGTTGCTCAGCTCGGCAAGGTGCCACACCTCGTTCTTGAGGAGCTTGATGGGCGACGCGTGGGCGCCCGCCTCAGGCAGCCCCTCGACACCCGAGCGACCCAGCTGCACGTCCCACACGTATAGGTGGCGGAAGGGGATGTCCGCAGCGATGATTGGCACCAGCGCTCGCTGCCCGGCCTCGAGTGTCAACTCGGGAACGTGATACACGAACAGGTCCTGCGTGCCTTCAGCCGCAAGCTCGGGCGGGAGGGCAGGAACAGCGGCTCCGGCGGGAGCTGCCTGGCCAGGCCCTCCGCGGGACTCGCTCATCCTAAAGTTTGAGAAACTCTGAGTCATTAGCTGTGGGGCGACCTGTTGAAGGAGGTTGCGCAGGGCGGACTCCAGGCTTATCGGGGACACCACGTCCTTGAAGCGGAAGTTGGGCACGCCCACCACCAGGTCAACCGGGACGCCTTCGAGGTCCTCCGCCTCGTTGAGTATCTCAGCCTGCATAGCAAGACCGGCCTTGCCGTCCTTGCCTAAGTCCACGCGGTAGGTGGGGATCCATCGGATCCCGGGGCTGAAGTATTGAAGCGTGAGCTTCACCTCCCGGCCCGCAGCTTTGGGGTCGAACTGGAGCAGCATGCTCTTCTCGGTCTCCTGGTTTCCCCGCTTGGTCACGACGTATTTCTGGGCGACGAGGCTGACAAGCTTGCCGTCCTCCGGCGTCACCCAGAACGAGCCGAGGACCATGGAGTCGGGAATGCCCTCGATGCGTGCCCGCGCCGAGCCGTCCAGCTTGCCGGTGGCCTGCTTGACGAACATGCAGTAGCCGTCCTTGTAGACGATCACCCTCTGCATCTTCACCTGCAGCGCCGGCGCCTCCGCGGCAGTGGCCGCAACAGACCCGATCACAACCCACAGAACTACCGCCATCAAGGCCATGTGCTTCATCGTCCTCCGTCCTTTCCAGGGCGTTCATGCGACGCCCATAAGAGGCTCTTATTAATCTTTGTGAATGAATGGAACCACGAAGTGGCCAGTCATCAGTTATCAGTGGAGGAATCCCCCGCTCGCTAATGACTGATTACTGATGACTGATTACTGGTTACTGCTTACTGCCGCCCCCTGCGGGGGCTGGATTCCTCTTGCCTGCCAACCACGGGCTGACGCCCGTGGCTACATTCTGCCGCCCGCTCCGCGGGCTTACGTCGGCCTGCCAACCACGGGCTGACGCCCATGGCTACATTCTGCCGCCCGCTCCGCGGGCTTACGTCGGCCTGCCAACCACGGGCTGACGCCCGTGGCTACATTCTGCCGCCCGCTCCGCGGGCTTACGTCGGCCTGCCAACCACGGGCTGACGCCCGTGGCTACATTCTGCCGCCCGCTCCGCGGGCCTACGTCGGCCTGCCAACCACGGGCTGACGCCCGTGGCTACACGCTGGCGCCCCTACGGGGCTTGTCTGCTCTCCTTGCATCCTTTCCGTGTATGTAATCGAACCACGAAACTTGCCCGCCTGGACGGGGTCACGAAGTCTACCCGCCCCTGGCGGGCGCGCCAAGGAAGAAGACGCGAGACGTGGCTGTTCTACCCTTTCTTCGGGTTCTTCGTGCTCTCTGTGGTGTGCTGCGGTTTTCCATTACTTTCGCGAAGATCAGTAGGTCAACTGCGTAACCTGACCGTCAACGACCAGCAGGATGTCCTTGCCGAGCGACAGGGTTCCCTGGCGACCCTCCGCGGCGAGCCTCTTGAGCAGCACGTCGAACTCCTCGGTGCCGAACTTCACCACCCGGTCGGGTTTGATCTTGTCCTCGCGCTGGACCAGTCGGCTGTCCACCCATTGGCCGTTCCTCTGGTAGAAGGCCCTGTCGTTGACCTGCTGCACGTTTGTTACGGTCACTCGGTTCATGTTCTGATCGAGAAACACGTTCTGCGCATTGAGGCGCTGCTGACGGCGCTGGGAGTCGTTGTTGAATAGCTGGTTGGCCGAGCCAAGGCCGCTGCGGGTGGCCATTGCCCGGGTTCTGAAGTTCCTCTGCGCCTCCTGAAGCACCTCATCGCGCTGGGCCAGGTCGGTGCCTTCTCGCGCGAGGAATGCGGTGTACTCCGTGAGGATGCCGAACTCCGTGGACAGGCGGACGATCTCGTCCACGAGCTCCCCGAGCTTGGGATCGGTCGCCGCCTGCGCGGTTGTCGCCGGCCCGCTGTCGGCGCCGAGGTCGCGGATGGCGTCTATCAGCACGGCGATGTGCCGGCTGGCCCAAAGGCGCGGCACGAACGCGTTCTTCGTCGTGGCGTTCTCCAGCCCGAACGTGAACTTGAACGTGCGCGGCTTGCCCAGGTAGTTGCCGCCGAGCACGAAAGTCAAAGGTTCTTCACCCATGTACTTGCCGAGCAGCACGAGCTGGTCCCCGTCGAACAGATCGGGGAGCTTGTCCGGAAGTATCTCTTTCGTGCGTCCCATCGCCGCCTTGCCCTCGGCGTCCATGATACGGAGTTCGGGGGCTGCAAGCACGGGCCCGTAGAGCCGCTTGAACACCTGCGCGACCTTGAGCTCGACGTCTTCCTCAGGGAGGACGACCGTGGACATTGCGCGCGACTCGACGGCGATCTTGTCCAGCAGGGGCGTGTTGACATCCACGCCGACGCCCAGTGTGAAGACGCGCCGCTCGTACGTGTTGGCCTTGGCGGCCATCTCCCGGATTGCCACCTCCGAGGTCTGGCCGACGGTCGGCAGGCCGTCGGTGAGGAACAGCACGATGGGGAGCATGCCTTCGACAGGCTTCTGGCGAAGGGCTTCCAGCAGGGCGTCGTAGATGTTCGTGCCGCCCTGCGACTTCAGTCCCTTCAGGTAGGCGCCGGCGCGCGTGACGTTGTCC
>Ga0315285_10001408_pt1 | contig 25332 bp, 25 predicted proteins | sample YL17G09_36_MG_FD_203698 | JGI IMG/M metagenome (GOLD analysis project Ga0315285, IMG submission 203698) | Sediment microbial communities from Yellowstone Lake, YNP, Wyoming, USA - YL17G09_36 | ecosystem: Environmental > Aquatic > Freshwater > Lake > Sediment | place: USA: Wyoming | collected... | reverse complement strand
CACCGTCAACGTGTACTCCATCTGGACAGAGAACTGGGGGCGGCAATTGTTCCCGGAGTTCGAGAAGGCCACGGGCATCAAGCTGAACTTCGTGCGCTTCTCCTCCGGGGAGGCCCTGGCCCGCTTGATCGCCGAGAAGAACAATCCGCGAGTGGACGTGCTCTTCGGCGGCCCGGTGGAGACCCACGCGGCCGGGATCACGGAGGGGATCTTCGAGCCCTACAAGCCCCCGTCCTTTGCCGTCCTGCCGGCTCGCTTCAGGCACCCCGACGGCCAGTGGGTCGCCATCGCCGACAACCCCCTGGCATTCTTGAGCAACACCAAGTTCCTGAAGGAGCACAACCTCAAGCCACCGACGTCCTGGAACGACCTGCTGGACCCGGCCTACAAGAACATGCTCCAGATGGCCGACGCCCGCACCTCGGGCATGGCGGTGACCCGCGTGTTCTCCATCCTGGAGGTGTTCGGCCGGGATGAGGCCAAGGCCTTCGACTACATGAAGAAGAAGCGGCGGAACGTCCAGCTCTACACCAAAAGCGGCGTCGGCGGCGTCCTCCCGGTGGCCATGGGTCAGGCCGCGGCGGGTACCTTCTTCATCGTGGATTGCCTCGACGTCCAGGAGAAGGGATACGACGTGACCATCAGCTTCCCAAGAGAGGGAATCGGATCCGCGGGCGAGGCCATCGCCCTCATCAAGGGGGCCAAGAGCCCCGAGCTGGGAAAGAAGCTGATTGACTGGGCCACGTCGCCTGCCATGCAATCGCTGCTCGCCAAGTACAAGATCAACTTCATCCCGACCCACCCCGACGTGAAGCCCTCGGCTAGCCTGACTGAGGCTCTCAAGGACGCGAAAATCTTCCCCATCGACCTCGATTACGCCGGCGCCAACCGCAAGCGCATCGTGGAGCGCTGGACCAACGAGGTCTTGCATCTAAAGGAGTGAGACTACCTTTCGGGGGAGGGGGCTGACCGGGGAACTTCTCGACCTGTCAGTCCCCTTTCCTTTTTGGGCGATTCGTCCATGACCAGCATAACCGCCCCCTGGACGGAAGGTTGGCGCCGGACGTTGCGTGATCCCGCACTCTTCGCCACGGTCCTCGTCCTGTGGGCACTTCTTGCCCTCTTCATCCTGTTCCCGCTGGTAAAACTCTCGGCGTGGACTTTCGTCGATGGCGGGCACTTCACGCTGGCCAATCTCCAGGCCATCTTCCAGGATCCCAACCATCGCCAGGCCTTCTGGAACAGCCTGCTTCTGGCGGCCCTGGTGGGCCTGTGCGGCACGGCCCTCGCATTTCTCTACGCCTTTACCGCCGTGCGGGCCAATCTGTCACGAGCCTGGATCGCGATCCTGGATGCCGCCTCGCTTTTGCCCCTGATCTCGCCCCCCTTCACTACTGCCATCGCCACGATCTTGTCCTTTGGGCCGAGAGGGTATATCACCTACCACATTCTGGGGATCAAGGGCTTCACCATCTACGGCCTGTACAGCACCCTCTTCGCCGAGACCCTCACCTATTTCCCCATCGCCTATCTCACCCTCAAGCCGATCCTCGCCGCCATTGACCCCAACGTGGAGGACATGGCCTTCAGCCTGGGGAGTTCGCGGTGGCGGGTCTTTCGGACGGTAACATTGCCCCTGACCATTCCGGGCCTGGCCAACGCGTTTCTCCTTCTCTTTGCCGCCTCGCTGGCGGACTTCGCTACCCCGCTGATCCTGGCCGGCAACGACTTCCCGGTCCTGCCCACCCAGGCGTACCTGCAAATCACGGGCCTCTTCGACATGAAAGGCGGGGCCGTCCTGTCCTTCGTTCTGTTGGTCCCCGCCCTGGTGGTGTACCTGCTCCAGCGCTACTGGGTGAGCCGGAGATACTACGTTACTGTCACCGGCAAGGTGGGCGCCCAGACCACTATCAAGAGCGTCGCGCGGTGGGCCCGCTTCCCCCTGCTCGGCGCGTGTCTGCTGGTGGCAGTGGGGATCCTGTACTTCTACGTTCTGCTCTTCTACACCTCGGTGGTGGTGGCCCTGGGCGCCAACCATGCCTGGACGTGGCAGCACTACCAGGTCGTCTTCACTGCTGGGCTCAGGGCGATCCGCGATACCCTGATCATCGCAGGGGCCGGGATGCCCCTGGGGGGCCTCTACGGGATCCTCCTTGGCTACCTGGTGGCCAAGAAGGTCTTCCCGGGGCGGCAGGCTATGGAGATCGTCTCCATGATCAACTACTCCCTCCCCGGGACCGTCGTCGGAATCGCCTACCTCATGGCCTTCAACGACCCGCCGCTGGTCCTGACGGGGACCGCCTTCATCATCGTGGCGTGCTACGTGTTCCGCTACAGCCCCACCGGGATCCGGGCCACCGTGGCCCTCCTGCAGCAGATTGACCCCAGCATCGAGGAGGCCTCTGAGGGACTGGGGGCAGGAAGCCGAACCACCTTCCGCCGGATCACCATCCCCTTGATCCTCCCGGCCTTCTTTGCGGGTCTGGGGGTGGTCTTCATCCGGTCCATGACGGCCATCAGCGCGACGATCTTCCTGGTGTCCATCAACTGGACCCTGATCACGGTGCGCATCCTCGAGGACATGACGACGTTGGACCTTGGCTCGGCCGCGGCCTTCTCGGTCCTCGTCGTGGTCATCGTCTTCGTGGCCATCGCCCTGATCAGCGGTCTGCTCCGGCGCTTCCGCGCCGCAGGCGCGGTGGAAATGACGAGTATCCTAGGAGGGTGACGTGAGCGCGGTAGGCATTCGGATAGATGGCGTTTCCAAGCGGTTCGCGCATCGGGTGAAGGGCGAGGTGTACGCGGTCCGTGACGTCAGCCTCACGGTCCAGCCCGCTGAGTTCCTGACCCTCCTGGGTCCGTCAGGCTGTGGCAAGACCACCACGCTGCGGATGATCGCCGGTTTCGAGCAGCCGAACTCGGGGCGAATCTTCATCGGCGAGCAGGACGTCACCGGCCTCATGGCCAACCAGCGAAACATCGGCTTCGTCTTCCAGAATTACGCCCTCTTCCCCCACCTGTCGGTGTTCGAGAACGTGGCCTACGGCCTGCGCGTCCAGAGAAAATCGGAAGGCGACATCTCGCGGGTCGTGGGGGACGTCCTCGCTCTGGTGGGTCTCCAGGGGTATGAGCGCCAGTTCCCGAACCAGTTGTCAGGCGGGGAGCAGCAGCGCGTAGCACTGGCCCGGGCCATCGTCATCCGCCCTCGGGTGCTCCTCTTCGATGAGCCCCTGTCGAACCTGGACGCCAAGCTCCGGGTGCACATGCGGGGCGAGTTGCGCGAGCTGCAGAAGCGCCTCGACATCACCGCGGTCTACGTGACCCACGACCAGGAAGAGGCCATGGCCATCTCCGACCGGATCGCGGTCATGCACCAGGGGGCGATCGTCCAGGAGGGAACGGCCGAGGACCTGTACCGCCGCCCGGCGTCGGAGTTCGTGGCCCAGTTCATCGGCCGGACGAATCTATTGTCCGGGAGGATCCTGTCTGCGGGGCCGTCCGGGATCGAGCTGGAGGTGGCCGGCCAGCGCATTCGGGTGTCCGACAAAGCTGCGCGCGTGACGGCCGGGCAGACCGTCCGGCTGGTCGTTCGCCCCGAGGTGATCGAGTTGCGCTCGGCGCCCCCCTCACCTTCTCCTCTCCCCGGCGGGGAGAGGATCGAGGAGAGGGGCGAGCCGGGAGGCGGGATCCCAGGCACGATCGTGTCGCGGACGTTCCTTGGCGAGAAGGCGGAATATCAGGTCCGAGTGGGAACGGATCTTCTTCAGGTCACCAGCTACAATCCGGTCCAGCGCGGCGTCTTTTCCGCCGGCCAGCAGGTGATGCTCCACTTCCCGCCCGAGGGCATCCAGATTCTGCAAGAGGGATCGTCATGAGGAATGCGGGGAATTGGCGCAGCACCAGGCGCCATCTCGTCCTTGTACTGCTTCTGTTGGCAATGCCAACGCTGGCACCTGGCCAGAGCCAGGAGGTCCATGGAGAGAACTCGGTCTTTGCTGGGCATGGCGTAGCCATCGCCTGGGGTGTGCTGAAGGGGGCGGTAGAGGAAGAGACCCAGGTGGTCCTTCGAATCGTCCCGATGGGCGAGTCCTTTGCCGCCGTCCGCATCGAGGGCGTGGATCCGTTCACCCAGAATCGCCAGGTGATCGTGGATGGCCGCGCGCTGGGTGACGGCTTGGACGTTCGAACCCCTCGGGGAACCTTTGCGGACTTTCCGCGTCGAGAGATCCATCTCTACCGAACCGATGCCGACTGGCAGGCACGCAAGCCGACCGTGACGATTTTCTACTTGGGGCTGCCCGACACCACGCCAGAGTTCACCTCGGAGGCGGCCCTTTTTGCGTATCTCGCCGAGGCCCTGGCCAAGGTCCAGGGCCCGGGTCAAGGAAAGAAGCCATGAACCGCATCGTGCTTGCCCGCCTGTTGGATCACTCGTTGCTGAAACCCGAAGCCACCGAAAAGGAAATCGTCGCCCAGGTCGAGGTGGTCCGCCAGTGGGGGATCGGCTTCTTGTGCGTGCAGCCGAGCTACGTGTCTCTGGCTGCGGGCGCTCTGCGGGACTCGGGGGCGCAGGTAGTCTCCGTGGTCGGTTTCCCGCACGGCTGCGAGCGCTCGACCGTGAAAGCGCGGGCGGCCGAGTTGGCCGTCCGGGATGGCGCCGCCGAGGTGGACATGGTCATGAACGTCGGGCGGCTCAAGTCCGGCCGCAGCCAAGCCGTCGCCGACGAGATCGCGCAGGTGGTCCGCGCGATTCCCGGCATCCCGGTCAAGGTCATCCTCGAGACGTGCCTCCTCACCGAGGAGGAGAAGGTCGTGGCGTGCCGCATGGTGCGGGATTCGGGCGCAGCGTTCGTAAAGACCTCCACCGGATTTCACCCGGCGGGTGGGGCGACGGTGGCAGATGTTCGCCTGCTTCGGGCTACTGTCGGCCCGGATTTCGGCGTCAAGGCAGCGGGAGGGATCCGGACTCTGGCCGACGCCCTGGCCATGCTGGAGGCCGGCGCCAACCGGCTCGGCACCTCCGCCAGCCCGACCATCCTGGCCGCCCTTCCCAGTTCTGACGCCCCTGCCTAGAGACGCTGTCCCACTCTCCCAGCAGGCTTGCGATCTCATGACTGGAGTCTCGGGTCATTCCCGAGGCGGCGGCTGGGGTCTTGAAAGGTATGGCTTACGTGCCGATGCGGGCCTCTTCCAGGATGCGGGCCGCGCGCGTCGTGTTGAAGATGCCGCAGGTGCAGAACTTTGCCATGTAGGTGGCAGCCTGTCGGGGGTCCCGGCGGCCCTCCTTGACCCAATCAATCATTTTCTTGGCGAAGTTGTGGGAGACCATGCCGTGGCCGCACATCGTGGAGAGTTCCAGGACCTGGCGATCCGGCAGGCGGTTCAGATCGCCGTGGAACCCCAGCGAGTATTCCACGCTGTGCCGCGTGATTCCGGCCCGCTGGCAGCAGGCCCTGGCCTCGTCTGTCAATGCGCTGATGTTGATGGAGATGCCGAGGTCAGCCTGGCGGAGGTCGGCCAGGAAGGCCTCCAGCCTCTTGGGATCGTCGAAGACGGCAGCGACGGCGGTGCAGGCGTCGATCCCCTCCACCACCTCGGCGGGGTCCACGCCCTCCTGCCGGCGCCAATGGGCCAGGGGCGTGAGCTTCTTCGAGGGTCGGAAGATCCCCCCTTTGAGCGCATTCCCCACATTGACGGGATGCTGTTTCAGGGCCAGGCGGAGGAAGGCCTGGAGCTTGGCCGGGGCACCCTCGTCGTTGATCCCCCGCGCGGCCATGGCGAAAATGATGTAGTCGTCCCGGAGGCTCTCCGGAGCGCCAAAGCGATGCAGTGTGTTGGTCATGGGCCTCGGTACCTCCTCAGGCGTGGGCGACGGCCGGCCGCCGTCCCAGCCCCAGGTTGGTCTTGCCCCGGTAGAACGTGTATCCTTCGCGTTTGAGCAGGGGCTCCAGCTGGTTATCCCCCCGGGCATCGCAGCGCGTGGACACCCCAATGGACACGATCGTGTCTAGAGTCGGGGCCACCTCCTCCACCACTTGGAGGACCTGGGGCACGTGCTCGAGGGTGGTCTTCAGTTCCAGGATGGCTGAGAGCACCTTTTCATCCAGGATGTCCTCACGGAGGGCGCCCGTCTTGGGATCAGTGATCAGGCTGTAGACCGGATTCTTGCTCTCGAAGGCGATGGGCAAGGGGGCGAGGGCCATGGTCATCCTCTGGATGTCTCGGAACCAGACCCCCACACCGGGCCGACCGAACTCGATGGTGAAGCCTGCCTCGCCCTCGTTCACCCGGCCGGTCACGTCGTTGGTCTTCACCTCTTCCGTGCCCCGGCCGTGGATCCCCGTGGACTCGTGAGGGACTAGCGGATCGCTGAAGGCCCGCCGGATGATCCGGGGCCAGGTGAGCTCCTGGGGGGTGAGGGCATCCGTGGGGCACACATCCGGCTCGGGATCAAACCGGATGCGCAGGAGCTTTAAGAAGCCCCGGATGGTGCGGACCACCGTGGGGTTCAAGTGCTCTTTGCTCATCCCCCGATAGCAGGTGCAACACTCCACGCATTCGTCCAGATTCACCGTCGCCCGATTGACCGTCGTGTCAATATAGATCGCCCCCATCGGGCAGGTGGGGATACAGTTGCTGCACGCCACACATTTCCATTGGTCTATCTCCATTGTTTCACTCCCTGCAAAGGCCTGCCGCCGATTGGAAATCTTCGGCGACAATGCTGAGACGCTCTGGTGTCCGGGTGAAAATTGCGCGCCATCCTATCCGCCTGTTGCAGCGGGTGTCAAGCAGTTCGGTGCCGTCCGTATGTGGAAGCAAGTTGGCCCTCCCGGTCGCGCCCAGGCACTCGTCGTCGTGAAACCTAAGGGAGACAAGCCCGAGGGCATTACCACGGCGCGCCCTCGGCCGCTGTGTAACGTGCTTGACAGTCCTCGATGAGACGCATATGTTGTGCAATATCGTGAGACTTTCTGTTCTTACCGGCTCGTTGAAGGAATAGACATCGACCGCTCGCTTTCCCCCTCGAGGTCCGATGCCCCGGCGGATCACGGTCGCCCACAGTCCCGATTCCGACGACGCCTTCATGTTCTTTGCCCTGGCCCAGGGCAAGGTGGGCGACCCCGATCTGGAATTCGTCCATGTCTTGGAGGACATCCAGAGTCTCAACCAGCGCGCGCTCCGGGGGGAGTACGAGGTGACCGCGGTCTCCTTCCACGCCTATGCCTACATAGCGGACCGGTACGCGCTCCTGCCCCACGGTGCCAGCATGGGGGATGGCTATGGCCCCATGGTCGTGAGCCGCGAAGCCTGTCACCCCGAGGATCTGCGGGGAAAGCGCATTGCCGTCCCCGGCACGCTTACGACCGCGGCCCTGGCACTCCGGCTGTGGGATCCGGACCTCCAGCACGTTGTGATCCCCTTCGATCAGATCATGGACGCAGTGATCGCGCGGACAGTGGATGCAGGCTTGATCATCCACGAGGGCCAGGTGACGTATAGGTCCCTCGGGTTCCACAAGGTGGTGGACTTGGGCGAGTGGTGGTTGCGCGAAACCGGCCTGCCCCTCCCCCTCGGCGGGAACGTGATCCGGAAGGACCTGGGTCCTGACCTGATGAGGCGACTTTCTCACTTGCTGCGGGAGAGCATCCGGTATGCCCTGGCGCACCGCGAGGAGGCGCTAGATTACGCCATGCAGTTCGCGCGGAACATGGAACGCCGGCTGGCGGACCGGTTCGTCGGGATGTACGTCAACGATCTGACGCTCGACTACGGCGAGCGCGGCCGCGCCGCGGTGCGCCGCCTGCTCGCCATGGGCCATGAGCGAGGCCTCATCCCGCACCGAGTGGAGCCGGAATTCGCTGACTAAAAGCCTTCGGCAGCTCGACCGTTCGGGAGGAGAGCCCACCCGGCTCAAGGAGGCAGTGGAGCACCTCCGCCACTACCGCTGAGGGGGAACAGGCTAGCGGCGCTGCTGACCAAGTTGACCGGCGGGGATAGAGGTACCCGTGTGCACCCTCGATCACTGGTGGTATAATCCCTCCTAATTGAACCATCGCTGAGGAGTCAGCCGTGCGTGACCTGAGCGCTGTGCGCCAAGGGTGGGGGGAGGTCGAGCGGGTAGAAGCACGCCTGTTTTGCAGTACGGCCGTCCAGGAGAGTTTCCGCCAGTGGCTGCAGTTGCAGCAGGTGTTCGAGCCCCAGTTGCGGGACACGTCGGCGCTCTTTGGGCCAGAGCGCCAGTCGGCCCTGGCCGAGCTTCAAGCTCGCCTACGCCACTTGGCTGAAAAATGGGGGACGAAATGGGGGACGTAGGTTCTAAAACACGTTACGGCCTTCCCGTGTGAGCGGGAGTGTCTTCTCAATTGTGGGATGGGAGCCCAAGAGATAGCGGAATGCACTTTAGAACCTACGTCCCCCTTTACGCCCCAAAAACCCCGCCGCCGGGCCTTCGAGCAGGACCCGGTGGCGGTGCGGCGGTAGCTGGCCGAGGAGTACCCGGCCATCCGGCGCGCGGCGAAACAGGCCGGGGCCGAGATCCACTGGGGCGATGAGATGGGCCTCCGCTCTGACCACCAGACGGGCACCTCCTACGGCCGGAAGGGGCAGACCCCGGTCATCCCCGGGACCGGCCAGCGGTTCCGGTGCAACGTCCTCTCGACGATCACGAACCGGGGCGAACTCGCCTTCATGGTGTTCCGGGGCGCGTTCAACTGGCAGGTGTTCCTCCGCTTCCTCCGCCGGCTCCTCCGGCACGCCCCGGGCCTCGTGTTCCTCATTATCGATCGCCACCCGGTCCACCGGGCCGCCGAGGTGGCGCGGTGGGTGGCGCAGCGGCCCGACCGGCTCCGGCTGTTCTTCCTCCCGAGTTACAGCCCGGATCTCAACCCGGACGAGTTCCTGAACAACGACGTGAAGGCGAACGCGCTCGGGCGGCGCCGGCCGCGGGACGACCAGGAGATGCTTGCTTCCGTGCGCTCCTACCTCTGGAGCACCCAGCGGCAACCGATGATCGTTCAGAGTTACTTCCGGGCGACCAGCGTGCAGTATGCGGCCGTGTGAGAGTGTCATCTATTAACCGCTCTGGGTAATAATTGACTATGTCTCATACTCTGCCGCCCCTTTTTCGTTTATAGGATTAATCCTTTGCTCGCGCAATTGCGAAAACACCCTGCACAACACCCTTGGAATCTCGATAGAGCGTCGCGTTGAACGAAACGGGAACAATCTTTCGCGACGCAGTAAGAAGATTCATTTCGTGATTTTTCACCGCGCCCTCTGTGAATGTCTGCTCCACGCCCCGACGCGCCTTTTCCGGATCGTCAAAAAAATCCTCGAACGGCGATCCGACAATTTCGTTACGAGGCAGGCAGGTCATGGTTGTGGCCGCGTTGTTGGCGTCCGTAATGATGCCGCCGCGGTCGATGGTCACCATAAGATCGGCACAGCATTCGATGAGCCCGCGGGCGTAATTTCTAGCCTCTTCAAGCTCATGGACCATGGCAAGACGTTCCCGTATGTCGCGCGCTGCCGCGAAAATACCCTGAACAATGCCGTCAGAATCCCGATACACAGTGGCGTTGAACGAAACCGGTATCGGTTCTCCTTCCGGTTTACAAAGTGACAGCTCGAAGTCGCGCACGTTGCCGTTATCGAAGGTACTGTTCACGCCGTGCGCGGCTTTTTCCCGGTCGACAAAAAGGTCTTTGAAAGAAGTGCCGATGAGCCGCTCCCGCGAGAAACCAGTAAGGGTAACAACCGTTTCGTTGACGTCGGTGATGGCGCCATCGCGGTCGATAACCATAAGCGCGTCAAGGCTTGCTTCGAGCAGGCCCCGCGCGTAATTGCGCGACTGGCTGACTTCGCTGAACACGGCGGCGGAAACGGGGGTGATGCACACGAGCGAGCCGTGCACCAGACCATCGGCGCGGTCCCGATACACCAGCCCGTCGAGAAGCACCGGCATCGTCGATTCGTCAGGCAGGCGCAGCCGCTGGGCAGAAGCGGTCTCCTTGCCGTGCGAGAAACAGGAGGTGATGCTCGCCGCCACCCGGTCGTGGTTGACAAAAAAGGAAGGAAATGCCCGCCCGACGACCAGGTCGCGCTCACGCTTGAATAGCTCGCACGCGGCGCCATTAACATCGGTGATAAGACTTTGCTCGTTAATGGTGAGCAAGGGGGCGTTGATGTTGCCGAGCAGGCCGGAGGTGTAGTGGTGCGCGTAGTGTACTTCGTCTGCGCGTTCAAGGTCCCGGTGTGACGATTGCTCAACGGCCGTCTTTCTTGTTTCCGCATTAATGTGACGCATCAGTGCATCGACGTTGCTTTTTGACGGAAATCCCCAGTCTTTACGGCCGGGCACGAACAGCACCTCGTGGATCACGAATGCGCCGTCGCTTTCTTGCGCTTCCTTAATGGCCAACCGGCCGATTCTATCGAGCGTTGAATTATAATCCACCGGATGCCCCTTGCCGTAACCGGAACAATACGGCTTAATGGTCAAGAGGGGGCCGTACTTCGGCGAGTTAAAAATCCAGAAGGGAAACCATTTACAGACAAGGTAGCGGTTATCGTGTTTTGCGCAGGTGTTTTCGGGGGTAAGAAATAGACAGGGTTCGTAGGTAAGCTGGGCCACTTTCCTCGCATAACGGCAGCATTCCCCGCAGCGTTGGCACTCAAAACGGGTTTTTCCCGGAATGACGAAATGACTTTTTGTCAATATTCCCAGGACAGCCTGATCGGTAACAATAATGCCAAGTGTCTTGAGTGCCGCTGCGCGTTTTGAGGCCTCCAAATCGTTGTATTCTTCGAAAGGTTTCCAGAAACAGTCATCTCTTCCGACAGGAAGAACACCTCTTTTCCGCACCGGATTCTGAGGCTGATGCGCTTGAAAAATCGGTGTAGTGCGTTTTGGCTTTTTGCTCATAACAATCAACCTTACCCAATATACCAAAATCGGTGTTCGCGTTTTGGTGAGGTGATAGAAGTTTGCTTTTGGGCCGCCTCGCGCTGGTGCTGCTGTCGACCCGGCGCAGGGTCGCGTTCCGTGGAGGGTCGCGGGAGCATGTCCCAACTGGGGGAGCGCTGTCAAGCCAAAAAACCGCTGCCGGGAGGGGTGGCGGTGGCGACGGACAGGCCAGGGGGCTCGTGCAGGATCTCACCAGGCGGACTTGGACGCACGAGAGCGTCCGGATGGGTCGGATCATTCTGCGGCGCTACGCGGCGACGACCCGTTGCAGAGAAAACGGCAACGGGTACCCCGCCGGCGGGCTATGGGCCGTAGTAGGCCAGAGCCCCCTGTCTGCCCTAGGCACAGGCAGGGAGATGGGTCAGGATCTGCTCGATGACCTTGGGTTGTTCAATGAAGGCGATGATCCGCATCGAGCCGCCACACTGGGGACATAGCAAGGGATCGGCCTCATAGACCTGTCTGATGAAGTGGGCCCACCGGCGCTTGAGGGCCTGTGAGATCGCACGAGGCGGGGCCTCGACCCTTTCAGGCGGTGCTGCTTCCGACCCTCTGGCCTGTTTCTTTTTCCGTTTTTGTGTATACTCAAACAACGGCCGCCAGGAGTGACCACACTGAGGAGACTCATCCTCCATCGCGTAGAGGTGGAGTTCATCGAGTAGGACAACAGCGTTCGGTGGTTCAGGAGTTCGGGGGTTCGGGTGTTCCTGCCCGGTCGAACTACCGAACGCTCGAACCATCGAACACCCGAACGTTTTTGGTTCTGAGTAATGTACGCCCTATTTTCCGATCACTACATAATCGACCTGCCGCCCCACCACACCTTCCCCATCCAGAAATACCGGCTCGTTCGGGAACAGCTCCTAGCCGAGGGGACCCTCAGCCCCGAGGAACTGCTTGAACCGACGCTGGCCGCCCCCACTGATGTGCGTCTGGTTCACACCGAGGACTACTGGGAGCAGTTGACGTCCGGCACTTTGCCCGCCAGCGTGGCCCAGCGCATGGGGCTTCCATGGTCCGAGGCGCTGGTACGCCGGTCGCGGGCCTCTGTCCAGGGAACCCTGACCGCCGCACGGATCGCCATCGGTGACCGCATCGCGGTCAACCTGGGCGGGGGAACTCATCAAGATGCGAAATCCATATTCAAGGCAAGTCCTTGAAAAACGCGACCGCGCGCGTTGCCCCTATCCTTGGGAAAAAAGGGGTCCTCGCCAGCTCAGAGTCGTACGTCGCCCAGATCACCAAAGCCGATTCCGCGAACCTGCGTCGCATCGCCTCCAACAGCGCTTGACAAATGCGCTTGCAGCAGGGTCCTCAGATGTACCACTCACCATAAACGAAAGGAAGTGCAAAAGGCCAGATCAAGCATATCCGTCTCGTATCATGCATTGACTTCCAGCAGAATTTTCGCCACATCCTCTTCGTGGTGCTCAAGAAGATTCAAAGCATACTCTGCCTTCTCCATGGGAAAAATATGGGTGATCACTCTTTCAAATGCAATTGTGCCCGAGTCGATCCACTCCACGGCCTTCTTGAAATCCTGATGATTGTACACAACAGACCCTATGACCTCGAATTCATTCAAGCTCACAGTGGTCAATTCTGTCGGCACTGGGGTGAGAAACAACCCGGTCACGACAATCCGGCCACCCCTACGTGTCAGCAGGAGGGCCTGTGTCACGGTCTTTGCAGCACCGCTGCATAGGAAAGTGACGTCGAACTTCTGTGGAAACTCCTTGAGAATAATCTCCTCTAACCCTTCCGTCCCGGCATGGTAACTCTGCGCTCCGGATAAGTCTCGCGTAATTCCCAAATTAAAGTCAAAAAGATCAGTCACGACGATTTCTTTCGCCCCGGCCATCTTCGCCGCAACAGCGGTAAGGATTCCAATAGTTCCAGCCCCGAGGATCAATACCCGACCTCCCGCTTCGACCCTGCCTCGCTGAAAGACAGAGTGGATTCCCACGGCCAAAGGTTCTGCGAGCGCTCCGACATCGAGGCCAGTGTTTTCTCCCAGCTTATAGGTGATCGAAGGTTTAGAAAGAAAAAACTGCGCGAAGGAGCCGAGCCAACCTCCAATCCCCGGAACCCTCTTGTTCAGACAGATGTTCTCATCTCCCATTTGGCAAGGACGGCAGTTCTTGCAGGCGAGAAGGGGCATTACGGTGACTCGCGCTCCCGGGACAAATTCCCTTACCTCTTTCCCGATTTCCACAATCCTACCCGACAGCTCATGCCCCAGGATCACAGGCGCTTTTCGGAAAGGGTGCACCCCTTTGAATGCATGCAGATCTGACCCGCATACCCCAGCATACTTCGTTTCAATCAGTACTTCATCAGGGCCAGGACGCAGATCCTCTACTTCACGCACCCTGATCCTGTATTTCTCTTCCAGCATAGCGGCTTTCATCGCGGCCTCCTTCTACCACCACTGTTCCAACCTTCCCGCCAGGAACATGCTCTGCCTTGCTTTGCCTCCGTTGGAAGAGGAACAAGTGAACAAGTCGTACTACCGGAACATGAGATTCGGGAGAAACATGACAATTTGAGGGACATAGGTCACAAGCACAAGAACAACAGCCAGTGGAATGTAGAAAGGAATGACCGCCCTCGCCAAATTCCCAAAGGGAATATTCCCCACCCTTTGAATTGTATAGAGCACCGTCCCTACCGGCGGAGTGATTAGTCCGATCATCAGATTCACGATCATGATCACCCCGAATTGGACTGGATCTATACCGAACTGTTTGACGAGCGGAAGTAAGACCGGGGTCAGCAAGAAGAGAGCGGGGACACAATCAATAAAGCACCCGATCAGAAGCAAGAACACATTTATATACAGCAGTAACATGGCCGGAGTGTGCACGTTGGCAGACGCCCATCTAATAAAATCATTTGTGACCTGGTAGCGGGCGAGCACCCAACTATAGGCTGAGCTGCCCCCGATAATAAACAGAATGACCGCTGTATCGATCATCGTCTCTTTGATGACCCCTATGAATTCTGTCAGCCTAATGGACTTGTAGACGAAGAATGAGATGAGCACACAATAGAGGAGGGCAATTGCAGATGATTCCGTCGCGGTGAATATCCCAGTATAGATTCCTCCAATGATAATGATGGGGATAAACAATGGTAAGATGCCTCGCTTCATCGACAACAGGAATTCATTCAAGCTCGCTCTGGTCTTGGTTGGGTAATGCCTGATATGTGAGATAATACTCACATAGATCATCAAGCCAATACCCATCATAACGCCGGGAATGAGTGATCCCACGAGCAGTTTCCCAATGGATTCGCTCGCTAAGGCCCCGTACACTACGGCAGGAATGCTGGGCGGAATCACTGGGCCCATGGTTGCTGCTGCTGCGCCTAGGGCGGCACTGAATTCGACCGGATAACCATCGTCCGTCATCGCCTTGATCTCGATGCGGCCCAGACCGGCAGCATCCGCCACGGCAGATCCAGACATTCCAGCCATGATCATGTTGGCAACCACATTAACGTGCCCAAGGCCTCCCTTGTAATGTCCGACTACCGATCTCGCCATATTGAAAATCCGGTCCGTAATTCCAGACGAGTTCATCATCTTGCCTATGAGCAAGAAAGCGGGTATGGCCAGCAGGGCAAAATTGTTGACTCCGTAAACCATCCGTTGAGCGATCATATCGAGGGGAAGATTCTCGATCCCCCTCAGACCCGTCAAAATGACGAGGGCAGTTCCGATCATGCCAAGACCGATGGGAACGCCGAGAAAGAGGAGGACAAACAAGCAGACCAGAAAGAGTATGAACATCGTCATCGGGTAGACTCCCGTTCGCTCGATTGAGCTCCTCTCGACCACAGTGGTTTCAGGCTGTCTCGCAGGAATAGAATCAACATAATTCCAATACCCAATGTCAGCGCCAGATAGATGTATGCGAAACTCATGGGGATTGTGCTCGCGAAGATACCGTACGTTGATTTCATCATCCGAAAGGTGCCTATGAGAATGGCAAGACAGATGACTGCATTGAACAGATTGGTAAGAAGATAGAAGATCTTTTGTTTCTTCGAAGAGAGTCTGTCGACAAGTATTTCGATTCGTATATGTTCCCGGTTTCTCTGAGCCAGAGCACTTCCAAGAAATACTGCCCAAATAAAGAAGTATCGAGTGGTCTCTTCTGTCCAAGGGACAGAAAGCCTGAAGGCATATCTCAAAAAGACCTGCACGATCATCAGGACAAGCATGGCGACAAAGCAAAAGAAGGTCGCGTTTGAAAGCGTCTTCCAAAAGAGGTCGATCACCTTTTGCATCGGAGGGATTTCCTTTTTCAAGCCTCTCCCTGGAGGGGCAGAAGCGCCAACTTCACAATGGCAGGTATCCAGCTAATTTCTCCAGCTGGCGTTGCCTTTTCCGCTTCGGTTCCCGCAGCCGTCGGGCGATTTCGGGCCACGCCTCCACGCAGCGCCCGAGAGGCAGGCGCGGGTTAATCGCGGTGCTCACCAGGTGCCGTATGAGCGAGGTCTCCCGCCACAGGCAGCGCGTTCTGCGGCTCCGCCAGGGGGTAGCCCCAGGGGAAAAACCGCTCGCCTGCGCTGATCAAGGCCTCGATGAGGCACGCCACGAGGAGCTTTCCCTGGAGCCACGCCTTGGCCCCTTCGGGGTCTGTCTTCCGGAGGTGGCCGAGGGCGAGGAGCGATTTCAGCCGCTTGAACCCCAGTTCGACCCGCCACCGGCCGCGATACAGTTCCAGCACTGCGCGCGGGCCCACGCCCGGGGCGAGGGTGGTGAACACGAAGGTGAAGCGCTGGAAGGATTCGCCCACGGTGGGCGTGGTGACGGAGACCTCGTCACGCTGCAACGTGGGCAGGCCGATGGCATAGTGGAGCCGCCACGTCGAGCCGGTCGCCCCCGGCTCGGTCACGATGCTGCCGTCCAGGACCCGGATGCGGCGGGCGGCCCGGCCGAGGTCGCGGGGGGGGCGGCCCCCAGGCGCGGAGCAGCTCCGCCGCCATCCAGCGGAACCACTCGCCGCAATGGGTCAGTCGTTTCAGCAACGCCACATCCGAGACCCTGGCCAAGCCGCCCTGCGCCGCCCGCACGGCCGTCTCGCGGAGGGAACAACCATCGGCCAAATGGATCAGCAGCACCCGCAGGAGCGTCGCGGCATCCTCGAAGCCCCGACAGCGCCGCAGGGCCCCCAGTTCCTTGGCCTTCGCCTGCCACCCGGCCGGGAGCACCCGTTGCACGATGGCCCAATCGTCCTCTGTATCCCCCAACCTCTCCTGGTCCATTGCCGTCCTCGCGGACCGACAATGTACCCTGGTAGAGCATCGAACGCAGGAATTAAGTTAGCGCTTATGTCCTGGAGGGGGGTGGCCCTTCGGCAGGCTCAGGGTGAAATCATCGCTAGCTTGTCGAACCATCCCCCCTTCCCTTCATCCCCTCCCAGGAGGGGATATTTCTGGGGCTATTGCTGAAGGTTAGAGAAGAAGCCTATCAATCCTTCAAAAACGAAAGCACATACTTTTCGACTTCAGGGTGATAAGCCTTAGCCAGTTCCTTGATGGCTGGAGCCGCCTTTTTCCTGAAGGCCTTCACATCGGGAGTGACTACTTGCATTCCCAACTTCTGCAACTGGTTAAGCTGTTCTTTCTCTCCGCTAAATACGAATTCCTCCCCCCATTTCGTCTCAGCATCCACAGACTCAAGGATCATCTTTCTGTCCCCTTCGGAGAGGCCTTGATAAAACTTTTCATTCATGAGCCAGTGAAAGAAGGAGTACACATGCTTGGTCAGCATAATGTACTTTTGAACTTCGTAGATGTGACCGGTCAGGATGTTCTCAACCGGATTCTCTTGGGCCTCGATGACGCCCGTCTGGAGCGCACTGTAGACTTCTGGCCAAGCTACGGGGGTGGCGAGGCCGCCAAGCTCTTTCCATACTTTGACCCAGGGCATGATCTCCGGAACTCGGATTTTTATCCCCCTCAAGTCTTCGGGAGTCCTTATCGCCTTGTTCGCAGTCAGATTCCGCGGGTTTCGTGGTGACAATCCGATCAGCCGCATATTCCCATTCTTTATGAGACTTTCATTCATCAGCTGCCCGAGACTCCCTTGATAAAGCTTCTTTGTGGCAGCCGTGTCAGGATAGACAAACGGGAGATCAGGAGCAGCAAACGTAGGTGCGTAGAGGGACAAGGGGACCGATCCGCCCAGGGCTATCTGGTACTCCCCCCTGCTTGCCCCCTCCACTTGGTCCCGTTCACCTCCAACTTCCATCCCGAGGATTCTCACCGCTATTCGGCCCTGGGACTTCTGGTCGAGATCCTTCTTTATCCGTTCTGCAATCGTAAAGCAGAAATGCCCTGGATCCGTGTGGATCGCTATGGCGAGTTCCAATTTATTCTGGGCAAAAGCTGCTCCGGACGGAATGACGCATACTAGGGCTGCACAAATGACCCAACCCAACAGATGAAGCATCTTCCTTTTCATACGCCTTCCTCCTTCCAATGATTTCGTTACGTCCTCAAACCACTCCCGCCATTCTATTCCGCCCCCTGGAAGTTGCCGTGCTCGGCTGCTTGTCATCACAGACGCCTCTCCCGACCCCCCTTGATAGGCCACATTCCCCCAGGTTTCGAGCTGAGGTCTCGCCGAGACTCGTATCGGTCATCCCGTGTTCTGACCTAATCGATGTGCATGCCCCCATTCACATCTATCACTTCCCCCGTGATGTACTCGGAAAGAGGGCTCGCGGAAACCGCTCTACACAGGAAAAACAAAGCGCATGACGGAGGAACCGCGGTTCTCGATGGTGATAGGAATTTGCTTTTGGGCTGCGCCGGGCGGAAACACCCATGAGGCCGGGCAACCTGGGGCACTGGCCGACAACGACGCAAAGCTGCCACATGCGAGGGAGCGCTGTCAAGCCAAAAAACCGCTGCCGGGAGGGGTGCCGGTGGGGACGGACGGGCCAGGGGGCTCGTGCAGGATCTCACCAGGCGGACTTGGACGCACGAGAGCGTCCGGATGGGTCGGATCATTCTGCGGCCCTGTGCGGCGATGACCCGTTGCCGGGAAAGCGGCAACGGGTACCCCGCCGGCGGAATGAAGGCGATGATCCGCATGGGTCCGGTGCAGCGGGGACAGACGAGGGGGTCGGCCTCATAGCCTTGTTTGATGAAGTGGGTCAACCTGTCGACCGGCTGTTTCACCGAAACGGAGGTGATGTTTATGATCCGGCCCCAGTGCTGCTGTTTCATGAATGGGACAACATGCCGGCAGAGACGAACTGTGCTCAACAGATTGAGCTCCACGGCGGCTTGCCAGGCCTGCATGTCATGAGCCTTGAAAACGCCGCTGGAGGACCGCCGGCGTTGGTCACCAGGATGTGGATCGTTCCCCACTTCTCGATCACTAGGCGGACCATACGCGCAACATCATCTTCCTTGGTGACGTCGGCGACGATGGGCAGGGTCTCGCTTCCAGTCTTGGTATGGATTTGTGCTGCCGCCTGCAGCAATGGCTCCTCGTTTCGAGCCCAGAGCGCTACGCGAGCGCCTTCGCGGGCAAGGCCTTCAGCTGCCGCCCTCCCAAGCCCCTTGCTCGATGCGCAGACCAGCGCGACTTTAGTGTTCAATCCCAAGTCAATGTCTAGCCCTCGGATTTCTCTTTCCTGAAATAGGAGTCGGTCTTGTCGAGCCAATCCTGACGAATAGGACTGAAGATGTCGACGTCGAGAGTGTCCTCCAAAGCGGCTGCTTTGTGGGGAAGGTTGGGTGGGATCACGAGCACCTCGCCCGCGCGCACCACGAGTTCTTGACCGCCGATCCAAAACTGCAAAGCTCCCTCGAGGATGTACGTGATTTGCTCGCTGACATGAGCATGCTCCGGCACCACAGATCCTTTGCGCAAAAACACCTGCGCGATCATTTCATTGGTTCCAGTGATGATCTTGCGTGAGATGTCGGGGGTTACCTCCTCCCAAGGCATGTCTTTCCATTTCTGAACTTCCATAGCTCCTCCACAAATGGTGTTGGTGCACACCTCGAAGTGACCGCCCTTTGATGGATTATTTCAGTGCAGCCATCCAATCAATCTCTTGTGGGGGTGGGCCAACGTGCCCACCCGCAAGGGCCACGAGGTGATAGAAGTTTGCTTTTGGGCCGCCTCGCGCCGGTGCTGCTGCCGACCCGGCGCAGGGTCGCGCTCCGTGGAGGGTCGCGGGAGCATGTCCCAACTGGGGGAGCGCTGTCAAGCCAAAAAACCGCTGCCGGGAGGGGTGCCGGTGGGGACGGACGGGCCAGGGGGCAGCAAGGGGTGACACAGTGCAGACGCGGACGGACGCCCCCGTTCGGCGAGCTCATGTTGTGCGGCTACGCGGCGACCACCCGTTGCAGAGAAAACGGCAACGGGTACCCCGCCGGCGGGCTGTGCGCGTGTGCAGACCAGAGCCCGAGATGGGTGAGGATTTTCACTTACACGACCGCCTGATGTAGGAAACCTATACCATTTCGCATCTGGTCTTGTGTATACTGGAGCAACGGCCGGCCAGGAGTGGCCACACTGAGGGCACTCAATCGACCCGGGCCGCCATGGACCACGAGCAAGGTGTCATCCCGCACCGTGTAGAACCGGAGTTCGTCGAATAGCTAGGATGAAGCGGTCGGCCATCAGCATTCAGCCTTCAGCCAAGGCCAGGGCGGCGTTCCTGACGGCTGAGAGCTTGCACTCTGAGTAATGTACGCCCTATTTTCCGATCACTACATCATCGACCTGCCGCCCCACCACACCTTCCCCATCCAGAAATACCGACTGATTCGCGAACAGCTTCTGGCCGAGGGGACCCTCAGCCCCGAGGAACTGCTTGAACCGACGCTGGCCGCCCCCACTGATGTGCGTCTGGTTCACACCGAGGACTACTGGGAGCAGTTGACGTCCGGCACTTTGCCCGGCAGCGTGGTCCGGCGCATGGGGCTTCCATGGTCCGAGGCGCTGGTACGCCGGTCGCGGGCCTCTGTCCAGGGAACCCTGACCGCCGCACGGATCGCCATCGGTGACCGCATCGCGGTCAACCTGGGCGGGGGAACTCATCACGCCTTCCTGGATCGCGGGGAGGGGTATTGCATCCTGAACGATATCGCCATTGCGGTCCGCTGCCTCCAGCGCGATGGCTGGATGCAGCGCATGGCCATCATTGACTGCGACGTCCACCAGGGCAATGGAACCGCAGCCATCTTCGCTGACGAGCCGGACGTGTATACCTTCTCCATTCACGGGGCCAACAACTATCCCCTGGTCAAGGTGCCCGGCAACCTGGACATCGGCCTCCCCGACGGCACCGGTGACGAGGAATACCTCCGCGCCCTCGAGCCGGTGATGCCGAAGATCTGGGCGAGTTTCGTCCCGGTCTGGTTTTCTACCTGGCTGGCGTGGACCCGCACAAGCGGGACAGCCTGGGACGCCTCCGACTCACGCACGAAGGCCTGCGCCAGCGCGATGAGTTCGTCCTGCGAGCCTGCCGTGATGCCGGCATCCCGGTGGCCGTCACGCTGGGCGGTGGGTATGGTCAGGACATCCAGGACACCGTGGAGGCCCACTGCAATACCGTCCGTGCGGCCCGCGCGGTGTGCGACGGCGCCTGCACCCCGGACTGAGCGCGGATCCTCCCGCCGAGACCTCCCTTCTCTGCACGGCCCGCTCCGACTGGCGTCAGATTGTCAGGAAACCAAACCCCCGCAGCGCTGCAGCGTTGACACCCGCGCCCCCGACGAGTAGCCTCCGCCCCGGCCTCATCACACTCGGCAAACTCGTTCATGGGAGAAAGGAGTACTGCAAATGGCGATGCAACTCACAGCAGAGCAACTGGAAGAGCTTCGCTCGGTGGACTCGCCCACGGTGGCCAACGCCATCGAGGCGTTCAAGGTCCGCGACGACACCCAGGGGTTTCTCGGGATGGACGTCAAGTGCCTTACCCCTGAGTTTGGCGTCATGCTGGGATATGCCGTGACGGCGACTTCGGACAGCATGACGCCGGGCCGGACCCGAAACCGCCAGGGGCACGTGCGCCTCTTCGAGGCGCTGGCCGCCTCGCCGAAACCGGCCGTCCTGGTGATCAAGGACATCAGCCCGGAGCGCACACATAGCTGCTTCCACGGCGACGTCCTTGCTAGCATCTCGAGCCGATTGGGTGCTGTGGGAATCGTCACCGACGGGGGTGTCCGGGACCTGGATGGCATCCGACCCCTGGTATACCACGTCTTCGCGGCCGGTCTGGTCGTGGCTCACGGAACCTTCAACATCATTGACGTGGGGATTCCCGTAGAGGTGAGCGGGGTCCACATCCAGCCGGGGGACCTCATCCACGGGGATTCGAGTGGGGTCACAACCATCCCTCTGGAGATCGCCGACAGGCTCTATGGCGAATGCCTGAAGGTGCGCGAGCGCGAAGCCGCCCTTCGCGATTACGCCCACAGCCGGGACTTCTCCTTCGAGGGGCTGAAGGCGAAGCTGCTGGGACGGTGATTCGAATGCGGAATGCGGATTGTGGAATGCGGAATGGTTCAGAGGCGGACATCCGCCATTGAGAGGCGGCGGAAGCGCCAGCTTACGATGGCGCCACGCACCATCCAGTCGATGACCATCGTCGCCCACACCATGGTCATCCCAAGGTTTGCCATGATCCCGCCGACGTAGGCGGTGGGCAGCCGGACCAGCCACCCGCCCACGACCGCGGCCAGCAGGACCACGTGGGTCTCGCCGGCGCCGCGCAGCGCCCCCGACGTGACCATGGCAATGGACAGGGGCGGCTGCAGCAGACCCATGGCCGTGAGCAGGGGGACGCTGTAGCCGAGGACCCCCGGGTCGGACGTGAAGAGCACAACCCAGGCCCTGGGGAAGAGGACGAAGCTCGCGCCGAAGGCGGTCATGATTCCCGTGGCCAGCAGGTTCGCCTGTCGCGCGGAGCGACGTGCTCCATCGGGATCTTTTGCCCCCAGCCGCTGCCCCACCAGCGTGGTCGCCGCTTTGGAAAAGCCGAGCCCCGGGAGAAACGAGAGCGACTCGATGTTGAGTCCCACCTGGTGCGCGGCATAGGCGGCCACACCAAAGCCGATCACGATCCGGGCGAAAACCAGTTGCATCCCGTGGGTGATGAATCGCTCGCCCACCGCCGGGAGACCCACCCGCAGAATCCTCCAAAACTCCTGGAGGCTCCACGCGTCCGTCCGCTGACCGAAAAACCCGCGACGCTTTGCCTGCCAGAGGAGCCACGCCGCCCCGGCCCCTTCGGAGAGCCCCGAGGCGAGAGCGGCGCCTACCACTCCCATGCGCGGGAGTCCCATCAGCCCGAACACCAGGGGAACGGCTACCAGCACGTGAAGGATATTCACCCCGACCATGGTGCGCAACGGCGTCCGCGTATCCCCGACCCCCTGGAAGATGGTCGACGCCAGGTGAAGAAACACATAGGCGCCGAAGAGGTACCAGGTGATGTGCAGGTACTCCAGGGTGAGATCCAGGAGCCGTCCCTCGGCGCCCATGAACGCGGCGACCGACCGTGAGAAAAGGATGCCGGCGCCCCCCAGACCCACCGTCGCCGCCACCCCGATCAACAAGCTGGTGCGCACGGCCCACGCGCGTCGCCTTTCGTCCGTCGCCCCGGTGTGGAAGGCCACCATGACCGTGCTGCCTACACCTAGCCCGTACACCAGGGCCATCGTGAACATCAGCAGGAGCTGGGACAGCCCCACGGCGGCCAACTCTGCGGCGCCCAGTCTCCCCACCAGCAGGGCATCCACCACATTCACCCCGCGCTGCAACAGGTCGCTGCCGACGATGGGGAGGGCCAGGTGCAGGACGGTTCGGCGCAGCTCACGCTGGTCGGCCCATTCAGCCAGCCTGGCCTCAGCCTGCCCACGAAGGTTCATGCGCGGTTCCGATCCAATGGAAAACGGACAACCGACAACTGACAATCGAGAACCAGGGAACCCTTGACACAAGAAGGCCGCGCCTCACCTTCTCAGGGCGCGGCCTCAGATGCTACCACACCTGGTGTTAGGACTTCCCGCCAAAGGCCTTGTCGATCGGTGACGCGCCACGCATGGCCTTCCTCGCCTCGGCGATGAAGCCCTGCGCCGTCTTGCCGTCCTGGCTGTCCGGCCCCACCACCTGGATAAACGCCTCCCAGACCCGGATGGCGCCGGCATAATCCTTCTTCACCTCTTGCAGCAGAGTCCCCTTGTCCCACAGGGCGTGCACGTAGCGCGGGTTGATGGCCAGCGCCTCATTGTAGCGCGCCAGCGCCGCGTCCACCTGACCGCGATTGAGCAACACCGTTCCCAGGTGGGTGATGGCCTCGGTGTTCTTCGGCTCGATGGCCAGCACTTGCTGATACAGCGACTCCGCCGCATCTAGTTGTTCCTGGTCGAGCTGTACGTGGGCCAGGCGCAACAGCGCTTCCACATCCTTCGGATTCTGGATGAGCCGGGCTCGCCAGGGCGCGGCCGGATCCGATCCCGATTCGCTGACCGAAGCACTCGTCGGTCCCATGAGGCGGTAGGCGAGATAGCCACCGGAGACCCCGATGACCGCGGCGATCACCAGGAGCCAGAGCACTCCGGCTACCGAGGGCCGGCCGACAAGCAGGCGTCGGAACTCGCCCCCCACATCCTTCTTGGCTACTTGCACCGGGCCTTCCGCTGCTTTTGTCCCATCGCATTCACTCCGGTGGACGCCAGCCCCCCTCACCTTCACCCTCTCCCCCACCTGGGGGAGAGGGGACGGGTGAGGGGTTAGAACTTGAGCAGGCTTCGCTCTATCTGGAACAGCCACTCCGGCGTCAGCGAGAACGCCAGGCGGCTCAGCAGCGTGAAGTAATCGCTGACCAGCAGGAGGCCCACGGCGATCAGGATCAGGCCGCTCACGCGCGTCACTATCGGGATGAATCGCTTGAACCGGTCGAAGAAGACCACGAACCGATGGATCGCCAGCGCACTCACGAAAAAGGGAATGGCGAGGCCCAGCGAGTACGCGGCCAGCATCATGATCCCGGTGGCAGCCGTCTGGGAGACCGAGGCCAGTGTCAGGATGGAACCGAGGATCGGCCCGATGCATGGCGTCCAGCCTGCGGCGAAGGTGATGCCCACAACGAGCGCCCCCAAGTAGCCCGCTGGTCGGTCCTTCAACTCCATCCGCCATTCCCGCATGAGAAACGGAATCCGCAGCCAGCCGGCGACGTACAGCCCCATGAGGATGATGAGGGCACCGCCGATCTTCCGGATCATGCTCTGCTGCTGGAACAAGACCTGCCCCACAAGCGTGGCGCCTGCCCCCAGGGCGATGAACACCAGGGAGAAGCCCAGGATGAAGAGCAGGGAGTTGAGGAGGATGGCCCGCCGCGTCCGGGGGTTGGCCACCGTCCCCTGGACCTCTTCGAATGATACCCCGGCAACGAAAGAGATGTACGAGGGGAGGAGCGGCAGGACGCACGGGGAAAGAAACGACAGAAGGCCGGCGACCATTGCCACCACGATGCTCAGGTCAGGAGCTGGCATGACAGTCCTTCCAATGGGGAATGCGGAATGCCCAATGCGGATTTGATGGGCGCCTTGACATTCCGCAATCCGCAATCTGCAATCCGAAATCGGGGGTCATCGTTTGCCATCCGTCAGGACGCTGGCGAAGTACTTGCGGGCTTCGCTGCTGTCCCACTCTCGCGCTCCAAAGGCCCGCCCCAAGATCTTCCCGTCACGCCCGATCAGGTAGGTGGCCGGAACCGGTCGGACGCTGTACGTGTAGGCGACGGAGCCCTTCTGATCCAGGAGGGCTGGGAATGACAGCTTCAACTCCTGCGTGAAGGCCCGGACGGTCTTGGCGCTTTCCCGGATGTCCACCGCCAAAACCACGAGCCCCTTGTCCTTGTAGCTCCAGTGCAACCTCTCCATGGCCGGCATCTCCAGCCGGCAGGGAGCGCACCAAGTGGCAAAAAAGTTCAGAAAGACCACCTTTCCCCGGAAATCCTTCAACCGAATCTTCTTCCCGGTGAGATCCGGCAGCGAAAAATCCGGCGCCTCCACCTGTTCACTGGGCATCTGCAAGCCCAGAGCTTTGATAGAGTGGGCCGTCGCGCCAGCCGGGTCCCCGAGCGCCAGGACCAGACCCATCGCCACCAGGACAAGCCGAACCCCCGTCGCATGCCCGCTGCATACAAAGACGGAAAGGGATCGCATTCGCGATGTCTCAGGGGACGGGGGCCTGGACCGAATCGCCAACGCGAATCTTCTGTCGATCCGCGAAGCCGGCTGGCACCTCGAGAACCAAATCGGCCGTGGCCGTGTAGACTCGTTCCGGCCCTTGCGGGGTGAGGGGTGACGCGTGC
>Ga0315285_10001406_pt1 | contig 25341 bp, 23 predicted proteins | sample YL17G09_36_MG_FD_203698 | JGI IMG/M metagenome (GOLD analysis project Ga0315285, IMG submission 203698) | Sediment microbial communities from Yellowstone Lake, YNP, Wyoming, USA - YL17G09_36 | ecosystem: Environmental > Aquatic > Freshwater > Lake > Sediment | place: USA: Wyoming | collected... | reverse complement strand
AGACGCTCTCAACCGAGGGCGCTTCTGCGCTTCTCCTGGCGTCTGTGGGCGTCTCCTGGGCATTTCGCCCCTCTGGTAAGATGTGGACGAGGTGGCCCTGTTTGGACGCCAAATCCCACCTAAAACGGCCTTTTGCCTCTCTCTTTCTCTGAAAGCTGTGGACGGACTTCGGGCAGAAAGCGTTTTGAGAGAGCGTGTCCAGCAGCACATGGCACTGCTGCCGAAACGGTCGTTTTCTCCGGTCTGACGGCGTTCTCCAGTCTCATGGCGTCCGCCATACAGACCACGCGGACTCCGTCTCGTTAGCAGTAGGCCCTGGCCACAGATGGCGCTGGGGGTGTGCCCGAGAGAGAGAAGCATGGAAATCGCTGCCTTCTCGGGGGGCGGCTTGGAAGCTCGCACTCAGGTCAGCGCGCAGCGGGACCTGGCGCTTTCGAAACGCATGCCCTGTGCACCGTACCCATCCGCGAACACCCATTTCCTGTGGACGAGGTCCGCGTTTCGGGGATGAGTCGAGTTTCCTTCCGAAGTTGCGGTTGCGAATCGCCCTCCCAGAAGCAGAAGGGCGGGGGCAAAAGAGAACGCCGCCAGGCACATACAGATGACGTACAGATAGTGCCTGTCCATGAGCAGGCCTCGGCATCCATGATCGTCAGCCGGTCGCCAGACTACTCGTGCAGCTCCTTCAGCTGTCCCGTCTCCATGTACCAGATGCGCTCGCCGATGTTGGTGACGTGGTCAGCCATGCGTTCCAGGTATGTCCCTACCAGGAGCAAGGCGATGGCCTGAACGGCGAGTCGCGGATCGCGCTGGATGTATCCGAGCAGCTCCTGGTGCAGGGACTTGTAGGCGTGATCTACCTGGTCGTCCCGGCGGACGGCCTCCATCGCCAGATCCAGGTCACGGCGGACAAGTGCCTCTAGCGCGTCGTGCAGCATCTTCTGCACGATAGTCGCCATGCGCGGGATGTCCACCAGGGGCTTGAACAGGGGCTGGTCGGCCAGCGTCCTCGCTTGGCGACTGACGTCCACCGCGTAGTCGCCGATGCGCTCGACGTCAGTGATGATACGCAGCACGCCGGCGATAGTGCGCAGGTCCCGCGCCATGGGCTGCTGAAGGGCAAGCAGTTGGATGGCGCGAGACTCGATACCGATGTTCAGGTCATCGATCTGGTTCTCGAGGGCCATGACCTGGTCGCACAGTCCCAGGTCACGCTCGGTGAGCGCCCGGACGGCCATGTCTACCGCCTGCACCGTCATGCTGCCCATACGCACCACGTCCTGCTGGAGCGTGGTAAGTTGCTCGTCGAAGCTGTGTCGGATGGGAGTGGTCAACTCTCGGGCTCCTTGCTATCCGAATCGTCCCGTCACGTAGTCCTCGGTTCGCTTGTCGGTGGGATCGGTGAAGATCGTGGTAGAGGGGCCAAACTCGATCATCTCGCCATGCAGGAAGAACCCAGTCTCCTGAGACACCCGGGCGGCCTGCTGCATGTTGTGGGTCACGATCACGATCGTATACTTCTGCTGCAGCTCGTGCATCAACTCCTCGATGCGAAGAGTCGAGAGTGGGTCCAGCGCCGAGCAGGGCTCATCCATCAGCACCACCTCCGGGCCGACGGCCAACACACGACCAATACAGAGCCGTTGCTGCTGACCGCCGGAGAGAGCGAAGGCCGAGTCTCTCAGCTTATCCTTGACCTCATCCCAGAGGGCGGCACGCTTCAGGCTCTCTTCCACCAGGTCCTCGAGGTCAGAGCCACGGGCGAGCCCGTGAATGCGCGGCCCGTAAGCCACGTTTTCGAAGACCGACATGGGGAAAGGGTTCGGCCGCTGGAACACCATCCCGACGCGCCTCCGAAGAGCTACCACATCCACATCGCGGTCGTAGATGTCCTGGCCATCGAGGCGCACTTCGCCCTCCGTCCGCGTGCCTTCGATGATGTCATTCATCCGATTGAGGGCTCGCAGGAATGTTGACTTGCCGCATCCAGACGGCCCGATGAGCGCCGTGATCTGCCGCTCGCGGATGGTGAGATTCACATCCTTCAGGGCTTGGAAGCGGCCGTAGTAGAAGTTGAGGTGCTCGACCTCGACCTTCGCTGCGCGATCGCCCTGCTGGCGCAGACTGCCCGGCTGAACTGCTACTGACGTGCTGAGCATCGCTTACCTCACCATGCGGAAGCGCCCTCTGGTCACGTACCGGGCCGCCACACTGAGCACGAAGACCAGGCTCACGAGTACCAGAGCCGCGGCCCACGCCTGTCGCTGCCAGTCTTCGTAGGGCTGGATGGCGTAGGTGAAGATCTGGACGGGCAAGCTCGGCATGGGCTGGTTGATGTGCGTGGACCAGAATTGGTTGCTGCCCGCGGTCAGCAGCAGCGGAGCGGCCTCGCCTGCGATGCGAGAGACCGCGAGAAGAACGCCGGTGACGATTCCGCCCTTCGCCGCCACCAGCACGATCTTGAGCACCGTTCGCCAATGCGTCGCCCCCAGCGAGAGGCTGGCCTCGCGCAGTGAAACGGGCACCAACCGCACCAGTTCCTCTGTGGTTCGCACGACGGTTGGGATCATCATCACGCCCAGGGCGGCCCCGCCGGCCAGGGCGGAGAGCGTGTGGGTGGGGACCACCACCATCGCCCAGATGAAAATGCCGATCACGATGGAGGGCACGCCACTGAGCACGTCGGCGAAGAAGCGCACGGTCCAGGCAAAGCGATTGGTGCCGAACTCGGCGAGGTAGATGCCTCCCAGGATGCCTATCGGCAGACCCACCAGGCTAGCCAGCCCAACCAGGATGAGGCTGCCGACAATGGCGTTGGCCATCCCGCCGCCCGGTTCCCCGACCGGCTTGGGCAGTTGGGTGAAGAAATCGAGGTTGATCCCAGAGGCGCCTTGAGCGATGACGTAGTAGAGCACGAATCCCAGCGGGATGACCGCAGCTAGCACGCAGACCACACCCCAGCCCCACATCAGGCCGTTGACGGCTCTGCGGCGAACGTGCCTCAGCGCTGCGCCTCGCGCGGTGGGAAGGCTCATTCTCTCACTCCCCCCTGCGCCCCGCGGGCGACGCTCCAGATGAGCAATCGGGCGACCGCGTTGATGACTATGGTGACAAGAAACAAGAGCAGCGCGATTTCCATCAACGCGGCTCTGTGCAACCTGCCCGTCGCCTCCATGAACTGATTCGCGAGCACGCTGGCCATGGTGTCGGCCGGGGCGAACACGGAGGCAGAGATCGAGGGCGTGTTGCCGATCACCATGGTGACCGCCATGGTCTCGCCCAGCGCGCGGCCCAGCCCGAGGATGATCGCGCCCAGCACTCCCGCTCTCGCGTAGCGGAAGACCGGCCCGCGGATGGCCTCCCACCGGGTGGCCCCGAGCGCGTAAGCCGCTTCGCGCTGGGAGACCGGAACTGCGCGCAGCACGTCTCGCGAGACGGCGGTGATGATCGGCAGCACCATGACTGCCAGGATCAGTCCCGCCGCCAGCATGCCAATGCCATAGGGCGCACCGGAAAAGAGCGGCACCGTGCCCAGGTGCATCCCCAGCCATATCTCCAGCGGCCGCAGCACTGGCACGAGCACGAAAATGCCCCAGATGCCATAGACCACACTCGGCACCGCGGCGAGCAGTTCGACCAGAAAAGACAAGGGACTGCGAAGCCACGGCGGGGCGAGTTCGGCCAGGAAAACGGCCGCTCCCAGGCTGATCGGGACGGCCAGCAACAGCGCCAGCGCGGAGGACACCACGGTCCCGTAGACGAACGGAAGCCAGCCGAAGACATCGTGCACTGGGTCCCAGGTGCGACCCGACAGGAAGCCCCAGGAGAACCTGCGGATGGCGGGCCAGGAATCGGCGACCAACAGGTAGGCGAGCGACCCGATGATGGCGATCACGCAGGCCGCGAACAGCAGCGTCGTCCACTTGAAGACGCGGTCCTCGAATCCTCCGGCGAAGATGCCACGCCGCTTCAGCGACCTGGGCTGGTCAACTGCCGCTTCCACGAATCACCGCTCCGAGACGACCGGTCTGGCCTGACAGGTGAGACCGCGGACAGCCATCATGGACACCGTCGCGACGAGGGCGATAAGCGCCCAACGTCTCTCAACTGACATAGGACGCCCCCTTCCTTGGGGAGAGCGTACCTAGGCCAGGTTAAGAGCAGACCGTGGTGATGTTAGGGCTGGGTTAAGGATTGGGCCCTGTTAGCTCCGACACCAAGACACGCACGAGCTCGGCGATCCGGTCGCGCACAGCACGGTAGGTCTGTCTCACTTCGTCGGGAGTTCCCTGCGCCTGGGTCGGGTCAGGCAGCGACCAGTGGAGGACGCGAGGGGAGCCAGGGAAGAACGGGCAGGCCTCGGCCGCGCGATCACAGACGGTCACCACAACATCCATCTCCTGGGGCACTGCGTCGAGACCCTTGGGGTACTGGCCAGAGATGTCTATGCCCACTTCGCGCATGACCTCGACGGTCTCGGCGCGGATGGGCTCAGGACTAGTGCCCGCGCTGTAGACCTCCAGCCTGTCGCCAGCGTAATCGCGCGCGAACCCCTCCGCCATCTGGCTGCGGCACGAGTTGCCGGTGCAGAGGAACAGGACTCTGAGTCGTCCACTCATGGGGAGATTCTCCTGGCGCTTGTGGGAAGACGAGACGGGGATGCCACCGGGGACATCCCCGCCTCGATCCGCACGTGCCGCTTGCGCAGGAGCCAGCTACTTCCCTGCGAAGCTGATGGAGTTGATGTTCCTTTCGTCTACAGACACCACCTGATTGGGCAGAGGGGCGTAGAGCAGGGGGGCCGCGTACTTCTGACCGTCGCGCACCGCCCACCGGAGGAAGGCGGTCAGCGCCCGGCCCTTGCCTGCATTCGACTGGCGCTGATAGACCAGGATATAGGTGAACCCCGCGATGGGGTAAGCGTCACTGCCAGCGGCGTTGACGATCGAGACCCGAACGTCCTTCTGCATCGCCTTCACCGACCCCGCGGCTGCGGCGGTGGTGGTGGCGATGGTGGGCTCTATGAACTTGCCTCCGCGATTGCGTACATACGCGTAGGGGAGCCTGTTCTGTGTGGCGTAGGCCAGTTCGACATAGCCGATGGCGCCGGGGGTCTGCTTGACTACCCCGGCCACGCCGTCATTGCCCTTGCCGCCGATGCCGGCCGGCCAGTTGACCGACTTGCCGGTGCCGACCTTGCTCGCCCACTCTTTGCTCACCGCCGAGAGATAACTGGTGAAGATGTAGCTGGTGCCGCTGCCGTCGGAGCGATGCGCAACCGCAATCGGTAGGTTCGGCAGCTTCGCGCCCGGGTTCAGGGATGTAATGCGCCTATCGTTCCAGCGCGTGATACCGCCGAGGAAGACATCGGCGACAGCGTCCCCGCTCAGCTTCAGTCCTTTCTGCACGCCCGGCAGGTTGTAGGCAATCACCACCGCGCCGGCCACCATGGGCAGATGCACCACCGGGCTCGGCATGTCCCTCATCTCCTGGTCACTCAGGGGCGCGTCGCTGGCGCCGAAGTCCACGGTGCCGGACTTGAGCTGCTGAATGCCACCGCCACTGCCGATGGACTGGTAGCTGATGGCTACCTTGTGCTCCCTCTGGTAGACATCAAACCACTTCGAGTACAGCGGGTAGGGGAACGTCGCCCCCGCGCCGGTGAGGCTGGTCGCTGCCCAGCCGGCACTGAGGCTGACCGTAATGGCTAGCCCCAGGAGCGCTAGCCCGAGCAGGAATCTGGACGCGGTGATGCGGTGTAGCATGATCATCTCTCCCTTCAGAACTTGGTGGCCAGACCGATTGCGATCTGATCCAGGTCCGGCTGCGTCTTGCCGCCGCTGGTCGTGTTACGTGTGAACTCGAGCTTGATATGCGTCATCGGGGTGATTCGGTAACCGGCGCCCAATGACAGCCGACGGTAGTCGTTGACCGCCACCGAGATGCCGCCCAGCTTCGCCACGGCGCCGCCGTCCAACGAGGTATCGCCGTAACGAGTGGCGAGGTAGGTCTTGGGGCTCAGGTTGTACAGGCCCTCCATGAACCAGTACCTGCCTTTCCGATCCGGCGCGCCAGTGGCGTCATCGGTGAACTGCCCATAGGTTGCGCCGGCCTGCCAGGGCACATCCGCCGGAGCGCCCACCACGGACTTGAGGCCGTCCCTTCCATAGCCATACCGGGCATCTGCCTGCCACAGACTTCGCCCCCAGGATATCGCGCCCGGCGGGGCGTCGAACACCTCGGCGATGCCGAAGTCGGGCTGGTCCAGCGTTCTATCCGTCTTCACGAGGTCACCGGTGCGCAGGTAGCTAGCCGACAGGTAGAGCTGTTTGTTCACCAGGGCGCCCAGCTTCGCCGACCAGGCCAGCCCGCTGTCCGAGCCGACCACGCCCTTGTTGCCGTTCATCAGCGCCAGCGAGTAGGTGGCCCCCCCACGACCGAGCGGCCCGCGGAAGTTGATGCCCTCGTCATAGCCAGAGATGTGGGACACCGAGTTCGTGATGAGGATGCTCTCGACCGGATTGTCGGTCCACGTTTCCTGGCCGACATCCATCTTGAACTTGCCGACCCGCAGCACATGCCCGGGAACGGCGCCGCCCCAGTTGTTCAGATCCAGATAGAAGTAGTCGAACCCATTCGGTCCGGCCCGGTTGTTGCTGAACCGGTTGACAATGGTGACGTCCTTCGACGGCGAGAAGGTGAAGCGGAGCTTCGCGTCGGGGATGTCGAGGCTGCGGTTCGGGAAGCTGCCCTGCTCGCCGGTCTTGAACGCGCCCGCGAACATCCGCCCGTCCACTTTGATCTTGGTATCCTTGTTGGCCGCCTCCACCATCTGCTGGGGGCTCTTCTCGGTGGTCTGCTGCTTCTTCCCCAACTCGTCCAGGCGCTTCTTGAGCTGATAGTAGTCGCCGAGGCGCTGCTTCAGCTCGTCAATCTGCTGCTGCAGATCGGGCTGCGCAGCAGCGGCTGGGGCCGCCTGCGGCGCCCCCTCTTCGCCCGTCGCCTGGTCCTGCGCCCATGCTGTACCCACAAAGAGCATCGCCCAGGCGAGGACGATGATCGCGGTCAGTCGCTTCATGCACTCTCCTTTCGCTTCGGGTGCTGACCCTATGCTACCAGGAGAAGATTAGGGGAGGGCTAAGGGGCCTTAAGCAAGGGTTAGGGGTGGGTTAGGGCTGGGTTAGGGGAATGCCCTGGAGGTGGTGTGTGGAGACCCATGGGATTCGCGGGGGCTCGGAGGTCAAGGTCTGGGTGCTGGAAGCACTACAGTGAAGCGACTGCCTTTGCCGAGCTCGCTCTCCACCGAGACCCGACCGCCCAGTGTATCCGCCAGATGCTTCACGATGGACAGGCCCAATCCGGTCCCTCCAAGCGCCCGCGAGCGTCCCTTGTCTACGCGGTAGAAGCGCTCGAAGACGCGCTCCAGGTCTGTGGAGGGGATGCCAATGCCGGTGTCCCAGACGGTGACAGAGACGACGTCGTCCGCGCGGGATGCCGTGACTCCGGCTCGGCCACCGGCCTCCGTGTACTTGATCGCGTTATCCAGCAGGTTCGACAGGATGCGACTCAGGGATGCCCAGTCACAGCCCACAGTCACGTCCGCCGGAACGTCCAACTCCACCGCCACTTGCCTCTGCTCGGCCAGTGACCGCAGCTGCTCCGCCACATTGGACGCGACCTCGGAGACGGCGACCATCCCTGAGCCGTGGGAGTGGACTCCCGCCTCGACCGATGCCAGGTCGAGCAGGTCGCGAACCAGCGCCCCCAGACGGTTAGCTTGTCTCTCCAGGTCTTGCAGGAAGCGTTCGGTCAAAGCGGGGTCGTCCCGGCCGCCGGCCAGCAGTGTCTCGGTCATCGCCCGAATGGCGGTGATCGGTGTCTGCAATTCATGGGAGGCGTTGACGACGAACTCCCGCCTCACAGCCTCCAGCCGGCGCAGCTGGGTGACATCGTGCAAGATCCCCACCGCACCCAGCGTCTGGCCGTCGGTGATCCCGGTTACCGTCGCTTCCAGGATCCGCTGTGCCGGGAAGAGCACCCGCACCTCGGCCGTCTGTTGCGCGCCCTCCAGGGCGGCTCGGAATGCCTGGTCGAGGGGATTGCTCTTCGTGGCATCGGCCACCGTCAGTCCGTGGGCCTGCTCGCATGGCACCCCGAATACGCGCTCGAAGGCCGGGTTGCAGAGGTTGATGCGCCCAGCCGGGTCAGTAACAACGATAGCTTCGCCCATCCTGGCGAAGATGGTCTCGACCTTCTGCTTCTCCTCCCTGAGCTCCCGCACCATCAGGCGGATCTCGTTAGCCATGTCGTTGAAGGCGGCGGCGAGAGAGGCGATCTCGTCGGTACCCCGGGACGATACGCGAGCATCGAGGTCGCCCGCAGCCAATCTCGACGCCGCCTGGCTGAGTCGCCTGATGGCTGCCAGCGATCGCTTCGAGAATGCCAGGCTGATCAAAAGGGAAAGGACAGCCGCGGCAACAGCGGCGATAGCCAGCCTCACCCAAATGCGTCTCTCCGCTGCCGCCACCGCGCGCAGGGGCAATGCGACGCGCACCACGCGCGTTGCTACGCCTGCTCTCCTCTCCGCCACCGCGACGTACAGCATGTCGAGACCGAGTGTGGCGCTGTGCCGGATACTGCTGCCTCGCCCCCTCGTCAGGGCATCCCGAACCTCCGGCCGGGAGGCGTGGTTCTCCATGGTGGCAGGGTCGTGCTCGCTGTCGGCCAGCACCGTCCCATTGGCGGCGATCAGCGTCACACGGGCGCCGCCGCTCTTTGCCGCCCTGGCCGCGGTGCTGCGCGAGGCCGCGGTGTGCGCCGGGTCAGTAAGTGCGGGGCCGAGCTCATCGGAGATCAGGGCGGCCTGGGCGGCCAGACCGTCCTCAAGGGCCGAAACGTAGTCACGGTCTGCCTCATGGCCGAGGTAGAGGCCGAGGGATCCCACCGCAACCAGCACGACCAGCAGGTAGCTGAGGACAAGCTTCCAGGTTATGCTCACGCCCGGGCTCCCACTGCGACGACTCACTTCCCGAAGCGGTACCCGATCCCCCTGATGGTTTCAATGTACGCAGGATGGTCCGGGTCAGGCTCGATTTTCTTGCGCAACCACCGGATGTGGACGTCCACGGTGCGGGCATCAATGTACTCGTCTCCACCCCAGGCCTCGTCCAGGAGCTGATGCCGCGTCCTGGCGCGGCCGCGGTGCGCCAGCAGGGCTTTCAGGAGGCCCCATTCGCGGGGAGACAAGGCAACCGGATTGCCGTCCACCGACACCGACGGCCTCTCGAGATCGACCGCAAGGTGGCCATCCTCGAAGGCCACCTGTCCTGCAGGGCTGGCCAGCATGGTCTGGCGTCGCAGGGATGCGTGCACCCTCGCGAGGAGCTCGCGCATGCTGAACGGCTTGGTCACATAATCGTCTGCGCCGACCTCCAGGCCGATCACCTTGTCTACCTCCTCGGCGCGAGCGGTTAGCATGATGATGGGGAAGGTGTAATCGCGTCGCAGCGTCCGGCAGACATCGAGGCCGCTCATTCCCGGCAACATCAGGTCCAGGATGACCAGGTCGGGTCTGAACTCTCTCGCCAGGCCTACGCCAGCCTCACCGTCCGGGGCGATCCGGGTCTCGAACCCGTCGCGCTGAAGCGAATACGCCACCGAATCAGCGATGGACGGCTCGTCTTCGATGATCAGGACGCGACTCTTCATGATCAGCAGCTTCTGCGCCCAAGGCCCTTCTTCCCCCGGAGACCGCTGGATTCTGTGAGGGGATGGGCATCAGCCCCGTCGATCCAGATCACGCGGAGCTGACCCCGGGCGGGGGATGGCCTCGCCGTTCTCTGTCTGGATTACGGGAGAGCCAGCAGCGCTATGCGGAGCGCGTGAGCCGCGGCGAGATCCAGCCCGTAGCACCTTGGTCAGACAAGGAGTAGAGGCGAGGAAAAAACGGAATCATCGCCATCGCCGGTGGCGGAGGTGGGTTGCAGATCTGGCGACCAGGACTGCCGACCGGTAGGAAGGCTGGGCTGTTGTTCCTCAAGATAGGGGAGAAAGCAGCTCAGGCTCCTGAGCTGTCCGGTGCCCCTTCGCGGGCGGCCCCATGGTGGCCTCACATTCAGGAGCAGCCGAACCTCGGCCAGTGACTCCGAGCCGAGGGGGTAGCCGGAGTCGGGAGTGGTCCGGGGCCTTCGCGCGGTATGCTTCAGCGGAAGCAGCGCGAGGGGTTGGCCGCGTTCGCTCTGCCTCTGTACCCGCCGATAACGGCCTCGGATCAGTTCGGGAACACTACGGGCCTTCAGGCCGGCTGCACGGGCGGTTGACAACGACACTCGGTGTGAGTGTCGCCCCCCTGCCTGTTAGGGGGCCCTCGAACTGGCCCTCCATTGTGGAATAATCGCGGTAGAAGAAGGGCTCTCATACAGCGCCGACGCTTCCGCCCGTGGTGACGGAGGGTCGGCGTATGCTTTTGAGGAGGCGGGCACAGGGGCCCTCGACTGCGATGGTAGGAAATGGCGGTGACGCCCGGTTGGAGGGACCACCCGGGTGGGCTCACCGGAGGCGAGCGGTGCTCGTCTGGCGCTGAGGCCATGGAGGAAGCAGTCCGCTCCGCGCTTCGCCCTGAAGCGGGAGAATGGGACACCTTGGGTCTGGCATAGGGATAAGAGTAGCCCAATGAGTCCTGCTTGCCATGGAGGCAGTAGATGAAGTGGTACCAACTGGGCCTGGCCTGCGCACTCGGGCTACTGGGAGGCGTCGTGTTCGGCGAGACGTGGGAGGACGGGGACATCCTTCTCCTCCTTGTTGGCGCCCTGATACTCATCCTGGGAGTTCTGGTCGTGCTCGATGTGGTCCGACGGTGGCGCCGCATCCACATTCGGCCCAGCACGGTGGTAGACTCCGACTTGGAGGCCGCACCGCTGCTGGGGCAGATGCTGGTCAACTATCGCCTCATCTCGGAGGCGGACCTGGCCGCCGCCCTGGGGCACCAGGAGAAGAGCGGGGAACGCCTGGGCCGCGTGCTGGTGAGAATGGGGCTGGTTACCAGCGCACAGCTGGCCGACGTGCTTGAGGAACAGCTCTCCTGGCGACACTGCAAGGCTAGCGCGCCGCGCAGGGCCAGCACGAGTACCCATTTCGGGCACAGCGCCAGCGCGCCGCGGGTCGAGTGGGTCGCAGGGCCCGCTGGTGAATCCCCGCGAGGCGGATGCTGGGTGTCGGCGACCAGCGGGATCGCTGAGTACCGTTGGTACGAGGACGCTGGGAATGCGGAGGCACCCCGGACGCCCACTTCACGCAACTGAATAGGACCGAACGCACGGCTTCGCTCGCCCCCGGGGCTGGAGCCGTGCCGTGTCAGTGCCTAGCACCAACGCGGTTCCTTTCCGTGGGAATCTGGCACGCACCAGCTCGATCATCCATGTCCCACGGTGAGGGCAGCACGCTGTGGTTAGAAGCAACGAAGGAGACACGACGCGAAAGGGTTGAGCGTATGGCAACACAGAAGGAGCGCAGACGACGTCGGCGGTGTCCCAGCTGCGGGGGTGAGAAGATGACGAGGGGAAGAGAGGTCGAAGGTGTCCTGGTCAAACTCGCCTCGCCGGCTGAGGACAGCGAGGAAGTGGCCGTTCCGGCCTACTCTGACGTGTGCGGCGAGTGCGGCCTGGTGACCCTGTTCGTCCGCATTGGGGAGGACTAGCCCGAGGGCGACCGGCCGAAGCGGCCCTTGGGCAGCGTGAGCTGACGTCTGCCTGTCCGGCGGACTCACCACAACAAAATGTCCTGCAGGTAGGGGCACGCACTCCTGGCGCGACAACGACGGCGTCGGCCAGTGCGCCACCTGTCACCTTTTCGCGACGTGTTCGGCGCCCGCTGGCACGCGGTTCCGCCAGCACCCCGATGGACGTGCGCTGCTCTCCTATTCGCTGTCAGATGGTGGTCTGACCTCGCTAGTCGCTTTCTCCGTTTGACACACCCCCTTCGTCTGGTACAATGAGCCCGGTTGTGCGTCCCTCTTGACGTTCGCTTGTGGTAGTGATGACCTGCTTGCGACTGGCGAACCGAGGACTGTTTGTCGCGCTTCTGCCATATCTGGCGCTGGCGAGTGTTGGCCCCGGAGTTCACTACTACCCGTCTTCCCCTGATGCATCCACCACGACTGCCGGCGGCCGGATCATCCGCAGCGGACTTCTGGAAGGGCTCGCCGGGCTGTCCGCCGCCGATCCGGATTCAGACTGTGTGGTATGTCAGTGGGAGTTGGCGTCGGACGCGTGCAGCGCGGGTGCTGACCGGACCGAGGCCCTCACGCCAGCCGCTGTCATCACACCCGGCTCCCTATCGCCGTGCCCGGAGCCTGACCCGAATGCCGCAAGGGCCGGGGGTCTGGCACTTGCAGCAGTTATCCTCTACTGGACCATCAGCGAGGGCTCCAGGGTATGTCCAGCGCGCAATCTGATACCGGTGCCTTGAGCAAGGCCATGGTGCGACAGGCAGTCGTGGCAGAGCTGGTCCGTCCGCCAGAGGACGGACAGCCCATGGAGGCTCCGACCATGCGCCGACGGGTGGGGAAAAGGACAGCGAACTCCGTACGGTTGCCGCTCGACTGGAGGGCTCGACCTCAGTGACTGAGTGGCACGACATCCCACGGTGGCCGCCGTGCCCAAGCGGCGACTGCATGCTGCCAGTTGAGCAACTCGTGGATCAGTTCGTGGCCGTGGTGAACGCGAGCTACCGAGAGCCAGTTAACGTCGAAGCAGACGGTACCCCGCCAAGCGTTCTGGTCGGCAACCCGGATGGGGATGGATGGTGCGACTGGGCGATTAGGCCCTATGCCGGCATCTCCTGGGTTGAGCCGCTTCAGCAGCGGCTGGGGCGCAACTTCCCGGCTGTCTTCCGGTCGCTGGTGACTCGGTACATCTTCCCCAGCTTCGAGGTGGACGGAGTGTTCTTCTTCGCCAACACCCCGGAAGGTACGGAGTTCCGGGAACTCAGGGCCCGGATCTTCAGCCAGGACTTGTTCTCGGCACTCAAGCGCTCTGGGTGCCTTCAGATCGGTCAGCTCGCAGGCGGGGGGTACGACCCGGTGTGTCTCGCGCTGGATTACGGGGACGGTACGGACTGCCCCCTCGTCCAGATAGACCATGAGGACGTTCTCATGCATGGTGTTGTGACAGTCGTGCGGAGGATCGCCCCTTCTCTATGCCACCTCATGGGCTCTGCAGTCGAGGGCACTGGCTCACGGCCGACTGTCGAGTAGGGTGACGCGGCCCGGCAGCTACATTCAGTACGACTACAACGCTCGCGACTGGACCACGGCAGTGCTGAACCGGACCACGGAAGGGGCAACCATCTTCGACAGCTCCTACGACTACCAGGACGGCGCGCTCTGGGATCACACCGGCAAGCCGCTGAAGAAGGTGGAGAACTGGGGCGGGCTGGACTACCCCACCACCTACCGGTATGACCACGTCTACCGGCTGACCGAGGACACCCGGCGGGATGGGCAGGGCCAGATCAACTGGCAGTACCTGTTCGGGTACGACGCGGTGGGCAACCGCATCAGCCGGACCAAGAACGGGGTGACGGTTACCTACACCTACGATGACAACGATAAGCTGGTCTCGGCCTCCAACGGCTCGTTGTTCGGCTACGATGGCAGCGGCAACATGACTTCGGTGTCGGGGCCGCTGGGGAGCTGGAGCCTGGCGTACGATGACGAGAGCCGGCCGACCTCGATCACCTACCCGACAGGGAGCGATAGCTTCCTATGGAATGCTCTGGGGCAGCGCATGAGAGCGACGCTGACCGGGACGGTGAAGCGGTACATCTACAACGGAGACCGCGTGCTCGAACAGACCGATGACGCGGGGAATGTGGTGGCACGGTACACCAACACTTCGTCAAGCTACTACGCGCCGTTGCTCCACCTCTGGGTGGCCTCCGGCGGACTGAGCCGCTATCCCCTCTACGACGCCCAGGGGACCGTCAGGCGCCTGGCGGACGACTCGGGGGCGAAGACCGACTACTACACCCACTCCGCCTTCGGCTACGAGTACCCACCCACGGGCGCGACCCCCAACCCCTACCGCTTCGGCGGGGCATGGGGTTATATCACGGACCCGTCCGGCTTCCTCCAGCTCGGCCAGCGCTTCTACTGGCCGGAGGTGGGGAGGTTCATACATCAGGACCCGGCGCGCGCCGAAGAGAACCTCTACGCGTACGTCAACAGCCGCCCGACACGCCTCGCTGATCCCACCGGGCTGATAAACTCCAAGTGCTTGCGTGAGGCCGTCTGCAGTGCCACGTGCGTCTTTCTGGTGTGCACAGGGGCAAACGCCCCTGTGGACCTGGCATGCGCATTAGGATGCACCTTGGGCACAGGGGGGGTAGGCATCGGGTTCTGTCTTGAGATATGCCTGGGCACGATGGAGGCGCCGTGCATCGTTGGCGCTGTCGCGGAGGGCATTCTCGCGTATCATGACTGCGAGGCTACTGGAGACACTCCCTGCTCATGCAAAGGGTGTGTCAAGTGGCTCCTCGGGAATGACTCGGGAGGAGGGGGCTGTGACCATCCGTGCTCTTAGGCGGGCGGCTCGCGCGGTTATGGTGGTATCGCTCATCCTGACTCTGTGGTGTCTGATAGCTTGGCCAGGCAAGGACAACGTGGCGTGGCGAGCGCTGTACTTCCTCTGTGTGGCGCCGATGGCCATCACGTATCTCATGGTCGTGCGCCGAGATAGGGTGGATGCGGTGGTGTTTCGTCGCATGGTTCGCGTGCATCAGGCGGCCGCCTGCTTGATGATAGCGGAAAGCGCGGTGCTGCTTGCGATTCATGCAATGTGGTGGTTTCTCCCTGGACTGATCGGCAGCGGGGCCCTGCTCTCCACCCTCGTCTACACGGTCGTATGGGAGAAGATTCGCCCGATGATCGAGGGGGAGGGCAAGGGCCAGACACCTTCAGGACGATGAGCGTCGGAGAAGGGGCAACAACGGCAACATGACCTCCGTCTCCGGCACCATGTACGGCTCGAAGACCCTGGTGTACAATGACGACAACCGCCTGACCTCCCTGACCTATGGAGGCGTGACCGATCTCTACTACTACACCTACGCCGGCCTGCGCTATCGGGCGAGGCTGGGCGGGACGTACTATCGCTACCTCTACAACGGGGAGCGCGTGCTGGAGGATCTGAACGACAGCGGCACGATGCAGGCCCGTTACACCACGGAGAACGACTCCTACTACGGCCAGTGGCTGCACCTCTACCGCCCCAGCGGCACCCTCAGCCGCTTCCCCATGTACGACAACATTGGGAGCACGAGGGGACTGCTGGACGCCTCCGGCGCCGCGACCGACTGGTATGAGCTGGACACCTTCGGGAGGCAGGTGAGCAGTTCGGGCTCGACGCCCAACCCGTATCGGTATGGCGCGGCGTGGGGATACATCACCGATCCGTCGGGCTTGCTCCAACTCGGACAGAGATTCTATTGGCCGGAGGTGGGGAGGTTTGTCACTCAGGACCCGAAGCAGGACGAGATCAACTGGTACAACTACGCAGGCGGGAATCCGCTGACTGCCATTGATCCCGAGGGGCGGAAGAAGGGCAAGCCCAAATGCGACGAGAAACTGAAGAAGCAGTATGAAGATGAGTTCGACCGAGCGATTGACAGGTGCATAAGGAACGCCAATCGAGACTGCAAGTGGGGTCTGATCGGGGGGCTTGTGGGTGGGATCACAGGAGGCGAGTGGGGAGCGATAGGGGGATTCCTGGTGGTGATTGGGCACAGCGGAGAGACCTTCCACGACTGCCTGGCCGACGCATGGGAGGACTTCCGCGTCCACATGCACGCGGCCGGATGTGACACCGACCCATATCCTCCGTGGGGCTGGCCCCGCAATTCGGCATGAAAACACGGCGACGCACCCGCGGAGGCCGGCCCCAGCGGCTCCTGTGCTTACCTGAGTGGGAGTCGGAGTGGGACTCGCCTCGGGCCCCGCGGGCGCGACGTAGGGGGCTAGGCAGCGTTAGGAGCAGTGGGATCGTGATCGCTCTAGCGCGAAAGTTTGCACGGCGGCACCCCTTTGTGACGGCGCTAGCCATCACCTCGATCCTGGGTCTCATGGAGATTTCCGAGTATGTGAGCGAAGCTGGCTTTGCCAGGGAGCGGGGCCTCACGTTCGTCGCGGTCACGACCGCGGGCACGCTGTCGTTGTTCTGGGCCGCGTTCGTCATGTTCGCGAAGGGTGAGGGCCCGCGGGGAAAGCTCTGGGAAAAGGTGGCGGCGAACTTCCTGCTCGGCAGTGCGATATGCTTCTATTCGGTCGTTTCATACCACTGGGCGGCGTGGGCCAGGAAGTGACCAACAATGCCGCGAGGAGGAGCGGCACAGGATGGAGGCGCTATCCAGCGTGAGTGGCCGCCGGAGCAGGAGTAACCACAGGGGGGATCCAGTGGCCCACTACGCGACGGAAAAGGAGTCCTACTACGGCCAGTGGCTGCACCTGTACCGGCCTACGGGCAGCCTCAGCCGGTTCCCCATGTACGACAACATTGGGAGCACGAGGGGACTGCTGGACGCCTCCGGGACGGCCACGGACTGGTACGAACTTGACACCTTCGGGAGGCAGATGTTCGCCAGCGGCCCGACGCCCAACCCCTACCGCTTCGGAGGCGCGTGGGGGTACATCACGGATACGCCGGGAAGCGGGCTGCTCCAACTGGGGGCGCGCCTCTACTGGCCGGAGGTGGGGAGGTTCGTGCAGCAGGGCCCAGCGGGGGAGGGAGCCAACCGGTATGCGTACGCGGATGGCAACCCGCTCACGGGAAGGGATCCGGAGGGGCTGGCCGAGATCGGCTTCGATGCGTACCTGGGAGTTGGGATGGGCTTCACGGCGGGCTATCAGCGGGGCAGAGGATTCTTCCTCAAAGCGAGGGCTGGCTTCGGAGTCCGGCTAGGTGGGGTCCTATCGATCGATCCCTGCGCGCCGAGCCCGGGAAGCATATACGGCGTCCCGACCGCCGGGACCCAGGTTGGGCTGGTAGCCTCTGGCGGTTTCAAGATATACCACGTTGGCAAAGACGCGCGCTACAGTATCGGAACCGCCTATGACAACAGGGGCCACTCATACGCCGGCCCATGGTGGGGTAGGTTCTCTTCTCCGAATCGAGTGAAACTACCGGTTGGGTTCAACATCGGCGGGTCAATAGCCGCCGAGGGATCCTTGTTCCAGTGAAGACAGTGATGCTGAATGCAATCAGGAGCCGGTCAAGAGGACTGAGAGGCGCTCCTCTGCTGTTCAAGCTGCTCCTTGTTGCAGATCCCCTTGTTGGCTTCGAGGCCCTTGGATACGGCCTGTTCGGGCTTGGTCAGTCGGACGTCTATCCTGCTTTGCTGGAACTCCCGCATCCGAGGATAGCCATCTCGATGATCGGCGTCCTCGCCCTCGGACAAGCCGGAGGGATACTGCTAGCGCGGCCGTATGGATTTGTGCTGTATCTCGCCCCTTCCCTATTGGCGTACATTGCGGTTCCGATTAGTTTGCTGCTCCGCGGTAAGGAAGATGCCACTTGGCTCATAGCCAATGCAGCGGTGGCAATGTTCCTCGGGCTCTACGGATGGCTCAACCGTCGTTGGTTTGGGATCGGGAGAAGCTGATGGCCGCGGCAACTTGTGAGTCAGAGGACGGACGGCGTCCCACCCAATGATCCATGGGCGCGACCCAGAGGCAGCTGACACCTGTGCCGCGATGGTAACCTGAGTCGCCACCCCCTCTATGATGCCCAAGGGACGGTGCCCCGGCTGGCGGGCGACACCTACACGAAGACGGACTGTCGCCGCGCGCACGCGGCCGCGAAAGGCACGCCACGTGCGCCTGTGCCGGCCGTTCGGGCGCCAGCTGGCGTACTCTCTCGGCTCGCAGCCATTCGCGACGTGTCGCCGCGTTCGGGCGGCCTCTTGGGTGGCTACGAGTGAGTAGTCTGGCCCCAGGGCACGCGACACGCAATCTCGTGAAGACCGCCCGTTGCAGGACCCATTTCTCGCATGCTCGCTCGCGGGTGGTGGTGTGACCCGTCTCGGCCTCGACCTGCGCGAAAAGGCGCCACTAGCAGGGCATTTCCGACGAAGAACGCCACGCTAGGAGGTAGACACCGCCTGGCGGACCCGCGCGCCGGCGAACGCCGCCGCCAGCTTCCCCACTGCCTCCTGCTTCGCCCTCGTATCTGAGTGCAGATAGCGCGCTGTCGTCTGGAGGTCGGCGTGGCCAAGGAGCTCCTGCACGGTGCGGATGTCGACGCCGCTGCGGATGAGGTGGGTGGCGAAGGTGTGGCGGAGTCGGTGGGGGGTGATGCCTTCGTGATCGAGGTCGGCTTCCTCGAGTACGCGGTCCAGCATGCGGCCCGCGACTCGCCCATGGAGTGGTCGGCCCCCTATCCGGCTGACGAAGAGGTGATTGCTCTCGGTCTGCGGCCGGCACGGGAGGTACCTCTGGATCGCTTCGATCACCATCGGCGTCAACGGCACCACGCGCTGCTTCGCCCCCTTGCCGCGGACCAGTAGCTGCGCGTTCGCCAGGTCGAGGTCATCGAGGGTGATGGCGGTCACCTCGCTGCGCCTGAGCCCGGCGAAGAGCAGCAGGGCCAGCAGGGCCCGATGCCACGGGGTGTGGGCCGCCTCCAGCAGCGCCCTCGCCTGCTCCTCGCTCAATGCCGTGGGGAGGGTCTTCGCCACCTTGGGCAGAGGCAGGCCCCGCGCCGGGTTGGTGGCGGCACCGCCGGTGTCCTGGAGGAACCCGTAGAACGAAGCCACCGCGGCGACCTTGCGCCGAACCGTGAGCGGCGCCTGGCCCTTGAGGCTGATGGCGAACTGCACCACCATCTCCCGCCGCACTTGGTCGGGGTGCTTGACCGACCGATGCCGCCGCGCGAGGAATCCGCGAAGCTCCCTCAGATCCCGGGCGTAGGCCTTCACCGTGTGGATCGAGTAGCCGCGGTAGGAGCTGAGGTAGTCGAGGAAGGCAGAGGCCGCCTCCGCGAAACCGAGCCGTCTGGGTGCTGCCATGCCGGGCCTCCTGGCGACATAACTCGCTCAGGTGGGCCGGGAAGTCCAGGGAATACTGAACCCATAATGCCAGTTATGGGCCCAATGGGCCAGCGGCCGAGGCCGCGACGCGCGGATCCGTGGCCCCGCCCTGGCTCACGACACCCGGCCTCGCCTTCTCCTCGAGGGGCTCGCCCGGCCAGACGCATCGCGTTTCCTGACTACAGCCCGTCCCAGTCCCCCGCGATCGGCAGCCAAGTGCTGGGCGCGGGGCCGAAGCGGAAGGTCAGGTTGGCCGCGCCCGCCGAGTTGAAGTTGCGGAGATAGAAGGTGCTGGCGTTGGGACTGAAGAGCCCGATGGTGTCGGTCTCGTCCCCGTTCCAGTCGCCCGCGAGGGGAAGCCACGTGCTCCCGGCCGGGCCGTAGCGGAACGTCAGGTCGGCCGCCCCTGCGGAGTTCGTGTTGCGCAGGTAGAAGTAGCCGGTGGTGGGATTGTAGAGGCCGATGGTATCGGTGCTGTCCCCGTCCCAGCTTCCGACGATCGGAATCCAGCCGGCGCTGGCGGGGCCGAAGCGAAAGGTCAGATCGGCCGCGCCGGCGGAGTTGGAGTTGCGCAGGTAGAAGTAGCCGGTGGTGGGATCGTAGAGCCCAATGGTGACGTCACCGTCGCCGTCCCAGTCTCCCGCGATCGGCTTCCAGGCGCTCGCCGTCGGCCCGTAGCGGAAGGCGAGGTCGGCCGCGCCCGCGCCGTTGGAGTTGCGCAGGTAGAAGTAGCCCGTGGTGGGATTGTAGAGGCCGATGGTGACGTCCCCATCGCCGTCCCAATCCCCCGCGACCGGGGTCCAGTTGCTGGCCGCCGGACCGTAGGGGAAGGTGAGATCCGCGGGACCTGCGTTGTTGGAGTTGCGCAGATAGAAGGTCGAAGCCCCAGCGCCGTACAGGCCAACGCTGGCGCGCCGGAGGACGGCGAGGTGCACGACCTGAGCGTTGCTGTTGTCAGTCACCCAGCAGGAGCCATCAGCCGTGTTCACCGAGACGGACCCGGGACGGTAGAATCCCCCTTCCCGCCAGAGCTCTGCTCCGGTCGCGGAGAGATGTACGACCTGATCGTTGTAGGTGTCGGCCACCCAGCAGGAGCCGTCAGCCGGGTTCACCGACACGCCGCGGGGATCGTAGAAGTCCAATCCCCGCCAAAGCTGAGTGCCGTTCGCCGCTAGGTGCGCCACCTGGTCGTTCCCCGAGTCGGTCGCCCAGCAGGAACCGTCGCTGGAGTTCACCGAGACGGAGTAGGGCATGTAGAATCCCCAGTCCCGCCACAGCTCCGTCCCCGCCGACGACAGGTGCACTAGCTGGTTGTTCCCCCAGTCGAGCACCCAGCAGGAGCCGTCAGCGGAGTTCATGGAGACGGTGGCGGGGTAGAGGAAGCTCCCTCCCCGCCACAGCTCCACGCCAGCCTTCGACAGGTGCACCACCTGGTTGTTCCCGGAGTCCGCCATCCAGCAGGAGCCGTTCGTGGAGTTCACGGAGACAGACGAGGGCCCGCTGAAGCCTCCGCCTCTCCAGAGTTCGGCCCCATTGGCCCCCAGGTGCATGACCTGATCATTGCCAGAGTCGGCCACCCAGCAGGAGCCGTCGCTGCAGTTCACAGAGACGGACGCGGGACCCGAGAAGTCCGGGTAGCCTGGGCTCCGCCAGAGTTCGGCCCCGTCTGCCCCTAGGTGTACCACATAGCCGTCGATGGGGTCGGCCACCCAGCAGGAGGCGTCGCCGGGGTTCACCGAGACGGACCAGGGCTCGTAGAAGCCCTGTCCCTGCCACAGGTAAGACCCGTTCGCCCCGAAGTGGACCACAAGCCTGTACCCGTAGTCCGCCACCCAGCAAGAGCCGTCGGTCGAGTTCACAGAGACGGAGCGCGGCTGGCTGCCAGTGCCGGTGCCCCCCCGCCAGAGTTGGGCCCCGGCCGCGGAGAGATGCACGACCTGCTTGTTGCTCCGGTCCGCCACCCAGCAGGAGCCGTCAGTGGGGTTTGCGGAGACGGAGTAGGGTTCGGAGAACCCCCCTCCCCGCCACAGCTCCGCCCCCGCGGCGGAGAGGTGTACCACTTGGTTGTTGTGGGAGTCCGCCACCCAGCAGGAGCCGTCGCTGGGGTTCACCGAGACGGACGCGGGCAGATTGAAGGTTGGATACCCGGCGCTGCGCCACAGTTCCGCCCCCGCGGCCGAGAGGTGCACCACTTGGTGGTGGTAGGTATCGGCCACCCAGCAGGAGTCGTCGGTGGAGTCTACGGAGACGGAATATGCTAAGGCGAAGGCCCCTCCCCGCCAGAGCTCCACCCCTGCGGCCGAGAGATGCACCACCTGGCTGTTCCCGCGGTCGGCCACCCAGCAGGAGCCATCAGCGGGGTTCACAGAGACGCACGTGGGCCCGTCGAAGCCCCCTCCGCGCCAAAGCTCGGCTCCCGCGGCCGAGAGGTGCACCACTTGGTTGTTTCCGTAGTCCGCCACCCAGCAGGACCCGTTGCTGGGGTTCACTGAGACGGAGCAGGGGAACGAATACCCATTCTTCTGACTCAGAATCGTCCCGTTGGCCGCCAGGTGCATGACGCTGGAGCCGGCCGCCAACCATACCGACCCGTCTGTCGCGTTCACCGACACAGAACGGGGAGTGCCAAAGGGGCTCCGCCAGGCCTCGACCACGGTCTCTGCGATCACAGGGCGCGCGGCGGCGAGCGCCGCCAGCGCGCACACCCGTAGCCACGACCCTCGCCGCATGTTCCCTCCCTCCGGACAACAGCTTGGGTGCTGCGGAGCAACACCGCAGCCTTGAGTCTGCCGGCCCCCTCAGGCTTCGGCGGCCGGTGCGGCACGGTAGGGATAGGGAACTCAACGGAGCAGTTGGCGGCTGCGCTTCTGGACGGGGGTCGGAACCCCTGCTGGCACCTGCGGCGATCCTGTCGGCCTTGTGCTGTTCTGGCAACATGGCCCAGGACTCATCGCGCTCGTGCCAGGCCGCGGTCAGGCAGAGATCAGGGCAGAACCTCCGCGGCCCTACCACCACCCCGCTGCCGAGCGCGGGCGGGCAGCCTCGATCGCTGAGCCCATGCTCCTGCCAGAAACGGTGATCCTGTCACGTGGACAAGCGGGCTAGCAACATGTACGCAGGTCGAGTATCATGGACCGCATGAGGCGAGACCCACGTGCAGTTGAGCGTTACGGTTACCTGATCGCGGCCGTGTCTGTGGCGGCGGCGACGCTGGCCTTCTACCCCGGGCGCGCACACTTCGCAAAGGGGCAGTGGGCGCTGCTGTACCTGCTCCTCGTCGTCGTGGTGGCCGGCCTGAGCGGGGTGCGTCCTGCGCTGGCGGCCGCCGGGCTGTCGTTCCTGGCCTGGAACTACTTCTTCCTGCCGCCGTACGGTACGTTCCGGGTGGCCGACCCGAAAGATTGGCTCGCCCTGGTCGCGTTCCTCATGGTCGGGCTCATCATGGGCTGGCAGACAGGACGTCTGAGGGAGCGAGAGGCCCAGGCGCTGGCTAGAGAACAAGAGACTGCGCTGCTGAACCGGTTGAGCGCGCGGCTTGTCTCGGACATGTCGCTCTCCGATGTCGCGGCGATGTTTATCGGCCAGGTCTGCGGGATCACCCACGCGGGCTGTGTCGCCGTGTTCCTGCCCGACGAGTCAGGGGAACTGCGAGAGTTCGCGGCTACTTCCGCCCCAGTCTGCCCGCGTTCATCGGAGGTGCAGCAACTCGTCGCCTGGGTGAACCGGCAGGCGAAAGCGATAGGTCTGCCTTCGCATCAAGGCTCGGCCGCGGAGAGTCGTGACTGGCCCATCTCCGTCGGCCATCTCGAGGCGGGTGCGAGGGTAGTGAGACCCGATCTGTACTTGCCTCTGCAGACGTCTACCCGGCAGTCGGGTGTGCTGTATGTCGGGGAGCGTATCGATGGCAGGCCCTACGGCTATCCGGAGGTGCGGCCGGTGGTAGCATTGGCCAATCAGGTCTCGGTGTTCCTGGAGCGGCAACACCTCCAGAGCGTGGGCAGGCAAGCCGACGCGCTCCGCGAGGCCGACCGCATGAAGTCCACGCTCGTCTCCGCCGTCTCGCATGAGCTGAAGACACCGCTCTCCTCCTTGACCGCGACCGTTACCGGTCTGTTGGAGGGCGACCTTCCCTGGAACGAGGCGCGGGCGCGCCAGGAACTGAAGGCGATCGAGCAAGACCTCGTGCGACTTGGTAGCAGCATCAACTCACTCCTCGACCTCTCCCGCCTGGAGGCATCGGAGTGGCGGCCCAGCATGGAATGCTATGAGTTCGGAGAGATCCTCGGCACTGCGCTCTCGAAGCTGCCGCCGGGCCACCGCGCCCGCGTGTCCGTGACACTTCGTGAGGACCTGCCGATGATTCGCGTGGATTTCGACCAGTGGGTGCGCGTACTGGAGCACCTGCTCGGGAACGCACTCGTGTACAGCGGGCCTGATAGCCCGGTGCGTGTGGGCGCCAGCGCCACCTCCACAGAGGTCAGGATGTGGGTCGAGGACGAAGGACCCGGGATTCCCTCGGAGGAGCGCGAACGGGTATTCGGTAAGTTCTACCGCGGCAAGTCCGCGGCGACTGCCTCGGGGACCGGGATCGGCCTTGCGATTACCAGCGAGATCGTGCGCTTCCACGGGGGACGTATCTGGACTGAAGATGTCATGCCGCATGGCGCTCGGTTCGTGATTGCACTGCCAAGGGCAGGAACGGGCGGGGAGTGAGCGATGGCTGCGCCCGAAAAGCCTGCTAGCATTCTGGTTGTTGATGACGAGGCGCAGATCCGCCGCGCCCTGCACTCGATCCTCTCCACCCGCGGCTATCAGGTCCTCTCTGCCTCCGACGGCGCTGAAGGTCTGGACCTGGCCATTGAGCACAATCCCAACCTGACCGTCCTCGACCTGGCGATGCCGGGAATGAGCGGGCTCGACGTGTGTCGAGAGCTGCGAACCTGGTATGCCGCGCCCATCCTGGTCCTCAGCGTGCGCGGCGCCGATGCCGACAAGATCGCCGCGCTGGATGCGGGAGCCGATGATTTCGTCACCAAGCCGTTCTCTGCCGGAGAACTCCTGGCGCGGGTGCGGGCGCTACTGCGTCGCGCCTCCGGCCAGGCCGCCGCGGCGCCGATCATCACCATCGGCGACTTGGAGATCAACATTGCCCAGCGGCGCGTCAGGCGAGGGGACCGGGAGATCGAGCTGACCCGTACCGAGTTCGATATCCTCGCCTATCTCGCCCAGAACGCCGACACCGTTGTCACCTCGAAGATGATCCTGGAGCGCGTATGGGGCCCGGAGTATCGCGAGGGCACGCAGACACTCCGTGTGCACGTCAGCCACCTGCGCAAGAAGGTTGAACCCCACCCATCTGTTCCCCACTATATTCTCACCGAACCGGGGGTAGGCTTCCGCTTATCTACCTCCTGAGTGCTGTCCCGCTACGGCAGGCCTATCGTCCGACCGCATCACTCACTGTACGGAAACTTAACGCCGAGCATCTCTGCCTTCACGCAGCCTTCACACCTCGTGCGGTAGAATTCCCCAGTAAGCGCGAGGTGAACGTCATGGCAGACCTTGGATTCGTGCTGGTCTCCCTGGCATTCCTGGGCCTCAGCCTCTGGTATGTACGCGCTGTGGACCGGCTGTAACATCGGAGGCTGAGATAAGTGGCGAGTATCTGCTGAACGGGCTGATTGCGCTGGCCCTGCTGGCGTACCTGGGTTACGTCCTCATCAGGCCGGAGCGGCTGTAGGGAGGTAGGGACATGGCCGCGCTGGACCTGGCACAACTCCTCCTCTATGTCGCACTTCTGCTTCTCATCACGAAGCCGATGGGGGCCTATCTGGCACGCGTCTTCGCGGGTGAGCCCACGCTCCTGGATACCGTGTTGCGGCCGGTCGAGCGCCTTATCTATCGCTTCTGTGGGATAGACCCTCACCAGGAGATGCGCTGGAGCACCTACACCGTCACGATGCTGCTGTTCAACTTCGTCGGGCTGCTACTGCTCTATGCGATCCTTAGGCTCCAGCACCTCCTGCCCTGGAACCCTCAGCACATCGCCCCGATGCGGCCGGACCTTGCCTTCAACACCGCGGTGAGCTTCGCGACGAATACGAACTGGCAGGCCTATGCCGGCGAGACGACCGTTAGCTACTTCACCCAGATGGTCGGGCTGGCCTGGCACAACTTCGTCTCCGCCGCCACCGGCATCGCTCTCGCCATCGCGCTGATCCGGGGCCTGATCCGGCGCAGCGCGCGGGAGATCGGCAACTTCTG
>Ga0315285_10001405_pt1 | contig 25367 bp, 20 predicted proteins | sample YL17G09_36_MG_FD_203698 | JGI IMG/M metagenome (GOLD analysis project Ga0315285, IMG submission 203698) | Sediment microbial communities from Yellowstone Lake, YNP, Wyoming, USA - YL17G09_36 | ecosystem: Environmental > Aquatic > Freshwater > Lake > Sediment | place: USA: Wyoming | collected... | reverse complement strand
CGTCGGAGAACCTCGCCCCCCGTTCCTGCCGAGGCGGTTCGCCTGTTGCGCCTCCCCACATGGACTCGCGGAAATAGGCGACCACATCGCAACGCTGCTCGGCGTTCTGGATGGCTTTGAGGTCCGGCAACCAGTCGTTCACGCGCTGGATCACGCCCGGGGACCCGACGAAACTGAGCCCGCCGACGGTGGCGGAGTCCATCTGAGCCGCCGCCGCGCAACGGCTCAGGAGCTCCTCGTCGCGGATGGCCGGAAGAACGGTCAGCAGGGACATCTTCATGTCGGGGCGTGTCGCGGACCCGGACCCGTCTTGGATCCACACGCGCGTCAAGGCTTGATCTCGCTCGACCATCCCCAAGTTGGGGTCTCCCGACGGGGATCCCAGGAGGGCCATGATCTGGAAACGGCTCCTGGAGACCCCCGCCCAGGCCAAGGCGCGGGAGATGTTCTCGCTCAGCCCGCGGGGATCGTGGAGCCGGACGTAGCCGGCGATCTCGGTTGAGCCGGGAATCACGGGTGTCTCAGCCGGGGCGGGTCTCTCAAGTACTAGGATGGGGAGAAGAAGTGCGCCCCAAACCCGGAGAACGAAGGGATGGTTGTGAAGGGAGAACATGATGACGCGCGATCCTCCTCGATGGCCGGCTTCCCGGCGGGCGCCGGATGCTTCAGTTGATCTGTCGCAGCGTCACGCGCAGCTGGATCTGCCGGAGAATGCCGGCGATCTCCAACGCCCGCTCCCTGTGGGCAATGGCCACGGTGACCCTGCCGTGCTCTTCGGCGGTCTGCATCAACTCATGGGCGCGCGGGAAGGAGCAGTTGAGCGCTTTGACGATCTGCAATACGACCTCCATTTGGGTGTGAACGTCGTCATTGTAGAGGACGACGGCGTATTCTCGCCACGGTTGCATCTGGCTCAGGTCGAACTCCATCTCTTGGCGAGCGGGCGCCTCGGTCTGCGAGGGGCTGGAGGGGCCCTGCGTCATGTGTGGCGACGAGCAACGCTCGAGGGACAGGCTGATGCTGAGATCCCACCCGGCTCCTTGGCGCCCCATCGAGACGACGACGCCGGTCTTCCGCACGCCCCGAGAATTCGCCATGGGGAGTTCTCTCATTCTGACTGCCCTGCACGCCATATCAACCGGCCACCCGTCCTCGAGCCTTGAGAATGGACGAATCCACGGCATTACCGTACCACGACGGCGATCCTGCGCTCAAGAGATTCCGTACGTCATGTAGAGGTCTATGATTGCTTCGCTTAGGCGGCATTCTCCAGCGCTCTGCCCCCAGGGCGGCCAGAAGATCTTGTCTTCTCTTTCCCGAGTCGGATAGACTTCGGCAGTCGTGACGGCGTCAACGTGCTGCGCGAAGCCTTGCTGTCGGCGACCTTTGTGGTGCGTTTCTTCCGCGAATCGGCATGCGGCCAGAGTCCGCGTCCTGTAGCTTGGCCAGACCGGGGCGGCGGCGATGATCCAGGAAAAGGAGAAGGGCGATGTTTTCCTCTCGAACGTTGGGAAGAACCGGGGCCGTGATTCTTCTTCTCTGTCTCACCTGTCCGTGCCCGGCACAGCCGGCCGAGAAAGCGGCGTTCACGGTCCGACCGGACCGGAATTACTACACCACCGAAGAGCGCGGGCGTCTCGTCGTTTCGGTGAGTGAGGCGCTTGCGAAGACGAACCTGAACGCCGAGGTCCTGAAAAGCGGGAGACGACTGGGGGGACCCGTGGCGATGAAACCCGGAATCGTGAACCTCGTGGAAATCCCGCTGAAGGATTTCCCGGTGGGGGAGAACCGGGTTCTGTGCCTTCTGCGCGCCGACGGCGAAGTCACGGCCCGAGAAGAAGCGACGATCGTCAAACTGCCGCCGAAAGACAATGAAGTGAAGATCGACAACGTTAGCGGCGGCCTCATAGTCGACGGCCTTCCCTTTTTCCCGTTCGGTTTCTACTGCTACTCGCCCGTGCAGCCGACGCTGGCCGACGAGGAGATCGTCAAAGGATTCAACGTGATGTCGCCGTACCAGAGCAACAATCCCAAGACGATTGCGGAGCGACGGGCGTACATGGACCGTTGCGCCGAGCTCGGGATGAAGGCGCATTTCCAACTCCTCGACGTCGCCGGCGGGGGAGGCGTCATGGCGTCTGATCCCCGGAAGGCTCGCGATAAGCGCGAACAGCTGGGGAAGGAGATTCGGGCGTTCCGCGACCATCCCGCGCTTCTCGCCTGGTATATCAGCGACGAGCCGACCGGTCACGGCGCCAAACCGGAGGAGCTCAAGGCCGTTTATGACGCAGTCAAGGAGCTCGATCCCTATCACCCGATCACCATTGTTTTCAACGATCCGGGGGCCGCGCGCGACTACGCGGAGGCCATGGATCTCGTCATGGCCGACCCCTACCCCATTCCCCACGGCTCGCCGGCGGGGGTGGGGGAGGTTGCGGCGGGGCTCGCCAAGGAGTTTGGCCGCGAGAAGCCGGTCTGGATCGTGCCGCAAGCCTTTGGCGGCAATGAGATCTGGACGCGCGAGCCGACGGCGGCGGAAGAGCGCCTGATGACCTATCTGGCGGCGATCCACGGCGCCACGGGCATCCAGTACTTCATCCGCCACGGCATGAACGGTTTCCCCAAGTCGCAGATCGCGTGGGCGGAGTGCGCGAGCGTGGCCTTGGAGATCGCCGAGCTGACTCCCGCGCTCCTCTCGCACGAGTCTCCCCCCAAAATGGAAGTCTCGCCGGAGACGGTGCAGGCCCAAGCGTGGCTCGACCGCGGGCTTGTAACTATCTTGGCCGCCAATACGTCGAAAGAGCCCACGTCTTTCCGTCTGAGTCTCAAAGACGTCGATGTGACCGGGAAGGCTCACGCCGTTTTCGAGGACCGATTCGTAGACGTCGCCGACGGGGTCGGTAGCGCCGACGGGGTCGGCGGCGCCGACGGCGTCATCGAGGACATGATCGACGCGTACGGCACGCGGGCCTACCAGATCGCCGTCGGCCCGATGCCGGCAGACTCGATCGAGGTCCGACCGGGCAACCTGACCCTCGACCCGAGTTTCGAGAGCAACCCAAGCCCCGGAACGCCCTCGGCGTGCTACGCGAACGTAGGGCAAGGCGCGGGCTCGGGACGCGGCGCGACGTACTTCATCGACTCGCGCGTGGCGCGCCACGGTCGTCACTCCCTGCGCATGCATCTGCCCACCGGGAGAGAGGCGGTTGGCATCAGCCCCTACGCGCCAACCATCCGCGAGGGCCAGGGCTACACGTGGTCGGTGTGGGCGAGAGCGAGACCTCCGCTCTCCCTTCCCGAGACACGCGGCTTCCTCAGCCGGTTTTTCCCTGGGAAAAGAGCGCGAAGGCCCGGTCCTGTTACTCTCGAGGTGAGAGCCACGGGCTTCCAGGGAGAGCCGAACGACACAACCACGGAGAACGAGACGAGCGTCTTGGTGAAACGATTCCCTCTGACCGAGCAATGGCAGCAGTGCCTGGTTCCCGGAACGGCGACCGTCGGGGGACGCGGTTGGGCTAGCTTCTCGGTCGTCACGCCGGGCACGGCGTGGCTGGACCTTCTGGAGATGCATGCCGACCCGATGGTCCGCATCGAGAAAGGCGCGGCCGGCGGCGCCATGAAGGTCCACATCACGACGGGGATACCGGACGGCGAAATCCGCTTCACGACCGATGGGACGGAGCCGAGCTTGGGGTCCGGGCGCTACGAAGGTCCCTTTTCGCCAACCGGCACGGGCGAGGTTAGGGCAACGATCTTCAAGGACGGCGGGAGAAGGTCCTCAAGCCGGATCTCGCTTTTCTTGCACGACGCCAACAACTGTCGCGTCGAACTGGCGCGCCCCTATGCGGAGAGGTACGACGGCGGCGGGAAGGACGGACTCACGAACGGCGTCCGGGGGACGCAGGACTTCAAGGACGGCGCCTGGCAAGGCTTCGAAGATGCGGACCTCATCGCCACGATCGACCTGGAGCGGGAGATCATCGTGCGCGACGTGCGCGCCGGGTTCTACCAGAACATCGGCCCGTGGATCTTCATGCCTACGCGCGTGGATTTCCTCGTGTCGCACGACGGCGAGACTTTCCGCGCCGTCGCCGCGGTTGAGAACACCGTGCCCAACGACCAGGGGGGCGCCATCGTCAAGGACTTTGCCGCGAAGGTGGATGCCGACGGGGTCGGTGAGGCCGACGGGGTCGGTGGCCCCGTTCCGGCCCGCTACGTTCGCGTCCACGCCCACAGTGTGCGCGTCTGCCCGCAAGGCCATCCCTACGCGGGGCAGAAGGCTTGGGTTTTTTGCGACGAAATCCTGGTGAACGCCGACGGGGTCGATAGCGCGCGGAGATAGCTCCCGGGAAGGTGTCCCCCGCGTTGGCCGCGACGCGCTCATCTGCGGGCCGGGTTGGGCAACGGGCCGCCTCCTTTGAAACTCAGGCGAGCGGCCGGGGTGGCGCCTGGGCCGCCCCCGGGGCGCGGTCGCCGCCGTGGCCTTCGGCAGGCGTGCCCCCCCGAGACGAGGGGTTCATCTTTCCTCAGGGGAGTCCCGCTCTACCGGGGGACGGAAGGGCAGGAGAACCTTGAACGTGGCGCCCGCGCCGGGGCGAGACTCCAGCAACAGTCGGCCGCCGTGTTCCTCAACGGTCTTTCGGGCAATGGCCAGCCCCAGCCCCGTTCCGTGGGAACCTTTCGTGCTGAAAAACGGTTCGAAGACGCGTTCCTGGAGATCCTCGGGAATGCCCGGGCCGTTGTCCGATATTCGCACGCAGATGGTCTCGGCGTCCGGGGAGAAAATCGAGGACAGCATAACTTGGGCGCCCGGTTTTTTCTCACACACCTCGATGGCGTTGGTCACGATGTTGAGAACGGCGTCGTACAAGGCGCTGGGATCGAATCGCGAATCGGGCAGGTCGGCGTCCTCTTGAAGGAGGAGTTGCGTCTCGGCCTCTTCGGCGCGGCGCCGTTGGCTCTCGTAGACATCGCGGAGCAGCGAGTTGACGTTGCCGTCGCACCACTCCGGGTCGCGTCTCTTCGAGTAGGTAAGCATGTCTTTGACGAGGGACGCGATCTTCTCGTTCGAGCGCATGAGAATGGGCCAGAGCTTTCTGACCACGTTCATGTCGCCGGACTCCAGCCCCTGTTCGATCAGATGCGCCGAGCCCTGGGCCCCGAAGAGAACGTTCTTGACGTAGTGGGAGATCCCTGCCACGGCGACACCCATGGCCGCGAGCCGTTCCGCCTCAAGTTTCTGTCGCATGAGGATGGCGTTTTCGATGGCGATAGCGGCGCTGGCAGCGATGATGTTGAGCAGGACGAGGTCTTCTTGCTGGTACGTGATCCAACGGGACCGGGTGTCGATGTAGAGAACGCCCAGCACTTTCTCCTTGCAGACGAGGGGGGCGCAGATCGCCGACAAGATGGACTGAGCCAGGACGCTGTCCGCCTCACTGAAGCGCTGGTCCTGCGCCGTGTCGGAAACGAGGACGGACATGCGGTCCTCGACGGCATGGTCGATGATCGTTTGACTGACTCTTAGATCTTCTCCCGCGGGCCGTGTGAACCTGGGCCGCAATCCTCCGCCCGCTTCGTCGAACAGCAGGATGGCGCCCTGATCGGGCTGGAGGATTTCAAAAAGCCTGTCCATCAAGGTTTCGAGCAGATCGTCCAGGTCGAGGAGGGACTGCGTGGCTTCGGCGACTCGCGAGAGCATTTCCGCATGCTTTGGGGGGAGCCCCCTGGCGAAAACGCCACTGTCGCTGGCGTCCTTCAGAACCGGAACTCTTGAGGCGATCTTCTCCGCCACCATGTCTGCGCGTTTGGCGAGTCCCGCAGGCGATTCTGACACACCGCCCCCCTCGGCGACCTCGCCGGCGGGGCCGGGGCTGTCAGTGGAAACGTCATTTTTGGAGCGGCTCGCGACGCCAGCCCCTTCCCTTTCCGGCGCCGGCGCGTCGAGGCGCCCTGCACCGGGCTCCTTCAGGTGGAAAAGGAGCTCCGTTCCCCCCAAGCGCACGAGGTCATTGTCGTTGAGAGGCGACTCCTCGGCGCCCCGCGCGTCATTGACGAAAGTGCCGTGCGTGCTGCCGAGATCGCAGACGTAGTACTGGTCTTCGCGACGAATCACCTTGGCGTGAAAGCGCGACACGGTGTTGTCGCTCAAAACGACGTCATTCCCCGCGTTGCGGCCCAGCGTCGTAACGTCGCCCGCCAGCAGGAAGACGGAATCCGCCTGCTCACCGGTCCTGACGACGAAGTGCGGCATTTCCCCTCTCCTCAGGCTATCTTCAGATCGGGACGCCTTTCCCCGGGACTTGTTCAAGACACGCAGGTTAGGCCGGGTCTCACGTTTCCTGTGTGCCCGAACGTACAGTCTTTCTTAGCAGATCGGCGATTGTCTTGTCAACGCCCGAAGCGTCTTCTCTGACGTCTTCTCCGGCGGCCCCGCGCGATTCCCGCGTTCTTGACAGGGGAAAGCGGCCCACGCAAGATGTCGTGGCGGCCCTTTCTGCCCCCGGGATAGGCTGGGCGCGTTCTCTCTTCCAGGCTTGCGTCACGGACCTTCCCGGCCGACTTCTTCTTCCCAGGATCGCACAGGCATGCCGGCTCGGAACAGTACCCATGCGAAAAGCGAAGCTCTCGAGCGATGCCTCGATGACCTCGAATCTCGCATCGACCCCTTGGAAGAGGAACGCGTTCTCCACGAGTGGACCGACTTCAGCCACGGCCGCTTCGAGGGCGATGTCTTCACGCCCCGCCGCGCGGCCCCTTCCCCGCCGAGGACGGACTGGCCGGCCGTTTCAGTGAATGAGGCTCTCGGGGGCTTCGACGCCATGGCCCTCCAGCAGTACGCCTCGTGTTCGGCGACCCTCGCCGGCGCCGACGGCGCCGTGCTGAACGTTCGCGCCAACTACGGGACCGCCATTCTCCCTTCCCTCTTCGGCGCGGAGATCTTCCTGATGTCCGATGAGTCAAACACCCTGCCCACCACCCTCCCCTTCAAAGGGACTGATGCGATCCGTCGGATCGTCGACGGGGGGATTCCCGACCTGTGGGCGGGTTATGGCGGTCGCGTCCTCGAGATGGGCGAACGCTTCGCCGCCATCGGCCGCGAGCGCCCGCTCATCGGCCGGCGCGTCCGCGTCTACCATCCCGACGTCCAAGGGCCCATGGACGTCTGCGAACTCCTCTGGGGGAGCGATCTTTTTTACGCCCTGATTGAGACCCCGGACCTGGTGGAGGCGCTTCTTGAAGTCGTTACGGAAACTTACGCCGCTTTCCTGCGGGAGTGGGAGCGGATCGTCCCCTTTCGCGCCGGGGGCAACGCTCATTGGGGGCTTTTCCACCGAGGCAACATCATGCTGCGCGACGATTCCGCCATGAACCTCTCTCCCGCAATGTTCGAGGCGTTCGTCCGTCCCTACGATCAGCGGCTCCTGGACGAATTCGGCGGGGGCGGCATTCATTTTTGCGGCCGCGGGGACCATTACATCGAGCGCATGTCGGCCATGTCCGGCCTGTACGCCATCGCCATGTCGCAGCCCGATTGCAACGATATGGAGACGATTTTCGCGAACACCGTGGACAAGGGCATCTGCCTCCTCGGACTGGACCGCAAAGCGGCGAACGAAGCCCTCGCGCGCGGACGCAGCCTCCGGGGACGCGTCCACTGCTTCTAGGGATCTCCCAGCCAGAGCGCCCTCTCGCCAGGAAAACGGCGCCGGAGCGTTGACGGGGGAATAACCCGGCGGATTTTCTCTCCTCCCTGGATTCCCCCCCTCCCGGCGCGGTTCCGCGCCAGGATTTGGCCTCTGGATGGCTTTCGATCCCCGGCGCAGGTTAACACTTGATCCCGCGGTGGATTGGTGTAGGATCAGGGCCGGACGGACTCAAGGCGCCCGGGAGAAAGCGCGGGCGCGGGTGAATCCTGCGGCCCGCTGGGGGGATCCATGCTCCCGGTCGGCGCCCAGGGCGGGAGATCCGTCCAGGAGAAAATCCCAGGAGCGAGGAAGGAGAGCGTCATGTTGAGACACAGAACATGGGCGTGGGTCTGCGCGGCGCTGGCCGCCGTTCTGCTGGCTTGCGGGCAGAAGGCCGAGGAGAAAGCGTCGGAGAAGGCGGCGGAGAAAATCGTCGAAATGCAGATGGCGAAAGAGGGGCAGAAGGTCGACGTCGATCTGTCCAAAGGGAGTGTGAAGATCGAGAGCAAAGAGGGCGACGTGACCGTCTCCGCAGGCGAAGGCGTCAAAGTGCCGGACGGTTTTCCCAAGGACGTGTTCGTTCACGAGGGGACCGTCAAGACGGCGACCACCGAAGGCGGGAACTTCATGTTGGCCATCGAAACAGAGGACGGCGCAACGAAAGTGGCCGAAACGTACAAGGAGAAGCTCAAGTCCGAGGGATGGCAAGAGACGAGGACGGTTGCCATGGAGGGCGGCTCTTTCCTGGAGTACGAGAAGGACGGTCGCAGCCTCACCGTCCACCTCATGGAGGACGACGGGAAAACCCTGATCACGGTGGCCGTTCAGAAGGCTGAATGATCGCAAGGAGCAAGCAGAGAAGGGTTTGCCGTTGGGGGCAATGCCGGCGCGACGTTTCCGAGCGGCGGCGCGCCCGTCTGTGAAGCGCACTCCTCAGCGCCGTCCTTCCGACCGCTTCCGCCAACTTCCGGAGTCGCGCGGCTGACCGGTCCGCGTGGACGGGGCCGCGTCGCCCTGTCCCGGAGGGGGTGAAGGAATGCCCTGATGCCAATGAACCTGACTTACAAGATCCTCCGGTCCCATCTCGTGGAGGGAGATCTGAACCCCGGCGAGGAGATTGCCATCCGCACCGACCAGACCTTGACGCAGGACGCCACGGGCACAATGGCCTTTCTCCAGTTCGAGGCGCTCGGCATCGAGAGGGTCCGCACGAAACTCTCGGCGTCCTACGTGGACCACAACACCCTCCAGTGCGGGTTTGAGAACGCCGACGACCATCGCTATCTCCAGTCGGCGGCCTCGAGGTACGGCGTTCTTTTCTCCCGACCCGGCAACGGGATCTGTCACCAGGTCCATCTCGAACGTTTCGGCGCGCCCGGCATGACGCTTCTCGGGAGCGACAGCCACACGCCCACCTGTGGGGGGCTCGGCATGCTGGCCATCGGCGCGGGGGGACTCGACGTGGCCGTCGCCATGGGCGGCGGCCCTTTTTACCTCTCCGCTCCGCGCGTCGTCGGGGTGTGGCTCGAAGGGGGGCTTGGGCCGTGGGTTTCGGCGAAGGACGTCATCCTCGAAGTCCTGCGGCGCCTGCGAGTGCAGGGCGGCGTCGGTCGCGTCATCGAGTACCACGGACCGGGCGTCGCCTCGCTGAGCGTTCCCGAACGGGCGACGATCGCGAACATGGGGGCGGAGTTGGGCGCCACAACGAGCATCTTCCCGAGCGACGACCGCACGCTCGAGTACATGCGCATGCAGCGTCGCGGCACGAAGCACCGTTTCCTTGAGGCCGACGACGGCGCCGCGTATGACGAGGAGCTGGAGATCGACCTCTCGAGCATCGAGCCGCTGGTCGCCTGTCCTCACAGCCCCGATAACGTGGTCGAAGTGCGCAAGCTGAAGAAGGTGGAGGTCAGCCAGGTCGCCATCGGGTCGTGCACGAACTCCTCTTTGCGCGACCTGCTGGTCGTCAGCGCCATGCTCGACGGCAAGCACGTGCATCCGGGCGTAGACGTCTGTCTCTCTCCCGGATCGCGACAGGTTCTGCAGAACCTCATCGAGCTGGGAGGCCTGAGCCCCATCATCGCCGCGGGCGTGCGACTCCTCGAATCCAGCTGTGGTCCCTGCATCGGCATGGGGCAGTCTCCGCCGAGCGGCTCGGCGTCGCTCCGCACGTTCAACCGCAACTTCCTAGGCCGTTCCGGCACGAAGGACGCGCAAGTCTACCTCTGCAGTCCGGAGGTCGCGGCCGCGTCGGCCCTGACCGGCGTCATTACCGATCCTCGCACGTTCGGCAAACCGCCTCGCGTCCGGATTCCGGACAGCCTCATCGTCGACGATCGCATGATCCTCCAGCCCTCGCGCAAACCGGAGGAAGTGGAGGCCGCCGGCCCCGCCGGCATCACCGGCCCCGCCGGCATCACCGGCCCCGCCGGCATCGTCCGCGGGCCGAACATCAAGCCTCTCCCGCTCAAGAAACCCTTGCCCCCTTCACTGAAAGGCGAAGTGCTCCTCAAGGTCGGCGACAACGTCACAACCGACCACATCATGCCGGCCGGCGCGAGGATTCTCCCTCTCCGCTCCAACATCCCAGCCATCAGCGAGTACGTCTTTTCGGCGATCGATCCCGAGTTCGCCCAGCGTGCGCGAAAGAAGAAGGGAGGCTTCGTCGTGGGGGGCGAGAACTACGGCCAGGGCTCCTCGCGCGAGCACGCGGCGCTGGCGCCGATGAGCCTCGGGCTCCAGGCCGTTCTCGCCAAGTCGTTTGCGCGCATCCATCTGGCAAACCTCATCAACTTCGGCATCGCGCCGATGACTTTCGTGGACCCGAAGGACTATGACGCCGTCAAACAGGGCGACGATCTGGAGATCCCGCGCCTCAAGAGGGCACTGAGCCGAGGCGCCGACACGATCGAGGTCCGCAACGTTACGCGCGGACAGACCATTCCCATGGCTCTGTCGCTGAGCGGGCGTCAGCGCGAGATCCTCATTGCCGGCGGCTTGCTGAACCTGACGCGCAAAGGCATGGGCCGACAGGATCGGTGAGGCCGACAGGGTCGGTGAGGCTGACAGGGTCGGTGAGGCCGACAGGGTCGGTGGGGCTGACAGGGTCGGTGAGGCTGACAGGGTCGGTGAGGCCGACAGGGTCGGTGAGGCCGACAGGGTCGGTGGCAAGGGAGATAGGCGCGTTCTTCGCGGCGTCGGTTCATCTCTTGCGGGCGGAAGGGTTCGAGCCTACGGCCGTCGTTCTTCTCGCGGCGACGGGAATGCCGCCATGTTCAAGGCAAGGCAAAGGATCGGGGAAGTGCCGGATCGACAAGCGCCTGGCCCAGGGAGGCTTCGCCACCGTGTACCGAGCCTACGCGACACGGTGGGAGGGGTGCGAGTGGCGCTCAAGCTTCCCCACGAGCGCCTTCTCGGTCCCTCGGCCGCCGCCCCCTGCCCCCCAGTCCCTAACCCCTCACCTCCTGCTCATATCCCTTTAACACCGCGATCTCTCTCGGCAGATGCATCTCACACGGCTCCCAATCGATCCACTCCCCGCTGAGGTAGCCCGCGTAATCGATCGTCATGAGAAGCGCGATGGCGCGGCGATGGTCGATGTCGCCTTCTCCCATGGGGACCATCTTGTTCTCTTTCTTGTCGCCGTCGTGAACGTGGAGGTGTCGGATCCACGGTCTCAGGGTCTCGAAGCTCTCCTCCACGGTCGCCTTCCCCGCGCGCACGGGGTGCATGATGTCCCAGTTGACCCCCACGGCGGGATGATTCACCCGCTCGAGGACGGCGGCGACGTGGGCGGGGTCGCACCAGTCGTCGTGGGTCTCTAGGCAGAGCGTGACGCGCCGTTCCGCCGCGTGGTCGGCGACGGCGCTCAGGGACTTGACGAGCAGATCGATGGCGTCCTCGCGGCTGGTCCCCTTCGGAATCCCGCCTCCGAAGATCCGGACGGCCGGCGCGCCGACGTCGCCAGCGAGATCGATGCGCTGACGCGTGTCCTGAAGCATTTCCTTCGTCTGAGAGGGATCGGCGTACTTCAGAGATGTGGCGAGACAGGCCAGAGCGATTCCCGATTCGGCGGCCTGCCGTTTGATCCGCGAGCGCTCCCGCGCCGTCGCGGCGACTTCAAGGCCGTGGGCGTGGCCGGCGTCCAGCCGGGGCTCGATGCCGTCATAGCCGTAGCGCTGAGCGGCTTCGAGCGTTTCGGCCAGAGTCAGGTTCGGGGTCGAGAAAGTCATGAAGGAGTATCTCATGGCGCTTCGTCCTGTCTGAGCGGGGGGTCTCGGCGATTCACGGAACCACCACGCGGTTCTCCTTGTCGGCCAACCGGATCGCGTCCAGAACGCGCGTGAGTTCCAGGGCGTGCTCGGGGCGAACGGGAAACTCCTTCTCGCCGCGGATCGCCTTGGCGACCTCGGCATAGATCGCGTTCTCGTCGCCGTAGACCGCCCCTTCCGCCGTCTCGCGGAGCGTCTCGCTGTCCGAGGATTGCATCGTCGCAAAGTCCGTCGGGTCCGCTGGGCGGGGAGGGGTTTTCTTGTGAATCGTGATCTCACGGCCTCGAACGACGATGGCGCCGCGGTCGCCTTGGATGAACCAGCTCGGAAGCTCTTCGACCGCAACGGTGTGCTCCGCTTGCGCGACGGCGCCGTTGGCTAGGTTCATGACCGCGAGGAAAACGTCCTCCGTGTCGCCGGGGTTGATGGTCTGTTTCATTCGCGCGTAAACGCTTTCGACCCTCGCGCCCATCAGCACGATCGGCGAATCGACAATGTGCGGTCCCCAGTTCAACAGATAACCGCCCCCGTAGCGGCGCTCGGTCTGCCAATCGTTGCGCGTTGCGAAGCTGCAGACGGTGTGGCGGACGAGAAACACATCGCCGATCGCGTTCTCGCTCATCAACTCCTTCAAACGACCAAGAACGCATCCCCACCGCGCGGGGAGCCATGGCAGGAGCATCTTCCCGGAGGCTTCGGCGGCGGAGATCATGCGGCGCGCTTCGTCCGCGTTGACGGCCCAGGGTTTCGTGACCAACACGTTCACACCCGCATCCAGGCAATCGCAAGTCATCTGGCAGTGCTGGTCGCTGCGGGTCACGACGCTGACGAGGTCCAGATCTTCTTTGGCAAGCATCTCGCGGCAGTCGTCGTAAATGGGGCAGCCAAAGCGCTCGGAAGCCTGCTTCTGTCTCTCGGGATCGATATCGCAGACGGCCGTCATTGCGAAGTCCTGACTGTTATGTTCGATGGCGCCGGCGTGCATCGTGCTGCCGCTTCGGCCGTAGCCGAGAATTGCCGCGCGGATCTTCGGCATGAGTTCTCCTCCCGGGTCTTTCGTGGATGGACGTTAGATTCCTCCGCCTTTTTCGCGGATCAGCTGGTCGTAGATTCCCGAGAACGCCTCGGCGCGCTCGGACTCGCTGAAATGCCGCTCGGCTCGCAAGCGGCCGGCGCGGCCCATCTCAGCGCACCGGGGTCGATCGCAAAGCAGGGCGATGAGTTTCTTTGTCAGGTCATCCACGTCGCGGCGCCGAACCAAGAGACCCGTTCGTCCGTCCTCGACGATCTCGGGCGTCGCGCCGATCCGGGCGGCGACGACGGCCTTTCCGCAAGCCATCGCCTCGAGGATCGAGCGGCACGTGCCTTCGCTGCCAAGGCCAAGGAAGAGCGCCGCGTCCATGGCTGCGTACGCTTGAGGGAGCCCGTCGTCTTTGCGATAGCCCGCATAATGAACCTGGCCGCGATAGACGGGGCGCTTGATCTCCTGTTTGAACCATTTTTTCTGCTCGCCGCGACCGACCATGACGAAGTGTGCGTCGGGCGCTTGCTCAAGGACGGCCGGAATCGACCGCATCATCCATCGCACGCCGCGTCCCGCACGCATGCGGGCGACTAGCCCGGCCACGGGCGCGTCAAGCGGGATCGAAAACTCCTCGCGGAGGGCCGAGCCGTCCCAGTCGGGACGGAAGCGCTCGAGATCCACGCCTCCCGCCACGTGTTCGATGCTTGCCGAGGCCAGGCCGAGCGCCTTCTCCGCGCGGCGCGCCGCGTCCTGCGAGACGCACACGAGCCGATCGGTGCTCTTCAGGCATAAGCGGCGGTGAAACCAGTCGTTGCGGGGAGCGCCGCTCAGATGCAGGGTGCGCACGAGAAAAGGGCGTCCCTTCCGTTCCGCGCGGACTTTCCTCAGGGACCACGCCGAAAGCCAATGATCGTGGAACAAGTGGCAGTGCACGATGTCGACGTCGTTCTCAGAGCAGAACCGAGGAATGAAACGCAGGTCGCTCGCCAGATGCAGAGGGTTCAAGCGGCGATTGAGGTGAATCCCGTCGAGCACTTCCAATCCCTGCGCCCGAGCTTTTCTCTCGAACGAACGTCCCGGCGTGCACCCGATCCAGACGCGGTGGCCCATCTTCCGCTGCTGCGCCGCCAGACTGACGACGGGCTCCGCGACGCCCGTCCAGCGTTCGCTGCTGGCGAGATGCAGAATGCGGAGGGGATTGGCCGGACGTGTCATCTCGCGTATGGAACAAAGGAAGGCGACCGAGAATGGCGCGGGAATCTGAAGAGATGATGCTTGCGGGCTTAGTCAGCCTTCGGATTCAGACCGTCTGCCGGTCGCTGCGTCGACTCGGCCATCGTCTGCAGGTTCCTGAGCACGGCGTCTTGGAGAGTGTGGGACGCCATGAACTCTTCGTAGCCAGAAGCGACGTTCTCCTCAATCCGCCGGACACACTCCTGGATATGGCGCAGATACACCCTATCGTCTTTCATAGTCGAACGGCCTCTCTCAGCACGTGATCGCGAACATGGCGATTCAGTCCCTTCTCCGTTACGACCTCCACCGATCTCCCCAGCAGCTCCTGCAAATCCGCGATCAGGCCTCCCGGAAACCACGGACTTGTCGTCGAGCCGACATCCACAAGAAGGTCCAGGTCGCTGTCAGGGCCTGCTTCACCTCGCGCCGTCGATCCGAAAACGCGGACGTTATGCGCGCCGTGCTTTGCCGCGATGCGCTGTACCTCCGCTCGCTTGTCGCCAAGAATCTCGTCCAAAGTCATGATTCCCTCCGTTCCCGGCATTCATCAAAAGTCAATCGCCGGCACTGATGATGCAAAGACAACAAGTCGTTCGGGAACCGGCTGCTCACTTGTCTTCGGATCTGCAAGATGACGGGCTTTCCAACCATCACTTTGGGATCGACCGCGATCCTCTCAAGCAACTCCTGCTCTTTCATCGTCCCTGCCTTCCTGTCCTGCCATCGCGCCCGCGACCGGATTCCCGTCGACGGCATGGCTCGGGAAAAGCGGCGCGGGCGCCGCGCGAACCGGAATGGCCCGGCCGATCCCGTGCGACTCAGTGTCTGGAATCCTCCCCTGTTTGTCAACCGCAAGAGGCGATCGAGATGAACCCGACGGGCGGTCTAGGCGTCTTTCCGTTCGAAGCGGCGGATTCCGAATCCCGCGATGCCCATTGTAGAGGCGCGGCCCGTGCCGATGATTACTGCGTCCGCCGTTGTGCGCACCGCCGTCTCCCGTTGCCCGGATCTATCCCCAACGAGCGTCGGGCGGTTCCGTCACGATGTCCATCCGGTCCACTCCGTGCTTCTCGAATTCCTCGGCGTACTTCTCCTCACAACGCATGATCCTCTCGAGTCGCTCGAACCCGTCCATAGCGAGGTACGCGTCTTCGCCGATCTCGCGGATAAGGTCCCGCCGCGCCAAGCGATCGATCGCGTCTTCCCAGAAGGAGTCGTCCAGATGCTCCCTGACGAAATCCATCCACGGGCTTGTTTCCTCAAACTGTTTCGTTGGCGAGTATCCCTCGCGTCCGCCGACATGTTCAACGAGACGCTCGCATCCGAAATCGCTGGCCATCCTCAGGATCTTTTTCCGGAGATCGCGGTGCTTCTTTCTGTCCGCGGGCAAGTCCGTCCGGTGCGCGTGCAGGATCCAGTCGGCGATCTCGAAGATCTCCAGCAAGGTTACGTACTCCTGTTTCGTGATGTCGAGTTTCATCTCTCCGCCTTTCATATTCTCATGGCGCCGGCAGCCGTTCCGTGGAGATTCGAGTAGGGGCATGACCGACGAGCGCGAGGAACCATCCACGGAGCGCTTGACTATCGAAGCTTCCACATTTTCTCAGGGCGCTCGCCTTGCCAATCCAGCGTCGAGCAACCGATCCACTCCACGCCCGACCTCCAGCCGTCCCTGGCATTGTAAAAGAGCCACAACTTCCCTTCGCGCCAACGAAGGTCTAGTTGGTAAACCAACGCCTCTTTCCAGCCGTTGCCGGGAGATATGATGGGGTTGTACGGCGCGTCCTCCCATTCGAGGCCGTTCTCCGAGAGGAGCAAGTCAATCGCTGAGCGACTGTGCCCCTCGGCGTCCCTATACAAACCATTCGCAAGGCCAAGGAAGAGTCGCCCATATCGGAACACCTTGATGGCGCCCGCGCCGAAGCTCCGATAGGGAACGTCTTTTTCCGGTCCCAGGATCGGCTCGGGACGCTTCTCGAATGGTCCGGCCGGGGACGGCGACTCCGCGCAGCCAATGTGCTTCGGTTCTTCGTAGCCGCAATCCCCAAGCCAAATCGTTCCGCCGCTGTAATACATCCGATAGCCGCCGTCCGCGAGTTGCACGACGCACGGATTGCGCACCTGCACCCGCTCCCCTTCCAACTCCCATTTCAGTTCGGGCTCGAGAACCGTTTCGGGCTCCGACCAGTCGGTCAGATCGTCCGACTTCCGCATGCTGATAATGCACCGTTCGCGGGCGACGTGCGTGTAGTAGACGTACCACCGATTCCCGTCCGTTGTCACGCACATCGGCCCGGACGACCAGTTGTAGTCACAAGCCAAGTCCCAATGAATGCCGTTCCTCGAATCAAAGCGAAAGAAGTGACCCTCTCCGATGAGGAACATGTGCCAAGCATCGTCGTACTCGCCGGGAAGAATCACCTGGGGATCCCCGATCACGTTGCCGGGATTGGTTCCGCTCACCGGCGCGATCAACGGATTCTCCGCCACCTCCTGCCAGCGCTCCGGCTGCCAGTCTGGAAAGGGGAACCTTGGCGCCATTTTCTACTCGCCCTTCGCCCCGCATGCCTCGAGCGGTCAGTCCCTCATCGCGAACAGACCCTCATCGCTCTCGCGATTCGTCGAGCGCAACGGACGTGAACAAGGTGGTCGCAAAAGAGACGCGCTCCCGGGGATTTCGTCACGCCTCCGCCCTCTCCGGCTTCCGCCCGAAGGGGGACAAGGCGCGCAGGCGTTCGATGATGGGCGGCATGACCTCAAGAACCGCGTCGACCTCCTCGTCGGTCGTGTAGCGACTGAGGCTGAAGCGGATCGAGCCGTGGGCGCGCGTGAAGGGAACGCCCATGGCGCGCAGCACGTGGGAGGGCTCGAGCGACCCGGACGTGCAGGCCGAACCGGAGGAGGCGCAGATCCCGTGAGCGTCGAGGTGCAGGAGGATGGCCTCGCCTTCGACGTACTCGAAGCTGACGTTGACCGTGTTGGGCAGGAGATCGTCGAGATCGCCGTTCAGGCTGGCGTCGAGGCACGACGAAAGAAGACCGCGCGCGAGGCGGTCGCGCAGCCCCCGCACCCGCGTGGTCTCCTCTTCGATGTGTTCGGCGGCGAGCCGGCACGCCTCGCCCAGTCCGACGATGTAAGGCACGTTCTCCGTGCCGCCGCGCTTGCCGTGTTCCTGGTGGCCCCCTTTGATGAAGGCGGGCAGTCTCGTGCCGCGCCGAACGTAGAGGATTCCGACGCCTTTGGGCGCGTGCAGTTTGTGTCCGGAGACGGCCAAGAGATCGATGGGCGTCTTCGACAGGTCGAGCGGGATCTTGCCGACCGATTGCACGGCGTCGCAGTGGAGAATGGCGCCGTGGGCTTTCACGATCTGCGCGATCTCGTCGATCGGGAAAATGACGCCCGTCTCATTGTTCGCGTGCATGACGCTGACGATGGCCGTGTCGTCGCTCAGCGCGTTCCTGATCTGATCGAGATTCAGCCGGCCCTTGCCGTCCACGGGCAGTTCCGTCAGGCGATAGCCGCGCGACTGGAAGTAGCGGCACGTCACGCGCACCGCGGGGTGCTCGACTCGGGTCGCAATGACGTGACGCTTGTCCGGGTACGCCTCGAGCGTGGAATGAATCGCCGTGTTGTCGCTCTCGGTGCCGCAGGACGTGAAGAGAATCTCGTCGGGCGAGCAATTCAGAAGAGCGGCGGCGTGGTCGCGCGCGCGCTCGACGGCGTGGGCCACCTCGCCGCCGAAGGCGTGCATGCTTGACGGGTTGCCGTAGCGCTCGGTGAGGTAGGGCCGCATGGCCTCGAAGACCTCGTCCGCCACGCGCGTCGTCGCGTTGTTGTCCAGATAGACGACCTTCATACTTTCGCCTCCTCAACCACGACGAGGTCCTCGGAAACGAACTCGCGCAGCTTCGCCTCGACCAACTCCTTCAGCGTGATGGGGGACGCCGGGCAGTTCGAGCACGTGCCGCGGGGAGAAACGATGACGCGGTCCCCGTCCACGTCGATCAGGTCGATGTCGCCTCCATCCTTCAGGAGGGAGGGGCGAATCTCGCGGTTGATCGTCTCCTCGATCAGTCTGATCTTCTGGATGTTGGTCAGCCGCTTGGGCCGCGCGGGATGGGCGGCCTCTTCGGGCGATGCGCCGGTGATTTCGGCGATGATGCGCCCGATCTCCGTCTTGCACCCGCCGCATCCGCCGCCGGCCTTGCAGTAGTTCGTGACCTGCTCGATCTCGGTCAGACCGTTCTCCTTGATGACGCGCTTGATCTCTTCCTCCGTGACGCCGAAGCACGTGCAAACGACCCGGCCTTCCAGTTCCCTTATTCCCGTGGCGCCGGTTCGGTAGTTGGCGATGGCCGCTTCGAGCGCTTCGCGCCCCATGACCGAGCAGTGCATCTTCTGCTCCGGCAGCTCGCCCAGGTAGTTGGCGATGTCTTGGTTCGTCACCTTCTCGGCTTCCTCGACCGTCATCCCCTTGACGATCTCGGTCAGCGCCGAGGACGACGCGATGGCGCTGGCGCAGCCGAAAGTGAGAAATCTCGCGTCGACGATGCGATCGTTCTCGTCGATCTTCAGGGTGAGTTTCAGAGCGTCGCCGCAAGCGAGCGATCCGACCTCGCCGACGGCGGACGGGCTCTCGATCTCGCCCGTGTTGCGCGGATTGAGAAAGTGATCTTTCACCTTGTCGGTATAGTCCCACATCCTCAGAATCCCCTTCCTCGCGCGGGCCGCGTCGGAGGGCGCGGCCGCCATAACAGTCGGGGGCGGCTGCCCCACGCCCAGACCCGATTCTACAACATAGGTCGGAGCTCCGGCAAAAGGAAATGCAGGCGGACCGGCGCGGGCGGCACGCAGGGGGCGCGGTCGCGAGGCGCGGTCGCGACGCTCTGGGATCGGCGTCACGCGTTCGGCTCGAACGCGCGCGCGATCTCGGCCGGCGGCTTCCTGTCGTTAGGCTTCTCGATCGCCTGCAGGTCGCTCGGGAGCTGCGTTGCGTCGCCGCGTCGACCGACCGCCACCGCCGCCAGGACGTCGTATTCATCCTCAGACGCGCCGAGAATCTCGTGTGCCCGCTTGACGTCAAATCCCGCCATGGCGTGGGCGTAAAGCCCTAGCCTTCGGGCCTGCAAGGCGAGCGACATCCACGCGGCGCCCGCATCGAAAGCGGCGTGGCGGTTCGCCTTGCCGTTCGTCTGAAACGCCCGCCGCGCCAGGACGAACAGAAGCAGCGGCGCACGTTGCGCCCACGAGCGGTTCCTCTCGACAAGCGCCGAAGCGAACAGGCGGCGCGCTCCGGCGGAGGTCGCGTAGAGGAACAGCCACGGCTGCTCGTTGTAGCAGGACGGCGCCCAGCGGGCCGCTTCGAACAGCGCGTCGATCTGGTGTTGGGGCAAGGCGTCCGGCAGAAAGGCTCGCGGGGACCATCGGTCAACGAACATGCAGTCGACCTCCGCCTCGGTTGATCTGGAGTTCTGAATGAAGGAACACATGCTTCTTACCTCCTTTTCGCTGACCGCCCGGCATTTGAGGAACCCACGAGAAGCATCGTGATGAGCGTTGGGAAGACAGCGGGTGTTCTCATCCTGCGTTCTTCCGTTCGACGTTTCTGCAAGGTATCCCTGCCCTTCCGTGCCGTCAAGGCGGAACTTGCGCCCCATCTCCAGCGCGAGCCGCACGGAACCTTGGATCACGTCGCGCGCCCATTTCCGGTTCTGCAGCTCCCCATCTCGGGAATCCTCTCGCGGAGGAGATCAAGGCGCCTTCCGCCGCCTTGCCAACCGGGGCCGCAAGCGGAGCGACCACCAGCCGTCTTCCGGACGCTTTTCGCCCGGCCCGAACCACGAAGCGGACGCGCCTGCTGAGTCCCCCGAGGGCGTTTTCTTCTCTTGACAGAAACTCCGCTTCATCCTTCTATCATGGGGACAGAAGAAGTGGACTTGCGTCTCCAAGGGGAACGACGCCCCGAACCCAGGAGAAGGGGGGACTTCAGACAATGACCGGGAACCCAAGAGCGGAGAGAATGCGTCATCCGAACGTTTTCAGCTTCACCTTGATCGAACTCCTCATCGTGGTGGCCATCATCGCGATCCTTGCGGCCATCGCCGTTCCGAACTTTCTCGAAGCGCAGGTGCGCTCCAAAGTCTCGCGCGCCAAATCGGACTTGCGCACCCTGCGAACGGCTATGGAAGCCTACCATGTGGATCACAACCGGTACGTGCCAGACTTCATCAATGGGGACCCCTTCGACGAAGTGGTCGACTGGGTCCAGCTCACGACGCCCATCGCCTACGTCACCTCCATCTTCTGGTCGCCCTTCGAACTCCGTGACGGCAGGCACCACAACCCCTACGGCGCCCAGGAACCTTACATTTACTGGGGCGGGCACTGGGGGGAGCCGCTGGGGCGCTCCGAGGCCGGCGACCTGAAGTTCATGGTCGTTTGCTGTGGTCCGGACCAGGACTTGGACTTCGGCTACGGCGGCATCGCCGGCGAGTCGTGGAATTTTTCCTTCGGCAGCATGCTGACGGGCGCGCCGGAGGGCTTCGCCGGGGTCTACGACCCCACCAATGGGACACGGTCGAACGGCGACATTCTCATGTCCGCCCGCGGATTGCACAACTAGCCGAGCCCCCGGGCAGATTCGCCTTTCCCTCCACGGCGGCACGGCAATGGCTTCTCTTGTCGCCGCCGCGCGCAGAAGCAACGCGCTGGCCTCGACGGCCTTGGTGTTCTCTCAGCCCCTGTGCGCCGGCGTGAAGGATAAGGGCTAATCACGGGGAGGGAGAGAACCCGTTTTCGCGGAGGAAGTCCTCGCATTCCCTTTTCGCATTTCCGTCAGGGGCCGCGGCGATGTAGTCCATGGCATGTCCCGCCGCTTTCTCCAGACTGCCCGCGGCCCTGTAAATCCGGAAAAGCAGGTGAGTCGCGTCCGCCGCGGGAGGGGGACCATGCCGAGGGCGAGGAACCCGAGATACGTCACGATGACGCCCGGGCCGAGCAGGTGGATCATCGCAACCTTGATGTCGTCGAGCTGATGGGTGTAGGGCGTCATGATATAGACGACGACGGTCATATACGCCACGCCCATCCAGAACAGAACGCTCGTCGCGAATTGTCCCTTATCTTTGTCGTTCACGGAACGTCTTCCTTCGCTGCCGCCGATTAAGGACGTGACGCGCGCCTGCGAGTCTGGGCTGTTTCTTGCAACCCACTCACCCGTGCGTCGGCGCGCTGGAAACACTTGCTGAGGCGCGAGGCGCCGGTCCAGATTCCCCTATTTCCCTGCCGGTTCGGGTGGAGCGTCGGGCGCGGGGGATGAGGCGAAGAGGCGCGCCACCCGGGAACGGAAGGACTCAAGGTACACGTAGAAGACGGGGGAGATATAGAGCGTGAGGAGTTGCGATAGGAGAAGCCCGCCCACGACCGCGATGCCGAGGGGACGGCGGGTTGCAGAGCCGGAACCGATGCCGATGGCGATGGGAAGGCATCCCATCAGGGCGGACATGGTGGTCATCATGATCGGGCGGAAGCGAATGAGGGCGCCCTGGTAGATAGCGTCGGCCGGCGCCAGTCCTCCGCGGCGTTGGGCGTCGAGCGCGAAGTCGATCATCATGATCGCGTTTTTCTTCACGATGCCGACCAGCATGATGATGCCCACGAACGAGTAAAGGCCAAGTTCCATCCGGAAAAGCATGAGAGCGAGAAGCGCGCCGACGCCCGCCGAGGGAAGACCGGATAGAATGGTTATCGGGTGAATGAAGCTTTCGTAGAGAATGCCGAGAACGATATAGATGATCAGGATCGCCATGACGAGGAGGATTCCAAGACCGCGCATCGACGACGCGAAGGCTTGCGCCGTGCCCTGGAAGCCGTAGGAGATCGTGTCGGGCAACGTTTGGGCCGCCAAATTCTCCACCGCGGTCTTGGCGTCGCCCAGAGCCGTTCCCGGCTTGAGGTTGAAGGAGGTGGTGACCGAGGGGAGTTGGCCCTGGTGGTTGATGGTGAGCGGACCGACTCCGCGCGTCACCTTCGCGACCGTGCTGAGGGGGATGAGCTCGCCGCTGTCCGAGCGGATGTAGAGCAGCGAGAGAGATGAAGCATCCTGCTGGTATTGGGGCGCGAGCTCCATGATCACCTGATACTGGTCGGTGGCCGCGTCGATGGCCGAGACCTGGGTTGACCCGTAGGCCGCGTTGAGCGTCTCCTCGATTTTCCGGACCGACACTCCGAGCGCCGCCGCCTTGTCGCGGTCGATCTCGACGTTGACCTGCGGGTTGGCGATTAGAAGGTCGCTGCTCACGTCTTGGAAACCGGGCAGGTCGCGCATCCTCGATTCGAGAATCGGCGCGTAGCGATAGAGTTCGTCGGTGTCGGGTCCTTGGATGGTGAACTGATACTGGCTTCTGCTCATTCGAGCGCCGAAAGAGATCGAGGCGAGGTTCTGAAGGTAAACCCGAACGCCCGGCACGACGCTGAGTTTCGGGCGGAGCGACTGAATCACCTCCTCGGCGCTCATCTTGCGCTCCTCGCGAGGTTTGAGGCGGGTGAAGAAACGTCCGGTGTTGCCGGCGCCGCCTCCGCTGGCGCTTGACATAAACGCGGCGATATTGGGATCCTTCTTGAGGATATCGGCCACTGCTTTCTGGTGTTCCACCAGCGTGGCAAAGGAAACCCCTTGCGCCGCCTCCGTCTGAATCATGATCTGTCCGAGGTCTTCCCCGGAGATAAGGCCTTTCGGAGCCGCAATGAAGAGGTAGACCGTAAGAACGAGGGTGGCCACAAAGACGACGAATGTCGCGAAGCGATGACGGAGCGTCAGGCGAAGCGTCCAGCGATAGGTCGCCAACATGCCGTCGAAAAAACGCTCGAAAGCGTTGAAGAGAGCCCCGTGCTTTTCGGTCCGGTGCGGCTGCAGGAAGCGGCTGCAAAGCATGGGCGTGAGGCTCAGCGACACGAACCCCGAGACAAGAATCGAGGCGGCGATCGTGACGGCGAACTCGTTGAGTATGCGCCCGATGATGCCGCCCATGAAGAGGACCGGTATGAATACGGCGACGAGCGACAGGGTCATCGAGAGGATGGTGAAGCCGATCTCGCGCGAGCCGCGCAAGGCAGCTTCGTGGGGAGGCTCCCCTTGCTCCACGTGACGCACGATGTTCTCGAGCATGACGATCGCGTCGTCCACCACGAACCCGACGGCGAGGGTCAGGGCGATGAGCGACAGGTTGTCGAGACTGAAATGGAGGAGGTGCATGACCGCAAAGGTGGCGATGACGGACATGGGAAGCGCCAGGCTCGGGATGACCGTGGCGGAAATCTTGCGCAGGAACAGGAAGATCACCAATACGACCAGTCCCATTGTCAGAACGAGGGTGAACTTCACCTCCGCCACGGAATCTCGGATGGAGATGGAGCGATCGTAAAGAACGTCCATATTGATCGCGGCGGGTATCTGAGCGCGGAAGGTCGGCAGAAGCGTCTTGACGGCGTCGACCACCTTGACCGTGTTGGTGCCAGGCTGGCGCTGAATGGCGAGGATGATGGCTCTGACGTCGCCAAACCACGCCATCGACTTGTCGTTCTCGACGTCGTCGAGCGCGTCGCCAACGTCCTCTAATCGCACCGGCGAGCCGTCGCGCCACGCGATGACAAGTTTGCGAAATTCGGACGCGTTGGTCAGTTGGCCGTCGGTTTGAATGGTAAACGCCTGATGCGGTCCGTCGAGGTTGCCAGAGGGCAAGTTCACGTTGTTTCGCTGGACGGCGAGCGCGGCTTCGTCGAGTCCGATCCCTCGCACGGCAAGCTTGCCCGGATCAAGCAGGATGCGGACGGCGTATTTCGTCGAACCATAGACCTGCACCTGCGCCACGCCCTCGATGGTCGAAATGCGCTGCGCCATATACGTGTCGGCGTACTCGAAGACTTTCGAGAGGAGCAGGCTGGGGGAACTGATCGCGAGGAAAAGCACCGGCTGGTCGGCGGGGTTGACCTTGCGGAACGTCGGCGGCGAAGGCATGTTGTCGGGCAGGTGATGCGTCGCCTGCGAGATGGCGGATTGCACGTCCTGTGCCGCCGCGTCGATGTCGCGGTCGAGTGAGAATTGCAGCGTGATGTTGGTGGAGCCTTTCGCGCTCGAGGAGTTCATCGATTCGAGTCCGGCGATGGTCGAGAACTGCCGTTCGAGGGTCGTGGCTACGGCCGACGCCATCGTTTCCGGGCTCGCGCCCGGCAGACCGGCGCTCACGCTGATGGTGGGAAAATCGATGCTGGGCATGTCGCTGACGGGCAGCAGCCGATACGACATGACGCCAAACAAAAGAATGGCGGCCATGACGAGGGTCGTCATGACGGGGCGGCGAATGAATAGTTCGGGAATGCTCATCTTCCGTGGCAAGGGCGTCCTCGCCCGTGATTCTCCTTACTTATGGCACAGCCGCCCTTGACTGGGATTCCTCCGCCGCCGTCTTTCCGTTTCCCAGACCGCTCTTGATTTCCACCTTCGCTCCCGGCGTCAGCCGAAGGTGGCCGTCCGTCACCACCTTCTCGCCCGCCTCGAGCCCTTTGGCGATCACCGTTTCCCCGTCGAGCGAGCGGCCCACCGTTACCGGGCGATGCTCAACGACCATCGCCGACGCGTTCTCTCCCGCGCCGGGCTTGACGACGAAGACATAGGTCCCTTTCTGTCCCGTCTGCACCGCCTCCGAGGGAACAACGACTGCATTCGGCTCGGTGTCCAGAACGAGCGTGACGCTCACGAATTGCCCCGGCCAGAGGCGCTTGTCCTCATTGGCGAACGTGGATCTGAGGCGAATCGTGCCGGTCTGGCGGTCCACCTCGTTGTTCAGGAAGGTGAGATCGCCTTCTACGGAGCGCTCCTCATCGCCCGGCATCACCGCGCGGGTCTTGAGCGTCCGGCCTTCCGCCAGGCGGCGCTTGATGGCGGCGAGTTCCCGTTCGGGCACGGCGAAGGACACATACACGGGCTGTATCTGATTGATGACTACGAGCGGGGTGGAGTCGTTGGCCTTGACAAGGTTCCCTTCATTGATCATCAGACTCCCCGCGCGGGCGTCGATGGGCGCGTGGATGGAACAATAGCTCAGCTGCAGACGCGCGTACTCCACGGCCGCCTTGTCCGACCGGGCCTGG
>Ga0315285_10001403_pt1 | contig 25403 bp, 16 predicted proteins | sample YL17G09_36_MG_FD_203698 | JGI IMG/M metagenome (GOLD analysis project Ga0315285, IMG submission 203698) | Sediment microbial communities from Yellowstone Lake, YNP, Wyoming, USA - YL17G09_36 | ecosystem: Environmental > Aquatic > Freshwater > Lake > Sediment | place: USA: Wyoming | collected... | reverse complement strand
CGCCGCAGTCCCGCGGGAAGCCGGACTGCCCTGGATCACGCATCCTGCATTTTAACAGACCCGACGCGACAGGGTCAAGATTCAATGTGGGTTTAGGAAAAAGATGATCCGCAGATTGCGCAGACCGCCGCAGATTAGAGGCTTCTTAAAAGCATCCGCGAAATCGGCGGAATCCGCGGATGAACGTGTTTGCGTTAAACAAAATGATCAGTTCATCGGGCCATGGCCATGAGCCTTGCGGATCTGCTGCGCCGCGCCAAGCAGGTGACGGTCGGACCTTATCACCGACGTGAAATTGCCCGTCGTTATCCCAATCGCCGCCGCCGGGGGCGCCAGCCGGCCTGTCGCACTTTCGAGCAAATCCAGCAGCACCGCCGCGACCTGCCAGAGCCGGCGATCCTTCCGCCCGATCCCAAGCCGCTTTGTCCCGGCGGCCGGGCCGCCTCGGGCGACGAACAGGCACTCGCCGAGCACCTCCGTCGGCCGGAAGTCCGCCAGGTCGGCCGGGCAGCGAAGTTGCAATGCGATGTTCATCCTAAGCCGCCGAATCGCCTGGAGCTTGTTGTCATGCTGAGACCGCGACTCGTTGGCCAGCGCGGTTATCCCCGTCGGGCGGTGGTGCAGCCGGATGGCCGAGGATACCTTGTTGCGATGCTGCCCCCCAGGCCCGGACGACTTGTACGTGTGTACCTCGCACTGCCCAAGCAGCTCCGCATCGTCCGCCGCCAGATACCCGTCGCGCTCATTCATGCCGCCCATGATACCCGCGCCCGGCGGCAGCCGGTAGCCGGTTGCCAGTCGTCAGTAGCCGGTAGCCAGTCGTCAGTAGCCGGTTGCCAGTCGTCAGTAGCCGGTAGTCAGTAGCCCGCTTCGTTCTCCGAATGAGCCCGTTCAAGGACCAAACCGTTGCGATGGCACCCTGAGCCCTGTGTTAGCGGCAATTTTAATTGCTACTCTCTTGAAGTCGTCGTAGGCTTCGCTGACGGCGTGGGCATGTGCCCCGAGTGCGCCATCGGCAGCCTTCAGGAAGAACATGGGCTTGCGGGCTTCCTGCGCAAGAGGCATTAGGCTGCGATAGTCCTTTAGCTTGGCGATGCAGTTGGGATCGGTGTCGACTGTGACGGAGAGGTCGGGTGTCTGTTCGAGCACGGCCTCGGCATAAGTTGCGGGCATTCGCGCGATCCATCGGTCGAAAGCCTTGACCGGGCGGTCAAGGCGAATGGAGTGGCGGAGCACCATGTAACCGACTGGCTTGATTAATCCGGACGGAAGTCCGAGGTCGGCAACCGGATTTTTGGCCAGCCGCTCCTTCCATTCGCTGCGCCATCGGCGCAGCGCGGGGCCAAGGTTTTGCAGGCCCTGAATAGAGAACAGATCGGGACCAAGTGGAATAACGACGAAGTCTGAAGCGATCAAAGCGGCACGGTTTATTGCACCGAGGTTAGGTCCGAGATCAATCAGAGCAACGTCGGCCCTGTGCATGTCGCCCGCCTTCTGGATGATGCGCCAGAAAGCAGAAATGACACGAAAGGCTCGTTCGTCGCGGTCCATGCACTTGGGCCAGACTTCGGAGAGTTGATCCTCGAACGTGGACAAGGCCATATCGCCGAGGACCAGTCCAAGTCGCTCGGTGATGATTTCGACGTGAGGGTCCTCAACATCACCGATACCTCGTTTGAGCGGCTGGACCGCACCGAACACCGTCTGGGGGTGCCCATTATCGGGCATAACCTCTTCGAGCCGATCTTCATCCAGAAAGGCGGCTGTTAGGTTGCTTTGAGGATCGAGGTCTGCCGCGATGACCCGAAGTCCGCGATCAGAGAACATCCACGACAGGTGGTAGACCATGGATGTTTTGCCCACGCCGCCCTTGTTATTGAAGAATGCAATGATAGGAATGCTCATGGGCGCCTCCTGAGGATGACAGCTACGTAGGAGTCCTCGACCTGAAACTCGGGTGGATGGTTGCCGTTCTTGGCCATTTCTGCGCGAGCCATCGCGATGCCATAGCCGAAGCGTTGAACATATCCGAGTTCCTTCATGACCGCGGCGAGGTTCGGGTTGCGGTAATCGTATGCGCCGGGCTTGCCAAAGTTCTGCTTTGTAACCAGGCCGTAGGGCCCGCCGGGGTTCTGCACCTCAACGCGGTCATTGAACCAGAAAAGCCGGACTGGCGCATTTGTGTTCTCGTAAGAACGGTGCAGTACAGCGTTGCGTACGATCTGCTGGAGAGCGACGATTGGGTAATCGGGCGTCCGGATTTCAACAGGCCCGGTAGTGAAGTCTGGCGACGATTGCAGGTTGTTCTTGATGAGGTCTTCGAGTTCGCCGAGGAGGTCGGGCAGAGCCCCCCGCACCTCTTTCTGGTTTCTTACAGGGTCGCCCAAAGCCATCCCGTCGACCCGAAGGAACTGCACATAGGCGCCTGGGATCCAGTCCGTCGGCATCTTGCCAACGGCAAGAATGCCCAGCATTGTCGGCCGTACGGGCGGACCCGGATGAGCGAATCTTAAGGCTACCAGTTGATGTTCTAGTGAGCGTTCGTTCTGCTCGATAACTTCCGGCGCAACGGCAGAAGGCAGATATGTGCGGCGGAAAAGCAGCTCGTCAATGGTATCAAGCTCCGCTGAAATGATGGGCCTGATGTCGGCGGGCAGATCACGGAATCGCCGTTTTTCGTTCAGACGACGCTCATCGTCAGGACTTGCGATCCCACGCCGGGGCCCCGAACGAATCCAGACGACACCTTTAAACCTTACGGGGGGAGAGTCAGATGGATGAACAAACACAACCGCGACATCGTGACCCTTGAGACGGCGCTTTTGCACGTCTAAGGAAGGAAAAGGCAGGATGTTGCCGTCCCCGCGCGCCGACGCGAGATTCTGAAGCATACTATCGGTGATATCGAGGCCGACCGCCTCGCCCGTGTCGCTGACCCCTATGAAAAGGACACCCGGCTCCCCGTGGCCAGGCAAATCGTTGGCAAAAGCGCAAATGACCTGCCTGATCTTGTCGCCATCCGAAGGCGACTCCTTCCGCTCGACACGATCCGATTCCAAGTCATTAAGCATAGCCTCAAGTTCGGCGTCGGTCATGCGATTATCCTTTATGGGCATTCGGGCCGCATCTCGCGGCAGCTTTCCCAATCCGCCACGTCATTCTATTGGATATCAAGGGCTACTGCAAATAGGTAGCCGCGCCTTCTCCCGCCGTTAGGTTTCTTTTCGGTCTTGCCGAAAGCGGGCTGTGCGGGTAGAATAGCGACATCGGCGTTCGGGATGCGCCTGGGCGGGCAAGCCCGGCGTGTGAACGTACCTGGCCGACCGGCCGCATCTGGAGATGCAGCGTGCCACGACATGACGGTGAGCCCCTGAACGATTGGCTTGACGCGGAGACTCGCGTCGAGCGGGCGCACGACCTGTACGAGGAGGGCCGGTGGGCCGAGGCGGCGGCTGAGCTGCAGGCGGCCATCGCCATCAATCCGTACAACGCGGCCTGGCACTTCAACCTCGCCCTTACGTTCGAGGTGATGGAAGACTACGCGCAGGCGTGCAAGGCGTATCGCTCGTCGCTGGCGCTGTCGCCGAACGACGTCGAGACTCTCAACTGCCTCGGCGTGAGCCTCACCCGGCTTGGGCAGTACTCCGAGGCATTGGGGAGCTTCGAGGCAATCAGCCGGCTCGACGCGGCCCACGAGCCGGCCTACTGCAACCGCATCGTCACGTACTGCGAGCTCGGCCAGCACGACAAGGCCGAGGTGATGTTCTACATGGCCCAGCAGATCAAGGTCGACTGCCCGCTGTGCTTCTACAACATGGGCAACAGCCTGTATGCCCGGGCCGACTACCGCCGGGCCATCTACTGCTGGACGCGCACGCTGGAGATCGACCCCGGCCACCCGTACGCCCACGCCCGGATCGCCGAAGCACGCTGGGCCGAGGACGACCTGGCCGGTGCGGCCGAGCACTTCGCGGCCGAACTGGACGTAAGCGGCGGCGACCCCGATATATGGGTGGACTACGCCGAGTTGCTCAGCGAACTGGAGAAGTACGACCAGGCCGAGCAGTGCTGCCGCAAGGCGCTGGAGTTGGAGCCGGATCACACTGCCGCCAACTATTGCCTTGGCGAGTTGGCGTTGCTTCGCAACCGCCCAGCCATTGCCGAGCAGCATTTCCGCCACGTTCTCAAGGCGGAGGCGGACTATCCTGGCATTCACGCCAAGCTGGCCGAGGCGTTGATTCGGCGCGGGCGGGTTCAGCAGGCGGCCAGGCACCTGGTGACGGAGATGCGTCGCAGCGGCGACGATCCGGTGATGCTCCAGGAACTGGGGCAGTTGCTGCTTGAGGCCCACCTGTCCCGCCACGCCAACGGCGTTCTGCGGCGGCTGGTGGACCTGTCGCCCGACGACCCATGCGCCCAGCACAACCTGGCGGTGAGTTTTTTCCGCATGCACCGCATCGACGAGGGTATCCGCCACTGCCGCAAGGCCCTTAAGCTCAAGCCCGAATACCCGCTGGCCCTGTACAACCTGGCCCTGGCCCACATCCAGAAGGGGCAGATTCAGCGGGCGCGGCGGTACGCGGCCAAGGCGCTGACCCTGTCGCCCAACGACGAGCACCTCCGCCGGCTCACCGAGCGGCTGGAGGGCGCAAGTTTCTGGACGAAGGTCCGTGCCCGCTTGCACAGCCGGCGCAACAATCGGAAGATGCCCGATTGACGTATCGAAAAAGGTTCCAGGTCTTAGGTCCTGGTATAGTGCGTCAAATAGATTGAACATTATGGACGAAAGGCGAATTCCCGGCACATTTGAGGCATTTATCTTCAGCCCCGTTCACGGGGCTTTGCCCGCCGAAGCCTTGGCGAAGGCGGGTTTAGACCAGGCCTTTTAGGCCTGGGGGGGCGAGGGAATCCCCTTTCCTCTTTTGGCTGTGTCTTTAGCACGCTTCAGCGCGCTTACCCGTTCTGGAGTGCCTTTAGGCTAAAGCCCCGAGCAAGCGCGCTAAAGCGTGCTGAACATCAGTGATACTCCCGCACCCAGGCCTAAAAGGCCTGGTCTAAACCCCGCTGGCGCGGGGCAAAGCCCCGTGAACGGGGCTGAGAGATGGAACCGTCTGTTTCACAAACATTAATGTGCGTTAATTCTGCGGCACTACACCAACTCCTAGGGTGCATTGTTGAGCCCGCCGGATTACCACCGCTTTGCCCATTGAACGGAGTTATCGGACAGCCTGGGCTGCCGTACCGGCTACCCGGCTTCGCCTTCCCCGGCGCGCCGGGGTGGCAAGCCGGCTACCAGAGACTGGAAACTGTGCGAATGAGCGACCGAAAGCTGCCCGTCATCGTAGTCAGCGAGCCACTGAACGAATCCAGCCTGGAGTACCTGCGCGCACACGGCGAGGTTCGCATGGCGACGGCCCAGACGGCCAAGCAGGCCGTCACTGACGCCGATGCGCTGGTGGTGCGGACGTACACGCGGGTCAACCAGGAGCTTCTCTCGGCCGCGCGCAGGCTCAAGGTGGTGGGCCGGGCCGGCGTGGCGCTTGAGAACGTCGATGTTCCCGCCTGCCGGGCCCGCGGCATCGAGGTCGTCCACACGCCCGAGGCCAACACGCTTGCGGTGGTGGATTACACCATCGGCATGATAATCGAGATGAACCGCCGCTTCTGGCCAATGACGGGCTTCATGCCGCCGGAGGATTTTCACAAGGCCCGCAGCCAGATGTACGGGCGGTTTCTTTCGGGCCTGACCCTTGGCATCGTCGGGTGCGGGCGGATCGGCAGCCGCGTCGGCAGGGCTGCCATCGGCCTGGGCATGAGGGTGCTCTACAACGACATTCTCGACATTCGCGTGGACTACCCGGCCGAGGCGGTGGACAAGCCGACTCTCTACGCCACGAGCGACATCGTGACGATCCACGTGCCGATCACGAAGCTGACGCGCGGGATGATCGACTCTTCGGCACTGGCGCAGTTCAAACCCGGGGCTCAGTTTATCAACGCCGCCCGTGGCCAGTGCGTCAATTACGCCGACCTTGGCGCGGCCCTGGGCGGCGGGCGGATTTCGGCGGCGGTCATCGACTGCCACGACCCCGAGCCGCCGCCGCCGGGGTACCCGCTTTTCGGGCTGGACAACGTGATCCTCACGCCGCACGTGGCCGCCCGCGTGCCTGAGGCGGTCCAGCGGATGTGCGACGTGGTTTTCGACGTCGTCGCCGTGCTTCAAGGCCGCACGCCCCGGTTTGCGGCCCCCGCCGAGCCGGACGAGGAAACGTAGCCGGACGTATTTTCCAATTTTGTTGACACCGTGTTGGCGGTTTTTATAATCGCATCGAAATGTCCGCCGGTATCGGCATGAACCATCTGCCGTCGCCGGCAACTGCGATTACGGAAGCCCAAGAGGTTCGGATGCGGATCGGCCGCGGCCGGGCTGCTTGTAAACCTTCCTGGTCCAAGGAATGTGGGAGATGTCATGGTAGCGTACAAGAAACAACTCCTCGTGGCGGCGTCGGCTGCGTTGGCGGTGCTATGGGCGGTTGCCCTAATGGCTCAGGCCCAGAGTGCTCCGGCTGAGGCGGGCACAACGACCTCCGCGCCGGCAGTTGCCAAAGAGGGGGGCACAACGACCTCCGCGCCGGCAGTTGCCGAAGAGGCGGGCACAACGACCTCCGCGCCGGCAATTTCCAAAGAGGATAAACCAACCGACCTGTGGGAGAACCTGGTCCACTACATCGTGATCGGGCAGGATCAGGCGGCGCTGAGCTACGCAAAGGCGATTCTCGATTCGCACGCCAAGCCAAGCGAAATATACTACCTCTCCGCCCGGAGCCCCGGCTCGCTGGCCACGTTGGCCAACGGGCGGCGGCTCAAGGGGCTTGCCGAGCCGATCGACCAGCTTCTCAAGCTGATCGAGCAGGGCTACAGCTCCGAGCGCAGCGACCCCGAGCAGATTCGCAACGCCATCGAGTTGCTGGCCGGCACGCAGCGGGCATACGCCCGCGGGACCGACCGGCTCGTCATGAGCGGCGAGTACGCCGTGCCGCAGTTGCTGCGCAAGCTCGAGGACCCGCAGATAACCGACGACCTCCGCGAGAAGATCATGCTCATCCTGCCCAAGCTCGGCAAGGAGGCCGTGCTGCCGTTGATGGCTGCACTGAATACTCGCAACGCGCATTTGCTGCTGACCGTCGGCAACGCGCTGGGCAAGCTGCAATATCCCACGGCCCTGGCGCCCCTCAAGTCCGTTTACGACCGCAAGGACCTCCAGGAAGAGACCCGCCGGATCGTGCGGTCGGCCCTGGTCGCCTGCGCGGGCGGGGATGTCGCCATCCTCCAGAAGCCCGCCGCCCAGTTGTACTACGACCTGTCGCTGAAGTTCTACTACCGCGCCGAGTCGCTCCAGCCGGACATCCGTTCTGAATCAGCCAACGTGTGGTACTGGGACCAGAACCTCGACGGGCTGACCTACAAGCCCGTGCCGCGGCAGATTTTCTGCGACATATACGCGATGCGCGGCGCCCGCGATGCCCTTGCCAGCGACGGGCAGTTCTACCCGGCCGTGTCGATCTGGCTCGGCGCCGACGTAAAGCGAGAGGTCGATCTGCCGTCAGGCAGCCAGGACCCGACGCGCGGCAAGGATGAGCCGCCGGCCAGGTTCTACGTCCTTTCCGCCGGCGCCAAGTACCAGCAGGACCTGCTGGCACGCGCCCTTGCCGACCGCGATTGGCCCGTTGCCGTCGCCAGCATCGAGGCCCTGGGCAAGACCGCCGGGGCCGAAACGCTCGTCAAGCCCGTGGCCGGCGGCGCCCAGCCGCTGGTCGAGGCGCTGAGCAGCTCCAACAGCGTCGTCCGCTACTGGGCGGCGGTCTCGCTGGCCCTGGCATTGCCCAGGGAGCGATTCACCGGCTGCGAACTGGTCATGCCGATACTCTCCAGCGCCCTGCGGCAGACCGGCAAGAAGTCGGCCATGCTTATCGCGGCCAAGGAGGAAACCCGAAACTCCATCAAGGACGCCCTCAGGGCCATGGGCTTCGAGGTCATCGACTCGGGCGACCCAGCCAAGGCCCTTGATGCCGCCCGCGGCGCCGAGGGCGTGGACGTGGCCGTGCTTGCCAACGACCCCGACCCCATGATCGCGATCAACATGATCCGCCGCGACCCGGAACTGGCATCGCTGCCGATAGTCGTAATGTCGCAGACCGACCGGTTCGGGAAGCTGGCCAAGGCCGACGCGCGAGTCCGACTGGTCGCGACCAACGGCTCCAATGTGGAACTCGGCGCGGCTGTGACCGATCTGCTCAAGGAAGTCAGCGGCGCGCCGCTGACGCCCGCGACGGCCAGCGAGTGGTCCGTCCGGGCCGCCGGGGCCATCCGAAAGCTCGGCCTGACCAGAAACGCCGTCTACGACATCACCCGTACCCAGAAGGCGCTCATTGAAGCCGTCGGCGACCCGCGGGCCGAGGTCAAGACCGCCGCGGCCGATGCACTGGGCGCCATCCCAGGCCCGGAGGCCCAGCGGGCAATCGCCAAGCTGGCGACCGACTCGGCCGCTGATGAGAAGATCCGCATCTCCGCCTTCGCGGCCCTCGATGAGTCCGTGCGGCGATTCGGCAATGCCCTGAGCGACGAGCTATCTCAGGCCATCGTCGACATAGTCGCCAAGGCCCCCGCGGGCAATATCCGCATGGCCGCCGCGGAGGTGCTCGGCGGCCTGAGCCTGCCAAGCAGCCAGATCAAGGACCTGATCCTCCAGTCCGGCGGGGTCAAGTAACCCAGAACAGCAAAAAGCGGAACCCGGAAAGACGTAACGGCGGAACCGGGAACCCGGAAAGGCGAACAACGCCTTCCCGGTTCCATGTTCCGCCTTTTGCTTTTCCGGGTTCCTGGTTCCCGGTTCCATGTTCCGCCTTTTGCTTTTCCGGGTTCCTGGTTCCCGGTTCCATGTTCCGCCTTCGCTGTTCCGGGTTCCTGGTTCCCGGTTCCATGTTCCGCCTTCGCTGTTCCGGATTCCTGGTTCCGCTTTTGGCTTCTACGGGTTCCGCCTTTTGCTTTTCCGGGTTCCGGGTTCCAAGTTCCAGGTTCCGCCTTTTGTTTTTGGGGGGCGGTATCGTAAGCTACGCGAGGCGTGGGTGTTTACCTTGGCTCGATGGAGGACCGCCATTGTGTCGAAGAGTGTGAGGCCTGTTTCGGAAGCTTATGCCGTAGCTAGATTTGCGACATTGTCAGTGATTGCCGTTGCCGTTGCGTCCTACGCGATCGGCCAGGTGGGGCTTGCGACTCCCACGATTCTGCTGGTGACGCTTATGGTGGGCGTGGGCGTTGGGATGGTCATTCAGGTCCAGCGGGCTGTAAGCAAGCTGGGGACTCAGTCCAAGTCGGTCCGGCACAGCGCAAGCGTGGCCGAGAGGCACTACATCGAGGTTCTTGGCCGGATCGTCAAGGTTGTGGAGAGCCGGGACCGCTACTGGGCGGGCCACAGCCACAACGTCGGGCGGCTGGCGGGCATGATCGCCCGGCAGCTTGGCCTGGGCGAGTCGCAGTGCGAACAGATGGTCCTGGCCGGCGAGCTGCACGACATCGGCCTGCTTGCGGTGCCGGAATCGGTCATCCTGAGCCACTCGCGGTTCGGCGTGGAGGACTTCCGCCGCGTCCAGACCCACAGCGTGATCTCCCAAGACGTGCTCAAGCCGCTGGAGATGCTTGTCGGCATCCTTCCGGCAATCCGGGCGCACCACGAGAAGCTCAACGGCACCGGCTATCCCGACGGGCTCAGGGGCGACGGCATCCCGCTGGGAGGGCGGATCCTGGCCGTCGCGGACGCCTACGACGCGATGACCCACGACCGTCCGCATCGCCAGGCGGTGTCGCCGGTGATGGCCTTGCGGGAGTTGCGGCGATGCACCCCGGCCGGGTTCGATCCCGCCTGCGTCGAGGCTCTTGCCGCCGCACTGAGCGTCCCAACCATGGAAGGATTCTGCGCGGGCGCCTTGGCGTCAGGCCTGGTCTGACACCGAATGGCCAAGGCTCGCATGAAACGCGGCCGGCCCCGGGCGTTGCCAGGACCGGCCGCGATGGTGTTGTAACAGGCCACATTGCAGGCCCGCCGTGTCGCCGGCGGCTGGGGGTGCGGCGGGGACCCTTGACAGGCTACGGCTGCGGGTGATGCTTGCGATTGGCCAGGCTGTCGACTTTCCCACCCGTGCCATCGGCGCCGGGCGCCTGCAACAGCTTTTCCCGCTTGATAGCCTCGTAGACTTCCTTGCGGTGGACCGGCACGTGGGGTGGGGCGTTTATACCGAGCCGGACCTTCTCGCCCCGGATGTCGACGACGGTTATCTCGATATCGTCGCCGATCATTATCGTCTCGTCCCGTTGTCTGGAAAGCACCAGCATCCTCGGCTCCTTCCTTGGAGTTTGAGGGAATAGCCCTGCCAGGCGTTTGAGGCCACAAGGCCGGCCGAATTCACGGAAGGCTCTCCGGCGCTCAAGTATAGCATCCTATATCGGCCAAAAGCGCCGCCAGTGTGAGTCCGGTTTCACATATCCCGTTTTGAAGGCGTCGCTTGGCGGGACTCACTTGCCAGGATTCCCACCGGTGTGCTATTGTGCCGGACATGGAAAACGACAGCTTTTCAATCGCGTCAATCAAGCCGCCGGTGAAAGTCCTTGAGTGGATCGGCCAGGCCGGCGACGGATATCTTCGCCTTCTGGACCAGACCAGGCTGCCGGCCGAAACGGCATTCGTGGACTGTCGCCAAGTCCCAAGCGTCTGGGACGCCATAAGCCGGCTGGTCGTCCGCGGCGCCCCGGCCATCGGCGTTGCGGCCGGGTACGGCATGGTCGTCGCCGCCCAGTTGGCCGGCGAGGGTGAAAGTTTCCCGCGGGACCTCCGGGTGTCCGGCGATTACCTGAACTCATCCCGCCCGACCGCGGTAAATCTCGCCTGGGCCGTCGGACGGATGATTGCAAGGGCCGACAAGGCCGCCGCCGCCGGCCTGGCAGTTGCGGCCGTGCTGGAAGAACTGCTCGACGAGGCCCGCGGCATCCAGGCCGAGGATGAGCGGATGTGTGCCCGCATCGGCCAGTACGCCGTCGAACTCGTCCGCCGATGCACCGGCGTGCTGACGCACTGCAACGCCGGTGCTCTTGCCACGGCCGGGATAGGCACGGCCACGGCGGGCCTGTACGCCGCGCATGGGGCTGGGCACCGGTTCTGCGTCTACTGCGATGAGACCCGCCCGCTGCTGCAAGGCTCCCGCCTGACGGCATGGGAACTCATGCAGGCCGGCATCGAGGCGGTGGTGATCACCGACAGTATGGCCGCCCAGGTCATGCGGGAGGGGCGTGTGCAGATGGTCATCACCGGGGCCGACCGGATCGCCGCCAACGGCGACACGGCCAACAAGATCGGCACTTATGGCCTGGCCATTGCGGCGCGATGGCACGGCATACCGTTCTACGTGGCGGCGCCGTACAGCACGTTCGACCTGAGCGTACACCGTGGCGAGCGGATTCCCATCGAACAGCGCGACGGCCAGGAGATCGCCAACGGCTTCGGCCGGGCCACCGCGCCGGCGGGCGTGCGGATATACAACCCAGCCTTCGACGTGACGCCGGCGGAGCTTATCACCGCGATTGTTACCGACCGCGGCATAATCCAGCCGGTCAGCGAGCAGGCCATCAGAAAGGTCATCGCCTGACAGCCGGGCGGGCCGGGACAGTTCGTAGTGACGCCGTAAGGCGTTATGAGTCCGGATATGCCTTACGGGCGCACCACAAACATCCGAAACGCCGCCGGTCGCCGATTTTAGACAATTTCAGACAATTTCAGACAATTTCAGACCTTTGTGGTTGACTTATCCTGCCCGTCCAGATAGAATGTTGGTATGACGATTACGAGTTGCTCAGCTCGGGAGTCGTCGTGGCCGAGCCGGGAAGCAATGCTCAAGCGACCCGCAGGCCAAGGCTCATCGCTCTTTGCCGATGTAGTGTTGCAGAGAAGGCAGGCGGAGAAGCGGAGATTTAGTGAGGGAAGGCCGTTCGGAACGCCTGTGGGCCGGCCGAGAAGGCTGGGCTCGGAGGATTTCCGAACTGGCCGTTTTTTTTGCGCCAAGACTTTTTAGTCCGAAGTTCTGGCCTTATTCAGGGGCTGTCGTTTCTTTAACACGTTTATTTTGATCGGGTTGCGCCGGCTCTGCGCCCCGCGACGCCTGCAAAATGCAGTCATGTAAATCGTGAATAAATGTGTTTTTTTGTTGCATGTTCCTGTTAGATCGGTAATGTACTAGTCATGTACATTACCTCCGTACCCAACCGTGGCTCTCCGCCCTGCATCCTGCTGCGGGAGTCCTACCGCCAGGCCGGCAAGACACGCAATCGGACTCTGGCCAACTTGACCGACTGGCCGACCCACGTGGTCGAGGGACTGCGCACCCTGCTCAAGGACGGCCAAGCCGTCCAGGCCGGCGGCTTTGAGATCGTTCGTTCCCTGCCTCATGGCCACGTGGCGGCTGTGCTGGGCACGCTCCGCCAACTCGGACTGGACAAGATCATCGCCTCCCGCCCCAGCCGCCAGCGAGACCTGGTCATAGCCCTCATCGTTGCTCGCGTGATCGATCCAGGTTCCAAGCTAGCTGCCGCCCGCGGCCTGTGCGAGCAGACGGCCGCCACGTCACTGGGTGAGGTCCTGGGCCTGACGGACGCCGACGAGCAGGAACTCTACGCGGCCATGGACTGGCTGCTGCCCCGCCAAGGGCGTATCGAGCAGGCCCTGGCCGACCGCCACCTGAAGGACGGCACGCTGGTGCTCTACGACGTCACCAGTTCCTACTTCGAGGGCAAAGCCTGCCCGCTGGCCCAGTTCGGCCATTCCCGCGACGGCAAGAAGGACAAACTCCAGGTCATCTTCGGCCTGCTGTGCGACGTTCAGGGCCGGCCCATCGCCGTGGAGGTCTTCGAGGGCAACACCGGCGATCCGGGCACCGTGGCTTGCCAGGTCCGCAAGCTTCGCGACCGCTTCGGCCTCAAGCGAGTCGTGCTGGTGGGCGACCGCGGCATGTTGACCGAGGCCCGCCTCCGAGATGACCTGGACCCGGTCGAGGGGCTGGACTGGATCACGGCCCTGCGGGCGCCGGCCATCGCCGCGCTGGTGGAGGCCGGGCGAGTGGATATGTCCCTGTTCGACCAGCAGGATCTGGCCGAGGTGACTTGGCCGGAGCGATACCCGGGCCAGCGGCTGATCGTCTGTCGCAACCCCGCCCTGGCGGTCGAGCGGACCCGCAAGCGACAGGAACTGCTGGAGGCCACCGAGAAGGACTTGGCCGTGATCGCCAAGGCCGTGGCCCGCCCCGGCAAGCCCCTGCGCGGGGCCGACCAGATCGGCCTGCGAGTGGGCAAGGTGATCGGGCGGCACAAGGTGGCCAAGCATTTTTGCATCGAGATCACGGACGACTCGTTCCGCTACGAGCGCAACCGGCAGGCCATCGCCGCCGAGGCGGCCTTGGACGGGTTCTACGTGGTCCGCACCAGCTTGCCCCGGCATACGCTGGACGCCGAGCAGACCGTGCGGGCGTACAAGGGCCTGTCCAAGGCCGAGCGGGCCTTCCGCAGCCTCAAGACGGTGGACCTGAAGGTGCGTCCGATCCACCACCACCTGGCCGATCGCGTGCGGGCGCACGTGCTGCTGTGCATGTTGGCCTACTACGTGGAGTGGCACATGCGGCATCAATTGGCGCCGGTGCTGTTCGACGACGAGGATCCGCAGGCCGGCGAGGCGCTGCGACGATCGGTGGTGGCCCCGGCCCAACGTTCGCCAGCCGCCCAGGCCAAGGCCGCCAAGAAGCACACGGCTGACGGGAGACCCGTGCATAGCTTCCAGACGCTGCTGTCGGACCTGGCGACGATCTGCAAGAACCGGATTCAGCCGGAGGTGCCAGGGTCCGGCACCATCGAGAAGACCACGCAACCCACGGCCTTCCAGGAACAGGCTCTGTCGCTGCTGAAGGTCACCCTGTAAGCCTTGCCGCGGAGCGCTGCAAGAGAATGTAGTCAGTACGTGCAGTCCAGAATCGCAAGGAACCCCTTGTACAACAAGGGGTTCCTTCATAATATGCTCAGGAACTTCGGCTTAGTGCGGAAAGGCCTGCCCGAGCTTCGCCGTCTTGCCGGCAAGTGATCCGGCAACCGGCTCACCATTCGCCGTCTTCATCTTCGGCCGCCCGCGCGCGGCTCGCCCTGGGTGCGCGACCCGCTGCTGGAGGCGCTTTCGTCGCGGGCGCGGAAGTTGGAGCAGGGGTAATGGGGCCGGCGAGGTGTCGGCGGCGTCAACTGGTCGGAACTGGGTCGAAAGTAGGTTGGAAGTAGGTTGGAAGTAGGGCGGAAGTGGGTCGAAAGTAGGTTGGAAGTGGGTTGGAAGTGGGTTGGAAGTGGGTTGGAAAGGGGGTGGGAGGGGGTTTGGGATGAGTATTCGGTGGTGCGGCCATGCGTTTTGGAGTGGTTTTGGAGCGCCGGCCATGGCGCGCATGAGGTTCTGGCGCTATTGTGGCGGCGCCGTATTGTGGCATCTGTCGGCTTGGGCGGGTATGATGCGTGGCTTATGAAATTGCCAATCGTTGCCATCGTGGGCCGGCCTAACGTCGGCAAGAGCAGCTTGCTGAACCGCCTGGTCGGCCAGAGGATTTCGATCGTCGACCCGACGCCGGGCGTGACCCGCGACCGCATCAGCGTGCCGTGCCCCATCGGCGACGGGTACGTCGAACTGGTGGACACCGGCGGGATCGGCATCGTCGATCACGACGACCTGACCGAGCACGTCGAGAACCAGATCGCCTATAGCCTGGCCGAGGCGGACCTGCTGATCTTCCTGGTCGACGCACGCGAGGGCGTCACGCCGCTGGACCGCCACGTGGCCGAGCGGCTGCGGCGCCTGGCCGTGCCCGTGATACTTGCGGCCAACAAGGTTGACGAGCCGGGCCTGTCGGCTGAGATGGGCGAACTCAACTCGCTCGGCTTCGGCGAGCCGATCCCCGTTTCCGCCCAGCACGGGCTGGGCATGGAACAGCTTGCCGAAGCGATCGCCCGCGTGCTTGGCGAGTTGCCCGCAAGCCCGCCGGAAGCGGCCCTGATGAAGCTGGCGATCGTCGGCAAGCGCAACTCCGGCAAGAGCACGTTCATCAACGCCCTGGCCGGGCAGCAGCGCGTGATCGTCTCGGAAACGCCCGGCACGACGCGAGACAGCGTGGATGTTACCGTCGAGATCGGCGGGCGGAAGTTCATGCTCATCGACACCGCCGGCATCCGCAAGAGGCGCCGGATCGTCCAGCATGACATCGAGTTCTACAGCTACCACCGGGCCCTTCGCAGCATCCGCCGGGCCGACGTGGTGGCCCTGATGATCGACGCGTCCGTGCCGGTCAGCAAGGTCGACAAGGACCTCTCGCGCGACATCATCGACCAGTTCAAGCCCGTGGTGCTGGTTGTGAACAAGTGGGACCTGGCCCGCGGCCAGGCCGCCGGCGAAGACTACGAGGCGTACTTCGACAAGGTCTTACCGGAGCTCACCTACGCCCCGATCTGCCTGACCAGCGCCACAACGGGCATGAACATCCATCAGACCATCGGCATGGCCGAGAAACTTTTCGACCAGGCGCGGGTGCGGGTGCCCACGGCCCGGCTCAACGCGGTGGTCCGGCAGATAACCACCCAGCGCGGCCCCAGCCACAAGGCGGGCACCAAGCCGCCGAAAATCCTCTACGTCTCGCAGATCACGACGTGCCCGCCGACAATCGTATTCTTCGTCAACGACGTTCGGAGCTTCGACCGCTCCTACCAGCGATATATCGTAAACCAACTCCGCCTGCACCTGCCGTACGCCGAGGTGCCCATCCGCGTGCTGTTCCGCTCGCGGCGCCAGCACGAAGGAACCCGCGGCGAAAGCGAACATCTTGCTGAGGCCGCTGAGGCTGTCATGGCCGCTGAGGCTATCGAGGCCGCTGAGGCTATCGAGGCCGAGGACATGGACTTGTCACGTCGGGATGGGGACGAACGCGTCGGACGGGACGAACATGCCGGCCGGGAGATTCCATCTGACGAACCGCCGATGGTCCCTGATGACAGGCCGACCCACGCCGACGGCGCCCGCAAGCGTCGCATCCCCAGCCGGGCTGCTCGATACGCCAAGTCCGGCCAGGCCCGCGGCGGCAAATCCGGCAAGCCCCCGCGAGTCGGCAAGCCCGGCGCCGGCAAGTTCAAGGCCGGCAAGTTTGCACATGGCGGCAAACCGCGCCCACCCGGTGCCAAGCCCAAGGGCGGCTCGCCAAAGCCCGCCGGACCCGCCGGTCCGCGAACCAGTGGCGGCCCCAAGGGCCAAGGCCCAAAGGGCCGGGGTCCCAAAGGCGGCGGTCCAAAGGGTCAAAAAGGCCCAAGAGGCCCGCGAAAACGCCGGCCATAGGCCGCACTGGCCGAGATTCTCGTTGCCGTCCAAGATTAGCCTTCGGCTCACCCGAAAAGACGAAAAGTCGAGGACGAGGACGAGAACGAGGACGAGGGCTATAGCCTTGTCCCCGGGTTCCTGATCCCAGGTTCCTGGTTCCGCCTTTTCCCGGCATCCAGGTTCCGCCGTTTCCCCTCTACCGGGCGGGATGCGCCAGCGCGTTGAGAATCATTCCGGCGCCATAGGCGACGTACGAATCCTGAGGAGCCGGCGCGGTAGTCGGCGCAGAAGCCGGCATGATCGTCGATGCGGCAGTCGCCGGCTGGCTGGCCGGCGCCGACTCGGGTCCGACGACAATCTGGTGCTCGGCGCAAAAACCTGATAGTTCCGCCTCGGCCGTCGCGGGGCGAACGGTCTTGAGAACCTCATCCCATTGCCGCGCCTCGTCGGTGGTCAGGCACTTCTGCCAGAGGCAATACAAGGCAAGTTTCTGGCCGTCCAGGATCACCCGTCCAAAATGCTTCCTCTGAAAATCCGCATCCGGCGAAGCCCACACCGCGTAGCAGATATGCGACAGCGGGCTTGGCCGGTTATTGAATGACCACGCCAGGCCGCGCGACTCTTTGTCCCACTGGCCGTTGGAAATCAGCGGCTCGGCCGGCAGCTTCAGCTTCACGCTTACCTGGTCGGGCGCGGGGCCAAATAGGGGAAGGAAAGCCCCGATGTCCAGGTTCTGGGCCAGCACGCCGGCTATGTCTTTGATGACCTCCACGGCATCCGGCTCGGCCGGCGCGGTGGCCGGCTCTGTGGAAGGTTGGCTCTGCGCGGTGGCAGGTTGGCTCTGCATGGTCGCCGGCTGGGTGGCCGGCCCGGTGGCCGGCTGCGATGAGGCAACATGTGAGCCCTCCTCGTCGGCGGACCACGATGCCGACCGCTCTTGCCACCGCTCCACGGCCCGGCGAACTGCCTCGTTGGTGCGGACGAACTGCTCGAACGATTGGGCGACCTCGTTGGGGTCGGCCAGGAACGCAAGCTGCTTGTCCGTCTCGTCGATGCCCATTTTCCGGGCCAGGAACCGCCGCGCGACGACCTGCGCCGCCTTGACCTTGTCCTGGGGCTTGACCGCGGGGTCCGCCATCTGCCGGGCAAACTCGAAGATGTGCTCGTAGTGGACATAGTCATGCTCGATCAAGTAGAGCACCACGCGGGCGCGGATCTCCATCTTGTTTTCCTCGCTGCTGACCAGCCCGCTCTTGGCCGACCAAAGGTAGATCGACAGGTTCTTGATGTCCTTGCGGAAGTCCGTGTCCATGAACCGGCGCAGCTTCTCGAAGCCCGGATGCTTATCGAGTCGGCTGGCCAGGTAGCCGCCCAGGACGTCCGTGATGATATCCGCGGCCAGGTTGATCTGCTCCAACTGGTACGTCAGATCGTCGGTGCCGGCGAAGCGTTCGACGTACCCCGCGGATGAGCCCATGAGCGTGTGAATTATCCGATATTCCCCCGCCCCGCCGAGCTCGCCCGGCAGCTTGCCGGCAAATTGCCCCGCGAAGGTCTGCCTGGCCGCATCGGGCTGTGTTGTGGCGCGCCGCGGGTACTTCCCGGCCAGGGCCTGGAGAATCTCCGGCGGCATCTGTATCTCGTTTGGCTCGCCGTTCTTGCGCGACCCGTCTTCCCGCCAGGCCGTCAACTGCCTGTCCAGCGAGCCGTCATTTGGCTCCATGACGATCTCATATTTGTTGTTCGGCCCGCAAGACAAACACACCAGCGCCGCGCCGCTCAAGAGCAACCGGCCAAACCGTCCCAATCGCATAGTCGTCTCCCTGTCTGAAAGCACGTTGCCCTCCCCCCTTTATATCCAGCCGCATGGGACTGTGCGCAGCGGAAACAGCCCGTGGCCTGAAAAAAGCCATCTCGTGGCGATTCTGGAAAGGAAAAGATTGTGGATAACATCGGAAACGGTATCAGGGGACAGGCTACTTTTTCATTGTCGGGGACGTGTCTGATAGTGATCGGCCGAAAAAGTAGCCTGTCCCCTTTTGCTCCTGAAGTTTTTTTGTGGTATGGGAACAGGACGCCCCGGCGAGTGTTATAATCATTGGCGTGGCCCTCGGCGGCGTCCGCGTTGTCGCGGACCGGTGCGCCGCGCCAGGCCGCGCCAAGCCACCGTCGCCCGGCCGGTTTTTTGCTAGTTGTCAATTGTCAATTGTCAATTGTCAATTGTCAATTGTAGTTCGGCTCGGCCCATTGCAGCCGGAAAGGAACGGATCATGTCGGAATCGTCGAACAGGTTCGATCGTCGGGACTTCCTCAAGAGTTCGCTGCTGACCGGGGCCGCCGGCGGGGCGCTGGCGGCTGGGGCTTTGCGGGGCGGGCTTCTCAGTGCGGCCGAGACGGACAAGCCTGCCGCCACCGCCGCGCCGCCCGTGCCGTCCAGCAAGGCCACGCTGCCGACCGGCAAGATCGGCAAGCTCCAGGTCAGCCGGATGCTGCTCGGCGGCAACCTGCTGACGCACTACACCCACAGCCGGGATCTGCAATACGTCTACAACCTGGCCGCCCACTACAACACCGCGGCGAAGATCCGCGAGACGCTGGCGGTCGCCGAGGAGCACGGCATCAACACGTTGTCGGTGCATAACCCTCCGGGAATCGTGGAGATCCTCCAGGCCCACCGCAAGGCCGGCGGGAAGATGCAGTGGATCATCTGCCCGACCGCCCCGATCGATGACGACATGACGGCGTACAGGGATATGGTCAACCAGCTCGTCGACGCCGGAAGCGACGGCATCTACGTCTGGGGCGTCCGGTCGGACCCGCTGGCGGCAAAGGGCAAGAAGGGCGCCGAACTGCTCGCCAAGGCCGTCGATGCCGCCAAGCTGCACGGCGTGCCCTCAGGCGTGGGCTGCCACGACCTCAACGTCGTCAAGCTCTGCGAGGCAGAGGGCGTCGAGGCCGACTTCTACATCAAGACGTTCCACCACCACAAGTACCCCACGGGCCCCAAGCCCGAAGAAATCAAGGGCCCGTACAGCGAGTTCCCCGGCTACTGGTGCGCAACGCCCGACGAACACATCAAGGTGATGAGCAAGGTCACCAAGCCGTGGATCGCCTTCAAGATCATGGCCGCCGGCGCGATCCCGCCGAAGGACGCCTTCGGCTGGGCGTTCAACAACGGCGCCGACCACATCCTGGTCGGCATGTTCGACTTTGAGATCGCCCAGGATGTCGAGATAGGCAACAAGGCCCTCGCCGCCGCCAAGGGCCGCACAGGCCGGCCGTGGCGAAATTAGGGAAACGGTAGCCGGTAGCCGGATAGCAAGCACCAAATAGCAAGCACCAAATAACAAGCACCAAATAGCAAGCACCAAACAGCAAACAAGGACCAAACGGAAAAACATCAAATTCCAAACCCGGAGGCGTGCTTCCGCCGGGTTTGGATGTTTCTGTTGTTTGGTTCTTGTTGTTTTTCTTCTTGGTCCTTGTTTGTTATTTACTGGAGTTTTGCAAAATGGCATAAAACCTTCGTTTTCGTTGCTGAACCCCAACGTAAAATAAGGACTTACGTCAATCTGGGCCGCATTTTGCAAAACTCCAGTTATTTACTCAAACTGACCGGTTCAACAGGCCCCAAGGGCCGGCTAAATGCTGTCGCCCCATTCGGGGCTTCTGAATTCGGTCAGTTTGAGTTATTTAGTGCTTGTTATTTGGTGCTTGTAGTCTACGACCGCCGCACCACAGCCGCGCCGTCCATCTCGAAGAGAAGATCGTCGCGGCAGATGTCAGCCAACACCGGCACCGCCACCAGGTCTTTGAGCCCGCGCTGGGCAAGGATCTCGTGATAGGTCTCGACGTGCTCGGGCAGCTTGACGAAGCAGGTGATGTCGCACAGGTCGCCCAGGCCGGCGCCCTCCTGGGCGATCAGGGCCTCGATGGCGTTCAGCGTGTCGTTCATCTGAGCCTTGAAATCGCCAACGTGCATGGTTGTGCCGGCTTCGTCAATCGCCGCCGTGCCCGAAAGGCTTATCCACGTGGCCCGCGGCATGCGGATGGCCGCGCCACGCGAAAAGGCCGAGCCGTACTTGAAGGCATCCTTCTGCTTGCGGTTGGTCATCTGGTGAATCTCGATGCCGCCGCCCGGCGAAAGCCGGGCCGATAAAAAGTCCATCGTCACCGCCGCGCCCGCCGGAGTGCTTCCCTCGATCCCGGTGCTGGCCGGCAAAAGAATCGCCTTGCCGTTGGAGCCGCCAGGCTCCGGCATCAGGCCGAAATGCCCGTATTTCGCGCTGCGCACCTTGTTGAACTCGCCGTACCAGCTCAAAATCCCGCTGATATACAGCCAAGTGCGGGCCACGCTGCGATAATCGGTGTTCTGCGTTCGAAGCAGCCCGTCGGCCCGGTCGAACATCCTCCCGGCCTGGATGCTTCGATCCTCGCCGGTTCGCGGATCCTTGCCGTTTAGATTCTGAAGCAGAAGGAAAGTCGCGCCCCGGCGCCTCCAGCCGCGGCCCAGGGGCAGGCCCGCATCGTCGCGGACCATCCAGACGTCTTGGGGCTTGGCGGGGCGAATGGCCATCATATTCACGCCGGCAAGCCCCTGGCCCCGGAGCGGATTGCCCTGCAAATACGTTACAGGCGTGGCTGGATCAACCCCATTTCGGGCCAACCGCTCGCCGCGCGCCCCGACGATCGCGTCGTAAGCCGCCAAAGACCCGAAAATCCGCTCGTGAACCGCCAGCATTCCGTGCTCGGACAGGAACTCCGCCACGGCCTGGTACACGTCGGCGGCCCCCTGGCGCGTATCGGCGGGCCCGGCCAGCGCAGCGGTAATGAATACCTGCTCGGAATCAACCGGGGTGATGCACAGCCGGGCCGATCCGTGCGTTTGAATGGTTTTGCCGCTCATGCCGCTCATGAATTACCGTGCTTTCCTTGCTCTGAGGTAATGCCTGTCCACGGATTACGCGGATTTCGCGGAGGTCGGGAAGATGTTTATTTCTTCAGGCATCTGCACTGCTAACCGTAAATTTCTTCGCACGATGCGAAGATTTTTCAACGCAGAGATCGCAACGACCGCAAGACAAATGGATAGAACTCGTTATCTTCTCTGCGTTCTCTGCGACCTCTGCGTGAGATCTTCTTCTTTTGGTTGCGGCCGAAGGCCGCGCCGCGTAATCGGCGTAATCGGCGGATGATTCTTCTTCGCGTTATTGAACGACAAACCCCAGCCCAGGTGGCGGAATAACTGCCCGCAAGTCGCGGTGTTTTTAGTTTTTTTATTGCGCGGAAAAATTTTATTTGCCGCGGGCCGCTTCGTTTTGGCGGCGGTTTTTTCCTGGTCCGCGCTGGGCAAATGTGCCCCCGCGAGGCCCGCCCGCCGGGGCAGCGCGCGGGGGCGCCAGGCGGGGGACCGCGGCCACAACCGGCCCCGTAAGAGCTTATTGATACGCCTGTTACAACCAGGGTGACGGGGCCGTTCCGGCCTGCCTTTCCGCCTGTCGCGACGGGGCGGATTGGGCCGATGGCAGGCCGGGAGAAAAAACAGGCGATCGCGACTTTCGCCCATGCCGCGAAAAAAAAGCAGGCCCGCGAAAAAAAATCGAATATTTAAGCTTGACAGATCAGCACTATGCGGTAGAATGCAGGAGCATAGGAGTCAGAAGCAAACAGGAGAGCCGGTAGTCCCGAGCATCTGAGTAGTTGTTCTGACCGGTGTGAAGGATTTTGTCGCTGGCTGGCCACTTCGTGATTATAGGACGGAAACAGAGGTAAAGGCATCTCTCGGAGCAGGGAACTAGGAGAAGAGGATCATGCGTAACAGACGACTGTTGACCTTGGCTGTCTTGGCTGTCGCGATCGGTTTCCCCGCATATGCTCAGGCGGTAGACCCGTATGGAATTGCGGTCGTGACGTTGATCCAGGATCCGAACGTGGGGGGTGTTATCCAGGACGACACCTTCGAAATCAGAGTCCGCCTCTGGGACGATGCCGGCATCGGTGAGGAGGCTGTCAGCACCGCGGGCCTGGCTGACTTCTCGCTCAAGGATATCAAGGCCGCCGTCGGCGACCTCGAGGTTACCGGCATGGACGTGTTCGGGGTGGCCCCGAGTGGCGCGGTGACTAAGGACGGCAATACCTACGGCGCCGGGTTCACCCAGTTCAACGGAACCACCAACCTCGGCATCGCTGAAGCCGTCGAGAACCCCGCCGGCATTTTCAATGCCTCCGGCCTTCAGCCCGTCATGTATAGCAAGTTCCCCGGGACCAACGTCCCGCTTCGCGACGCGGGCGTCCTGCTCGGCGTCGGCACCGTCGGCAGCGCGGGTGCCCCCGCCCTCCCGAGCGGCATCACTTGGGATGGTAACGCCCCCGTCTACGACCCTGACACGAGGATTGCCACCGGCGAGTACACCGGTGACAACGGATTGCTTGACGCCAACACGTTTGGCGCCATTAGCTTCACCGTGCTGCCCAACGTGGCTGGGACGCGATTCACCACTGGCCCGATGGACCCCACCGTGTTCAAGGCTATGACGGTCAGGGCCGTGGTTGTTCAGACGATCACGGGTGAAGCTGCCACCAGCAACGGCGGCGGTGTGGCGCTCTTGGCCGACGGCAATTCCCTCCTCGCGAAGGTCAGGATGAGGGTCGAGATCGGCGAGGTTACCCTCGGCGGCAGCTTCGTCGGCGGCGCCAACGTCACCCTCCAGGTCAGCGAGCCCAACACATCCGTGATCATGGCTGCCGACCAAACCTTTGGCGGTGCGGATACGATGGACGGCCGTGGCGGCTTGGACATCCGGAAGGGCACCCCCGGCGACGGCAAAGGCTACCAGGTGGTGGACATTGGCACCGCGCTCGTCACCGTGTATAACCCTGTCGACCTGGCCCAGACGCTTATCAATATCAAGGGCGATGAGTCCACCCCGGGCATGCTGGGCGATGCCAATGACGGCCTGTACTCCTCGGCCATTACTAACCCGTACGATCCGGAGACCGAGACCGGAAAAGAGGTTCTGGTGGTTACCATCGGGCCCGACGCGGATCGCATTCTGATCAGGGCGACTCTCAGAGGCGATGTGGACCTCAGCCAGACGGTTAACTCCGACGACTTCTCCGCGATGGGTCTGAAATGGCAGCAGCCAGGTTTTTGGAGTCAGGGCGATATAACCGAGGACGGGATTGTCAACTCCGACGACTTCTCCGCGATGGGTCTGAACTGGCAGCAGTCCTTCACAACCCCCGCGCCCCCCGTTCCCGAGCCGGCCACGATGGCCCTTCTGTGCCTCGGCGCCCTCGGGCTGCTCCGCCGCCGTCGCGGGAGCTAAGAAAAAAGAAATTCCCCTTGACAAAGTCAGAACTTGTGGTAGGATTAAGCCGGAGAATGTCCAGCGGGCCAAGAAGGCACGCGAAAAAGTCAGGAAAACACACCGCCCGGATGCGTAACCGGCGGGTGGAGGAAAACGAGTCATGAGAGCCAAACAAGTAAGGGAGAACAGGAAGATGAAAACGAACATGCGTTTAACGACGGTAGCTGTTGCCGCACTGCTGGTAGTGTTCGCCGGGTCCGGAATCGCCGGAGCGAGTGTCTTGACGCTGACAGTTCAAGTAACCAATTCAACGATTTACCTGACTGCCGACGATCCCGCGACGCCGGAAATTGAAGAGAGGGCGACCACCGCCACATACAAAGTCTTTGGCGCCGTGACGGACAACGCGTATGTATGCACCACGGGCCATACTAATCCCTACACGCCCGCCGCGCCGCTCCTGCCCTTCACCTTCTACGGCGGCATAAAGTCGATCGAGAATAACTTGAACTTTACGTCTACCGGTGCTGATCCTACCGGCAAGGTGACCCCCGGGTGGAGCAATTACGACCCAATCCTTGAGGAGGAAAAGGGTGACCCGACGAGGGCGTATACTCCCTTCAACCCAGGTGCGTATACGGGATACCCAGCTCCCTTCCTCAACTATGCGATATCTTACGGCAGTATTGTCAATGGGAGCGGCGTTATCACTGTGGGCGGGACTGGCGGAATCGGTGGCAATAACATCACCGCTTTCCCCTTGCTCGGGTCTATGGAACTCACTGGTGTGGGCAGCAACTCTATATACAGGCCCCTGACGTCGTCGACCGTTCCGACAACGGTGACTACTACCATGAAGAAGTACACACAAGGAAATCTGGGCTCGGGGTATACCCCGTATAACACCGCCGTCTTGTTGTACACTGGTACGCTTGATGCGAACGCCGCCGGCACCGTCCACATTGACATCCTATCCACCGTTAACACGAAAGTCTGGAGCTTAATTACTACTGCTGGAGCTGACAAAGACAAGTTGACTTATGTCTCGCCGACCATGACCGTTGTCAGTGATGCTGATTTTGACCTGACCATCTTGGGCAACGAAATCCTCAACACCGCCCCGACGGTCGACATTGACAACGCCGACCCCGTCGGCGAGATGGCGTGGAGCAAGGAGCCTGGCTGGAACAATCCGCTTCACAAGGTCGCCATTTCCGCCACGGGCACTGACGATGGCAAGCCCAACCCCGTGCTGAGCTACGTGTGGGAAATCACCAAGCCCGGCGGCGCGACGCTTCCCCTGGCCGCGAAAACCGCATCGTTCGACCTGACCATTGCTGAGCTTGCCAGCCTGTTCGGTGCCGGCAACCTCCCCGGCCCGTACAATGGCGCGCCCCCCGCCAACCCCGGCGAGTACTACTGGGATCTCAGCGTGAAGGCATATGACGGCGGGCTTTACTCGCCTTCGGACAGCATCAAGGTGTTCGTCCCCGAGCCGGCCACGATCGGCCTGCTGGGCTTCGGCATCGTCGGGGTGCTGCTCAGGCGTCGTCGTCGTGCGTAATGTTTTGATTCTCTGATCTCCCTTGAAGGCGGCCTCCGTATGGAGGCCGCCATTTTGCGCGCAGTGCCGCGAAGCCTATAGAGCGTCCCGGCGCGCTCCCGGC
>Ga0315285_10001402_pt1 | contig 25413 bp, 21 predicted proteins | sample YL17G09_36_MG_FD_203698 | JGI IMG/M metagenome (GOLD analysis project Ga0315285, IMG submission 203698) | Sediment microbial communities from Yellowstone Lake, YNP, Wyoming, USA - YL17G09_36 | ecosystem: Environmental > Aquatic > Freshwater > Lake > Sediment | place: USA: Wyoming | collected... | reverse complement strand
TGGTCGGTTGTGTGGACGATGCTCCGGATAGAATGTACAGGAGGTGCGGCTCGACGAAATAGCAGAACACGAGATCGGCTTGCGTGTACAGGAAACAGCCCGGCGTTGCTTTCTCTTGGTTGCTGTACGTCTCAAAGAAGAAGTTGCCGGTCGTGTGCCACCGGTCGCCCTCGATCTCGATCTTGTACGCGCGCCGGCGCGTTTCCCCATCAGATCCACGTCGACGCGGCGCCACTCCGGATCGTCTTCGACGTTGCGAACGCGGACCGCGCCCGGATCGGCGGAGAGCCACGCGTGAAAATCGCGCGCGGCGCGGCGTGCGATCTGGGTTGCATCGTCCATCGTGTACTTGCGCGGCATAGGCGGACCTTGGAAAAAGACCTGACAGGTTCGCCTTCGGCGGAAACCTGTCAGGTCTAAGCGGGAGATGGGATTTGAACCCACGACATCCACCTTGGGAAGGTGGCGTTCTGCCACTGAACTACTCCCGCAGTTTCGGCGGAATTATAAATCAGAAATCGGCGCACGTCAAATCGAGATTGGAGATTAGAGGTTGGAAGTTGGAGATTGGAAACGCGCGCACTCCTGAGGGTGACATTCCAATCTCCAGTCTCTAAGCTCCAAACCAGGAGGGACGAATGGCAGACAACATCTTTTGGCTGGGACACGACAGTTTTCGTTTGAAAGGAGAAAAAGTCGTTTACGTTGATCCGTGGAAACTCGCGCCGGGCGCGGAGAAAGCGGATGTGATTCTGGTGACGCACGAACATCGCGATCACTTTTCGTCGGACGACATCGCGAAAATTTCCAAAGCCGATACCGTCGTCGTCGCGCCGCAATCGGTCGCCGCAAAATCGAACGCGAAGATCACCGTCGTCAAGCCGGGCGACAAGTTGACTGCGAACGGCATCAGCATCGAAGTCGTACCGGCGTACAACCCGAACAAGAAATTCCACCCAAAGGGATCAGGACACGTCGGCTACATCGTCACACTGAACGGCAAGCGCATCTATCACGCGGGCGACACCGACTTGATTCCGGAGATGACGCAGATCAAATGCGACATCGCGCTGCTGCCAGTGAGCGGCACGTACGTGATGACTGCCGTCGAAGCCGTCGAAGCCGCGCGCACGCTCAAGCCCGCGCTCGCGATCCCAATGCACTATGGCGACGCCGATGTCGTCGGCACGCGTGCGGACGCCGAAGAATTCAAGCGCCTCGCCAAGGTGCCGGTCGAAATCCTGGAGAAGACGAAATAGCGTAGCGGCGACCGGCCGGTTGCCCTCACACTGCAATTCTGTGGTATAATATTCCCGTCCTTGATTTGTAGGGGCGAGGGTCAACCCGTCCCTACTCCGGAGCTACAATGGGACGCGTGATTGCCATCACCAACCAAAAGGGCGGCGTCGGCAAAACGACGACGACGATCAACTTGGGCGCCGCGCTCGCGGAAAGAGAAAATTACACGTTGCTGATCGATGCCGATCCGCAAGGTGCGCTTTCGATTGCGACGGGCTTGCCCGCGTACGATCTTGAATTTACATTGTACTCGATCCTTACCGACACGCGCATCCCGATTGCCGCCGTCACGCATCACATTCGCCCGCACCTCGATCTGATTCCGTCGAACATTGATCTCGCGGGCGCGGAACTGCAACTCGTCGCAATGATGGGGCGCGAATACGTTCTGCGCGACGCGATTACCAACATCCGCAATAACTACAATTTCGTCCTGATTGACTGCCCGCCGAGTCTGGGTTTGCTCACCGTGAACGCGCTTGCCGCCGCCGACGAAATTCTCGTCCCGCTCCAATGCGAATTTCTGGCGATGCGCGGACTCGACGCGCTGATTGACGTGGTCGCGCGCGTCCAGCGGCGCCTCAATCCCAATTTGAAAATGCTGGGCATTGTGCCGACGATGTACAATCCGCGCCGTTTGCACTCGCGCGAGGTGCTCGAGCGCGTGCGCACGGCGTATCCGAATAAATTGTTGAACGTTACCATCAGAGAGAGTGTGCGCTTTGCCGAAGCGCCCGCGCAACACCGCACGATTTTCGAAATGGACAAGCACAGTGACGGTGCGGAAGCGTATCGCGCGCTCGCGGAGGTGATTATCAATGCCCAACCCGCCTAAGTCTCGCCCCATAGATGCGTTGTTCGGCGATGACAACGCGCCCGCGCTACCCAGTTACATCGTCGAGCCGCCGCAACCCGTCACGACGGTCGCGCCGCCCCCGCTCGACGTGACAGCCGCGACTGCGCCCATCATTCCACCCCCCGAGGTTGCGACCACTGCGCCCGCGCCGCCGATGCTGGAGCAGGACATTCCCACCCCAGAGCCCATCATCGCGCCGCACGCGCAAACGCGCCCAGATGAAGCGCGTTTTGCGCCGCTCGCGGAACGCATCGAGCGATTGTACGGCGAAGTGAAGATGGATTTGCACGACAGCAAAGTGGCAACCGATTTTTGTTTCGAGTTGCTGCTGCAAGCGCGCCAGGCAGTCGAAGCGCGCGATTACGCGCGCGCCGAATTCTGCATCCAATCGGTTGACGCGAAATTGAAACGCAGTCAACGCAGTATGAAAGCCGCGTTCGGCTTCGGCGTAATCTTTCTGACGTTGTGGGAATTGATTGCGCTCGCCGTCGGCGGTGGATTGATCGCGCTGACGTACGTCACCAATCTCACGTTGTTCGGTTTGCCCGTCGCGGCTGAACTGATCGTGTTGTTGCGCGCGGCAGGGTGGGGAATTATCGGTGGAGGGTTTGGCGCGCTGTTCAACCTGCCCTGGTTCATCCAGTTCCGCGAGTACGATCCCGCGTACGCGCTGAATTATTTTATGCACCCGTTTATCGGTGCGCTCCTCGGCGCGATTCTGTTTCTCGTTTCGCAAGCGGGCATTCTCGCGGGCAACCTCGTCGTCGGCGATGTGAAAATCGGACCGATCTTCCTGTACGTCTTCGCGGTGCTCGCAGGATTCAAGCAAGAATACGTCGGCGAATTTTTCGACGGCGTGATGCGCGCAATTTTTCGTCCGCCGCGTTCGCCGATGGCGAAATGAGCCAATTACCCAATCTGCCAATGAGCCAAACAAACCCTTGACGAGGTGTTTGGCTCATTGGTTCATTGGAAAATTGGCTCATTGATTTACCCGCTCAATCCGCGCGCCCAACCCCCGCAACTTGTCCTCGATCCGTTCGTACCCGCGATCAATTTGTCCGATGTTGCCGATGGTGCTTTGTCCGCGCGCACACAGCGCGGCAAGCAGCAATGCCATCCCCGCGCGAATGTCGGGCGATTCGAGTCGCTCGCCGTGCAGAGAACTTGGACCGACGACGACGGCGCGATGCGGATCGCACAAGATCACGCGCCCGCCCATACTAATCAACTTGTCCACCCAGAACATTCGCCCCTCGAACATCTTCTCCCACAGCAACACCGTGCCTTCGCACTGCGTCGCGGTGACGAGCGCGATACTCATCAGGTCGGTTGGAAATTGGGGCCAGATGCCATCGGCAATCGCTGGCACCGCATCGTGCAAATCGTTTTGCACGCGCAGGGTTTGATGCGACGAAACGAACACGTCGTTCCCGCGCACCTGACATTCGACGCCGAGCCGCGCGAACGTGAGAAAAACCATCCGCAAATGCTCGGGCGCGGCGTTCTTGATGAGCAGTTCGCCGCGCGTCACTGCCGCCAAACCGATAAAACTCCCCGTCTCGATGTAATCTGCGCCGATTTCAAATTCCGCGCCGCGCAATTTTTCAGTGCCGTCAATCGTCAGCGTGTTCGAGCCGATGCCGCTGATGCGCGCGCCCATCTGATTGAGCAGCAGCGCGAGGTCTTGCACGTGCGGCTCGCTCGCGGCGTTGCGGATGATCGTCGTCCCTCGCGCAAGGACCGCCGCCATCAATGCGTTCTCCGTCCCGGTGACGCTTGCCTCGTCGAGGAAAATGTCCTTGCCGCGCAAGCCATCGGTACGAATGTCGAAACCATCGTTGACGTGAATCTCCGCGCCGAGGGCGCGCAGCGCGTGCATGTGCGTATCGAGTCGGCGCCGACCGATCACATCGCCGCCCGGTGGCGGCAGACGAATCTGTCCCATCCGCGCGAGCATCGGTCCCGCGAACAGAATGGAGGTGCGGATGCGCGAGCACAACTCGCGGTCGAGTTCGGTCGTGCGAACAGCGCGCGCGTGCAAGACGAGATCGTGCGCGCTTAACTCGCGGATTTCGACGCCGAGCGACGCGAGGAGCGCGAGCATATCGTCCACGTCGCGGATGCGCGGGACATTGCGCAGTGTGACGGGTTCATCCGTCAACAAACTTGCGGCGATCATTGGCAGCGCGGCGTTTTTGTTTCCGCTGGGCGTCACAGTGCCGCGCAACTGCGTGCCACCTTCGATGATAAACCTTTCCATTGGAACTCCAGATATCAGGCATACAGGTAAACACTTAGACACAGTAGATCACAGATTGTCATTCTGAGGAGCGGTTTTTGCGGTGCTGAACGATGCCGAAGCAAGAATCTCGCAATTCGCAGGTAGCGAGATGCTTCGCGGAGTTTACCCTGAGCGGGGAATTTGCGATATTCTTCGCTTCGCTCAGAATGACAGCGAAGGGCTCAGGATGACAGCGGTGGTCAAACCGCAAACCGAAAATGCATCAGATCCCCATCCTGCACCACGTACTCGCGCCCTTCCAAGCGCAGTTGCCCTTTTTCGCGCGCGGTCGCAAGCGAACCGATTTGCAGGAGCGTTTCGCATTGGATTACTTCGGCGCGGATGAAGCCGCGCGCCATATCGGTATGCACTTGCCCCGCCGCGTCGAGCGCGGTTGCGCCGCGCTGGAGCGTCCACGCGCGCAACTCTTTGCCGCCCGTCGCGGTGAAATACGTGATGAGGTCGAGCAGTCTGTACGCCGCGCGAATCACGCGTGCAAGAGTTGCTTCCGCAAGCCCCAGTTCTTTGCGATACGCTGCCGCCTCCGCGTCCGCCCAATCCGCCAAATCCATTTCGCACTGCGCGGAGACGAAAAGCGATTCCGCGTGCGTGTTCTTGGCAATTGTCGCGACGTGCGCCGCGAGTTCACCACCGCCCGGCATATCGCTCTCGCCGACGTTTGCGATGTAGATGAGGGGCTTTAGCGTCAACAGTTGGAGCGGTTGCAAGTGCGCGCGTTCTTCGTCGTTGAGCGCGAGCGTGCGCGCGAGATGTCCTTCGGCGAGATGTTTGTGTGCGCGCTCAAGCAAATCCAGTTCGGCGGCAACTTCTTTCTTCCCAACTTTCGATGCGGTGCGTACCGCGGTTCGCCGCTTGTCAAGCGTCTCCAAATCCGCGAGCGCGAGTTCGAGTTCGAGCACCGCGATATCCTCGCGCGGATCAATCGTTCCCGAAACGTGCGGCACGTCGTCGTGATGAAAACAGCGCGCGACCATCGCAATCGCATCCACGTTGCGAATATGCCCCAGGAACTGATTGCCGAGTCCTTCGCCCTTGTGTGCGTCTTTCACAAGTCCCGCGATGTCAACGACTTCGAGTGTCGTCGGCGTGACCTTTTCGGGATGGATGAGTTTCGCGAGCGCGTCGAGGCGCGGATCAGGCACGGCGACAATGCCGACGTGAGGATCGATCGTCGTGAAGGGATACGGCGCGACGGGCGTGTGCGCGCGCGTCAGCGCGTTGAAAAGCGTGGACTTGCCCGCGTTCGGCAAACCAACCAAACCGAGTTGGAGAGGCATTGTTCCTCCTGTCGTTGCACGCGTCGGTGCGGTGATATTATATCACAGATTCTCGCGTATCCAGAGTGGGAGAAGGGGAGAAGAGGAGCGCGGGAGAAGGTCTCCCTCTCTCCCCCTCTTATTTTTTCATTTCGCCAACTTGTGTTATAATGGCCCTCGAGATTTTCATCGCACGATCTCGCCGACTTGAGGTCATCAAAACATGAATCAACAAAGGCGAGAGCGTGCGACACAAGGAGTCACGGTGGATTTCTTTCCCTCAGCCATTGCATTCAGTATTCCGCTGCCGGACGGCAGTTCGTATCCGATCTATTGGTACGGCATTTTGATCGTCCTCGGCGCGCTGGCGGGCGCGTACGTCGCGACGCTGGAAGCCAAGCGGCGCGGCCTCGATCCCGATCACGTGTGGAACGCCTTGTTGCTTGCGTTGATCTTCGGCGTGATTGGCGCGCGCTTGTATCACGTCATTTCGAGTCCGCGCGGCAGTAACATCGGTTTCGATTACTACATCGCGAATCCGATGGAGATTTTGAATTTCCGGCAAGGCGGCTTGGGCATTTACGGCGCGGTCGCCGGCGGTATCTTGGGAATTTTTCTGTACTCGCGCTTGGTCCGATTGGACGAAGAGCATTGGCTGCCGCGCTTGCTGACGTGGGTGTTCCGATTTGAATGGAAATCGGTCAAGATCAGCGTTTTGCAGTTGATCGATCTGGGCGCGCCCGGTTTGGCGATTGGTCAGGCGATTGGGCGCTGGGGCAATTTCTTCAATCAAGAGTTGTACGGATATCCGACGACGTTTCCCTGGGGCATTCCGATTGACGCAGCGCATCGTCTGCCGATGTTCTCCGATGTGACGCAGTATCCGATTGAAACGACGCGTTTTCATCCGACGTTTTTGTACGAATCGTTGTGGAACCTGGGTGTGGCGATTGCATTGCTCGTCATCGCGCGGCGATGGCAAAGAGCCAAGTCTGGCGATTTGATTTTGCTCTGGGGTATCTTCTACGGCTTTGGGCGCTTCCTCGTCGAGTTTCAACGCCCCGATGCGTGGATGATCAGTGGCATCGCAACCGCGCAGTTGATCGGCATCGCGCTCGTCGTGCTCTGCGGTGTCGCATTGATGTACCGCCACACGGGACCGAGCAAAGCGCAAATCGCGGCGGAACGCGCGAAACAACGCCGGCAACAAAAAGCCAAGTAGAAAAAATCAGACCTGTCAGATTTTGAAACCTGACAGGTCTTTTTGTTTTAGGCGACCGACGAACTATCGCACTAACCAACTAACCCACTAGCGAACTACTTGGTGCAGTCCGCTGCGCCAGATGGAAGCGCGCCGAGGTCTTTGAGCGACAGTTGCAGCAATGCACACGATCGCTTGAAGTTGTGGATGGCTGCAGCCGCACCTTGATTACCTTGACCAGTTTCACTCCACATCACGCCATAGACATAGCGGAAGTTGAACCAGGCACTCTTCTGCTTGGCATCCGCATCCGCTGGAATCGTGGCGTATTGTCCGCCGACATTGTTCTTCTTCCACCCCTTGGCTTCCAGTTGTTTCCACACCGTGTTGAGCAAGCCATTGAGTTCATCCTGTATGCCTTCGACTTTGCCGCTGCCGTCATAGTCGGCGGCAGCCATGCGGTCAAAGTCCTTGAGCGGACTGGCGGCATGGCATCCTTGCGAGTTGCAGGACGCGACGTAGTCTTTGCCATCCGGGCTGACGGTGTTGAACGAGTGCTCACCGACTTTGAACATGTTGGGATCTTTGGTGTCGGTGATGCCGGGCCACATGTGGCAAACGACGCAAGGACCAGGAACATTACCCTTTTTGTCGTCCGATTTGCTGAACAAGAATGTGCCGGGCGTGGCGGGATTCGGAACGGGAGCGATACCCACAAACGCACTGTGAATATCATTCGGAATGGTCTGACCGTAGGTCACGCCGCCAACGTTGCTGAGCATTTCAGCCGCGCTCGAGTAGTGTGGATAGCTGACGCTCTTACCATCCGTGATATTTTTGGCTTGATCGTCGCTATTGCGGCGAATATTGTGGCACGTCTCACAGATGCCAGAGAGTCCAACATCTTTGGCACCTTGGAACGGGACTTCAACTGGCTTTCCCACAACACGGAGTTGTCCATAGTTGGCATCCGAGTGCGGGTCGTGACAGGCGGGACAGCCGATGTAGTTTTCTTCATTGTTCCACGCGGCGGGGTTCTTGGGATCGGCAAGGAAAGAAGCAAAGCCCGAACCAGAGTGGCAGCGCACGCACTGCTGTTCACCGGGTCCATTCACTTCTTCAAAGCTAATGCCCATAAAGTGCTTGGAGTTGTTGATGTCGAGACCTTTGATGTGTGTACCACCACCTGCGTGACAGGCGTTGCACGCATTGTTCTTGAACGAGACTGCCATTACGTTCGTGCCGTTCTTGACGTGTTCGTTCGCGGGACCGTGACAGTTCTCGCATTGGATGTTGCCCATGTTCTTGATTTCCGCTGGGGCGGTGTCAAAGTTGCTGGGTCCGGTCTTTTTGCCAGCCGCGTTGATCTTATCCCAGGCTGGAACTTTCCAGCTGGTCTTTGCCTCAGCATCTGCGAACCCGCCATTGTTGGCGGCTGGGAGGAAGTAACCCACAGTATGGCATTGGGCGCAGTATTCTGCGTAATGTGAGTCTACCGTTGGTGTGCGCGAGTTGTCGATGTTGTCTTTGAAGATAGACGCGTGGCCGGTCTTTGCCCACTCAGCAACCTTGGTCGGGTGGCAGGTCTTGCAACCGCCGGCGTCTACACCAATGAAGGTGCCCGCGTTGAAGAACGCGTACTCGGTGTTGCTGGTGCCGGTGTCTCCCTTGAGAGAAACACTCACCATGTATGCACCGACGACGTCCGGTGTGAATTCTGTTGTCATCGCGGAAGGATCTTTGAAGGCGGCTTTCGAGCCGGAGGGCGCGGTCAGCGTCCAAGTCGGCTTACCTGTATTCTTCGGGTTAGCCGCAGAGACCATCATGCGAACCGGAACGTTGATCGGCACGTTGCTCAAGCCGGAGGTGGACTGGCCTCTAACGACGCTGGCTTCGCCCACTTTAGTGTCGGTAATGTACTTAAGGGTAGCCGTGATGGCACCCGGCAGTGCCGCATTCCCCGGAACACCGACGACGGTCAGCTTGGCTACCGGTGGCTGAGGCGCAGGAGTGGGTCCTTGCGCGTACGCCATGTTGGGCGTGGGAGTGAACGTGATCAGCATCAATGCCAAGAGCATCAATGCGCCCACACTCAAGATGACGAGGTTTTTTTTGTTCATCACATTCTTCTCCTCAATGAGGATATGCAAGATTTTGAATTGAGGTCAAACTGGTGCAACTTGTCCGGACATTCCTCCTTTGCAACACGTACCAATGAGTAGTCCCCTCGTCAGAACTACTGAACGTGATACGCCAATGATTTTGCCCATCGTGGGCAATCTGCAAGTCAACGTGCATACGCACGCAAATTGCCGAAACAAAAAATCCCGACGCGCGTGAAGACAAACTCCGCGCCATGCCGAGACGCATAGTGGTCGAATCGAAAGTGGCAGACCACTGGCTTGAACTGGCGCAGCAGCGTCACCACGCCAAATCTTAGATTATCTGCATATACTATAACCCGAATATTAAGAAAAGTCAAATCGGGTTCAGTCTCAGGGCGGTTCAAAACTCCAACCTTGGCAGAAGCGTTCAGCGGCTGATTCACATCAAACGCACTGTTGAACTAACCTTCGACGTCAATGAGCCCCTTGCGAATCGCGTACTTGACCAACTCCGTCCGGCTGTGCAAATTCAACTTTGCCATGATGTTCGCGCGGTGTCGCTCAACGGTCTTGACGCTGATCGTCAATTTATCCGCGATCTCCTGATTACTCAATCCGTCCGCGATTAGACGCAGCACTTCTTGTTCGCGGTCCGTCAGCCCATCGAGCGTCGCGCGGTCGCCGCTCTCTGCTGCGCGTCCCATGAAATCACGCACGAGCGACTTGGCAAGCGCGGGATACAGGAACACGCCGCCGCCATGCACCGTGCGGATCGCGGCGACGAGATCAGTGGGCGCGGCTTTTTTCGGCACATAGCCGGAAGCGCCGGCTTCGAGCATCTTAAAAAAATACTCGTCGCTTTCGTGCATCGTCAGCGCCAGAATCGCCACCTGGGGCAGTGCGCGTTTGATTTGCCGCGTTGCCTCAAAACCATCCATGTCCGGCAGCGAAATATCCATCAGCACGATGTCCGGCTGAAGTTCGCGCGCTTTCGCCACGGCGACACGTCCGTTGTCCACCTCACCGACGATTTCAAGGTCTGCCTGTGCTTGCAGCAACATCCGCAGACCCGCGCGCACGATTTCATGATCGTCCACGATCAGCAGTTTGATTTTCGACAATTGCGCCTCCCCTTCACTTACCTTCACCCTCCTCCGCCAACGGGGGTACTTATCCACATTCATCCGCGCGCAGCCGCGTCTTGCCTGGTTTCTCCCACCGGAATTTCCACGATCAATCGCGTACCGCGACCGGGGGATGAATCAATCCTGAACTTGCCACCGACCAGCTCGACGCGCTCTTGCACGCCGAGCAAACCCCACGCACGCTTGACGGGCGTGCCAATCACCTGTTCAACGACAAAACCGCGCCCATTATCTTCCACGGTGAGAATAACTAACGGATCAATAAATTCCAGTCGAACGAGGGCAAGGGATGCGTGGGCGTGTCGTCCGACATTGTTCAACCCTTCTTGGGCAATGCGAAACAGAACTGTTTCAACCTGTGACGGCAATCGCCGTTTCGTGCCGACTACTTCGAAATCCACCTGTAATTTCGAGCGTTCGGCAAACTGACCCACAAACCAGCGCAGCGCAGACACCAAGCCCATGTCGTCCAGCACCGACGGGCGCAAATCGGAAACAAATTGGCGCAGACTTTCAATCGCGTGCATCGTCATATTTTTCAATTCGATAACTTGGTACTGGGCGCGCTCGGGCTCTTGCGCGATCGTTTGCTCAACGCCACCCAAACCGACCGCCAGCGCGGTCAACAACTGTCCAATCTCGTCGTGCAGTTCGCGTGCGATCCGTTTGCGTTCTTCCTCCTGCGCAGCCACCGCGCGCTCGAGCAATTGTCCGCGCAACTCTTCTTTTTTGTGCACCTGTTCGTACAGCCAGGCATTCTCCAGCGCAATCCCCAATTGCCGCGCGAGTGTGTGAATCACCGCATAATTTGAAAATGCTTTGCGATGAGCCAGACACATCGCCCCGACGGTTTTTCCCTGGGACACCAGCGGCACGGCGATGAACGACGTCTCCGATGCCTGTTCGGTTGCGTACGCAATTTCGGATGACTCGAATGCGTCCTGCGCGATTTGGCTCGCACAATTACTTTCGGCGGCGGAGAGCACGACCGCGGCACGTAACTGGCTGGCCCGCCGGACCAATGCGTCTTCGGCAGAATGATATAGGTAGATCATGCCGGCGATCATCGGATCGAGCTGCAAAACGATGCGCGTGATCGCGTCGTTGACGATCTGATTGATGTCGAGCGAGGAGCCAAGGATGCGGCACGTTTCGAACATCACTGTCAGCTCGCGCGTCGCGGCTTCCTGCGCTTCAAAGCGCGCGCGGTTCGCGGCTTCCAATCGCCGCGCGTACTCCACTTCGAATATGCGCATTGTGCGGATGATGAAGAACGCAAGCGTTCCGATAACAAGGGTGCGGAAGATTTCGATAGGGATGCCGAAGAGGGCAAGGAATGTTTCCTTGTTCAAGACTAGCGCGGGGAAGAAGTTGGCGGGCGAGTCGAAGATTTGATCGAGCACGGCGTACCAGCCCAGCGCGACTGCTGCGCCGACAAAGTCACGGCCGAACTGCGGCATATTGTCGCGCAAGAAGGCGCGTCGTTGCGCGAGTAGCCCCGCCATTGCCACGATTGCCGACGGGATACCCAGACTGTAATTAATCCAGATTTCTGCTATGGCTGATTGGGAGGCGTCGTTCGGCGGCACGCGTAGGTAAATGGCGAGGACTCCCAGACCGTAAATGGCGAACGCACCGGGCAACAGCCTACGCCGCCAGCGTGAGCGGCCGGACGCCAAACTGTCTAACAAGCTTGCGCCAAAGGCAAGCAAGAACAAAAAGGACAGCGCTTTCCAACCCAGTTTGAGGCTCTCCGCCCATAGCGGTTCTTGCGCGAGCGTGGAAATCTGCGCGGAGATCATCGAGAACATCTCGATCCATTCGTTGATGCCATGCGTAATGCCAAAGGCAGCAAGTAATGGCAACGCGCGTGACAGTCGAAGCTGGCTGGCGCGCCCGGTTTCCAGCGCAACGGCAATCCCAATGACAAAATGCGCTAGTCCGTACACAAAGTAAATCGGTATGATGTTGGCTTGAAGGAAGGAAGAAAGTTCAGACATCACAGCGGGTAGCAGCCAGCAAGTAGTGAGTGGTTAGCCGAATGTGGTAAGCAGATTACAAAGTCAATTATACAGAAGCAGAGGAATAAATGCAATACTCCCTCCTGCGCCCTGCGCCAACAGGGAGGGAGTACGAAGGTATCCGGCACGCAGCCCCACGTCCTTATGCATGCGCGGTTTTCTCGGAAGTGAGCGCTGGCAAGAACTTACGATTTCGATCCAATGCAGCGTGCAATGACTATTTGATCACATCGCAATCGCCTGAGGCTTGTAGAGTGAGCAGGTGAAGCACGCCTCATTGGCTTTGCGCTCTCCAACTTGGCGCGCTAGCCAACACGGTAAATCAGGGCGCTGGTATGCGGCGCATTGTGCGCGTGTTGTTTTATCGCACCGCTTGAGATCCCAACAACGTACCTGAATGATGTTGTTCTTACTTGTGGTAAAAGGGATAACCCGTCCGCTATCGGCGGTGAGAGTACTCTCACGTGGCGCCAATTTTTTCTCCAGCCACCGGCCAAGCATCAACGTGATCGCGACCGGGACGCCGAGACGCAAAACAAACATGAACGCGATGATCAAGATGTCGAACAAATCTTGGGGTAACATAATCCACCTCGAGTGTCCTATAATGTGAATTGAGCTTCTTTGGCTTCGCCCGTCTTCCTCTCTCCGGATGGATTTCACCGGAAGAGAGGGGAGAGGCAAGAGTAGGAAGTGAGGACTTGTCTTCCTTATACCACAATACGGCATACAGTTACCATCGGCAAAGCATTGCATGTTGAGATGAAGTAAAGACCCCATACGCGCATGGGATCTTTTTGTGTAATTCTACTGGTAAACGGAATTCGAGAATTCGCTCAAAAAAAAGAAGCCCCTGCAACTTGCGTTGCGAGGGCTAGTTGATCGGCAGCCAAAGTGGCATCGGTGCGCCCGGCGTGATCTACCGGATTCTTTGGTCGTCGGCGCCGGTTTCGTGACACGCATTGCAGATTGTTCGTCCGGCGTGACTTGCGGGCAACGGCCTGGGTCCCGTGCTCTCGGGAGCCGTCGTCGGCGCGGCTGTTGGCGCGCCGGGTACGGCGGCGGGCTTGGTCATCGCGCGACGGTCGGCGCGGCAGGTGCGGCACCGGGCAGGCTGTGACACGCTAAACACATTGGGTCGGTCCGCCCTGCATGATCATCAGGCAGTTTTGGACCCAGACCCGATCCGTGACACATCAGACAAGCAGTCCTGCCGGCGTGATCTGCCGGCAATTTGCGCACACCGCCTGTCGCAGGGGCAGTAGTGGGCGGTACAGCAGTCGTCGGCGCAACGGTGGGCTTAGCGGTTGCTGCCGTCGGCGCGACGGTGGGCTGACTCACCCTGCCCATCTTGTGACAGGTCAGACAATTCTCGTTCTTAAACCCTGCGTCCTTGTGAAATTGCAGAATCTGAGGAACCCCTGCCGTGCCGCTGCCATGACAACCAAGACATTGTGTTCGTCCAGCGGTATCGTGCGGAATATTGGGCGGACCACCAGCCGTTATCGAGGGCGCAGCGGCACCTGGAGGCACAGCCACAGGAGTGGGTGCGGTGGCGGGCACCGCGGGCTTGTGACAGGCGAGACAGACATCGTTTGAGCGTCCGGCGTGATCAGAAGGATACGGACGCACTTTGCTCTGCAATCCGTGACAGAGTTGACAATCGGGATTGCCGCCGATAGGGTGCGGAATTTGCGCAACCGGCGTGTTGGGATCGCGCGCCGGCGGCACGGGTGGCTTGAAAATGCCGACGAGTTTCGGCGCATTCAATCCGACGAATTTCCATTCCGTTCCGTGACACGCGTTGTTCGAGCAGAATGACGAGTTGTCTTTGCCGCCGGCGTTGTTCGTATCGTGACAGGTTTGGCACGAGGTGTTGAACACAGTGCGATGTTCGGCAAGCCAGGTCGTCGTCTTGTGCGACGCGGGTTCATCGGCGCGCGCAAGCGAAATCACCGGCGCGGGACCGCCCGGCGTCGAGACTTCGGGAATCGTGTGACAAATGTTGCACTCGAGTCGAATCGCTTGCTTGCGATCCGGCGTGAAATGTTTGCCGTCGTGACAGCGAAAACAGCCGGGCCAATCTTTGTGACCGATGTCGTTCGAATGCACCGTCCAATCCAATCCTTGTTCAGGATAGCGCATCTGAGCGTACCACTCTTGCAGTTTGCCGATGGCTTGCTGGATGGCTTGCGGATTCTTGGCGGCATAGTCTGCGTGATTCTGTTTATAGAACGATTCAAGTCCGGCAATCGCCTTGTTCGCGGCGTCGCGGTTTGGATATTTTTCTGCGAGGAGTTGAACACCCTTTTGCTTGATCTCCGGCATCGCCGGGTCAATTTGCTTGGTTGAAAGCAGATTGTCCAGCACGTCGTCCGGCGATTGGAAATTATGTGAGACGCGGTTATGGCAGTCAATACAATCCATCCGCCGCTTGGGCAATTGGGCGAGGTCGGCTGGAGTCAACTTGGTTTCGATGTCGGTGTACACTGTTTGAGTGCCATCGGAATTGGTGACTTGAATGTATGGAATCGTTAGTTTTTGGTCTTCGGTATACGCAAAATCAATCGCGTTTTCAATATGCCAGTGGATGCCGCGCCCCAACCCTTCGCGCTGCGTGCCGCCGCCGGTCTTGAGCGCGAGGATGGTTTGCACGGGCATGTTCGTCTTGTCCGGCGTGAAGTGCGTCAGTGTGACGATCTTGTCCCACGAGAATTTTTCGGGCCAATGGCATTTCTCGCACGATTCGCGCGCGGGCTGGACGGCTTGGGCGTAGATGGGGAACTTGTAATTGTTGGAAAGATAGTCGATGACGTACTGCGCGTCGTTCGCTTTGCGCGTGAATGCGACACCGACGAACGTGCGCCCGATGTGACATTCGACGCATTGCACGCGCGCGTGCGGCGAGCGTAGGTACGATTGATAATGCGGCGGCATCGGGTGACAGGTGGTACCGCAGAACGGGGAACTGTTGGTGTAATCCCACGCGTAGACAAAGCCGATGACAACAAGCAAGAGGACGGCGAGCGCCATGGCGGTCTGTGCGATTTGTCGAAGTGTGATCGAACGGATGCGTTGCCACAATCCGCGAAGTAAAGACATATATCTCCCCTCACATCCTTGCGAAAAGAACTAGCAACCGCCGCTGAGAGATCGCGCGTGCGGCACTCGTCACCTTGCGTTACCCAGCGGAATGACAGCGGCATCACTTCGGCGATGGTTTGTAATCAAATTTTACTCAATGTGCTGAAAAAAGTCAAAGCCAATCGCGGGAAAAACAATGTCCAAAAGGGTCACTCTGCCGTCCAAAAGTATCTTGGCGGGCTGACGTGTGCCAGCCCGCCAAGCCGAACTCTTACTTTTTACCGTGATTGCTTACAGCGGCTTCGCGACCTTCGGCGTGACAGACGACGCACGTTTCGGTTTTGTCGGCAGCGGTGTTGATCGCGATGTGTGCTTTAGCCGGAGCAGTATCGTGGCAGCCGGAGCAGACCGCCGTGATCGGTTGGGTCACAGACTGGACGGCGCCCTTTTGCGTCACGGTTAGTGGCAGGACTTTTTTGAGTGGCAACAGATTCGCGCCCGTAACGTGACACTTGTCACAGTGTGTTAAGTCGCCCGGATAAGCGACTTCGGAGAAATCCACCGGGCGTTGCCCATTACCATAGACGATGAAAGGTGACGTGCGTTCCTCACCCTTGTGGATGCTGTGGATCAGATAATCGAACTCGATGCTCACCGGGGTACCCTTGTCCGCAGAGCGCTGCGCTTCATCCGTCGTGTTCGGATTGTGGCACATGACGCAGAAATCAGTATTCATGCGCGAGCCACCGTGAATGGACAAGCCAGCCGGATTGCCAAGGTCGCGGTGACATTTGTTGCAGTCCGCGCGCTCAACCACCGCGCGCCGCGCAACCGCTTTGGCATCGGTCAGGCCAAAGTAAAACACTGGATTGTAGCCGACATCGCGCACGACCAGTGGCGTCCTGTTGTCTGCGCCAAGTACCGGCGTGCTATCCGCTTTCTTCAACTGCGTGTTGATGTAACCTTGCATCGCGACCGCGTACGAGCCCTTGGCGTCGGCAGGGATCGCGTTATCGAACATGTACGTGTAATTACCGCTGCCGGCGTCTTTGGCTTTGGTAGAGATCGTCGCGCTGATGACCAGCGATTCACTCCCGTACCTGGCGTAGTCGGTCGTTGGTCCAGCCAGAATCAGAGAAAGACTGCTAAAATCTTTCGGGTCAATCGTCTTGTCGTTGCGGTCTTTGATGTTGAAGGTGACGGTCGGCTTCTGACCCGGCTTGGTATCGGCTACACCGACGATGGCGAATTTTACGCCGCGTAGTTGTTTCGAGTCATTCGGGATGACATGCGCGCCAAGGATGGAGGCGTCGAACTCTTTGCCGGAATCCGGCGGGTGGCAAGTCTTGCAGGCAGTGTCGTTCGTTTGGGGACCTCCGACGTGCGCTTTGCCACCGGTCGTAGATTTACCGGTTGCCCAATCAATGTCGTCGTGGCAGGAGCCACACGCGGCGCGACTGGGCACGGTCTTCCAGTTATCGGCATTCTTGGTCCCGGGCTGGTGACAGGTAGTGCAGTTGCGAATTTCTTGCGGGAAGCCGACATTGGAAAAGTCGGTATTGCTACTGCCGATAAAGTACGGCTTGCCTGCTATCACGCTAGGCAGACTGGCGCCCTTGTGAATTTTGTGCGTCATCACCTTCATGTCCACAGTGTTGCCACTGTGAACATCAGTGCTTTGAGGGCTGTGGCAAGTCGTACAGTACCCGACTTCGACGCGCGCGCCGTGTACTCGCAAAGGATCGTGGCACTGGTTGCACGCATCGGTCTTGACGACTTCGCGGACGTTTGGAGTGCCACCGGCGGGAACAAACGCAAAGGTCGCGTTGGCAACCGAGCCGCGATTATCGCGCGAGGTCTGCGCGCCGACGACGGTCGTGGCGCTCTTGTCAAAGTTGGCGGGAATCGTACTGGAAAAGACGTACGTAAAGCCGGTGTCCGTCTCCGCCACCTTGCCACCCGAGTCAGCGGTGGCTTGAACGACTGACGGCAGCGCGGATTTGAGCGTCTGGGTGTACCAGGTATATGTGCCGCCGGTGACGGTTCGGGTGACGTAACTTTCGTAACTCGTCAAACCCGAGTCTTTGTCGGTCACCACTTTGGCGATGGTGAAACGGAAACTGTTTGCGTCGAGATTAGAGTTCTTGAGCAGGTTGCCTTGCGCGTCCGTCACCCTGAAAGTGACGACCGGTTTGTTGTCCGCGGGAACCTCGACTTTGCTAATCTCCATTTTGAGTCCGGCGCCGGGTGGAACAGGTGCGGCTTTTCCGGCGGGACCGGCGGGACCAGCAGGTCCCTGCGGGCCGGGAGGGCCGGCTTGACCTGCCGAACCGGGAGCGCCTGGCGCGCTAGAACAGGACGCAATGAACAACAGGGCAGACAGCGCCAAGAGCCCTCCCAACAGGACGAGGATTCTCCTTTGCATCTTTTACATTCTCCTCCATCAGGATTAGTTGGAATACGTGTCCTTCATCGAATACGATTTTGCTTTCTCTGACATTCCCCCTTTCGTTGGGTCACTGGTCGGTCCCCTCATCAGAACCGGTAGTGTGACCCTAGAATCCGTCCCTCACGAACGACGGCGAAGCCCGCATCAGCCTCGCGCGCGCTTGTTTTTGACGCACCGTCGAGTTATCCAAGTTGCTTGCCGATCAACACTTTATTGTCTTTGACGACGACTTCGTACGCGGATAGCGGTTTCGGCGGCGGACCTGAAATGACTGCACCGGTGACTGGGTTGAAAAATCCATCATGGCAGGGACAGTGGATGCTTGAGCGACTAGCGTTCCACGCTACGATGCAGCCCAGGTGCGTGCAAATCGCCGAGAACGCTTTCAACCCCCCGGCTTTGGTATTGACGACGATGACTGGCTTGTCGCTAACCGATACGACCTTGCTCGCATTCAGAGGAAAATCCTCCACTTTGCCAACTTCGACGGGTCCGCCCAGACCCGCGGCTGCCTCCTTTGGAAACAAATAGGCGATGATCGGTACCAGAATGCCGGCGATGGTTGAGACAATCGAAAAGCCAAGCAAGAACTGGATGAATTTGCGCCGAGTGATGGGCGTTTGTGAAATATCGGAAACGGATTGGTTCATCGTGTTTTCTCCCTATTCCGGTGGCAACTGTTTGTACAACTCACGGCGAATGATCCAGAGCGCTACGATGGAGAGCGCCATGACGGCGAGACCGAATGCCATCCATTGGCGACGGAAGATACTATCGCTGATCGCTTTGTCCGCATCGGCGATAACCTCTTTCGCCTTCGCCTCGGCTTTGTCGGTGCTCCCCTTGACGACGGCTTGATCCAGAGTGTGCTGCGCCGCGCGCGCGGTGATGAGGTTCGTATGTGCTTCGGACAGTTTGACCTCTTCCGGCGCGATGATGAGGGCAGCCCCGGCGGCGAGTTTCAATGCGACTTGCGCGTTGTGAATTGCCTTGGCGCTCGTCGTGATGCTGTCGTACAGCGCCTTGACGACGTTCGCCTGCGGCGATGCGGCCGGATGACAACTGCCGCATTGCCGCGCGCCTGCGCCGGCGAACAGATCATCGGTGGGCGCCGTCATATCGTGCTGACCATGACAGGTTTCGCATTTGGGCGTGCCGGGCTTGTTGCTGGCGTGAACGCTCTTGAGGTAATAGTCTTGCGTCGCGGTATGACAATTGCCGCACACATTCGCGACCTCGGTCACACCGGGAGGCGTAGCACCGTGCGTGCCGTGACAAGTCGCGCAATTCGGCGCGCGCAAATCTTGCTTGTTCAATAACGCCTGCCCATGCACGCTCTTGGCGAACAGGTCAGACTGATTCGTCGGGATGTTGTACGGGTTCATCAATGCGGCGTTCGCGTGGCAACTCGCACACAGCGCCGGCACGTTCAACGAATATACTTGCGCGGTCGGGTCGTTCGTCTTTTTCGTCCCGTGCCCGTCGTGGCAGGTGAAACAGGTCGCCACCTTCGCATCACCCTGCGCGAGTCTTTTGCCATGCACGCTCTCTTGATATTTTGCCCACTGATCGGTCGGCAAAACGTACTGGCGCATTTGGTCAACGTTCGCGTGACAACTCGCGCACAGCGCGGGAATGTCCACCGACTTTGGAATACCGATATATCCGGCTTGAACCGCGTGTGCTTGGGCTTTGTCCGCTTTGGTCGCGTCGCCACCATGACAATCCACGCACGCGACGTTACGCTCGGCGTGGATGCTGGTAGACCAATCCTTGACGATGGTCGCGGATGCTCCGGCTTGATTTTCGTGACAGGTCACGCAAGTGTCTTGGTTCTTTGTCGCCGGAGGTGTGTGTACGACCGGCGTTGGCAAAATCTGCGGGACCAGACCGGCGGCAGGCGCGGCGGGTTGATGACAACCGCGACACGTCTCGTTCGTGTGACCGGCGTGCGAAGCCGGGACTTTGGGCGCGCCGCCGATGCCGGTCTGATGACACGCCAGGCAGTTGTCGCGATTCTGGAGCGGATGTGGAATCGGTGGAATACCGCCCGTCGGGCGCGTGGTCGGTTGCGCGGCGGGCGCGGCAGTCGTTGGGCGCGCGGTCGGTTGCGCGGTTGGCGCGGCAGTCGTCGGCGCGACGGTCACTCCTGGTTTGGCAGGAGCGGGCTGATGGCACGCCGGGCACATCGCGCTTGTGCGCCCGGTGTGGTCGGCGGGATATTTTGGCGCGCCGCCCCCGCCGGTCACGTGGCAAACGACGCAATCTTGCCTGCCCTCCAGTGAGTGTGGAATCGGCGGTGGTCCTTGTTGCGCGCGCACTGCGACACCGGGCAAGAGCAAAACGAGAATCGCTAGTATGAATAGTACGCCAATGGCTTTTAGTATATTGTTCATCGTTGAGACTCCGTTCTCCAACCCCGAATCTCTAGTCTCCCAATCAACTGAACTGCCCCCACGCTGTCAATCCGATCACAATCAACAGGACGATGACGATCAGAGCGAGCATCACCGGACGCTGCCGCGCCGGACGCTTGGGAACGCGATCGAGGAATGGCAGGAAGAAGAGGAGCACCAGCGCGACGCCGGGGAGAAAAACGCCCAGAAAGCGCGGCGCTTCGGAGCCGAGAAAACTAAACACCGCCGCGACTTTGAGAAATTGGTAGACCGACAAAAAGTACCACTCGGGCTTGACGTGCTCCGGCGTGAGGAGCGGATTCGCCTTGTCTTCCAACCCGGCGGGAAAGAGCGCGGCGAGCGTCACCAGAACGCCGAGCATGATGTACCACGCGATAAATTCGCTCAGCGCATAGTGAGGCCAAAAGGGTAGTAATTTCTTCGGAGGTTTGGTTTCGCTGCTCATTTGTCCTCCTTTGCCTTAGGGTCTGCCAATCCTTGCTGATGAATGATGAACAAGTGTATCGCCAGCAGTCCGACGAGCGCCACCGGCAGAATCAACATGTGCACGCCGAGGAAACGCGAAAGCGTCAGCGCGCTTACCTCTCGACCGCCGCGCAGAAAATCGCGCAAGCCCTCGCCAATCACCGGCACCGCCGCGGCAATCTCAGTGCCGACGGTCGTCGCCCAGTACGTGCGCTGATCCCAAGGCAGCAAGTAGCCGGTGAAGCCGAAACCCAGCGTGATAAAGAACAAACCCATGCCCACCATCTACGTCAATTCGCGCGGTTTTTTGTACGCGCCCTGGATGATTACGCGCAGCATGTGGAGAACGCAAAAAATGATCATGAGATTTGCGCTCCACGCGTGAACACTGCGGATGAGCCAACCGAAGTTCACTTGGTTCATAATGTAGAGGATGCTGTTGTACGCGCTTTCGGGCGTGGGTTGGTAATAGAGCGAGAGGAGAATGCCGGTCGTTCCCTGGACAACGAAGCAGAAAAGCGTGATCCCGCCTAGATAAAACGTATGTGCGCTACGCGGAATCTCGACGTGCAGCAGGGTGGCGATGAACGTGCGCAAGGCAACGCGTTCATCGACCCAATTGAGTGCGTTTTCGAACCAGGCGCCGGGGTTGAAACGAACTACTTGCATTATGTACCTCCATCATAGGGGGCTGCGCGGTCAAATAGAAAACCTCCGAGGCGCGCCCCAGCGCGACGGAGGCAATCATCACCTAACGTCAGTTTGCGATGCCACTCATCAGCATCTACAATAAATCATACAATAAAAATATCAAGCCGACAAGGGGGCGACAGCAGTTAATCCGCGTGATGATTCGCGGTTTCCAAATCGCAGTAGAGCAAACTCGATTCACATTCCGCGCACTCGAACTGAAGCGTCGCGTGCGCGATGCCGTACTGGTGAAAGAGCAGTTCGTTGATCTCGCGCTGAATGGGCGCGCTGGCGCTGATCGAAATGTCGTCGGTGGCAATGTGCGCGGAGAGCGAACGCATGCTTTGGGTGATGCTCCACACGTGCAAATCGTGGACATCGTTCACGCCGTTCACGCGCTGGAGATCGCGCACGATGTCGTCGAGGTCTACATCGCGCGGCGTGCCTTCCAGCAGGATGTTTATCGTCTCGCGGATGATGCTCCAGGCGTTCCCCAAAATCAGCGCGCCGATCAAAACACTCACGAGCGGATCAAGCCACTGCCAACCGGTGAGCGTGATGCCGATGCCGGCGAGAATCGCGGCGAAGGTGGACGCCGCATCGCCTGCCAGATGAACGAACGCGCTCCGCATATTCAAATCGTGCTCACTCCCGCGCCGGATGAGCAGCGCCGTTCCCAGATTGACGACGAACGCAATCGCGGCGACGGTAGTGAGAATCTGCGCGTCCACTTGCGGCGGCGTAATGAAACGATGATACGCTTCGTAATAAATTCCGCACGCGATCAACGCGAGTGTCGTCGAGTTGACGAGCGCGATGAGAATACCCGCCCGATGGTAGCCGTATGTTCTGCGGGCATTGGCGGGCCGCATGGCGAGCGTGATCGCGTGCCAACTGAGCGCAAGCGCGAGCACATCGGTGAAATTGTGCGCGGCGTCGGTCAACAGCGCGAGACTGTTCGACCAGATACCTGCCGTGCCTTCGACGAAGACAAACGCCAGCGTGATGAGGAGTGACGCGGCGAGCCGCGTGGTGTTCTGCTGGCTCACCTCAGCCAGATGAGAATGAGCGTGTAAATCTTTCATTGCGCCAAATCCAATGACAAATTCCTTCTTGCATTATGGCGTGCAGCGAAGGTGGGTCAAGTGGGCTGTTAATAAAACGCAACCCCTCGCAGATCCGGCAAGGGGTTGCGCGATGGTAGCGAATATCTACTGCGGCTTGTGGCACGCCATGCACATTGCATCCGTGCGCCCCGCGTGATCGGCAGGGCTCTTGGGACTCACCGCGCCGGTTTCGTGACACGCGTTGCAGGTCGTTCGTCCGACGTGATCTGCCGGGATCGGCTTGGGACCCGCGCTTGCCGGGGCGGTCGTCGGCGCGGTGGTCGCGGCGGCAGGTTTCGTCGCGGGTGCCGTTGTCGGCGCAGCAGGTGCACCGGTCGTCGGCGCGGCGGTTGGCGCGGCGGTCGCGGCAGCGGGTTTCGTCGCGGGTGCCGTTGTCGGCGCCGCGGTTGGCGCGGCGGTTGCGGCGGCGGGTCTCGTCGCGGGCACACTCGTCGGCGCGACAGTTGGTGCAGGCGCGGCACCAGCGGGTTTGTGGCACGCGCTGCACGTCGCATCGGTGCGTCCCGCGTGATCGGCAGGAAGATTCGGACCGATGTTGTTCGCGTGACAAGCAAGGCACGCGGTTCGTCCCGCGTGGCTGTCCGGCAAAGGTTTGGCGGCGGCGCTGAGTGTTGGCGCGGACGCGCCAGCGCGCGGCGTGGGAGTCGGCGTGATCGGCGCGTAAATTTGAACTTGGGCGCGGCGCGGCAACGTTGTGAGCGCGGTCTGTTCGTAGGTGACAAACAAGTAGAGCGCGACGAGCATCAGCGCGGAGAGAATCGCGGCGACTGGAATGAAAAGGCGTTCGCGTTTTTTGATCGTTGCGGGATCAGGCACGGCGTCTACGCGTCCCGCTTGAATTCGTTCCAATTCGAGTGGGTGCTCGTGTTCCATTGCGTGTTCACTCAACTTGCCGGTGAACATTGCCTTGCTGAACGCTTTAATGTGGACGCCGTAAGAATGCCACACGATAATCGCCAGAACGGCGAGGAGCGCTTCGCCGCCGTGCGCGGCTTTGGCGGCGGGAAGCAAATCGCCGGGGACAAAGCGCGCGGTATTGATGGGATTCCACATCATAAAGCCGGTAAAGCCCATCAGCACGGCACCCCAGACGAACGCCCAGTATTCGGCTTTTTCCTCAAACGAAAAGCGGTCGAGTTTGATTTTCTCTTTCGTCAGACCCAGGTTGTAGCGGACGACGTCGAGTGCGTCGAACAGATCGTCCAGGCGCGGGAACATCGTCCAGCGCACACGCAGAACGAAAATCTTGTACGCGACCACGACGACGTGATAAATGCACGCCAGCGCCATCACGATGGCGGAGGTGTGATGGATGATGCGGACGATTTCAATCCCGCCCAGCAATTGAATCCACGTCTCAGCCCAGCCATTGCCGACGAACTTTTGCGGGATGCCGGTGAGCGCCAAGCCGGTGAACGAGAGCATCTGCGCCCAATGTTCGATGCGCTGCGCAATGGAAAAGCGTAGGTATTGTTTTTGTTCGCTCATGGCTTACCGACTCCCCGATTTTTGCAGACGATTCAAGATGCGGCGCGCGGCGTCGAGCAAAACAAACCCGAGCATGCCGCCGATGACAACGGGAATGAAAATCGTGTAGAAGCGGTTAACGTAGTACACTGCCGGATACTTGGTTGGGCTTGCGTCGTAGTGACTCATCCACGATCCAGGAAAGTCGGTCGTCGCGTCGGGATGGCATTGCTGACACGTCTTTAAAAGATTCTCTTTGATAACCGTGGACTTGGGGTCATTGACACCGCGAATGTCGTGGACACCGTGACAGTCGTAGCAGACCGGTTTGTTCGTCGGCGCGTTCGGCGATTGCTTCTCAAACAACTCGACGGTCGAGCCGTGAAAATCGGCGACGTACGTGTTCAGCACATTCGTCGAGATGTTGTATTTTCTCATGCGCACCTTATCGGTGTGGCACTTGGCGCAAATCTCCGGCGATTTCAAGCGGAACGCGTTCGTCGTCGGATCGGAAATGTTGTGGACACCGTGACAGTCAATACACGTTGGCACGTCGGGATTGGATTGATCGAGCAATGCCGCGCCGTGAACGGAGGACTTGTATTGATCGAAGATGGCGCTGTGGCACTTGCGACAGGTTTGTGGAATGCGCGAGCGTGGATTATCGGGCGGGGAAACGTAGTGCGCCGTGTGGCAATCGGTGCAGACGGCGGCGTTGCGATTGCCCGCCGCAATGTCTTTGGAGTGAATGGAATCGAGCTGCTGTTGATAAACTTTGTCGTGGCACTGTTTGCAGATGGTGTACATCTGCAACGAAAAATCGCGGACGTCGCGCGCAGTCGTCGCGGGATGCGGATAGCCGCTGATGTTGGTGTGGCACGCGGTGCAGCGTTGTCCTTGCTTGCCATGCACCGACGCGTTGAACTGCGCGTCGTCGGTATAAAGCCCCAGCGTTTCGCCGCTCGGCAGTTTCATCGAAAGTTCGCGGTTCGCGTGGCACGCCAGACAGACCTGGTTTTCGACTTGCACGGGGTTAGGCGCGGTGACAGGTCCATCCGCACGCGCAATCGGCGCGCCAAAAATTGCGAGCACTGCAACCAAAAATGCTGGCATCAGAAAGGTGAATCTACGCAGATGCATAATCCTCTCCAGAAATAAAAAAATGCCTCTCCCTCGAAGCAGAAAGGCACTCGTCACCTCAAAGACTGCTTTGCAACAACACGACACAGACAATTCACCCTCATCAGTGAATTGTCTGGACATATACATACATTCTAATTCTATTTTTGTCAAGTTCAAATCGCGTGGGTGCGGGGTCAGAATTTGGTCAGAGAGATAGGCAACGGGGGAGAGGGGATTAATGATTCGTCAACTAGAGGACTAATGCCATTGGTCACAAGTTAAGGCCCGCCTGTGGTCACCGCCATTGCATTCAGTTGGCGCTTGCGTTTCAGGATTGCCAAATCACGTGCGTGGGCAGCCAAATATTGGACGGGGTCATGTGCTTGCCCGCGATGATACGCCTG
>Ga0315285_10001401_pt1 | contig 25423 bp, 20 predicted proteins | sample YL17G09_36_MG_FD_203698 | JGI IMG/M metagenome (GOLD analysis project Ga0315285, IMG submission 203698) | Sediment microbial communities from Yellowstone Lake, YNP, Wyoming, USA - YL17G09_36 | ecosystem: Environmental > Aquatic > Freshwater > Lake > Sediment | place: USA: Wyoming | collected... | reverse complement strand
CGGTGACCGATATCGCGTTGGGCTGGACGGAGAACCGCAGCGTCCGCAACAAGGCCCGCAAGTGGGTGATCGCCGCGCTCGACGACATAGAGAAGTCAATGCCGTTCCCGCTCTTGGGAATTGACAGACCTGGGTTTGATACCCCCATCCGCTGACGAATTGATCCTGCTACCTGCGCTAACGACACACCGGCGAGGCTGTTGATTCTTCAGGTTATCTTCGGAATAGTCAGGTGCTACCTGAGCAATCAAGGTTGGATGGAGGTATGCGGTGGGCGGTGCTGGACTTCGCCTGGTTGCTGCGGCATCGGCGACCGCGGTGGCCGCCGCGCCGGATCCGGGCGCTTATCAGGCCCGTTGCATCGAGGACTACCAGGCGTCGCAGACCGCACGCGGGTTTTCCTCGCTGACCATCGACAACGGCGCCGCCACCCTGGAGCGGTTCCTCGCCGCGTGCGGACGACCGGCCTGGGAGGTGACCTGCGAGGACATCGACCGGGTCGTGGGTGGGCTGGCGACGGTCGGGATGGCGACCTCGACTCGGCGCGGCTACGTGTCAGTGTTCAAGGGGTTCTTCACGTTTCTGTTGGCGCGTAAGGCCGCTGAGATCGAGGCGCTGTTCGGGGAGCGGCTGATCGACCCGGTCGACGAGTTCAACGCCGCCCGCCACGTCGGCAACGACTCCCCGGAGGTGGTGGCGCCGCCGACCGCGCAACGGATGGACGCGTTCTTCGCGTTCCTGCGCGACCGGATCGCCACCGCACGGGTGTTCGCCGCCGCCGGCCGCGATTACGCGCTGTTTCGCACCCTGTATCACGCCGGGTTGCGAACCGAGGAGGCGGTGATGCTCGACGTCGCCGACCTGCACTTCGACCGCGGACCGTTCGGCAAGATCCACGTGCGATACGGCAAGGCCGCCAAAGGGTCCGGGCCGCGTCCGCGGTGGGTGCCGATGCTCGACGGGCTGGATCTGATCCTGAAGTGGTATCTGGCCGACGTGCGATCCCGGCTGGTGGCCGGGGCGGTGCTATTTCCCGACCAGTCCGGAGACCGGCTGCACCGCGGCAGCGTCCGCAACCGCCTGGCGCACCTGCTCGACCTCGAGGACGCATCGGCAGCCGTGCGGTTCAGCCCGCACGCGATCCGCCGGGCCTGCGCCACCCACAACTACGAACGTGGCATGGATCTCGTTGCGATACAACAACTTCTAGGACACTGGCAGGTCGGGACCACGATGGGCTACGTCCGGCCCTCGGCCACCTTCATCGAAGATGCCTACCGGCGCGCCGTGTCGGCCACCCTGTCCGCACTCGAGGGGGAACCGCGATGAAGGCTACCTGGCGGCTGCGGATGGCCGCCGCCCAACGCGAGGTCTGGACCGGCGCCGAGCTGCGTCGCCTGCTGGCCGAGAAAGCCGGCCTGCACCTGTCGGCAGCGTCGGTGTCGGCGCTGCTGACCAAGCAACCCGCCCAGCTCAAGCTGGACACCCTCGCCGCGTTGTGCACCGCCCTGGAATGCACCCCAAACGATCTTCTCGACATCGACACCAACCCGGTCGCCGCACCCGCGTCACCGGCCGTGCCGGCCCGCCCGGCAGCCCGGGCGCGAGCGGGGCGGTCGATGCCGCCGCTATGACCCGTAGCCGGCGCATCGTCGGATGCGTCACCTGCGGGCAACAGCGTCCGAACCAGGCTCGTGGCCAGTGCTCGCGCTGCTACCAGAACGACCCGGCGCTGGTGCGCCGCTGCGCGGAAAGACTTGCCGCCCGACTGAACCCGGAGCCCAACTGGTGGATCGGATTCGGCGAGTTCCTCGCCGAGCGGGCGGCTGCGACCCGCGCGGTCTCCATGCTGCACCGGCTTGCCACCGCCCTCGACCGGAGCGGCACCGCGACCCCGACCGCGGTCCTGGAAGCGATCCGCAACCCCGGTCCCGCCGTTGGGGAGCTGGCCCGCGCGCTGGAAGCCTACTTCGTCGAGTCTGGGCTGGCCCTCGCGCTCGACACCACAGCCCAGGCCGCAGCCGAGCGCCGATCCCGCCGCCTCGCCGAGATTGCCGATCAATTCCAAGCCCTCGCAGCAGCATTCGATACCCACCAACTGCAATCACGGGAGCGGGCACGCCGATCCGGAACCAAACCCCGATCCGACCGCACCCTCGAAATCAACCTCGCCGCCATCAGAGACCTCGCCCGCTACCTGATCACCCACCGGCCCGCCGTCACCGACTGGACCCTCGTCGACACCGGCGACGTCGAAGCCTTCCTCGCCTCCATCACCAACCCAAGCAACCGGGCACGCCACCTGCACGCCCTGCAGGGGTTCTTCCGGTTCGCCCGGCAGAATCGGCACATCCTCGCAGACCCCACCCGCCGTCTGAACACCAACTCCAACAGACCGTTTCACGGCCGAGTGCTCGAACCCGCCCGCCAACGCGCGCTGTTTCGCCGATGGACCTACGACAACGCGGATCTGCACCCGCACGAGCCCGTCATCGGCCTGCTCGGGCTGCTGCACGGCGCCTCTGCCACCGAACTGCGATCGCTGCGCATCGACGACGCCGACCTCACCGCGGGCTCCGTCGTTCTCGGCCGTCGACCACACCCCACCCCGCTCGACCCGGCTACCGCAACCGCGCTGCGCCGCTGCCTGCACCACCGCGATCACCACCACCGCGCCGGCCCCTGGTTGCTGGTCAACCAGAAGAGCAATACCGTCGGCAAGCAGGTCTCGCTCGACTACCTCGCCATGATCCTGGCCCCGGCCCACGTCACGGTGCAGACCCTACGAGCGACCCGACTCGCGCAGCTGGTCACCACCATGGACCCGGTCCTGGTCGCCGCCGCTTTCGGCGTCCGCCGCGGAACCGTCCTGCACTACCTCGCCGACAGCGTCGACCCGACACGCCTGCCGAACCTGTGAACATCAGGTGCCACCTGACACAGGTTCGGCTGAACCTGTGCGCTTTCGACAACGGCACCGAGTTCCTCAACAAGGCCGTCATCAAATGGGCCGCGGAGATGGAGATCTTCTTCACCCGCTCCCGGCCGTACAAGAAGAACGACCAGGCCACGATCGAGTCCAAGAACAACCACCTCGTGCGCAAGTACGGGTTGTACTACCGCTACGACACCGACGCCGAACGCGCGGTACTCAACCGGCTCTGGAAGCTGGTCAACGACCGGCTCAACTACCTGACCCCCACCATCAAACCCATCGGCTACGGCTCTGGCCGCGACGGCCAGCGCCGCCGCCTCTACGACCAGCCCACGACCCCACTGGACCGGCTGCTGGCCGCCGGGATCCTCTCACCGACCCAAGAAGCAGAGCTACTCACCTACCGCGACAGCCTCAACCCCGCCGCGATCGCACGCCAGATCGCCGACCTGCAGACCGCCCTGCTCAGACTCGCCAAGGACAAGACCGAACAGCTCTACCTCGCCGCCATACCCAGCGCCCTACCCGACATCAGAGCCGGCATCCGCACCAACACCAAGACCGCCAGCTGACCCCGATTTCGCGGGCATTCCTTACGTGATGCATGGATCAGATTTCGCGAGCATCTTGACTTGATGCATCACGGGGGCTTTGCGGGCCAACCTTGGGCTCCTCACCGCCTCGTCCCGCCCCGCAAGACACCCTAGGTTCCTACTAGAGGGTTAGATCCGGCGCAGCCGGAGTATTGAGTCAAGTTCGGTGTTCTCGGGTCGGCTTCGAACGCGTAGCGTGGAACCTGCTCGCTCCACAGCGCAATGACAACGCACCTGACCTGCCGATACGCACTTCGCGTCATGGTCAATATTCATCGGCGTAGCGAGTGGTGGCGGTCGGCCACTCTGACCGCGACTCCCTGCGCGAGCCTGCGTCGAAACCAGAGTCGACCACGCCACGCCTCGTCGGGCTGGGGCGAAGCCAGGTTGTCTAACTTAATCAGTCTTCGGGCTCCCGGCCACGCCTGAAGCCGCGTCCGGGCGGTGATCCATTCCCGACTCCTTGCGCTGCTGGGCGGTGATCGGCGCCGGTGCGTCCGTCAGCGGATCCACCCCGCCGCCGGACTTGGGGAAGGCGATGACGTCGCGGATCGAGTCGGCGCCGAACAGCAGCGCGGTGATGCGGTCCCACCCGAAGGCGATGCCGCCGTGCGGCGGGGCGCCGAAAGTGAAGGCCTCCAATAGGAATCCGAACTTCTCACCCGCCTCGGCCGAGTCGATTCCCATCACGGCGAACACCTTCTCCTGCACATCGCGCCGGTGGATGCGGATCGAGCCGCCGCCGATCTCGTGGCCGTTGCAGACGATGTCGTAGGCGTCGGCCAGTACCGCACCCGGGTCGGTGTCGATGGCGCCCTGGTATTCGGGCTTGGCAGCGGTGAAGGCGTGGTGCACAGCCGTCCAGGCGCCCGATCCCACGGCGACGTCCCCGGCCGCGGCGGCGTCGCCGGCCGGTTCGAACAGCGGCGGATCGACGATCCACACGAACGCCCACACGCCGTCGTCGATCATGTCCAGTCGCCGGGCGATCTCCCCGCGCGCCGCGCCCAGCAGCGCCCGCGACGCCTTGGCCGGGCCGGCCGAGAAGAACACGCAGTCACCGGGTTTGCCGCCCACCCGCGCGGCGAGTCCGTCGCGTTCGGCATCGGAGAGGTTCTTAGCCACCGGGCCGCCCAACGTGCCGTCCTCACCGATGAGCACATAGGCCAGGCCTCTATGGCCGCGCTGTTTGGCCCACTCCTGCCAGCCGTCCAGGGTCCGGCGCGGCTGCGACGCCCCGCCGGGCATCACCACCGCCCCGACATAGGGCGCCTGGAACACCCGGAACGGGGTGTCGGCGAAGTAGTCGGTGCACTCGACGAGTTCCAGACCGAACCGCAGATCCGGTTTGTCCGAACCGAACCGGCGCATCGCGTCGGCGTAGCTCATCCGCGGAATGGGCCGCGGCAACTGGTAGCCGATGAGCCCCCATAACGCGGCGAGGATCTCCTCTGCCACGGCGATGACGTCGTCAGCGTCGACGAAGCTCATCTCCACGTCGAGCTGAGTGAACTCCGGCTGGCGATCGGCCCGGAAATCCTCGTCCCGATAGCAGCGGGCAATCTGGTAGTAGCGCTCCATGCCGCCGACCATCAGCAACTGCTTGAACAGCTGCGGACTCTGCGGCAGCGCGTAGAACGAGCCGGGCTGCAGCCGCGCCGGCACCAGGAAGTCCCGGGCGCCCTCCGGCGTGGAGCGGGTCAACGTGGGGGTCTCGATCTCGACGAAATCGTGGCCGGCCAGCACCGAGCGGGCGGCGGCGTTGACCTTGGAGCGCAGCCGCAGCGCATCGCCGGTCCCGCCCTCGCGGCGCATATCCAGATAGCGGTGCCGCAGGCGAGCCTCCTCGCCGGCCGGCTCGTCGAGCTGGAAGGGCAGCGCTGCGCTCTCCCCCAGCACCGTCAGCGTCGTGGCGTTGACCTCGATGTCGCCGGTGGGGATCTCGGCGTTGGTGTTGCCTTCGGGACGGATCTCGACGACACCCTGGACCGCGACGCAGAACTCCGCGCGCAATCGGTGCGCGCGCTCGAGCACCTCGCCCTCGCGGAACACGACCTGAACCACCCCCTGCCCAGGTCCTGAGTCGCTGCGCTCCTGCCCTCCGGGTCCAACTCCCGAGTCGCTGCGCTCCTGCCCTCCGGGTCCAACTCCCGAGTCGCTGCGCTCCTGCCCTCCGGAGGCGTCGCGCAGGTCGATGAAGATCACCCCGCCGTGATCGCGACGACGAGACACCCAGCCCGCCAGGGTGACCTTCTGCCCGGCGTCGGAGGCCCGTAAAGAGCCGGCGGCATGAGTGCGCAGCACCAAAGATCTCCCTGGACTTGACTGAATTCGACTGATGAGTGACTGCCAAGTCTATGAGGTGAGCCCAACCCCGTCCCCGACCCCTCGCGATCGGCTCCTCCGAACTGCCCATCGCGACCAAGCCTCCTGCCGATAACGCTGTGGCAAACTGGACCCCGGCAGGCGCCCGGCCACACGGGCCGACTCAAGGAGCGCTCATGACCTTCAACGAAGGCATGCGGATCGACACCAGCACCACCGGCAGCAGTGGCGGTGGCGGTGGCGGTCGGGGCATCGCGATCGGCGGAGGTGTGGGCGGGCTGGCGATCCTCCTGCTCGCGATGTTCCTCGGCGTCGACCCTGGACCGGTACTGCAACAGCCGGTCGGCCCCAGCCAGTCCCAGCCGGGCTTCGACCTGGCCAAGTGCAAGACCGGCGCGGACGCCAACAAGTACGCCGAGTGCCGGGTGGTCGCCACCGGCAACTCGCTGGACGGCATCTGGCAGCAGCTTCTGCCCGGCTACAAGCGACCGAAGACTCAGCTGTTCCAGGGCCAGGTTCAGACCGGGTGCGGAGCGGCAACCAGCGATGTCGGGCCGTTCTACTGCCCGGCCGACCAGACCGCCTACTTCGACGTGGGCTTCTTCGACGTGCTCAAGACCGAATTCGGTTCCAGCGGTGGCCCGCTGGCGCAGGAGTACGTGGTCGCCCACGAGTACGGCCACCACGTGCAGAACCTGACCGGCGACCTCGGCCGCGCCCAGAAGAGCGCCAAGGGCGCCACCGGCGGCGGGGTGCGTTCGGAACTGCAGGCCGACTGCTATGCCGGGGTCTGGGCGCACTTCGCCGCGATCACCAAACAGCCCGGCACCGACGTGAACTATCTGGAGCCGTTGAGCGACAAGGACATTGCCGACGCGTTGTCGGCGGCGGCCTCAGTCGGCGACGACCGCATCCAGGAGCAGACGACCGGACGGGTCAATCCGGAGAGCTGGACCCACGGCTCGTCGGCCCAGCGCCAGAAGTGGTTCACCATCGGCTATCAAAGCGGTGACCCCAACAAGTGCGACACTTTCAGCGCGCAAGACCTGGGCTGACTCTCGCGCCGTTGAAGCGGGACTCTGGCCCGTCGCCGGTGAAGCCGGCTTCATACTCGGCTGCGGGGGTGAAGATAGCTTCACGCTCGGGCGGGGCGGTGGACGGTTCCGGTCGCCGCGTCGCCTACGCGATTACCAGGGTCGCAGCGCGCACTGCACGCCGCTGCCGCCCTGTTCGGTGACCACCACAGTGCCGTCGACGGCGATCTCGCAGCGGAACTCGGGGTTCACTCGCAACCCGCCACTGGCGCTGACGAACGACCACTGGTTGGGGTCGTTGAGCGTGGTCTGGAATGTCCAGGGCGCCCCCGGCCCCACCATGGTGCGGGCCATCGGCATGTACTGCGGCTTGTTGGCGGCGCCCTGGTCGGGCGGGTCGGCGGTGACGTAGTAGATGTTGGCCGTCAGATCGCTGGTGGTGGTGACCGTGTAGGTCACCTGGTGCGCTCCGGCCGGGGCTGCCCCGGTCGGCCCGGTGCTGCTGGTCGGCGCGGTGGTGCTCGGCTCGCTGGTTGCCGGCTCGCTGCTGGTCGGCGCGGTGGTGCTCAGCTCGCTGGTTGCCGGCCCGCTGCTGGTCGGCAAGGCACTGGGCGTCGCGGTGCTATTGGGCGCTGCTGTCGGCTCGGTGGTCGTCGGCTCGGCCGGGTCGGCACCTGCCGAAGCAGCGACTGCGACCCCAGCGGCCAGCAGTGCCGCGGCCGCCCCCACTGCTGTCAGACTTCGCATAACGGCAATATCGGTCCGGCCCGCCCCGGTGTTACGTGGCAGATGACGCGGGATCGGGCAGGTCAACCCGCGTCGCGCAGGGCGTCGGAGGCCTGCTGGGACGGTGCCGCCGCCGCGCTCATGCCGCCGAATAGTTCAATCGCGGAGGTGACGACTCCTTCGACGAAGTCCGTGAGATCGGCCAGGCCGGTCGGCCGGTGCAGGCTGCGGGCCAGCACCCCGATCAGGCGGGGATCGGACGACTCGTGCACGACCGCCTCGACCACGCCGCCGGCGTTCCAGCGGGCGGCCAGTTCGGTGAACCGCTCCCGCTTGTCGGCCGGGTAGTAGCGGTCCGGGGCGATGCTGACCGAGACGGCATCCAGTGCGGCCCCGCACAACTCGAGGTGCACGTTGAGGCGGCCCCGGTGGGCGCCGGCCAGGAAATCCACCAGGAAGAAGTACTCGTTGTCATGGTGGCCCCGGAAGTACCGAACGCCCCTGGTGTGCAGGTAATCCTCAATCAGCGGGTTCATGTCCGATCAACGCCTTGGATCGGCCGGCCGGTTCCCCGCCCCGACTAAGAAATCGCTGAGGTTTGGCCGCCCGCAGCAGCGTCTAACGACCCGTTTCAGGCCAGACGCGAAAGGACCTCGGCCACAACGGAATCAACGGGTGTGTCGATCTGCTGGCCGGTGGACAGATCCTTGACGCCGACGGTGCCGGCCTCGATGTCACGGTCGCCGGCGACCAGGGCGATGCGCGCCCCGGAGCGGTCGGCGGCCCGCATCGCGCCCTTGACGCCGCGGTCGCCGTATGCCAGGTCGGCCCGCACTCCGGCGGCCCGCAGCGCCGCGGCCAGCCGAGCCAGTTCGATCTTGGCCTGCTCGCCCATCGGAACCCCGAACACGTCACAGCGGGTGCGCTCGCCCACCGGCCTGCCCTCGGCGCGCAGCGCCAGCATGGTGCGGTCGATCCCGAGTCCGAACCCGATGCCGGAGAGGTCCTGGCCGCCCAATTGCTCCATCAGACCGTCGTAGCGTCCGCCGCCGCCGATGCCGGACTGCGCACCCAGGCCGTCGTGGACGAATTCGAAGGTGGTCTTGGTGTAGTAGTCCAGGCCGCGCACCAGACGCGGGTTGATGACATAGGGCACGCCGAGTGCGTCCAGGTGTGCCAGCACGGTGTCGAAGTGCTGCTTGGCCGCGTCGGAGAGATGGTCGAGCAGCACCGGCGCGGCGCCGGTCAGCTCGCGCACCAGCGGCCGCTTGTCGTCGAGCACCCGGAGCGGGTTCAGCGTCGCCCGCGCCCGGGTGGCCTCGTCGAGATCGAGCCCGAACAGGAAGTCCTGCAACAACTCCCGGTACTGCGCGCGGCAGGTGTCATCGCCCAGCGAGGTGATCTCCAGCCGGAAACCGTCAAGGCCGAGCCCGCGGAAGCCGGCGTCGGCGACGGCGATCACCTCGGCGTCCAGCGCCGGATCGTCGACGCCGATGGCCTCCACTCCGACCTGCTGCAATTGGCGGTAGCGCCCGGCCTGCGGGCGCTCGTAGCGGAAGAACGGCCCGGCGTAGCAGAGCTTGACCGGCAGTGCGCCGCGGTCGAGGCCGTGCTCGATCACCGCCCGCATCACACCGGCGGTGCCCTCCGGCCGCAGGGTCACCGACCGGTCGCCTCGATCGGCGAAGGTGTACATCTCCTTGGAGACCACGTCGGTGGACTCCCCCACCCCGCGGGCGAACAGTGCGGTGTCCTCGAAGATCGGCAACTCGATGTCGCCGTAGCCGGCCAGCCGGGCGGCGGCCAGCAGACCGTCGCGCACCGCGACGAACTCCGCGGACTCCGGCGGCAGGTAGTCCGGTACGCCCTTAGGGGCCTGGAAGTCGCTCACAGCCTGATGCCCTGCAGGAAGGGGTTGCTCCGGCGCTCGGAGCCGATGGTCGAACCCGGGCCGTGGCCCGGCAGCACCAGGGTGTCGTCGTCGAGGACCAGAAGTTTGGTCACGATGGATCCCAGCAGGTCACGGCCGCTGCCGCCGGGCAGGTCAGTGCGACCGACCGACTGCTTGAACAGCGTGTCGCCGGTGAAGACCAGCCGGGTGCTCGTCCCCGAGTCGCTTCGCTCCTGCCCGCCGGTCCCAATCCCCGAGTCGCTTCGCTCCTGCCCGCCGGTCCCAATCCCCGAGTCGCTTCGCTCCTGCCCGCCGGTGACCCGGAACGCCACCGAACCGCGGGTGTGCCCCGGGGTGTGGTCGACGGCCACCGCCAACCCGCCCAGGTCCAGGGTGTGGCCGTCGCGATCGAGTTCGACCACCTGCCTGGGCTCGCGGAACAACGCACCGAAGGCCATCTGGGCGATCCGCGGGCCAAAGCCGTTGATCGGATCGCTCAGCATGAATCGATCCTCGGGATGGATGTACACCGGGCAGCCGAACGTGTCCGCCACCTTCTGCGCCGACCAGATGTGGTCGATGTGGCCGTGCGTGAGCAGGACGGCGGACGGGGTGAGCCGATTCTGGTCGAGGATCCGGCGCAGCGGGCCGAACGCGCGCTGACCCGGGTCGACGATGATCGCGTCCGACCCCTGGCGCTGCGCCAGCACGTAGCAGTTGCAGGCCAACATGCCGGCCGGGAACCCGGTGAGAAACACGCTGACCAGTGTCCCATCCGGCGGTTCGGGCGGGTCCCCACCCCCGCTCACATGTTCGGCTGGCACACTCGGTGGGCGATTGACCGAACAGGCAACACCATGCGCGAAGTACGGAGGATCCCAGCGGTGCCCACCAACGCAGAACGACGCGAAGCGGCCCAGCGCAAGCTCGAAGAGCAACTCGAGCAGCGCACCCGGCAGGCCAGGCGCCAGCGCATCCTCACCGTGGCCGGCGCGATGCTGGCCATCGCCGTCGCGGCTGCTGCGATTCTGACGTTCGTCCTGAAGCAGGACCACAAGGACGCCGCCCCCGCCACCTCGGCGTCGGCATCCGAGTCGGCCTCGGCCTCGCCGAAGCCCGAACCCACCGGATTGGTCCGCGGCGGCCCCGGCCAGCTGCCGGCCTTCAAACCACCGGCGGAGCTGGGCTCGAACTGCCAGTACCCGGGCGCGGGGAAGAAGGCCAGGGACGTCACCCCGCCGAACACCGGGAAGGTGCCCACCGACCCGGCCACGGTCAGCGTCAGCATGTCCACCGACCAGGGCAACCTCGGCCTGATCTTGAACAACGCCGAGGCGCCATGCACGGTGAACAGCTTCGCCAGCCTGGCCCAGAAGGGCTATTTCGACGACACCGTCTGCCACCGGCTGACCACTGCTCCCGGCCTCGGCGTGCTGCAGTGCGGTGACCCGACCGCCAGTGGATCCGGCGGGCCGGGCTACCAGTTCGCCAACGAGTACCCGACCAACCAGTACCCCAAGGGCGATCCGGCGCTGGAGAAGCCGGTGCTGTACCCGCGGGGTGCGATCGCCATGGCCAACGCCGGCCCGAACACCAACGGCAGTCAGTTCTTCCTGGTCTACAAGGATTCCAAGCTGCCGCCGAACTACACCGTGTTCGGCACCATCGACTCCACCGGGCTGGCGACGCTGGACAAGATCGCCGAGGCGGGTGTCGCCGGCGGCGGCCAGGACGGCAAACCGGCCACCGAGGTGAAGGTCAAGTCCGTCCTGCTCGACTAAGGACCCAGTCAGGAAACCCCGCCATGACCGCCCCGCCGCCCTACGAGCCGACGCCCCCCGAATACGGGGCACCCCCGACGACGGACGCGCCCTACCCGTACCCGCCCTATCCGCCGTATCCCTACCCGCCGTACGGCTATGCGCCGACGCCGCAAACCAACGCTCTGGCGATCGCATCGCTGGTGTGCGCTTTCCTCTTCGCGCCGCTGGCCATCCTGTTCGGGCACCTCTCGCTGGCACAGATCAGGCGCTCGGGTGAGGAGGGCCGCGGACTGGCCGTCGCCGGCCTGGCGATCGGCTACCTCGTGACGGTGAGCACCATCCTGTTCCTGGTGGCAGGCCTGGTGGTGTTCTCCTGGGCGGCCCGGATCGCACGGGAGTCGACGGATCCGGGCGGGGCGGGCCTGCCGCGGCATCGGGTCGTCCCGTCCACCGCCGAACCAACCCTGCCGGCGTTCAGCCCGCCGGCCGGACCAGGGCTGGCCTGCACCTACCCGGCCACCCCCACCGCAGCCGCCAAACCGGTCGAACCTCCACGCAGCGGCAAGATTTCCACCGCTCCCGCCGTGGTCGATGCCGACATGACCACCAACGCCGGCACGATCGGCCTCCGGCTCGATAACGCCAAGGCCCCCTGCACGGTCAACAGTTTCGTCAGCCTCGCCCGGCAGGGGTATTTCGACAACACCCCGTGCCATCGGCTGACCACCGGTGCGTCGCGGGGGATGCTGCAGTGCGGTGACCCGACGGGCAGCGGCGCCGGGGGGCCGGGCTACCGGTTCGACAACGAATACCCGACCAACCAGTTCCGGCGACTCGACCCGGCACTGCAGCAGCCGCTGACCTATCCGCGGGGCACCCTCGCCATGGCCAACGCCGGGCCGGACAGCAACGGCAGCCAGTTCTTCCTCGTCTACCGAGACTCGCAGCTGCCCCCGACCTACACGGCGTTCGGCCGGATCGACGATGCCGGACTCGCGACCGTCGACAAGCTGGTATCCGCCGGGGTCGGCGGCGGCGGCGACGACGGGGAGCCGGCCACCCCGATCGTCATCAAATCGGTCGTAGTGAAATAAGCTGCCGCTCAGGCGATCCCGGCTGCCGACTCGGCGGGAATGCCGGGATGCAACACCGCGGCCGGGCGGCTGGCGTGCGCCAGCGCTTTCGCACCGGAGCCAAGCTGCTGTGGCAGGCTCCGGCTGCGCCCTTGGGCGTCGGCGGTGCATCGATGGACGGGTTCCGGTCGAAGAAGCCGGACGGCTTGAGCCAGAACGACACCGTGTCGACCGACATGATCGGCCACTCCTCCATCCGGGTGATGTGGTTGATGCCGAACACATACCACAGCACCACATCGGTATTCTCAAGCGGCGCATCGTCTTTGACCCACTCGCTCATCCCGGTGCACACCTCGGACTGGGTCGGGTACTTCCCGGCCGGCCAGCGCTCGTCGGGACTGTTCGCGGTCACCCACAGGGTGTGCCCGATCACCGGCGCCCGAAGATATTGCGGTGTCGAGGGATCCATCATGACCGGGAAGCTGGCCGTCGGCACCAACTTGTAGGACACCGGGGTGCCGTGCCGATTGGTCTTGTTGGGGTTGACCACCTTCCACGACCGCTGCGTGGACCACTCGAAGTCACGGGCGGCTTCGGCTTCGGATCGGATCGGCGTCGAGCGGGTCACCAGCGCCAGCCCGTACGGGTTGTCCGGCGAGACCGGCGGGGCCACCGAGTCGACCTCCATCACCGTGTTCTGGTCACCGTCGACGTCGAGGTCGAGGCGGGCGACCAGGAAGTGCTGGTGGAACGGGGCGTAGGTGTTCTTGTCGACTACGGTGCCGTACGGCGGCGCCTCCTGGCCCTCGAGGAACGGAGTGGTGACCATGATGCCGGTCGCCCGGATCTCGCATTCGATGTTGCCGTCCTGATAGAAGCGCCAGTAGACGAGATACTCGTAATTCGCCACGGTGGCGTGACAGGAGATCACCATCCGCCGCTGGCGGCGCACCTCGGCCCCGGTCTTGTGGTCGACGTGCTTCCACAGCACGGCGTTGTCCTCTTCGTGCAGACAGATCGCGTTCTTGACGGTGTAGGGCTCGCCCTTGGTGTCGGGCAGCACGGCGTCGACGTAGACGATCTCGCCCAGGCAGTCGCAGCCCAGTTCCAGCGAGGTGGTCATGAAACCCAGTCCCCACTCCCCGATGTCGTAGGCCGTTCGCCGATAGTGGTCGAAACTCGGGTCGCGGTAGGGCACTACCATCTCGGCCAGTGACATGCGGTAGGCGACCTCGCGGCGGGTCCCGCGATCGTCGAAGCTCACCTGGTGGAGCACGGGCCCTTCGCGATAGTTGAAGCCCAGCCGGATGCTCCAGTTCTGCCACCTCAACTCGGTGCCGTCGAGCGTGAGGGAGAGCCCTCCGGCTGGGTGATGTGCAGCGGCTTGAGATCACCGCGCGACGGGACGCCCCGGACCGAGGGCACGTACTCGCAGTCCACCTCGGGATGGCCGTGGATGGTTCTGCTCGATGTCGAGCAGTTCGAGTGTGTTCATGTCGACCAGCAACTTCATGCCGGACACGGGGTGACCGTAGGGGTTGCCGTCGGGTGTTTCGCGTGCCCACAGGTCGCACCAGCCCAGGCGCCGGTGCTTGTGCTGCTCGGGCATCAGGGCCTTGCCGTAGGTCCACACGTCGATCAGGATCAGGCTCATGTCGGCGAACCCGCGCTCGGCCAGGGCGGCGATGACCTCCGGGTGGTTGCGCATCGCCTGGTCGACTTCGTGGAACTCATCGACGGTGAAGTTGGGCATCACCCCGGGGATGTGTTCGACGGAGACCACCGAGTTCCCGGTGAGGTCCACGGTGGCTTCGTAGGTCTCGTTCTCGGCGCGGTCGAGCAGCACCGCGAACGAGGTTCTGGGAACCGGCTGCCCCGGCCGCCACGCCTTCACCTCTGCCTTCGGCGGCTCCCGCAACTCGATCGAGGTGAACCGGAAGCCGTCCGTCACGTGTCCCTCGCGGCGAAGGATGGCGGCGGTCTGCCTGAACTCGTCGGCGGTCAGTGGGTCAAGGGGATGCTGCGCCATCGATACCTCCTGCTCGAAGAGCCCCAGTCAACCGTTTCCCGGTCAACCTTGTCTCCGTCATGACACAATTCGCCGCGAGGCAGATGTGAGCGAACGACAGAGCTTGATATTCAGAGTCTTCGGATCCCGCGGGTTGAACGGGATCTCGGAGATCCGGACGTTCTTCCGGACCAACGAACAACCGATCTTCTTCATCGGTCCCACGGCGTTCAATCTGCTCGGAATCGACCGCTGGGTAAGGGGTTTCGAGTACATCGTGTACTACGACTCCTGGGACGGCGCCCATCCCCGGGTGTTCACCCCGGCCAGCAAGCCGTACGTGGAGTTCAACAGCAGCGAGGAGATCAACAACTACCTGCTGCGCGACGCCGAGGTGCAGAGTTTCATCGAGTCGCGGTGCGCACCCCACAAAGTCCGCCCGATGGTCGCCATGGTGTTCTTCGACGAGGAGACCGAGCGGATCTGTGCCGAACTCGACTACGACCTGATCCTGCCGCCCGATTCCCTGCGCCGCCACCTGGACTCCAAGATCGTCACGACGAAGCTCGGCGCGGAGGCCGGTGCCCCCTCCGTACCCAATGTTCTGGACCGCGCGGACACCTACGCCGAGCTCACCGCCCTGGCCGCCGAGGCCGGCCTGGGTTCGGATCTGGTCGTGCAGACGCCCTACGGCGACTCCGGCAAGACGACGTTCTTCATCACCAGCCAGGCCGAGTGGGATCGCGACGTCGAGGACATCGTCGGCCAGGACCTGAAAATCATGAAGCGGATCAACAACCACGCCGTCGCGGTCGAAGCCGTCAACACCCGGCACGGCACTGTCGTCGGCCCCTTCATGACCGACCTGACCGGATACCCGGAACTGACCCCCTACCGCGGCGGCTGGTGCGGCAACGACCTTTTCCCCGAAGCGCTGTCGGAGGAACACCGCAGCACCGCCATCCGGCACGTGCAGCGACTCGGCGACCGGCTGCGCAAGGAGGGCTACAAGGGCTTCTTCGAGGTCGACGTCCTGGTCGATCTCGACAGCGACGACGTTTACCTCGGTGAGCTGAACCCGCGGATCTCCGGCGCCTCGTCGATCACCAACGTCACCGCCGGGGCGTACTCGGACATCCCGCTGTTCCTGTTCCACCTGCTGGAGTTCATGGACGTCGACTACACCGTCGACGTCGACGAGATCAACGAACGCTGGCGGGAGCTCGCGGCGGTCGATGTCTGGGCCCAGCTCATCATGAAAGAGCCCACCGACGCGGTGGAGCGCATACTCGCCGCGCCCCGCACCGGCCGTTACCGGCTGGCCGAGGACGGCACGCTGGCCTTTGTCGGCGTGACCAACGACTGGCACGACGTCACCCACGAGGACGAGTGCTTCTATATGCGCGTCTATGGCCCCGGCGACTACCGCTTCAAAGGTGCAGACCTCGGGATTCTGGTGACCAAGGGCCGCATGCAGACCAGCGACGGGCTGACCACCAGGTGTCGCAACTACATCGACGGGATCCGCGCGTTCTATCAGAGCGAGCCGCTGGCGGAACCGCCGACGATGATCCCCATCGGCTACGTCAAGTAGTCGGCCGGCTCAGCCGCGGCCGCGTTCGCGGCCCTCGACCACACCGATCGGTCCACTCAGGTTGGCCCGGTGGCGGGCCGGGTTCAGACCGGCGGCGTGCTGGCCTGCGGCCACGAAGGCCCGCACGGTGTCGAGCAGGTAGGCGGGGTTCTGGGCGGCCGGCCAGGTGGACAGCTTCACCGACACCGTGCGCGTCGCCCGATCGACCAGAACCATCTGGCCGTGGATGCCGAGGCAAAGCTGAAGGTCGCCCAACACTCCCGGCATGAACCAGAACTGATTGCGGTACCACCCGCCGGTGAGGAACGGCTCGGAATCCGAGGACACGAACGCCGACCTGATATCGGGGTCGATGGTGCGCGCCTGGGTCAGCCACTGCTTGGGGACGACGGATGTACCACCGACGAGCCCGTCGTCGAGCACCATCTGGCCGAAGCGAGCCAGATCGCGTGCCCGCGCTGACATGCCGCCGTCGTGGATCGCTGAACCTACTGTGTCACAGGTGATTTCGGCGTCGAACTCAGCACCGAGCGGCCGCCAGATCAGCTGCGAGATCAAGTCGGCCATCCGCAGACCGGCGACTCGTTCGCACACCCAGCCCAACATGTCGGTGTCCGCCGAGCGGTAAACGAACGGCCCGCCGTGCTCCGACGACTTCGCCAGGGTGCCCAGGTAGGCGTACATCCCGCGCGCCTCGTCGCCGTTAGCCCAGGGCCGCCACCCCATGTAGCGCTCCATCACCCGAACCTCGGCGTCCGGATTGGTGTACTCCTCGCTGAACTTCACCCCGCTGCGCATGTCGAGCAGGTTGCGCACGGTGGCGCCGTCATAGCCCGAGCCGGCCACCTCCGGCACGTAGGTGGTGACCGGTTCGTCGGGGTCCAGTCGGCCGTCGGCGGCCAGGACGCCGGCGACACAGCCGACGACGGACTTGGTCACCGACATCAACAGGTGCGGGGTGTCCGAGGCCATCGGGCCGAAGTAGTCCTCCAGCACGATGCGGCCGTCATGCACGATCACCACCGCATCGGTCAAGGTGTCGGCGAGCACCTCGGCCAGCGTCGAGGTGGCGCCCCCCAACCGGTGGAGGCTGACCGCCTCGGGAACCAGCAGGTGTTGATGGTAGTCCAGCCGGCGCACCGGACCCCACCCGCGGGAGATGCGGTGGGTGGGGATGACCTCGCGCAGGTGCTGGAAAGCCCAGCTGTTGAACGGAGGGTCCTGCCAGTTCGCCAGTGTCACCTGCGACGGCTCAGCCGGGGGGAAACCGGACATCAGTGGCGCTTCCACCATGCCGATGACCCTACAGGGGCGCTCAGGCGGCGGACGTCACCCGGTAGACGTCGTAGACGCCCTCGACGTTGCGCACCGTGTTGAGCACGTGCCCAAGGTGCTTGGGGTCGCCCATCTCGAAGGTGAAGCGGCTGATGGCCACCCGATCGTCGGAGGTCGTCACCGAGGCCGAGAGGATGTTCACCCGCTCGTCGGCGAGCACCCGCGTGACGTCGGAGAGCAGGCGGTGGCGGTCGAGCGCCTCGACCTGGATGGCCACCAGGAAAACCGACGTCGGAGAGGGCGCCCACAGCACCTCGATGATGCGTTCGGACTGGTGACGCAGATCGGTGGCGTTGGTGCAGTCCGTGCGGTGCACGCTCACCCCACCGCCGCGGGTGACGAATCCCATGATGTTGTCGCCGGGAACCGGGGTGCAGCACTTGGCCAGCTTGGTCAGCGTGCCCGGCGCGCCGGGCACCGCGACGCCGGTGTCATCGGTGCTGCGCTGCCGCACCAGCATGGTCGCCGGCGTCGAGCGCTCCGCAAGTTCGTCCTCGGCGCCGTCGGCACCGCCGAGTTGGGCCAGCAGCCGTTGCACGACGTGGCGCGGAGAGACGTGACCCTCGCCGACCGCGGTGTAGAGGGCCGACACGTCGGCGTACCGGAGCTCCTGCGCGAGTGCGCCCATCGCCTCGCCGTTGACCAAGCGCTGCAACGGAAGTCCGCCGCGACGCACCTCGCGGGCGATGGAGTCCTTACCGGCCTCCAGCGCCTCCTCGCGGCGCTCCTTGGCGAACCACTGCCGGATCTTGGCCTTGGCCCGCGGGGACACCACAAAGCCCTGCCAGTCCCGCGACGGGCCGGCGTTAGGCGCCTTGGAGGTGAAAACCTCCACCACTTCTCCGTTTTCGAGCTTGCGCTCCAGCGCCACCAGCCGGCCGTTGACCCGCGCGCCGATGCAGCGGTGACCGACCTCGGTGTGCACCGCGTAGGCGAAGTCCACCGGTGTGGACCCGGCCGGCAGGGTGATCACGTCACCCTTGGGGGTGAAGACGAAGATCTCCTGGACGGCGAGGTCGTAGCGCAGCGACTCGAGGAACTCCCCGGGGTCCGCGGCCTCCCGCTGCCAGTCGAGCAGCTGGCGCATCCAGGCCATGTCGTCGACCTCGGCGGCGGTGTGCTGGTGCGGAACTCCGTTGCGGCCCTTGGCTTCCTTGTAACGCCAGTGCGCGGCTATCCCGTACTCGGCGGTGCGGTGCATGTCGCTGGTGCGGATCTGCACCTCCAGCGGCTTGCCTTCCGGGCCGACGACGGTGGTGTGCAGCGACTGGTACACCCCGAATCGGGGCTGGGCGATGTAGTCCTTGAAGCGGCCGGGCATCGGCTGCCAGAGCGAATGCACAACGCCGACCGCCGCGTAACAGTCCCGGATCTCGTCGCACAGGATCCGCACCCCGACGAGGTCGTGGATATCGTCGAAGTCGCGGCCCTTGACGATCATCTTCTGGTAGATCGACCAGTAGTGCTTGGGCCTTCCTTCCACGGTGGCGCCGATCTTCATCCCGCCCAGCGCTGAACCGATGTCCGCCCGGACCTTGGCCAGGTAGGTGTCTCGCGACGGCGCCCGGTCGGCCACCAACCGGACGATCTCCTCGTAACGCTTGGGGTGCAGAATCGCGAACGACAGATCCTCCAACTCCCACTTGACCGTGGCCATGCCAAGCCGATGGGCAAGGGGGGCAATGACTTCCAGCGTCTCGCGCGCCTTGCGCGCCTGCTTCTCGGGCGGCAGGAAACGCATCGTCCGCATGTTGTGCAGCCGGTCGGCGACTTTGATCACCAGTACCCGCGGGTCGCGGGCCATGGCGATGATCATCTTGCGGATGGTCTCGCCCTCGGCGGCGTTGCCCAGCACCACTTTGTCGAGCTTGGTCACGCCGTCGACGAGATGCCCGACCTCGTCGCCGAAGTCGGCGGTGAGCGCCTCCAGGGTGTAGCCGGTGTCCTCGACGGTGTCGTGCAGCAGCGCGGCGACCAGCGTCGTGGAGTCCATGCCCAACTCGGCCAGGATGTTGGCGACGGCCAGCGGATGGGTGATGTAGGGGTCCCCGGAGCGGCGCAGCTGAGTGGCGTGCCTTTCCTCGGCCACCTCGTAGGCGCGCTGCAGGATCGCCAGGTCGGCTTTCGGGTAGATCTCGCGGTGTACCGCGACCAGCGGCTCGAGAACCGGGTTTGTGGTGCTGCGCTGGGCGGTCATCCGGCGGGCGAGGCGGGCCCGCACCCGGCGAGATGCGCTGCTCGAGCTCTTGGGGGTGTCGGCGCGCGGCTCGGGCAACTCGGCGACCGGTTGGACCGCGGCGCCGAGCGGTTCGTCAGCCATAGTCACCTCCGATCCCGGTGACCCGAGGATATCGCCTCGGCAGAGTTTTCCCCCAGGCAGCGCCGCTAAAGCACCTGCAAGCTGCGCACGATCAGCGGGGCCAGCCGCGCTCTGCCGCCCAGTGCGGTCAATTCCATCACCACCGCGGCCTCGGTCACCTCGGCCCCGGCGGTGGCCAGGAGGTCGCAGGCCGCGGCGATAGTGCCGCCAGTGGCCAGGACGTCGTCGACGACGGCGACCCGCCGGCCGGCCAGGGCGATTCCTGAGGCCGGGATCTCCAGGGTGGCGGTGCCGTATTCGAGGCCGTAGGTGCGGCTGTGCACCGGCGGCGGCAGCTTGCCGCCCTTGCGGATCGCCAGCACCCCCACGCCCAGTCGATGTGCGACCGCGCCGCCGAGCAGGAACCCCCGTGCGTCGATCCCGGCGATCAGATCGGCTCCCTCGACCATCTTCGCCAATGCGTCGGTGATGACGGCGAATGCGCGGTCGTCGGCCAGCACCGGGGTCAGGTCCCGGAAGAGCACACCGGGTTCGGGGAAATCGGGCACCTCGCGGGTGAGCGCGGCGATGTACCCGGCGGGTCCGCGACCCGGAGTCGCAGCCGGATCCGGGGCGGTGCTGTCGCCGGCCGGACTCACGGCTCGAGCCGCCATCGGTCCATGTTCCAGCCGGCCCCCCACTTGGTGGGGTTGGCCTGCACCGCGAACATCTTCTTCGACGCGATCACGGTGCGCTGCTGGCGGTAGAGCGGCAGGGTGGGGACGTCGGTCCACAGCATGGGGGCGGCGTCACCGATCAGCCGGGCCTGCTCCTTGGGGTCGGTGGTGACCGCCAGAGCCGCGATGATGCCGTCGATCTGCGGGTTGGCGTAGCCGGACAGGTTGTTGCCGTTGCCGGAGTGCAGCGCGTAGGCGTCCATGGCTGAGGACCCGGTGGATCCGCTGCCGGCGGCGCCCCCGGTGCTGGACAGCAGCGCGTCGATCTGGCCGTCCCACAGGGCCTGCGGGCCGGTGCCCTCAGAGGTCACGTCGACGATCGTGATGCCCGCGGGCGCGCAGGCTTGGGTGATCGCGGCGATGGCCGCGGCCAGCCGCGGATTCGGGGCCTGATAGCCGATGCGCACCGTCAGGGGCTGGCCCTGCAGAGCCATCCGGGCCGCGTCGGGGTTGGCCACGTTGTACTGGTCGGAGAGGGGGCCGGATTCCAGTGGGCTGTAGGCGTCGTCGTTTACCGGGTTGAGCCGGGTATTGGCGATCGGCATCGCGGCGTTGGCGGCGATCACGTCCCGCGGGATGCAGGACGCCACCGCACGGCGCGCCTTGGGGGTGGACACCGGGCCCTGCCGGGCGAAGATCAGCTGTTCGATACCGCCGGAAGGGATTTCGGTGCGCTGGTACTCGTCCGGGGTGGTCAGGGTGCCCGACGAGCCGGTCGCCACGTCGACGACCTGGAACGTGCCGTTGTTGATCCGGTCCTGCACATCCACGCCGCGCGGCCACACCTTGACCCGCTTGGTCACCGGCTTGGCGCCCCACCAACGGTCGTTGGCGGTCAAGACCACCGCACCGCCGTCGGCCACCGAGTCGATCTGGTAGGGACCTGAGGACGGGAACCGCTTGAGGGCCTCGGCGTCCATGCCGGGCTTGAGATCCCAGATGGTGTTCCAGGCGTCGGCGACGCGACCGACGGCCGCCGGCTCTCCGCTCTGCAGTGCGGCGGTGACGTCGATGCCCAGGGCGTCGCCGATGACATGCGACGGAAGCAACGATGTGGCGGTGAACAGTTGGGTGTAGTCGAGCACGGCGCGGGTCGGCAGGAAGTTGACCCGCGCCTTCTTCTGGCCCGGCTGGCATTCGATTCCGGCGATGTCGAGGTAGCCGGCCTTGCTGGCGAAGTTGAACCCCGGGAATCGGCCGGACTGCGCCGCCCAGGTCAGCAGCATGTCGTCGCAGGTGATCGGTTTGCCGTCGGAATACACCGCTGCGTCGGCGATCTGGTAGTCCAGCATCAGGGGTTCGCGACCGACCACGGACACCGACCCGAAGTCGTTGTCGGCGAGCACCTGCCCGTCGGGGCCGTGGAAGCTGAACCCGGTCAGCGTCCGAGCGAACGCCTGCGGGCCGGCCGAGGCAGCCCCGCTGACCGTGTTGGTGTTGTAGCTGGTCAACACGCCGTCGACGGCGTAGTTGACCTCGCTGGCAGCAGTACCCGAACACGCGGTCAGCGTTGCGGGGGCCAGCACGGTGAACACTGCGGCCACCGACAGGGCGGCCACGCGACGCCTTACAGCCACGAGCGGCCTATCTTTCCCGTTTGCCGGATGGGCGATGCGGCCGGACCGGACGGACTCCCGGCCGGGGCGTGCTGCCGGCCGCCGGCGGCCGGACCGGACGGACTCCCGGCCGGGGCGTGCTGCCGGCCGCCGGTGCCCCCACTGTCGCTTCGGCCGGCACTGTCTCCAACTCGCCGACGACCGCGGTGGCCGACTCGCTGGGCGCGGCGACCACCTTGCGCCGGTTGAGCACCCGGCGGGTGTGGTTGCGTACCAGCTCGGTGCGCTCGCGCAGGGTGACCAGAAGCGGGGTGGCCAGGAAGATCGACGAGTAGGTCCCGACGATGACACCGACTAGCTGCACCAGCGCGAGATCCTTGAGCGTGCCGACGCCCAGCAGCCAGACCGCGACGACCATCAGCGAGGCGATCGGCATGATCGAGATCAGGCTGGTGTTGATCGAGCGCATGAAGGTCTGGTTGATAGCGAGGTTGGCCTGCTCGGCGAACGTCCGTCGGGTGGTGTGCTCGAAGCCCTTGGTGTTCTCCTCGACCTTGTCGAACACGATGACGGTGTCGTAGAGCGAGAAGCCCAGGATGGTCAGCAGGCCGATCACGGTGGCCGGGGTGACCTCGAAGCCCACCAGGGCGTAGACCCCGGCGGTGGTGATCAGGTCGAAGCCCAGCGCAGTCAGCGCCGAGAGTGCCATGAACCTCTCGTAGCGCACGGTGATGTAAATGGTGACCAACACGAGGAAGACCACCAGCGCGATGAGCGCCTTCTTGGTGATCTGGCCGCCCCAGGTCTCCGACACCGCCGAGTCACTGATGGCCTGCTCACTGGGCTTGCCGTCGGTGCCCTTGGGCTGGAACTTGTTGAAGAAAGCGTCACGCAACTTGGCGGTCTCGTCGTTGGTGAGGGTCTCCGAGCGGATCTGGACGGTCGCGGTGGCCCCGTTGCCGACCGTCACCACTGACTGTGCGTCGCGGCCGAGTGCCTCGCGGAAGGTGTCCTCGACCTGGCTGATGCCGGCCTCCCCGTTCGCGCCGGCGCGCGGGAAGGACATCTTGGTGCCGCCCTCGAAGTCGATGCCGAATGTGAAGCCCCGCAGCAGAATGCTGGCGGCCGCGACGCCGACGATCAGCGCACTGATGGCGAACCACATCTTGCGCCGGCCGATCACCTCGAAGGCGCCGGTTCCGGTGTAGAGGCGGATGAAGAAACTGTGCCGCGACGGCTGTCCCGCGGCCTCTGATGCGCTGCTCTCCAGTTCGGTCGCCCCGGTGGTGTCGAGGTTCGCAGTGGTCTCGATGTCGTCGGTGTTGGTGTTATCAGTCATCGGACTATCCCCGTCCCGTCGCGGACACAGCGTGGTCCTGCCCGGCCGCGCGCCGCTCGCGAGCGATCTGTTGCACCGCGCCGAGGCCGTTGAACGACGGCTTCGACAGCGTGGGGGACTTCGATGCCAGGTACACCAGAGGCCAGGTGACCAGGAACACCACGACCACGTCGAGGATGGTCGTCAGACCCAACGTGAACGCGAAGCCCTTGACCTGGCCGACTGCCAGGAAATAAAGCACCGCGGCGGCCAGGAAGCTGACCGCGTTGCCGGACAGAATGGTCTTGCGGGCACGGGCCCAGCCTCGTGGCACCGCCGACCGGAACGAACGGCCCTCGCGGATCTCGTCTTTGATGCGCTCGAAGAACACCACGAACGAGTCGGCGGTGGTGCCGATACCGATTATCAGACCGGCGATGCCGGCCAGGTCAAGGGTGTAATTGATGTACCTGCCGAGCAGCACCAGGATCCCGTACACCATGGCACCGGAGGCCACCAGCGACAGCGCGGTGAGCAGGCCCAGCACCCGGTAGTAGGCCAGCGAGTACAGCAGAACCATCGCGAGCCCGATACCGCCTGCGATCAATCCGGCTCGCAGCGAGGTCAATCCCAGTGAGGCGGAGACGGTTTCGGCTTCCGAGGACTCGAACGACAGCGGCAGCGAACCGTATTTGAGGACGTTGGCCAAACTCTTGGCGGTGTCCGCGGTGAACGGCGGATCGCCGCCGGAGATCTGGGTGCGTCCGCCGGGAATGGCCTCCCGGATCTGCGGGGCGCTGACCACCTGCGAGTCGAGGGTGAAGGCTGTCTGCGTGCCGATGTTGGCGCCGGTGAAGTCACCCCAGGTCTTGGCCGCCTCGTCCTTGAACTCGACGTCCACGACGTAGGCGCCGCTCTGCTGGTCGAAGCCCGACCCGGCGGTCTTGATCTGGTCGCCGCTGATGATCGACTTGTCCAGGATGTAGACGTACTTGTGGTCCTGCGAGCAGGTCACCAACGGCAGGTTCGGGTCGTCGTTACCGGCCAGGACATCCTCCTGGTCGCAACGCCCGGCCATGTACTGCACCGACAACAGCAGCAGGTTCTGGTTGGCGCTCTGGCGCAGTTCCTTCTCGAACTTGATCCGGGCGGCCAGGTCCTGACGGGCGTCCGGCGGGCCGGGCGGCGGTGCCGGTTGACCCGGCTGACCCGGCGCGGGCGGGCCAGGAGGCGGCGGCGGTGTCGGCTCCAGCGGGTACGGCCGGGGCTGCGGCGCGGGTTCGGCCGGTGGCGGCGGAGCCGGGGCGGCTCCCGGTGGTGGAGGTGCCGGGGCGGCTCCCGGTGGTGGCGGTGCCGGGGCGGCTCCCGGTGGTGGCGGTGCCGGGGCGGCTCCCGGTGGTGGCGGGGGTGCACCCGGGGATCCGGGCGGGGGTGCACCCGGGGCTCCCGGCGGGCTCGGCGGATTCTTGATCGCCTCGACCGGGATCGGCTGGCCGATCACCGGCCGGATGAACAGCCGGGCCGTCTGGCCCAGGTTGCGGGCCTCGTTGCCGTCATTGCCGGGGACGGTGATGACCAGGTTGTCGCCGTCGATGACGACCTCTGAACCCGAGACACCGAGGCCGTTGACGCGGGCGCTGATGATCTGCTCGGCCTGGTTCAACGCGTCCCTGGTCGGCTTGGAGCCGTCCGGGGTGCGGGCGGTCAGAGTGACTCGGGTGCCGCCCTGCAGGTCGATGCCCAGTTTCGGCTTGGCCTGCTTGTCTCCGGTCAGGAAGATCAGCAGATAAACGCCGACCAACATGACCAAGAACAGCGCCAGGTAGCGGTACGGACGCACCGGCGCCGGTGACGATGCCACTTGTCGTTTCTCCTAGGTATATGCCGCGATCCGCATGGGCGGTCCGTCGGCGCTTCCCCGAAAGGGTACGGGTGGGCGCGTCAGTCCTTGGTCAGGCGGTCCGCGTCGAGGTCGCCGAGTTCGACCGCCCGGCTCGGGGGACCGGCGTCGTCGATCTCCGGCAACTCCGATTCGACACGGTCGCGAATCGCCAACTTCACCCACCGGGTGACTACCCCGGGGGCGATCTCGAGGTCCACGTGGTCGTCACTGATCGCGGTGATGGTGGCCTGCAGCCCGGAGGTGGTGTTCACCCGATCGCCGACGCGCAACGACTCCTGCAGGTCGATGGTCGCCTGCATGGCCTTCCGCTGGCGCCGCGAGGCGAAGAAC